>Ga0307489_10001427_pt1 | contig 15746 bp, 32 predicted proteins | sample SB12metaG_FD_202247 | JGI IMG/M metagenome (GOLD analysis project Ga0307489, IMG submission 202247) | Sea-ice brine microbial communities from Beaufort Sea near Barrow, Alaska, United States - SB 1.2 | ecosystem: Environmental > Aquatic > Marine > Coastal | place: USA: Alaska | collected... | reverse complement strand
AGTCCGCGGACCGCCGGGCACTCACCGTACACAATCAGCCGCCCTCCGTTCAACGCTATCGACTTTTCGGTGAGCACCACCCTCTGCGTCAGTTGGTCAAAGGAGCATGGCTAGTGTGGTTAGTGTGGTTAGTGTGGTTAATGTGGTTAGCGTGCCAAATGTGGTGAGTGTGGTTAGTGTGGTGAGTGTGGTTGGTGTGGTTAATAGTGTGGTGACCCGGAGCGTGGTAAGTGTGGTTAGAGAGAGAGCGATCGAGAGAGAGTCACTGCCGCGTATACACGGAGGCCTAAGGCTTTCACCCTGACCCCAGTGGTCAGCGCGGTCAGCGGGGTCAAACACATGAATTAACAAAGCAGCAGCCCGCACCTGCTGCCGGTCACCCTCGGGGCCACCGCTGCGTATGGAGCCGCAAGTCATAGCGGCGAAGAAAGCGGCGACACGACCGCCGGCGGTGGGGGCAGCGGCGGCCGCGGCGGCGAGTGGAACGGCCCTGGCGGCGGCGAGCTCCATCTGCTGCGTGAAGCGGGCGAAGAGCAAGTCGAAGAACGCGGGGTCGATGGGGCGCCCCCCCGTGCCGTCGAGAGAGAAAGGGACACCCCCGCTTCCGCGTGTGTACGAAGGCACCAGGGTTTCGCCCTCGGCCTGTCCTCCGTGCCTCGCCCCTTCGCTGTCACGCCGCCGCCGCTGGCGCGCCTCCGGCACCGCTGCCGCCCCCTGACCGGCGGCGGCTGCGGCGGCGACGGTGCACACCGCGAGGTGCTGGCGCGCCGCTGACAGCGCCACCGCGGCGCCACACGCGCAGTTCACCACGGTGGCGGCAAGCTCCTTCGCGAGCTCCACTGCGGGGGTCACTGCCGTGAACCAGGGGCTTTCACTGCTCCACTATTCTGCTCAATCTGAGCTGCTTTTGTTACTGAAACCACCCGACGTAGCCCTCAACAGTGCTTACGTTGAGATGAAAGTGGACGAGTGTAAGCCCCTGCCGTGAACGGGGCAGGGCGGCGGCAGATCGGGCACGAGATGTCGGTCCCCGCCGCGGCCAGGGCGCCGAGGCAGCCGTAGCAGAAGGCGTGGCGGCCGCACCCAGCGAGGTGCGGCGCCTGGAACCAGGGGCTTACACTCGTTCACTTTTCAGCTCAACTTGAGCCGTGTCTTACACACACAAAACACCCTACACACCCTAAACACCCCCTTAACACGGGCTACACAACCTCTACGCGCCCCCCCCATCCCATAAAAAGCGCTCAAGTTGAGCTGAGAAGTGTACGAGTGTAAGCCCCTGCCTGGAACACCTCGAAGCAGATCGAGCACCGCAGGTTAGAGCCACGTCGTCCAACGCACATTGAAAATCGTGTCTTGAGTTAAGTGGCACCCTGTGACGTGGCGGGTGATATATCTGCCAGGCCCTGCCTCAGGTGCTCAGGGCACGCGTCCTCCAGTGTGTGCGTGCCGGCGGCGGCGCCGGCGGAGGCGGCGGAGGCGGCGGGGGAGGCGGCGGGGAAGATAGGGGCGGGGAAGGTGGGGGCGGGGGAGTGGGTGGCGGGAGCGGGGGAGGGGGCGGCGGGGGAGGCGGCGTCGGTGACGGCGAGGGGGGCAGGCCCAGCGCCGGAGGCAGCGAAGGTGCACGGAGTACAGTGGGGGGTGGGGACGTTCGAGGTGTTTTCCGTGTTCGTTTCACGGGCCGCGGAGGCGCGCGTAGTGGAGATCGCCATGTCGCGCGGCGGTGGGGGCGGGGAAGGGCGACCGGGGGGAGGCGATACTCCTGTCGCACGGGGGCCGGGGACGCCACGCGATATGCACGGTGGTCTGGCGGAGGTAGACTACAGCCAACTTCTGGGAGAGCAGACACAGTGGAGTGCCTTCCCGCCAGTGTCCTCCCACATAACCTTGTGGTTGTGGTGCGGCACCGACCGACCGCCAGACGGGCGGACGACCTCGCATGATTCGCACCCTCGCTCCGCCAGCTCGTTGTGGCAAAGGTTGAGGTTGTGAGCGAGGAACGGGATGGCGCTGTGTCGGGGGTGCTGATGCCGCTCGAGGGGAAGGGGACAGGGCGGATGCAGAAAACGCATGGGGGTGGGGGTCGAGGTGGCGTTGCCACCTTGAACACAAATATGAGCAGGCTGTGTCCAAGATATAATATTTCCAAAATTGATAATTATTTATAACAGCGGGGCGCCGGCGGCAAACTGCGGGTGCATGTATAAATATTGATTGATCACATCCCGCCCCCCGTGTAAACCAGACGGAACACAACGATCGCTCCGCTCAATGCAAACAACGCCCATGTCGGAAAGCCCGTCTTCTTGGTGACAGCCCCATCCACCTTCGCCTCATACAAGGGGCTTACAAACGTCCACTTTTCAGCTCAACGTAAGCACGTTTTGTGGGATGTGTCGGGTGGTTGCAGTAACGAAAACGGCTCAGCTTCAAGTGAGCAGTGGACGAGTGGACGCCTCTGCCTCAGACCCAGCAGCCGCTGCCACCGCCGCCGCCGCCGCCGTCGTTTAACGGCACAAGTTGAAGTTGAAAGTAAATGTTGAAAGCATTTTATGATATACCCACATTCAAGCGCTGAAACCATAGGAACTTTCAACACGGGTTTTGATACTGCAACCTGCACCGCCCTACCTGGTAATCCGTCGGAATGGCCCCCGCCGTCGCCGGGGCCGATGTCGAGACCGGAGAAACTCCAGCGGAGGCGACGGCCTTGGTGTAGCGGCGCAAGTTGAGAATGAAAGCAAAACGTGAAAGCAGTCTATCATATGTTAGGAGCGGGCCCTGAGTTTCAGGCGTTTTCAACACAGGTTCCATCGGTTCAACCTGCACCACCCTACCTTGGCGGCGGCGTTTGCGGCGGTCGCGACAGGCCCAGCCGCGAACGGAACTTTGGTATCCCCTTCCGCCGCCGCCGTCGCCTCCCTCGTCGCCGCCTCTCTCGCCGCCATCGCCGCCGCCAACGGCGATGGCGCCGCCACCACCGCCGCCGGGGTGTAGCGGCACAAGTTGAATTTGAAAGCAAAATTTGAAAGCGGTTTATCATATTAGAGTTTCAAAGTGCTTAGTTACGGGCGCTTTCAACGGGGGCTTGATAGCGTCAACCTGCACCGCCCTACCGGGGCGCCCCAGCACGCCATCCCTCTCCCTGCCCCGACGAACAACACGGCACCGCTCGTCACCGACCGCGCGGCCGCGAAGGCGGCAGTGGTGGCGCTCATGACAGCTCCGCTCGACTTCACCGCCGCCGCCGCCGCCGCGGGAGGAGCGTCCAGCTGCGAAGCCTGCCAACAGGGGCTTACACTCGTTCACTTTTCAGCTCAACTTGAGCCGTGTCTGACACAATAAAACACCCTTCACACCGTAAACACCCCCTAACACCCTCTTAACACGGGCTACACAACCCCTACGCACACCCCCTATCCCATACCAACAGCTCAAGTAGAGCTGAAAAGTGGACGAGTGTAAGCCCCTGCCTGCCACGCCGCGACACCGCAGCCGCGCTCGAACGCCGCGACGCCGCTGGAGCCCCGGGTGCCGCGGTGTAGCGTCGGAAGTTGAGATTGAAGGCAAAGTTTGAAAGCGGTTCTTCACATCATAGCTTCAACAGCTCAAACCAAGCACGGTAAACCCGGGGTCAACCTGGGGTCAACCTGCACCGCTCTACCGTGGCGCCGGTCGAGGGCGACCTCGAGGGCGGACGGCGGGACCGTGGCGGCCTCCAGCCAACGGGGGTTGATGGCGGCGCTCTTGGCGTCAAGCTCCGCCCACTTCATTGCCGTGGCAGCCTTTTTCTCCTTGTCAGCGGCGGCCTGTTCCTCGACCTGGTTGCAGCGGCACAAGTTACATTTATAAGCAAGGTTTGAAAGCAGTTCATCATATCTGAGCTTCAAACGTAGAAACCAAGCACAGTCAACCCTGGTTCAACCTGGGATTAGCCTGCACCGCCCTGCCCTGTCGAGCCAAGCCAGGACCGCACCCTTGGCCTCCGTCACGGATACAACCTTGGTGTACAGGCGCACCTCGAGAAATTGTTAGCAAAGTTAGAAAGAGGTTCATCATACGGCAGCTGCAGGTGTTGAAACCATAGGCGCTTTCAGCACGGGTTCTGATACGAGTACTGTCAGCCTGCACCGGCCTACCTCGGGATCCATCTCGGCAAGGTTCTCTGCTGCAACCGCCTCTTCCGGCGTCGCCGCGGCCACCATTACCTCCTCCGCCGCCACCACCATCACCTCCTCCTCCGGCTGATCAGCCACCGCCGCCGTCGCCGCCGCCGTCACCAAAGCCACCTTAGCCGCCTCCTGCTCGGCCTCCTTCTCCTCCGCTGCCGCCGCCGCCACCGCTGCCGCTGCCGCTGCCACCGCCACCTCCTCCTCCCCCGCCCTGTAAATCGGTGCCTGTGCTCGCTGGACGACGTCAGCATCGGTAACAAAGGGAGACTCGAACGCCTTGGTATAGCGGCGCAAGTTGAATTTGAAAGCAAATCTTGAAAGCAATGAATCACAGTGTAGTTTCAAGTGCTTAGTTCCAGGCGGTGTGAACATGGGTTTGATAGGGTCAACCTGCACCGCCCAGCCTTGGACGAGTACGAGACACCGTAAACGTCCACCCCGTCCACAGTCATGTCCGCGGCCCCTGCGCCGGGCGGGGCCTCCGTGCCGAAGGCGTACAGGAACGAGCTACCGTCGTGTAGTGGCGCAAGTTAACATTGAAATCAGTTTATGATGTAAGAGCTACGAGTATAGCTTCAAGCGATGAAACCACAAGCTCTTGCTACGAGTACACAGGGTTTGATGTTTTCAGCCTGCACCGCCTACCGTCGGAGCTCGCGGTGACCACCGCGTGGGTGTAGTGAGGTTGCCGCAGCTCGTGAGCCAGAACACTTTGGGCGTTGGTCGTGCCTGACTCGTGAGCCAGAACGTTTTGGGGCTCCGTCGAGATTGCGCGGGCGGTCAGGCTCCGGACGCGCCGGCGAAGCGGCTCAGCGGCGGAGCGCGGAATAGCCGTGGCGCGCGGCGCGTCTCCACCGTGGCGGCGCGCCCTGCGGCACCCGCGGCCTGACAGGAGGGTCGTGGAGAACGACGGCTCGACCGAGTTTTCAGTTAACATCCGGGACTGGCCCGAGGTCCATGTCTGACACGACGGCCTGACCACCACGAACCGATCCCGCAGGACAGTGTGAGCATTCGCCCTGAAGATAAGTTGTGTTCCGTTGTGCATGCGAGACGTTGGTATCAATAACACCCCTTGCCTGAGCCTGAGCCGCACGGCACCGCGAGCGCCCCGGGGATGCTGGTGAGAGATGCCATTTCGTTCGTTTTTTTGATACCACTTTGTGGATCAGAGCGGGCGACACAGGGGTGTGCGCGGAGAACCGGCACCGGGACCAAATGTCGCGGCGACGAGAGGACCCGTCCCTTCGCCCTCGACAACTGCTTACGCGGGCTCGCAGTGCGTGACGCTGTCGGGGCGTCGGAGGGAACGACGAGGGTCACCGGTGAGAATTAAATATCTGCCGCGCGCCGCAGCTGAGCAGCGGAATGACAAAACACGTCTGTATCTTCGACACGGATATCGACGTTTTCGAAAATCGAACGATTTTGACGATTGCTGGAGTTTTTGGAGATCTGAGACGATGCACGGGGCTCCAACACGACGCGCGCACGCGATCGTCGCGTGAGATAACGGTTGGAGACGCTTCTCGCGGGGTTGTTGTGGCGAACTGCCTGAAAAGGTTTGGTCATATCTCCTTGGTCGGCAACGCTGGACGCGTATCCGCGCGAGAGCAAATGGCTCGGGAAGTCGTTGGCGAGCCCTCTGACTCGTATTTTAAGTGTGTTCCATTTCAGCCATTTCACGGATGGCCCACGATGTTCGCCCTGCACGCCAGTGTCGGAGTTTTGACGCTGCACCCCCTTTACTACGACGTGTAACAGGCGATCGCGCGCGTCAAAACTCCGACACTGGCGTGCAGGGCGAACATCTGGAACGCGCAGAATCGAGGAAAGTGGCGCAGTGTGAGATATCCGTCTTATTTGATTTTTCATACGGATATGGTCGTAAGATACAGACGTGTTGGATGACAATATCAAATCCGTGCCGAGTTGCCCGTCCCAGCGGGTGTCAAAACATGGATTTTCTTGAGTTATAGACCGTCGTCAATCACCGCCTCGACCTCAACACCTCATTATTATCATACTACCGCGCCGAGCGCCATCCCCACTTGACCCCCCCACCGGATTTGTGTAGAAAGTGGCCGTTGCTTTCTCGTTTTTATTTCAAAATCTCAAACAGCTTGTCGCCATCGTCGGAGACCACCCCATCCATCCAACGCGCGGGCGCATACTCCGTACACGCGTCGCGTCAGTATCGACCGCCAAGCATGGCGCAACACAACATGTGGCTGGTGCAGCTACCGGGACCTACAGTCGCGAGCGCCGTGGTGGACGACGCGAGCCAGACCGCGGGGCTGCGCGGCGGGTCCGTGAGTGAGAAGCCGTTGAGTGCGCTCGGCGACAAGCGGCTGGACTGCGCGCGGTAGGGGGGGTATTGAGAACACCGCCCCTCGAACGCAGAACGGATGAGCCCGCACGACTTACCTTCCGGGTGGATGCTCATGCAGACGCGTGGACGCGGTTCGTGTAGGTCAGCAGGTATCCTCGACCCAATGGCGGGTTTTCGTCCATCCAACGGTCGAGTCGTTGTTTCCGATGATGACCCTGCCGCGCGGCAGGACCCTGACGACCGGCGGCACGCGGCAGCGGTGGAGCACACTGGCATGGGAGTTATTGTCAACACGCACTCGACCGACGTTCAATCGACATACCGAGTCCGCGCGTGTTCACGTCTGTATGGTCATTCACACTGAGGCTAAGTAATGTTCCGATCTCGCTTCGAGTGGTTGTTCTCAACGACCCTCGTGACGGGCGTGCTACGCTCGCTGCGCGTGGGAGGCCGCGGCGGCAGCGGCGTGGAACGCTACCAGCTGCACACGGAGAGCGAGGACGGGCATCTGCAGCCCGTCACCCGGCCCTGGCGCCAGTTTGAATTCGTTCCAAGGCACCAGGCAGGGCGGTCATTGAGAACAACGTCTCGAACGCAGAACGCTGCACTGCACGGCTGAACCTCTCTTCAGGGTGGTTGCTCACATGGACGTACGGACTCGCTTCGTGGTGGCCAGACCATCGTATCGGCGTGCAGCCTCGGTACAATTCCGGTTACGTGCATTCAACGCCGGTCGATTCGTTGTTATCAATGACCCTCCCGTCAGGGAGCCATCATCGTGGCGCAGGTGGGGTCGCCCAACCTGCTGTTCACGTCTCTGGCCCCCGCGGACGGTGGCGAGAGCGGCAGCATGGTGTACCTGTTCGGCAGCCACAACGCCGCGGTGGCGTGCTTCGACGTCGACGACCTGGGCACCACCGTGGTCAGCGGCGCGGAGGACGGCAGCCTGGCGGTAGGGACTGATGCATAATGCTCCTCAGGTCCGCGGTCCTACTTTCGCTTACCAACCCTTATCGAGCCCCAAGGCGCTTCACGTGGTGATCATTTATGACCAACCCCCTCCGACATTTTTGACCATCCCCCTTCTCAAGCGGACAGACTGGTCCTCCACCACATGTATACCTTCGTTTCTTGAGTTCACTTGCATCGTATGACGTGGTGAGCAGTACGTATCCGCCCTTGGCTGGCGGTGTGGCACGTGTCGGACGGCAAGAAAGTGGGGGCCATCACCGCGGCGCACGAGGGGGGCGTGCTGTCGGTGGCCACCGCCAGCCCGACGTGCGTGGTCAGCGCAGGCGCAGACGGTTCCGTGCGCATCTGGGGTAGGGACTCATGGATCGTGCCCGCCACGTCATATAGGTACTGATTGATATAGGTACTGATTGATAGTGCTCGCCGCGTCATCTAGGGACTGATTGATAGTGCTCGCCGCGTCATCACACGCATTTCAAGCCCTCGTTTCTTGAGACAAACAACTTCATATGACGTTGCGATCACTATCCATCAGTCCCTAGTCTGGGGCGTGAGCTCCCACCCGCGGCTGCGGATGCTGCACCGTATGGCGACAGGGATGGCGCCTCTCACATCCGTGGCGGTTTGGGGACCCGAGCTTCGCGACCGCAAACCCGAGGGCCCTCTTGGTCAGTTCGGCTCCATGCTGAAAGGCGTCAGCCTGACGGAGGGGCACCAGAGCGGCAGCGGCGGCGCCGGTCAGCTACTGGCCGCGGGGTCCGCCGACGGGACCATCTACGTCTGGACCGCGGATCCCGACGCGACGTTGGACGAGTTCGGGTGGCAGCCCGCATCCATATCGCACCACCTACAGGTAGGGCCTGGCGGAGATATCTCGCCCAGTCATCCAATGCACTTTGAGCCCCCGTCTCCTAAATCAAATGGCACGTTGGGCCTGGCAGATATTGCTTGCCACGTCACGCAACGCACAATGAAACCTCGTCTCTTGAGGTGCGTGGCACTGCATGATGTGGCGAGCAATATGCGCCAAGCCCTACTCTTGAACAACATGGCACTCTATGACGTGACGAACGACATCCGCCCGGCTCTAGCTGCAGGGGATGACGGTGACCGCGCTGTCGTTCCGCGCGGACGGTGCGGCGCTGCTGGCGGGCGGCAAGGCGGGGGGGTCATTCACAACAAGCACCCGACCGACGTTGCATCTGCTCCTCCTCCTCCTCCTCCTCCGTGGGGGTCATTCACAACAGGCACTCCACCGACGTTGAGTCTGCTCCTCCTCCTCCGCGCTCTGTATGAGCATTCACACCCGAGGTCAGTCATGCTCCGTCCTCAGTCGAGTGTGTCAGTGTGTGTATGTGTGCTACCAGAAGCAGACTAGGCTGACCGGGTATCAACCAATAGGCCGGTTTCGGTATATCGCTCCCCGTGCCGAGCGCTTATGCTTTGCCCGCAACTCTGTATGGGCATTCAACCTGGCGCCCGATTCTCCGTGCGAAGCGCTGACGCTTTGCCCGCAACTCTGTATGGGCATTTCACCCAGGCGATATACCGAAATCGGCCTAGTCACCGAGTGCTTATTGGCAATGAACCCTGCTACAAGGAGCCACACAACGACGGGCGCGGGCAGGTACGGGTGCTGGAGACGGAGCACTGGTCCGCGGTGGCGGCGCAGAGCTACAGCAGCGGGCCCGTGGGATGCAGGTGAGGCCGGCTGGATATTGCTCGCCACGTCATAGGCCGCCGTTAAACTCTAAACCGTACACCCTGCGGCTCATTACACGGGGGCCAGAGCGGAAGCCTGGTGCCTCCTGACACAGAGACACACGGAAGCGTATCTCTCTCTATCTATGTTATCACCCTCTTTCTGCCGTTTCACGCAAGAGACGAGGGTTCAAAGTGTGTTTTAATGATGTGGCAAGCAACATCCGTCAAGGCCCTGGGTGCAGGTACACGCGCAGCACGCTGCTGCTGGACATGATGCTGGTGTGGCCGCCTGCGCACTTGCAGGAACTCACCCAAACGCAGTTGAAGTGCTCATGCGAGTTCACCCAGCTTACATATTGCACCGCATATCTCACCCAATCTCGACTCCCCTCTTCAGCGTGAACAACAGCGATCTAATACCATCCTCGTGCATCGGTAAGATACCTGGAGAGATGCGTGCGCTAAGCTGATTATGACCTGAACTGTTACAAGCTTCTGCCTGCTGGTGTGCAGCGCGGCGGGGGCGCCGCGGGTGCTGGAGGGCAAACTGGTGCCCTGCGTCACCGCAGAGCTTCGCGAAAAGGGGATGGGCTCGGAGGTGCCGCCGGCGCCGCTCGGGCACGGCCCGTTGCCGCCTGCGTACGGACGAGACGGGACGGGCATCAACATCGTCGAGTCCACGGAGGATTTCCGATTCCAGACAGGACCCGGAACACCGGGCGCAGGAGCGACTCCGGGTGCAGGTGATGAATCTGCGGCGGCGGCGGCGGACGAAGGTGACGAGCACGAGCCTCGTGCGGCACCGCCTCCGGCTCCCACCCCTACCAAGTCTCCAGCCCCGAGGACATCAGTGCGGACCTCAATCGACGCCGCCCCAACTGCCGCGGCGGTGCCAACACCGGTGATGCGTTCAGCGTTCGGCCACTCCGGTCGGCAACATACTCCGCCCAGCGCGACGCCCGCGCAGCGCGCCACGCGAGTTGTCGCCAAGATGGCAGAGGAGGTCATGGTGGGGCGGTTGAGGCTCGCCCCAGGGGTACCGAGTTGACCGTGATTGGTTCCAGAGTTTGAAGCTTACATGTGAAGAACTGCTTTGAAACTTTGATTTCAATTTCAACTTGTGCTCCTACATTATGGCAACAGCGCCGGCGCTGCCGCAGAGCCTGGACAACATGCAGGGCGGCGCAGAGGCCGTCGATGAGGCCGCAGACACGGATCTGGCGCGGCCGTCGCTGATGTCGTCGCGGCCGCTGCTGCAGCGGAACGCGCTGATGCCGTTCGCCGTGTTCGACAAGGTAGGGCTTATCGGATGTTGCCCGCCACGTCATCCAACTTACTTTGATCGCTCGTTTCTTGAGACAGATGGCACCCTATGACGTGGCATTCAACATCCGCCAGACCCGTTGCTCGCCACGTCATCCAACGCACATTGAACTCTCGTCACTTGAGTTAGATGGCACCTTATGACGTGGCAATTAACATCCACCAGGCCCTGAAATAAGGATGCGGAGCTACAGCACCACATGAAGCCGCTGGGGGTGACGGGGCGAAAGGAGGCGGCGGCGGTGGCAGACACGCATGTGCGCGCGATGGCGGCGGCCAACATGGACCAATCGCTGCCGCGTAACGCACGCCGCTATGAAGGCCTCACGAAGGTACCCAGGGAGGCAAGGCTTCACACTAGTCCCCCTTTCGAGCCTGACTTGAGGAGCCGTTTATTCCCTCAATACACTGGCGAGCACCCCTTTTGTTGAGTTGGTGCAAGTTGAAATTGACAGCTTGAAACCAGTTGCCTCATATCATAGTTTCAAGGGCGCTGTCAGCACAGGTCAAAGTGGTTTCTACTTGCACCGCCCCGACTTGATACCCCGGCAACCCAGAGTGACTGAAGTTGAGCTTGAAAGGAAATTGGCGTGCGGGCCGCCCTGTGTAGGGTTCAAGCTTGTGAATATCCCCCGGAGATACTGAAGTTGAGATGAGAATAATTTAGTTGTGCGGCCCTGTATTCCGGCGCCGACGCGCGCGCGGCGGGTGGTGGGCAAGCAGCTGGACCCGCGCTGGCTGGCCGTGCGGGACATCCGCCCTCGCATGGAGGTAGCGCCTGCCAGATAGTGCTCGCCACGTCATAGTGTCCAGGGCTTTGGGTCTACTGTCTACTATATACATGTCTTCTGTGTAACGTTGGACTTATAATGTCTACATGGCTACTGTATACATGTCTACTGTCCATGTTGTGACGTCGGACGTCTACTTGAACTCAAGAGACGAGGGTTACACGTGCGTTGGGTGACGCGGCTATCGATACCCGCCCGGCCCTACACGGAGGACCTGTGGGTGGCGGCACGACGTGAGCCGCAGGTGTGCAGCACCGAAGGGTGGACTGCCGCCACGCTGCTGTCGCCGCCCGCCGAGGGGGTAGAGTTCTAGAATAGAGTGTGAGATAGATCGAGAGAGCCGCTTCCGCGTGTACATGAGAAGGAGGCACTAGGCTTTTAGCCTGCTCCCCGTCGAGTATGAGATTGAGTCCCGTCTGGTTTGATGCTAGCTATGCAAACTGTAAGAACACGAGGCGTGTTTTCGTGGCGTCAGCGCCAAAGTCCAGCGTTAAATATCTAATTAATTTATTATTCACCGCGAGCGTCTATCTATGCTATTCTATTGTGTCCGTCTCCTTACACCTCATCGTATGTTCTGAAATGAAACATAACATGTCGCTAAACTTGTTAATGTGAGGCTCCGTAGACTTAAACGGCATCCTCACAGGGGCCAGGGCGAAAGCATGGTGCCTTCTAACATGCGGAAAAGCCTCTCCGTCTCTCTAACCGGCAGCGTCAACCAGTGCGTGCAACGCGTGCTCGTGCTGTTGCAGGCGGGTTACCTCCTCCTCCAGCTGGGTCACGCGCGACTCGGCCACCTTGAGCTGCTGCCGCGTGTAATGGCACTCTGTGTGGGACTCGCGCACCTCCATGTAGCGCCGCAAGCCCTTGAAGGCGATTCTATTTAGTGCTTCATCATGTGCTAGATTCAAGCACTGAGTCCGGGCGCCTTACACACGGGGTTCAACCGGTTTCAACCTGCACCGCCCTACCTCCAACTGCGCTGCTACCAGGAGCTGCTCGCTGTCGAGCTTGAGCCCGGTCATGGCGTCGAACGTCGCTGCTGCACTGAATGACTCGTCCCGGACGGCAGCCGCGTGCCGTTCGAGCGTCGCCACTCGGGTCTCGGCCGCCTCACGCGAGGGTCGTTGATATCAAGCACTCGAACCGATATCGGAGTCTAGCTTACATCAAGGATTCGGCTCGTCGATTCAACGTCGGTCGGGTACTTGTTTTAAATAATCCCCTTGCCTCACGCGCTGTCCGCTGCTCCAGAGTCTGCTGTTGCAATGCTTCTTGCAGGTCGCTGGCAACGCGTAATGCCTCTTGCAGAGTTGTCACTTCAGTCGAAGTCCGCTCCAGAGCTTCCCCGTGCAACAACGTGTTGGTCTCGAGGGCTGTCTCTGTGGCAGCAACTTGGGTCTCGGCGGCCTCACGCGCCGTCCGCTGTTCCGACATCTGAAGCTGCAACGCTTCTTGTAGATCGTTCGCAACGCGTAACGCTTCCTGGAGGGTTGTCAATTCCGCCGACGTGCGCTCCAGCTCTTCCCCACGCGACATCATTTTCGTCTCGATGGCCTGTTCCGTGGCGCGATACTGCTTCGCGGAGTCGGCTGCTTCAACGTTTGCTCGCTTCAACTCACTCGCCAGTCTCTTGGACTCCGTCTGCTAGAGCCTGGCGGATGTTGCTCGCCACGTCTTTGGGTGAATTCAAGAGAACATAAGTCAAACTGGGCTGGATGTCGTGGCGAGCAATATCTGCTGGACCCTACCGCCTGCGACGTGGAAAGCTCCACAACGTTCGAGGCGATCTGAGCTTCCAGAGCAGCGTTCGCGTTTTCCAACTCTCGCTGCGTGCCCTGACAGGAGGGTCATTGTCAACATACATTCGACATATGTTTCGTCTCCATTGCAAGTCTGACGATAAGCTGTAAAGAAATCACACAAACTAGATCCCCCATTTAGACCCTCAAAGGAAGCTTAACTGAAGCCCTCGAATCGAGATCAAAGCATGACTTACCGTGTGAATGCTTTCATAGACGCACAGAGTATATTGAGGAGGAGGAGGAGATTCAACGTCAGCCAGGTAATAGCTCACATTGCCCCCCCTGCCTGAGCGCCAATGATTTTGGTGTGAAGGTCCCGTTCGCGTTGCTCTGCCTTTTCAGCCCTCGACTGCAGTCCAGTTTCGCGCCCCTCGGAGACTTTCATGATTTCGTAGAAGTCGCTCTCAGAGGTGTCTCGAGATGACTCTGCGGCAGATAGCTCCTGTTTCAGCCTCGTCCCTTCAGACCACGCCTCGCAGCAGGGTCATTGAGATCAAGTACTCGACTGAAATCGGAGCACGAATTACCTTGAGGGAGATTGCTCGCACAGACGCACAGAGTATATGGAGGAAGCGGAGGAGATTCAACCTCGGTCGAGTGCTTGATGTCAATGACCCCCCAGGAGGAAGAGGAGCAGGAGGAGGAGGAGGAGGAGATCTAACGTGCGTCGAGTTTTTGTTCTGAGAAACTCCCCCGCCTCGATACACTCCGCACGCAGTGAAACGGAAACAACCGCAGCTTCCTGCGCGGTCGCAACGGCAGCTGAGAGCCGGGATACCTCGGTGAGCGCAGCCTGCATTCCCGCCTCCGCCTGAATGTGTGGCCCAACAAAGAATGCTCGCCACGTCATAGGGTGCTATGTTTTTCGAGAAATGAGGTTTCAAAGTGCGTTTGATGGCGTGGGGGGCAATATGCGCCAGGCCCTACCTCAATCGCTTGGGCTTTCGTCTCGGACAGCTTAAGCTCCGCGTTCGCGAGTGACGCGGCTGCGGATGTGCGGGCCTCCGCAGCATGTCCAGCCCTCAGCTCAGCCTCTTCGATGGTCCGCTGCTTCGTTGTAACCTCGCGTTCTTGCGCAGCCAGCGTGTTCGTCATCTCAGCGAGTACTGCCTCAATGTAGGGCCTGGCGGATAATGCTTGCGACGTCATTCACTACATTCTCAATCCTCATCTCTCGAGTGGAATACACCCTCCGATGTGGCGAACAACATCCGCCGGGCCATTCCTCGATTGTCGCCAGCTTGGCTTGCAGCGCGTTTGCCTCCTCCACAGATTGCGCGCGCGCCTCGTGCTAGGGCCCGGCATATGTTCCTCACAACATCATAGGGTGTGATATAATTCGAGATTGGACGCTTCAAAGTGTATTGGATGAAGTGGTCAGCAATATCCGCCAGGCGCTACCTCGTGGGCTGCGTTCATCGGGGCTTCCCTCGCGGCCAGCTCCTCCTCCAACGACGCGCGAACCGCGCTGAGCGACGCCACATCCGCCCGCGCGGCGGCGGCCTCTGTGGCGTGCTCCAAGGCCTGTTCCCGCGTCTGTACCAGTTCAGCCTCTGCGGCGTACACGAAGGACTCCGCCTCCTCCGTGCGGCGCTCGTTGGCTTCCCTCGCAGAAGCGTCAATGAGATCAAGCACACATCCAAGGTATGAGCATGACTTACCTTCCGGGTGACTGCTTGTACCGATGCGCGGAGGGGAAAGAGGAGATCCAACGTCGTATGCCCATACATACAGAGGAGCAGAGGAGGAGGAGATTCGACGTCGGTCGAGTGCTCGTTCTCACTATCCCCCCTGCCTGGATCGTTCAGCAGCCGCCGCAACGTGCTCAATTTGCTGGCGCAACGACTCGCACACGCCCAGGGTTTCGGAATGGTCTTGTTGCAGGTCGCGCAGCGCGGCGGTGAGCTGCTTCGACTCCGCTTCGACCGCACCGGCCAGAGCCGCCTCGCAGCAGGGTCAGTGGGAACAAGATTGGAGCATGTTTTTGCTTCAGTGTGAATGCTCACACAGACGCGTGGAGAAGGCTCCTCGATTCAACGTCGATCGAGTGTTCGTTATCAACGCCACTTGAGTGCTCATACAGACGCGCGGAGGAGCAGGAGGAGTTTCAACGTCTGAGGAGTTTCAATGTCGGTCGAGTGTTCGTTATCATATTAATAATCCCCTTGCCTCGTCTCCTTGTATGAGCGTCTGACAGAGCACGTCGAGGCGCGCCACCTCCGCATCCGCGGCCCCCTTGGACGCTGTAGCCTCCGCCGCCCGACCAGCGGCTTCAGAAGCTCTCGTCGTCTGCTCCGTCAAGGCAGATTCCATCTCATGCTTCAGGGATTCCAGGGCGACGTTTGCGGCTGACGCCTTCGACTCGCCCTGCTCCAACTGCTAGGGACTAATGGACAGTGCTCGCCAGGTCATAGGATGTCATTTATAACAAGACACGAGGGTTCAACATGCGTTGTATGACCTGGCGAGCACTGTCCGTCAATCCCTACCAGCTGCTGCCTCGCTTCCGCCAGGTGTAGCTCCTTGACATGGGCGGTGGCGGCGGTGGTAGCGGCGGAGGCGGCGTCAGCGGCGACAATGACGGCGGCAGCGGCTGCCTCCCGCACCTCGTTGGTGCGGTCCTGAGCCTGGCTGAGCTTGATGT
>Ga0307489_10001424_pt1 | contig 15769 bp, 21 predicted proteins | sample SB12metaG_FD_202247 | JGI IMG/M metagenome (GOLD analysis project Ga0307489, IMG submission 202247) | Sea-ice brine microbial communities from Beaufort Sea near Barrow, Alaska, United States - SB 1.2 | ecosystem: Environmental > Aquatic > Marine > Coastal | place: USA: Alaska | collected... | reverse complement strand
CCATAACCCTACAAGGAGAACGATAACGCCGAAGCCCGCGAGGAAGTAGGCGCAGATGGTGTACTCGGCGAGGAGGAAGGAGTCGGCGCCCTCGCGGATCGCCTCATAGATCTCGAGAAGGCGCGTGGTGTCGATGCCCAGCGAGGTCACGAGCGGCGCCTGGTTGCCGCTAGGGCCGTGCGTGAGCGAGATTTGAGCCACCTTTCGGAACTGGAAGGCTGCGAACAGGATGCCGATGATGCCGCTGGCGCAGATGAAGATGTCGGTGCACTCCGTGCTGGCGTACACCGTCATCGTGGGCGTCACTCGTGACGTACGCGCTTGGCGTGGGCGATACTCAGCCGATGTGCTGTGCGGAAAGGGCGCTCCCCGCCCCGCCGCAACGGAAACGAATAGACGGGTGACGAGGCTCGAGATCTTACCGTGACACGTGGCCGGGTAGGATAGGCCTGCTGTTCAGATCCGAAATCTGTTATTACGTAATCCTGAAAATGCCTTTCAATATTGACCTGCTTTGACCGGCTTTGACCGGCTATGACCGGCTTTGACCAGCTTTGACCGGCTTTGACCAGCTTTGACCGGCTGATGTTGAACAACGAACAGATTTGAAATACAAAGCCTACGAGGTGCCGTACCGATGCCCAAGCCGCGCCGCCTTGCTCCACTTGCTGGTGTCCGCCACTCGTTCTCGCGCGCTGAAGGATGAAGGCGTCGGAACGAGGCTGGGCGACGGCGTCGCCGGCTGAGGCGGGGGGGGCTATGGCTCTGGCGGCGGCGGCCCTGGCGGCGCCGCTGCTGCTCCTGGTGCTCATGCTGACGTCCGGCTCGGGCGTGGCTCCGACGGAGGACGCCGCGGCGCAGTTCGGCCAGGCCACGGCGACGGTGAACGACACGGTGCCGGCACTGCTTGTGGCTGCCGGGGAGGGGGCAGGGACCGGGGCAGGGGGGCTCCTCGCGCCCATGTTCCACATCTCCTCCTGCAGCAACCCGAGAGGCTATCATCCCATCCATTGAATCCATGCTGGACAGCTCTCTGCACTGACTAAAGTCCGTGCTAGGCGCAGAGACTCCGCTCGCACAGACCGCTCGTCATATCCCTCAGGTACCGCTGATTTACGTCATTCAGTACCTACGTAGGCCCTGGGACGCGGACGGGGGCGGCGCGGAAGCAGCGAAGGATGATCCTGAGAGCGCCGTGGGCAGTGGCGGCGACGGCGGTGGCGGCGGCGGCGGTGACGGCGGCAGCGGGGGTGACGGTGGCGGCAGCGAAGGCGGCGGCGGTGGTGGCGACGGCGCGGCACCCGTGCACCCCGAGCCAAAGAAGGTGATATCACTGTGGGGAACGGAGGTAGAGGTTGAGGAGTATCACGTTCCGCCGGAAAGGAGAGAGGTGCTCGTCATCGTGTACGGCTCAGTGAGAGGTGGTGATGTCACTCGAGAGTCGCTCCTGCGGCACCTCGTTCAGCACTACGGGGCAGGGGCTTACACTCGTTCACTTTTCAGCTCAACTTGAGCCGTGTCTGACACACACAAAACACCCCACACACCCTAAACACCCCCCGACACTCCCTTAATACGGGCTACACAATCCCTACACGCACCCCCTATCCCATAAAAAACGCTCAAGTTGAGCTGAGAAGTGAACGAGTGTAAGCCCCTGCTACGGGGCCGACCTCGCGGTGCTAGGGCCGCCGCCCTCAAGTCGCCAAACCCCCTCAGGCGGCCCCACTGACATGGCGGGTAAACTGTGGGATCGCGCGAATTATCGGTGGAGTCTCCCTGAGCAAAAAGACTGGGGGCGTGTGATCAGCCGCGCTGGTGGGTGCACAGACAACCGATGGCGCAATAAGCTCTGCCGGCAGAGGGGGCCGAAGAAGAGGCAGTTTCTAGGTGGCAGGGCCTGACACTACCTGTTAGTCACCACTGTTCAGCTCAACGTATAAGTACCCTTCATGTGGAGCCCGATAAACGTGTTGTTTTCAGTGTAATATGTAAGGTTTCGGCGTGCTTAAAAAGTACTGAGGTTGAGCTGAAAAGTGGACGAAGTGTAAAGGCCCTGCTAGGCGGCGTCGGCCAATGTCATCCTGGCAGTGCTGGCATTCTATTGGCCTACCGCTACGTCGCGTGGTACCTCCTGCAAGAGCTGCAGTTGCTGCAGCACTACCGGTGGATCATATTCACGAGGTCTGACTACCTCTTCGCGTGCCCGCCCAAAGAGGACCTCAGCACCCTCCCGCGTGACAAGATTTACGTGCCGCGCTCCAGTGGTAGGGCGGTGCAGGTTGGCAGTATCAGACCCCGTGTTGAAAGCGCCTCAGGTTTCAGCGCTTGACACTCGAGTCTCATAAACTGATTTGTAAGGTTTGCTTTCAATTTCAACTTGCGCCAACACACAGTGGGTACGGCGGCGTGACGGACCGCTACACGCTGATGCCGTCGTCGCTCGCCCTGAAAGCGCTCAACGTGACGGCCGACTTGGTACGCAACTACAAGCAATACGACCTCGAGCACGGCGGCCGATACGGCATGAACCTTGAGTGGGTGCTCATGACCTACTTTCAGCGGGCGGGCCTAGACGTCGGTCGCTTGTGCCACACGGTGAGGCGGTGCAGGTTGACCCTATCAGACCCACGTTGGAAGCGCCTGAAACTAAGCGCTTGAGACTATAATGTGATGAACTGCCTTTAAACTTTGCTTTCAATATCAACTTGCGCCGCTACAACACGGCCTTCACGACGAGTGCTGCGGAGGACGGCACGAGATGGACGCACGACGGCAGGGAGGTGGCTCATTCGGGGGCTCTCATGAGACAGCTGGGCTTCCTCGCCAAGTATCCTGCGGAGATGACGGAGGTTGAGGATTGTTGTGCGGCAAAGGTGCGGAGAAACGAGTTGCTTCGCTTGAAGAAATCGTTGCTTCGTGGTGCGGTGACGGCGAATAGCTCTTCAGGCGTCGTGCCGCCTGTGGTGTCAATTGACCTCAGTCCTGTGAAGTGCAGTGCAACGTGACTTAATCATTAGCATAGGCAAAGCACGCTGCTGCTGCGGATATGAAAAATACCCCCATCGGATCTGCGCAGGGTGCCCTCGATTCGAAAAGCGTTTCGCGCGCACGCGCACGCACACTTATTGTCACGGGGTGGCCTGTGACATCTCAGACCTCAGCGAGTCGGTGCGCACATCGCTTCCCGAGCGGCGGCGCGCGCCGTGCCAGCTCCACACCAAATGCCAAAGTGCCTGCCTGTGAAACTCACCGAGCGCGGCGAGGTGGGGTGGCGATGGACATTGGACAGGAAGGTCCCGCCCACCGTGAAAGAGCTGAACGACGCCAGGGTCGCCGCCGCAGTCGCCGCCAAGGCCGCCGTCAAGAACCGCCAGCGGGAGTTCGAGGACCGCCGTAAAAGGGAGCTTGAGGAGCAGCGGTCACGCACGGCACCCGGCGGCGGATGGCGCCCAGCCTCCGCGCCGGTGCGGAGACCACTAGCGCAGGTCAACGGGGTGGGTATTTATCGCGAGGATGCGGCGACGCGTCACGTTGGCGGCGGCAGCGTGCTGGTGCACCCGGGTGCGGCGTGGGCGCCGCCGCCCGCCCCGCCGATGTCGGAGGCCGAACGTCTCGCCGCAAAGGTCGGCGCGAAGGAGCGCGAGTCAAAGGTAGGGGCCTTCACCGCGACTTCGCATGCCTGCTATGCTCAAGGAGGATATAAAGCTAAACGAGGCCTGGCAGATGTTGCTCGTGCTCGCCACGTCCATAGGATGCCTTTGACTCAAGCCACCAGGGTTTATAATGCGTTGGATGACATGGCTGGAACTATCCGCTTGCCCACATTCCAAGGGATACGCGCGGCACGCGGCGCGCATGGATGCGGCGCGGTTAAACAAACCCGAGCGGACACACCTCGGCGAGGATGGAAAAAAGCTGGCACTGCATGACTGGGGTGCGGGTGTGGGGTGTGGGAATGTCATCGGGCTTCCGAGGCAGGCTTCCAAGGCTGGGCCTGGCAGATGTTCCCGATGCTCGCCACGTCATCGGCAAGCGTTTCGCACTCTCGTGTCTTGATTAAAATGGCATTCTTTGACGAGGCGAACAATGTCGGCCTGACTCTGGGCTCGCCACATCATTGACACGCGTGTTGAACTCTCGTTCCTAGATTAAACTGGCAGTCTATGACGTGGCGAGCAATGTCCACGAGCCTCTATTCCGAGGCGAAGGCGGCGGAGCGCGCGACGGTGATGCTGGGTGACCGGTAGGGCACGGCACACATTGTTCGCCACGTCATTCAACGCACTTTGAACCCTGGTTTATTGAGTCAAATGCCACCCTATGACGTGGCGAGCAATATCTGTCGGGCCCCAGCGGTCGAGGGCTGTTGATGCGAACGAAGCGGCCGGTCGGCGCGGCGCCGAAAGCGACACACGCGTCGCGGGCGCACCAGGAGCGGGACTTGCTGCCCAGCCGCCTCGCGCCCGCCTGAGCTCGCGGTGTAGATTAACATTTGTAAACGCTTTGATGTATAAAAGTTGTATCTCATAGTGCGGAGGTAAGACGCATTTGACAGCTATATCATAATAATTCACAGAATTCGTCCGTGAAATTCGGGAGACATCTGATGACATGTACAACCATCCACTGCAGCCGTAGGCCATCCCAATAGGTACATTCAAAAAGTGTTCAAGCCACATATATTGAAACATTTGTCACGCCACCGGCGTGCGGCTGCGCTTGCCCCGCCCCGCACCCTTCTCCTTCTTCCCCCCGACGCCGCCGCCGCCGCCCCCGCCCCGCCGCTTCCCTCCGCCCTGGTCGATGGACACCCACACGTGGTCATCCTCGCCGTCCTCATCGTTGCCGTTGCCGTGCCACCACTGCTCCCACCCCGCCAGCCACGCGCGCACCTTGGCCCTCTCCAGCGCCCGCGTCCCGTGCTCCGCCCGCAGCTGGGGACGGACACACAACGCTCGCCACGTCACGTGATGCATATAAACGCTCCCCGCAGAATGCGATGCATAACACTCGCCATGTCAGGTGATACGTGACGCTCGCCACGTTCCGTGATGCGTATAAACGCTGGCCGCGTCATGTGATGCAGAACGCTCGTTACCTCATTTTATGCAAGTCGACTCAACAATCGAGGGTATAAAATGCAGTGGATGACGTGGCTCCGCATTGTGTAGCTGTCACTACCCGCAGCAAGTCTGCCCAGTACTCCTCGCCGTACTCGCACAGAACCTCGGAGTGGCGGGGGATGTCGGCGGTGGCCACGACGATGATGTGCGGGCGCCCGCAGTGCCACACGCCGACGAAGGACGCGTTGGCGCGTGTGGCGGCGTCCGGCGGCTTGTACGGCGCGGGCCTCTCGGCGGTGACGACGGCGGCGGCGGCGGTGGTGGCTGCGGCGGTGACGGCGGCGGAGGCGGTGGCGGCGGTGACGGTTTCGGCTTCGGCGGCGAAGGCGGCGGCGAATGCATCTTCGGCGGCCTCGGCCGCGGGGTCGTCATCGGAGGCCGGCGTTGTCCCCCTGCTGCTGCCGGCGGCCGGCGTCGTCCCTCGGCTCGTGCTGGCGCTGCGGCGACTGGCACCGGGCGTCGTGCTGCGGCGGCCGGCGGTGGAGGGCGTCATGCTGCGGCGGCCACCGTTGGGCGTCATGCTGCGGCGACCGGCCGCGGCTTTGTCTTCGCCCGCGCACGCGACGATGACGTTGGCGGGCGCGTTGATGAAGGCGATCTCGTTGCGGCACCGCCCCGCGCTAGGGTCTGCCGAATAGTACTCGCGCTCGCCTCGTCATACAATGCCACTTGCTTAAACAAGCGAGGGTTCGAAATGGCGTGTCGATGAGGGGGCGGGCAGTATCCGGCAGGCCCGACCCCGCGTCGATGGTCAGCTCCGCGCAGCTCGGGTCCTCCCTCCAGGCAGGGCCTCACCACTGGTTATCCACTTGACGCCTCCAAGCCGTTCTATCCTTTGAAACCACTGGCAGTTATCCACTTAACACCTCGAGGCTGCTTAGTCCGTTAAACCATCTTGTAGTTATCCACTGATACCTCGAAGCCTGTGGTTGCCTGGATACCGCTTCAGTTGTCCCGATTGATACCTCAACCATGCTGAAGGTGGACTGGAAAGGGAACAAGTGCAGGGCCCTGCCACTCCGCAGCGGCGGCGATGGAACCAAAGTTCTCGCCAAAGTTGATGGAAATGTCAGCAGAAGTAGACGCAGAAGCAGCGACGGAGAATACGGACACCTTCTGCCGCTTCGGATCTAGGGGCCGTTGCCACCACTTTACACTACTGACTCCCGCGGCATCCCCCAACGACGACGACGACGGTTGCGGTGGCGGCGGCGGTGGCGGCGGCGGTGGCGGCCGCGGAGTCGCGCGCGGCAACGCGAACGTGTAACTCGTCTCCTTCCCGTCGTCCTCCTCCGCCTCGCGGTCAAACACATCCGCCGTCTTCACCTCGCCGCTGTACGCACCGATCACGTCCCACCGCCGGATCCGCTCAAGTGCAAACAACCCGAAGCAACCCGCCGCCGCCGCACCCTCCCCCTCCAACCAGGGGCCTACACTCGTCTTCTTCTCAGCTTAACATGAGCCGTTTGCGACACTCAACACATCCCTTAGACGCCTAAACAACCCCTCTACGCCCGCCTTGAACATCCCCTAAACACCCCCTAAATACCCCTTGTCCCACCAAACGCACTCACGTTGAGCTGACAGGTGGACGAGTGTAAGCCCTTGCCTCCAACGCCCCAACGTTGTCCTTGGTGTCATGGAAGCGGCGCACGTGGTGGGCGGGATCGGTGATCTGACCCACGCGCGCATTGCACACGATGCCGTCCACCACGGCCTCCAGCACCTGTATGGTGGACAGCTTGGCCGCATACTCCGCAGCCTGCTCTCCGTAGTGCAGCGTCGGGGCGCCGCGCACGAACGAATCGGCAGCCTCGCAGCAGGGCCTTACGCCCTCACCTTTGCAGCTCAACTTAAACCCAGTGTCGGGTCTGGTATCGAATATGTCCCGTTCGACCAATCAGGACTGTCCATTTCGAAAATGCCACCGACCGACTCGCAGAAGGTCCGACCGGGTCGCGATCGTTGAGTGAATAGACCGTTGATTTCGTAGGAGATAAAAGGGACTAGTCCTTCCGACACTGAGTTTAAGCCGTGTTATGTCCATGAAACCTTGAGAGGTCTTAAACTATTGTTTAGGTTGAGCTGCGAATGGGACGAGTGTAAGGACCTGCCTCAGAGGATTCCGGGTGCGGCCCCATGCCAGAGGTGGCGGTGCGCTCGACGGCCCAGCGGGTGGCCAGCTCGTCGAAGACGGGGCGGGCCGAGGGCGTCACCACCGGTACCGGGGTGTATTCGATGCCGGTCCGGAGTAGGTCCTGCCACCGCGCCCATCGGAACCCGGGGAGGTTGCTGCCGCCCGCCGCCGCTGTCGCCGCCGCCGCCGCCATGCCCGACCCCACCACCGCCACCTCCATCCCCGACCCCGACCTCGGTGTTTGCTGTGTAACTACCGGTGCTATGGCTGTCGGTGTCTGTCCACCATAATCCACCGCGTATGCCGACTGGGGCCGGCCGGCGGCGGGAACGGGCATCGATTGCTCTACCTTAACTAGCGGCGGCGCAGTAGCAGCCGGGCCTGCGGCGGGGACGGTCGTCGGTTGCTCTACCAGGGCGACAGCCGTCGCGTTTGCGTCAGAGGCGGTCGGATGCCATTGCCAGCGCGGCGGCGGCTGTAGCGCATCCACCGCCGCCCGCAGCCGCGAGCCCCCCGCCTTGTTGTAGCGGCGCAAGTTGGATTTGAAAGCAAAATTTGAATGCGGTTCATATTTCTTTTGTTTCAAGCGCTTAGTTTTAGGCGCTTTCAGCACGGGTTTGATAGGGTCAACCTGCACCGGCCTGCCTTGTACGCCCCCGCTACGGGCAGGCCCCGGAACACCTTGGGCACGCCGCATGGGCGCCGCCCGACCGGAGCCACCTGACTGACCAGCTGCAGCGCACCAGCGTCCGCCGCGCCCGGATCCGGCGGCAGCGCCCGTACCGTCGGTGCCTCCGCGGCCTCCACCTTCACCATCGCCACCATTGCCTCCTCCGTTACCTCTACCTTCACCATAGCATCTTCCCTTAGAGCTTCCTCCACCATCACCAATGCCTCTTCCCTTACCTTGGCCTCTTCCGTTAACTTTGCCTGTCTCTTTTGCTTCGCCTCTTCCTGTCGCGCTGCCTTCTCATCCTGCTTTTGCTGCGCGTTTTCCCGATCCCACCGCGCCGCGTCCTCCACCAGCTGTGCCTCCTTGTCCTCGAACGGCGCGCGCTGAATGGCCGAGAGTGACTTCCACTTGCGCGCCGCCGAGCGGTGGACCTCCTCGCGTGACCTGCCGCCGTGCCTCGGGCGCGCAGCGGCGGAGACAGCAGCGCGGGCCGGAACGGCGGCGGCGGCGGCGGCGGCAGCGGCGGCGGCGGGGGCAGGGGCTGCGGCGGCGTCAGGGGTGCCGCGCTCCAGGTAGCGCCCAACTGCAGTCATGGAGCGCATCAGGTTGGCCCCCTCTCCCTTACAGAAAAGCCCGTTCCTGTCGCAGTCGGTGAACCTCAGCCGCGCGCCGTCCGGGGGCGGCGCCGCGAAGCGCGCGAACACATGGTCCGACGCTTCGCTGCCAGACCGCGGATTGGTCTGCATGTACACGTCACCCTCGTAGTGCTCGAAGGCGGCGGTGCCGGCGGCGGAGGAAGCAGCGCGGCCGCTGCTGCCCCGGCCCCTGCCGCCTCCCTCGCTCCCGTCACCCCCGCTGCTGCTGCCGCCCCCTCCGCCGGATTTTCTCACCCGCTTCTCTTCCTCTTTCCTGGCGGCGCCGACAACGGCCCAGCAGTAGTCGGCGTAGAGGCGGCGCGCGACGCTCCTGCGCGGCGGCGGCGGCGGCGCGGAGGATGCCAGCTGGCGCGAGCACAGCACCTCCCACCCCGGGCCCCGCGGCGCCACGTCCGCCGCAACCGCCCCGCACGGTCAAGTAAACGTGTATATGCCCGCCACGTCACATAATGCCATTTATCTCAAGAAAATAGGGTGCAAACGTGGTGAGCGACTTGGCAGGCACTATCACCACAATAAATGATGCCATATTACCCAATGAAGACAAGAGGGTATAGAACGTGGTGAATGAGGTGGCAGGCGTCAGTTTGCCGACGACAGCCCTACTGTGCCTTTGTTGCTGGCCACGGTGGGGTCAGCGCCGCACTCGATGAGGCGCTGCACCATCTCCAGGTGCTCGCCCCGTGCCGCGAAGAACAGCGGTGTCTCCCCCGCCCGCCGGGCCGCCGCCGCACACACACCACACTTTGCTGAGGCGACCAGAGGGATGAGGGATGAGGCGGCAAGTGTGCACAGGTGCACTGGTACAAAGGTGCACTGCGTGCGAATAGTCAGGTCGAACAGAGAAGGGGACGAGAAGCCAGGCGAGGGAGCTCGAGGGCTGCCGACGCCACGTCCGTTGTGTTGGTGGTGACTGGCCGAAACGTTGTGAGCACACGTGTCGTTTTGGTGGTGATTGACCGAAACGTTGTGAACACGTCCTTCGTTTTGTTAGCGACGTGGGGCAAAATGACGTGACACACTCCCGTGTGTCCCACCCGTGAAGGCGCTGCGGTGGTCGACGTGCGCGCCGCGCTCCAACAGCAGCTCCGCGGTCTGCACGCAGCGCTCGTCGCACGCGAAGGTGACCCAGTGCAGGGGGGCCTCGCCCCTGTTGTCGCACAGGTTGGGTGACACGCCCTTCGCGCCGGGCCAAACACTCGCACTCCCCTTTTTGTCAGTTTCACTGGGAATTTTGAATTGTTTGAAATCTTCGAGGTGTTTGGTTGGAGCGACCGAGACCCTCGACCGGCGCTGTTTCGTGGCAGCACGACCCTCCACCAGCGCCACCAGCACCTCCGCGCTAGTGAAGGTGTGGGTACAGGACGCAGCGGCTTGTGTTGAGCTGGAAGGGGGACGCCGTGTCAGGCGTTTGTTGTGGGATAAGATATCTGCCTGAGAATGAAAAGGTAACGCCGTGTCCAGATGTGTGCGCCGGTGCCGGTGCACTACGACTGAATGGGGACGTCGAGTCATGACGTGCGCCGGTGCCCCATGGCTGAGAGAGGGCGACGGGTGTGGCCCCGCCATATTGAGCAGCGCGGTGACGCATCCCACCGCGCTCTCCTGCGCGGCGAAGTGAATGAAGGATGCGTCGTAGAGCCCCGCTCGGTACAGCGGGTCCGCGCCCATGCGCGTCAGTGCGTCACGCAACCCCACGGCGTCGTCACCACTGATGCACTCCTCAATCTGCGTCAGCTGCGCGCGCGACAGCTTCTTCAGGGGCGGCGACGCCGACCTGGAGGCACTGCGCTTGCCCCCGCCTCCGCCGCTTCCCCCGCCACTGCCCCCGCCCGCGCCGCTGCCGTTGTTCCTCTTGTAGTTTACAATGGCCATTCCATTTCCGTTTCCGTGTCCGCCGTCCGCCCAAGGGAGAGCTTTGGCGTACGCGGGACTGGGCACATGGTAGAAGCCCGGGAAGTAAGGGAGGTCGCACTCCCTCCACGACATGGCTGGCCTTCAGCGCAGCGCAACGAGTGCGTGCTTTGTGGCGCGTCCCCACGGCTTCGTCTTGACAATGCAATATTGCCGTTGTGAAGGAAAATAGGGGGGATGAGGTTAAATAGGGGGGGGGGTTCGATTTGGACCCCCCCAACGCCCAAGAGCCAGAGGGGGAAGAGCGCCGCTCACCGGTCACCCGAACGGCACGAAACTCCGTTTGACAGACGGCCACAAGAGTGCGCGCGCGGCGTTATCAAGGCGCATACACGAGCGTCGCGCTTCCGCGTAAGGCACGAGAGTCAAGGAGGTTAAGGACGCCTCCGCGCGTGAGGCCCCGAGCCCCGCGTCTCGAGGCCCTAACGACAAAAGCAAAATGCGTGTCGCGCTCGGCACTCGCGACAGCAATGTTCAGGAAGATGGCGACGGCACCTTCCCTGCGAAGAAGCCCGCGGCGGCGGCGCCGGTGGTGACCTACCGCCGGCGCCAGGCGCGGACAACCGCAACCGTGTTCAACGTCGCGACCACCGCCACTGCCGAGGAGACTGCCGCGCTGCTCGATGACGACGACGATAACGTGCCCGCCAGGCGCAACGAAAAGGCTGGGGAGGACGACGGGGAAGAGGAGTTGCTGGGCGGTGACTCACAGGCATCGGACGACGGCAGCGACGACAGCGACTGCGGCGCGGCAAGGCCTAAGGCCGCCACCCGTTCCATGCGTGTTTGCTCGTCGTGTGTCGGTGTACCCCTGTATCCTGTGCCCGTACCCACTCGCCGCGACTCCCTCCCTTGACTCGCCTGAACTCTCTGGCCTGCCACTCGCTCCCTTCTCCTTGACTGCGTGCTCGCTCATGGTGTACTGGTGTACCCGCACAAGACCCTGAACGAAGTCGAAACAGCCCGGCTGGCGCGGCCCGGCGACGCCGCGGCAGCAGCTCCCCAAGAAGGTGACGGGGTTCATGAGCCGGCACGAGCGGCTGCAGCGGCGCCCGGCCGAGAAGGATGCCGCCGCGGTCACCGCCGAACTCGCCGCTCAGCGCGAATACTTCGCGCAGGCGGGGCCGACCCAGCTGACATTGACTCGTTCACACGGCGCCCCCTTTCTACTCGTGCTCAACTGCCAGCCGTCACAGCTGTGGTGGCTATGGCTGTGCCCCTGGAACCGCTCATGGCAAGCCCCCTGTAGTACCGACACCGCGAAGGTTTAGCCACCAAGGAGACCAGTGTGGAAGTTAAGCTACTTAGGGAACCAGTTTGGAAGTTGAGTTACCCATGAAGCCAGTGTCGGGCGTTGAGCTACCGAAGGAGCCAGTGTCGGTCCCTGCGCGCAGGTGGACGAGACCTCACTCGCGTCGGAGTCCGCCTCCCCATCCCGCGCCTCGCCGTTGCCCGCCGCGGCGGCGCGCCGCGGCGGCGTCGGCGGCGGCGGCGTCACCTGGGCCGCAGCTGTCCGCGCCAACGCCAGCCAGGGCGCCGTGTTCCCCGCGGGCCCCGTGGCGGCGCCCGCGGCGAATGCGGTGGAGGTCGACGACACCGAGGACCCCTACGCCCCCTCGCCCACAGCCCTAGGTAGGCCCGAGTCACGCCCGCCGCTGCCCGCCGCCCGCGTCCTGTGTGTCCTCGTGGCCCTCAATTTTTGTCCATGTGAATTACATGGCACCCTATGACGCGGCGAGCGTTACATTCATCTGGCCCTCATAAAACGTTCTATGACGTGGCGAGCGGTGTTTCCATGGCCCTGCGCCCCGGGACGAAGCACGCGCTGACTCGCGAATGGCTGAGCGCGATGCCGGCGAGCTTCTCGCCCGCGCTGGATGTGCGCCGCGCCACGATGGCGGCGGTGCACGAGGACGACGAGGTCGACGACGAGGAAGCGGAAGAGGCGCAGGCGGAGGAGGCGGAGGAGGCGGAGGCAGCGGCAGCGGGACACTTCGGCCGCCGGGCGGGCGGTGGCGTCGGGCAAGGCCTTTTGTCAATATTTCTTTAACCTTATCCGTTACGCTGTTTGTCCCTGGAACCACTTGAGTTACGCCGTTTGTCCCCGAAGCCACGTGATTTTCCTCTTGCCTCAAAGTTGCTCAAGTGCCAGCTGAAAGAAATGCTACCTGTATGGGGGCCCTGCCGTGGGGGAGGAGGAGGCACCGGAAACCTCTGTCGCTCGGATGTCGCTCGGGCCCGAGACCCCCGGTGGCGGTGGCGCCGCCGGGGTCCGCCGCTCATCTGTCCACGGCGGCGGCGAAGGTGCGGCGGGGCCAGCGCCGGCGTCGGGAGGCACCAACACGGACCGCCGGCGCCGCCGCTCCTCCCTCGCCTTTGCGCGCCGCGTGTCTACCGCCGCCCCCACCGCCGCCCCCGGCCGCCGCTCCAGCGCCCGACCGTCCGCCCTCCCCCCTGCCCCCGCCCCGGCCCACTTCACCCCGGGCGCCAACGTCGACTTCCAGCCAGGTGAGGCCTGGCAGATATTGCTCGCCACGTCATAGGATGCCCTTTAACGCAATCAGCGAGGGTTCAATTGCGTGTCGATGACGTCGCGGGCAATGGGCCTGGCAGATATCGCTCGCCACGTCAAATGACACCAGTCACCTCAATGTAAGTGACGGTTTAAATGCGTGTCAATGACGTGGCGCGCAATATCTGCCAGGCCCTGCAGCCAGGGCAGGCGATGCTCTTGGGTAGAGCCCGCCAGATAGTGCCCGCCACGTCATCCAACGCATGTTGAACTTAAGTTTCTTGAGTTAGATGGCATCCAATGACGTGGCAAGCAACATCTGCCGGGCTCTACTACCGGGCGACCCCCACCGCGTGTCCATGGGCGGGCGCCCCTCTTTCGGCGGTAGGGCCTGGTGGATGTTGCCCGCCACGTCATCGACATGTATTTTGAATCCTGATTTCTTGATTTCAATGGCATCCTATGACGTGGCGAGCAGTGTCTGCCAGGCCCTATTCGGCGGCCCCTCGCGGCTGTCGTTCGGCGGTGGCAGTGTCATGGTCGGTCGGCCTTCGCTCGCGCCCGGCGGACACGAGGCTCACGGAACTCTCGACGAGGAAGAGGAGGAGGAAGAGGAGGAGGAGGAGGAGGAGGAATTGTCTGTGGATATTGAGGAGGTGTTTGAGGTGGAAGACGACGAGGGGGACGAGGAGGAGGAGACGGAGGAACCTGCGGCGGCGGCAGTTGAGGCTCCGGCGGCTCCCACGGCGGCGGCGGCCGAGGCTGCGGAATTGGTGACCGAGACTGAGGAGGAGGCCACCACTGCGCCCGAGTCTGCGGCTGCTGTTGAGGTTGCAGCTGAGGCTGTGACTGAAGTGGATGCGGAGGCTCAGGTGGATGCTGCAGTAGAGGTGGAGGCTGAGGCGCAGGTGATGGAGGTTGCGGTCGAGGTGGAAGAGCCTGCTACTGAGATTGCCGCCGCCACCGATGCCGCGGCCTTGGCCGCCGTGGCTAAGGTGACCGAGGGTCTGGCGGCAGTGGAGCTTGCGGCGGACGAGGGGGAGGAGCTCACGCCCCTCCTGTCCCTCCTGCACTTGTGCGGGCAGGGCCTCACGCGGCTTCCCCTTCTCCGTTCAACCTGAGCCGTTTTGTCCCTGGAACCACTCAAATCACCCCAACCTGATACCTCGAAGTTGCTGGCAGTTGAGCTGAAGCGGGAACGAGTGGCCACGGCCACGCCAGAGATGTGGAGGCGGCGAGTGCGCACGGGTACACTGGTACACTACGAGCAAACAGTCAGGTTGAGGTGGAACGGGGGAAGGAGTTGGCAGGCCCTGGGTGTAGGCAAAAACCGGCGGACGTGGTCAGCATGCAGGAAGCAGTCAACAAGTTTACCAAGGTGGGTTGGCGCAACTTCAAACCCGTGTTAGCAGTGCCTGCTTACAGCGCTTAATTAACCAGCAAATCTACACTCCCTTAGCTTTTGTTAAAAGAAAAAGGAAGGAATTTACATCGCTGAAACTAAAACATGATATACTGCTTTTAAGTTTTGCTTTTAAGTTTTGCTTTCAATTTCAATGTGCGCCTCCTACACCAAGGACGGGGTGAAGAAGATCGGCGAGGGCACCTACGGCGAGGCGTACAAAGGTGGCGGCATGGTGGGGTCGGGGTTGCTGCGTCTTGACTCCCGTGTTCAGAGCTCCTGGTTCGTCGCTTGCAATACTCGTAGGCCGATTTCGGTATGTCGACTGGGTGAAATGCCCACACAGAGTTGCGAGCAAAGCGTCAGCGCTCCGCGCGGGAAAGCGGGCGCCAGGTTGAATGCCCATACAGAGTTGCGGGCAAAGCGGCAGCGCTGAGCGCGGGAAGCGATATACCGAAACCGACCTATTCAACTATGGGGGTTGGTCATGCTCACCATGTGAAGCGCCTTGGGGCTCGATGAACGTCAGTAAACAAAACAAAAGAATTATAAATTGCTTTCAATTTCAACTTGCGCCCCTGCAACATGGTGCTTAAGATTGTGCCGATGGGCGGCACCGTTCTGATCAACGGCGAGCCGCAGATGGGCGCCGCGCAGGTCCGCGCCGAGGTACGGCCTGCATGCTGTTGCTCGCCACGTCACAGGATGCCAATGATCTCAAGTCACGAGCGTTCAACATGTGTGTCGATGACTTAGCGGGCAATGTCTGCCAGGCCCTGCGATGAGGCGGCCATTGCGAAGCGGCTCACTCAGCTGCGGCCGGACGTGCAGGCCGCGGCGACGGCGGCAGCGGCGGGGGCTGGGTAGGGCCAGATATGCATTGCTCGCTATGTCATATGATGCCAACCAACTCAACAAACGATGGCTCAAAATGCGTTGGATGACGTTGCGAGGTAAATCTGGCAGATCCTATGGCGGGGACGGGGGCGGAGAACGGCACCGGGGTGAACGGCGGCGGGGGGGGTGGTGGCGAAGGCGGCGGGGGCGGCGGTGGCGGCGGCGGGGGCGGGGAGGTGAGGAACTCCACCGTGGGGTTCATCCACACCTCCGCGGTGACGGTGTGCCGCGGGCCCTACGCCCCCGACCTGCTGGCGGCGTGGTCCACATGGGACGTCGTCGTCGACGGTCACCACAAGAGCGAGAACGAGGATCCGGCGGGGCTGCCGACCGACCAGCTGTACATCATCTTCGCGTGCGCGGACGGCGGGGTGGACCTGGAGCACATCCAGCTGCGGTCCACGGCGGAGGCCAACAGCATGCTGCTGCAGGTCACCATCGCGCTCGCGGTC
>Ga0307489_10001423_pt1 | contig 15772 bp, 36 predicted proteins | sample SB12metaG_FD_202247 | JGI IMG/M metagenome (GOLD analysis project Ga0307489, IMG submission 202247) | Sea-ice brine microbial communities from Beaufort Sea near Barrow, Alaska, United States - SB 1.2 | ecosystem: Environmental > Aquatic > Marine > Coastal | place: USA: Alaska | collected... | reverse complement strand
GTCGCGTCCACGGCGCCGGTGGCCATGCGCGTCACGCTCGTGGTAGGGTGGTGCAGGCTGACCCTATCAAACCCACTTCGAAAGCGCCTGTCACTAAGCGCTTAAAACCGGAATGTGACGAAGTGCTTTCAAGTCTTGCATTCAAACTCAACTTGCGCCGCTACATCGTGGAGGACGCCGCCGGCGGCGCGGTCATTTCACTGGTGGGCGCGGACTTCCCGTCGGGGGTGCTGCAGTCGGTCATCATCACCACGCCCCCGGCAGGGGCTTACACTCGTCCACTTCTCTGCTCAACCTGAGCCGTTTCTGACACAACATACACCCTGAACACCCCCTCATGCTTCTTGACACCCCCTGACACCTCCTGAACACCCCCTAAACAACTCCTAAATGCACCCCTATCCCACATAATGCGCTTGAGTTGAGCCGAAAAGTTGACGAGTGTAAGCCCCTGGCCCCCGGCCATGGGGTCCCTCCAGCAGATGGATGGCACCGCCATCGCCGCGGTGCCGTGTGTCGTCACGGACTCGGCCAAGCGCGTGCGCTTCATCCCGGACACGCACACCTCAGGCAACGCCACCGCAACTCTGCCGAACCTGTACGCGACGTTCAAGTACACGGCCACAACGGGTTCGACGGGGTTCAACTCAGCGGAGGAGACGGTGACGGTGGTGGTGACCCCGGTGAACCACGCGCCGGTGCTCACGGCAGGGCCGATGACCCTCAACCCTAAACACTTAACCCTAGATCCCATATCCCAAACCCTAAACCTTAAACCCTAAACCCTAAACCCTAAACCCTCACTGCTTCATAGTGTTCATGCCGGTAAACAATGGACATGGTTTGACCGAACACACTCGCTGTAATCACGCTCAAGTTGAGCTGAAAAGGAGAGTAGTGCAAGGCCCTGGCTCACGGTGCCCTCCCTCACCGTGGCGGTTCCCAGCGCGTCGCAAGACGTGGCCGTGGACCTCGTCGCGGTTGACCCTGACGGCGATCCTATCAAATTCACCATCACCACGCTCCCTGGGGTGGGCTTGCTTCTCTTTTCGGCTTCAACGGCGGCGGGTGCGGCGCTGACGGCAGGGGCTTACACTCGTTCGCTTCTCAGCTCAACTTGAGCGCTTTTCATCGGATAGGGGGTGCGCGTAGGGATTGCGTAGCCCGTATCAAGGGGGTTGTTCGGGGGTGTTTAGGGTTTGTAGGGTGTTTTTGTGTGTCAGACACGGCTCAAGTTGAGCTTAAAAGTGGACGAGTGTAAGCCCCTGATTGATGGCGATCACCTCGCACATGGAGCTGCCTGCGGGTGTGGACTCGGTGGTGTACCGGCCGGCGGCGGCGGCGTCGCCCTCGCCCGTCGCATTCGGGTACACGGCTCGCGACTCCAACGGCGCCTCACCCATCGAGGTAGGGTAGTGCAGGTCGACGGTATCAAAACCCATGTTGAAAGCGCCTATGGTTTCAGCGCTTGAAGCTACAATATGACGAACCGCTTTCAAACTTTGCTTTCAATTTCAACTTGCGCTGCTACATCAAGGGAGCATACGACGCGTTCGTGACGTTCAAGCTGCCGGAGAACATTACCACCGCCGCTGCCGCGTCCTCCACCTCCATGCCCCTCATGGTAAAGCGGTGCAGGTTGACCCTATCGAACCCACGTTGAAAGCGCCTGGAATTAATAAGCTCTTAAAAACTGAATTACGATAAACCGCTTTCACATTTTGCTTTCAAATTCAACTTGCTCCGCTACAACATGGCAGGTCCGGCGGGTTACGCGCTGGTTTTGGACGGAACGGCGAAGCTGACCGCCGCCTCCATGCCCGCCTCCAACACGGGCTCCTTCGCGCTGGAGGCGTGGGTGAAGGCCACGGGCGCCCAGCCCCACCACTCCGCCACCATCGTGTCCCTGCCCGGCTTCAAGCTACTGGCCTCGCGATTGGCCGGCCTCTCGTTGGTCTACTCGTCGACCACCGCCGACGGAAATGTGTTCACGCTCCAGGCAGAGGGGATATTGAGAACAAGCACTCCACAAACGCTGAATCTCCTCCTCCCGTTGTCTTGTATGCATGTTGGTTAAGCTCACCAGTTGAAGCGTCTTGGGGCTCGATGAACGTTAAAAAATAAAAAAATATTCACCCCAAAGGTACGTAATGTTGGCACGTCTGATCTCGGTTTGGTGGTTGTCCTGGATGACCCTGCCGGCAGGCGGCGCTCGGGCACGGCCCGGCGCTTCACGACGGCACCTGGCACTTCGTGGCGGCAGGGAAACAGAAAAAACATGCTCGCCCCGTCATCCTCAATACGATTAGCCCTCGTTTCTTGATGTAAGCGGCATCGGATGACATGGCGAGCGTCATGGATACGATCCCCATACGCCAAACCCTAAACCGTAAACCCTAATCCCTAATCCCTAAACCTTATTGACCCTAAAAATCCTAAATCCATAAATCTGACCCTGTGTGGCGGCGACGTATGACGTGGGCGATAAGGTGGCCAACCTGTGGTCGGACGGACAGCTGCTGGCGTCCCGGTCGGTCCTGCGCTCCTTCGGTCCTCCGGCCACGGGCGGGGATATGGTCATCGGCGCTGGGTTCGGGGGTATCGTGGATGAGGTGCGGGCGTGGCACCGCGCGTTGAAGCCGCTCGATGGGTGGGACCCCGCGGGGTTGAAGCCGCTGACGGGGCTCGAACCCGGCCTCGTGGCGTGGTTCCCTTTCAACGACGCCAGCCGGGCGTCCACCGCCGCGCCCTCCGCCGGCGCCGCCCCGGTAAGGACGCTGCAGGTTGACCCTATCAAACCCATGTTGAAAGCGCCTGGAACTAAGCGTGTTGAAATTTAAATGTGACGGCCACTTTCAAACTTTGCTTTCAAATTCAACTTGCACCGCTACACCAAGGCGCCCGACGCGATCCTGGTCGCCCCATCCGCCTCCTCTGCAACCTACATCCGCTCAGGAGTCCCCGCGCCCATCGCCGTGGTGGCGTTAGCCAGCAACATGTCCACCGCTCTCCTGCTGGGCCGCTCTGTGCCATATGGTAGGCCCTGCCAACAATTACTCAAAACGTTGTGCAGCCATGTCATGCACCGCATTGTGTACCGGTGCTCGCCACGTCATCCTCCGCATTGTGCACAGGTGCTCGCCACATCATCCACCACATAGTGTACCGGTGCTCGCCACGTCATCCACCACATTCTGTACCGGTGCTCGCCACGTCATCCACCATATAGCGTGCTGGTGCTCAACACTTCATCCACCACATAGTGTACCGGAGCTCCTTGTGATGTTTTGAGTATTTTGTGGCGGACCGTGCATGACGGCACCAGCCCGGGATCCGTGCAGGTGCGGGTGGTGTCACTGCCCGCGCGCGGCGCTCTGTTCCAGGCGGATGGCGTAACACCCATCGACAAGGGTAACACCGCGGCAGGGGCTTACACTCGTCCACCTCTCAGCTCAACCTGAGCCGTTTCTGACACAAAGACTCACCCTGCACACCCCCTAAAACCCTCTCATACCCCCTGACACCCCCTACACACCCCGTGTACAACCCCTAAATGCACCCCCCGTTTCACCGAAAGCGCTTACGGTGAGCCGAAAAGTGGACGAGTGTAAGCCCCTGCACCCCGGTGGCGGACCCGGCCGGCCTGGTCATGTACCTACCGCATGCGGGCGCGTGCAAAAACGGCGACGCCACCAGCGCCAATTGCACGGATGTCATCGCGTATGCGGCGGTTCGCAACGGAACCGTCTCGGCGCCAGCGATGCAATACGTCACGGTGGTACCCCTGGTAGGGCAGTGCAGGTGAAACCTATCGAAGCCACATTGAAGGCGCCTGGAATTAAGCGCTTGAAACTGGAATTGGATGTACTGATTTCAAGTTTTGCTTTCAAATTCAACTTGCGCCGCTATACCCTGGTGACGCTGCCCACGCTGCTGCGGCACTCGCGGTCCGCCGTGTGCAGCCAGGCAGGGGCTTAAACTCGTTCACTTCTCAGCTCAACTTGAGCGCTTCTTATGGGATAGGGGGTGCGCGTAGGGGTTGCGCAGCCTGTGTTAAGGGGGTGTTTATGGTGTGTAGGGTGTTCTGTGTGTGTCAGACACGGCTCAAGTTGAGCTGAAAAGTGGACGAATGTGAGCCCCTGCAGCCAGGGCGCCGCGGTGCAGGTGCACGCCGCCGCCTCGCCGGGTGCGCAGGTCCACGTCACCAAGCTGCCCGGTAAGGGCGAGCTCCGTCAGGTGTCGCACCCCTCGGGCCAACCCGGGGCGCTGATCGCCGCGGTGGGCACGGCGGTGACGCACCCTGCGGGCCGCCTCGTGTACACCCCGCAGCCTAACGTCCACGGCAGGGCCCAGCGGATATTGCCCGCCAATCAGCCGGTTTCGGTATATCGATGCCCGCGCTGAGCGCTGACGATTTGCCCGCAACTCTGTATGGGCATTCATCCTGGCGCCCGCATTCCCACGCCGAGCGCTGACGCTTTGTCCGCAACTCTGCATCGGCATTTCACCCAGGCGATATACCGAAATTGGCCTATTCATCGACACGCATTTTGAACCCTCGTCTCTTGAGATGAATGGTATCAAATGACGTGGCGAGCAGTATGCGGGTGGCCCTAGTCCGCGGCACTCCGCTGGACTCCTTCGCCATAGCGGCGTTCGACCCGGCCAGCCAGCTGTACTCCAAGGATGCCCTCATCCCCGTCACGGTGCTACCGGACTACGCGCTTTCTCTGCAAGGAGCGAGCGGGCTGGAGGCACGGGCTTTCACTCCTCCACTTCTCAGCACGACCTGAGCTATGTATGGCACTGGGAGTACCTAACATATCCCACGAAAATGCTCACGTTGAGCTGAAAAGTTGACAAGTGTAAGTCCCTGGTACGAGTCCAGCCTGATGGCACGCCTGGATGCGCTGGCGCCGGTGCTCGACGGCGGGTCGTTTACTCTCGAGATGTATCTGAAGAGCACAGGGGGATCGCCGCCGCTGGGGTCTCAACGCTTTGTGGACTTCAGCACCGGCGGCGGCGTGTACGACGTCGCGGATTTCTCCGCCGCCGCCGCCGCCGCCATGGTAGGGCGGTGCAGGTTGATCCTATCAAACCCACGTTGAAAGCGCCTGGAACGAAGCTCTTGATTCTAAAATATCATAAATGGCTTTCAATTTTGCTCCAATTCTGCTTTCAATCTCAACATGCGCCGCTACACCATGGGCGTGACTGCGGCGGCTGTGGTGGCGCCTTCGGCCGCCGCCGTCCACGCCTCCGCCGCCGCCGGCAATGCCACCAATGGCACCGGCACCGGCGCCGCCGCGGGGCCCTCCCTCGGTAGGGTGGTGCAGGTTGACCCTATCAAACCCACTTTGAAAGTGCCCGGAAGTAGTCGCTTGTAACTAAGATATGATGAACTGTTTTCAAATTTTGCTTTCAGATTCAACTTGCGCCGCTCCACCTCGGCGACCTCAGCAGCAGCACTGTGAACACCCCCAGCCCGGCGCTATCGTACCCGCGGGAGGAGATCCCACTGGCGGTGGTGAGCGACGGGCGGTGGCACCACATCGCCGCGGTGTTCGACGGATCCATCAAGGCGGTGTACGTGGACGGCCGCCTGGACCTTTCGCAGGCCGTCACCGTGGTGGACGCCGCTGCGCTAGCCGCCGGCAACGCCACCGCGGGTTTCATATTGCGCGACGCCGCCGAGGGTGTTCTGGAGGCGTACGCCAGCGTGGCGCACGGCGGCGGATCACTGGCGCTGGGATCAATGTCGGGGTATATCGACGGCGTCAGGGTCTGGAACACGGCGTGGAGCGGGCGCGAGCTGCAAGCGCGCGCCGCAGCTTTCGCCGCGGCGGCAACGCCCGCCGCCGCTGCGCTGGCGCTGGCGTCGCGCGGCGCCGGCGCGGGGAAGCCCCCGGCGGCGGCGGCGCTGCTCTTCGAGGAGTCGTTCGATGCGCTACCCGGCGGCAGGGAGTACACTCGTCCACCTTTCCAGCTCAACCTAAGCCGTTTTGGTCACACCTCCCCGTGTCCCCCTGTCTAATAGACTGGGGGAAAATCATGCACCCAACGTATCCCACAAAATGTGCTTACGTTGAGCAGAAAAGTGGACGAGTGTTAGGCCCTGCCCGGCGGTGTCCTCCCGAGCGGCGCCGCCCCCGCCAACTCGGACGCCGGGCTGGTCACCGTGCACGCCCCTGTGGCCGGGCCCAGCGGCCTTGCGCTCAAGGTAGGACGGTGCAGATTGACCCTATCAAACCCACGCTGAAAGCGCCTGGAGTTAAGCGCCTGATGCTCAAATATGATGCACCGCTTTCAACTTTTGCTTTGAAACTCAACCTGCGCCGCTACATCAAGGTCAACCAAAGCACCGTGGTCAGCTTTGTGGGCCGCGACTTCTTCAACATCTCCGTGGACGCGGCCGGGGGGGGCTTCACGGTTCAGATCTGGATGCGCACCTCCGCCGCCGTAGGAACCACCAGATGTTGCTCACCACATCATCGACACAAACGTTAAACTCAGTGTCGGATCTGATATCTTCGATATGGTATCGAATCCCGTTCGACCAATGAGAACTGTCCATTTCGAAAATCCCACCGACCGACTCGCCGAAAGTCCGACCGGGTCGTCATCCTGGATGGAATAGACCCTCGGTTTCGAAGAGATAAGGTTGACATGTCACCCCCACACTGAGTTTAAACCCTCGTTTCTTGCATTATATGGGATCCTATGACTGTGGCAGGTAGCATCCTGTAACGAGGCGAGCAGTGTCTGCCAGGCTCTGCGTTGCGGTGTCAGAGCTGTCCGCGCTGGTGAGCAAGGGCACGCTCAACGGTCGGTCGGTGCGCGTCAACAGCGGCCAGTGGGCGCTGCAGTGGACGCCCAGCGGCGGCCTGGGTAGGGCGCTGCAGCTTGAAACCAGCTAACCCCCCCCGGGTTGAAAGCGCGTTGGCTTCGTAAATGGGGGAGGCCCCCTATGGACCATTATATCCTCACTTTCATATATAGGGGAGGCCCCCTCTGCACCATTCAGCGCTTGAAAGCAACATGTGATGAAGCGCTTTGAAACTTTGCTTTCAAAATCAAGTTGCGGCGCTACACCTGGGGTTCCACGTGCAGATGCTGTGCGACAGCCAGTTCCCCGGCGTGTTCTCCGCCAGCGCGGGCGAGAGCTTCTCAGATGGCGCATGGCACCACGTGGTAGGCCGGTGCAGATTGACCCTGTCAAATTCACGTTGAAACTGCCTGGAACTATGCGCTGGAAACTGCCATATGATGGACTGCTTTCAAGTTTTGCTTTCAATTTCAACTTGCACCGCTACAACGTGGTGGGCACCTGGGACGGCAGTGCCACCCGCGTGTACGTGGACGGTGAGCTCAAGGCAGGGGGGATATTGAGATCAATCTCTCGACCGAGATTGCATCATCGATGAATTGAGAACGACCACTCGACCGACGTTGAATCGAGGAGTTGGGTCCGTGCGTCTGTTTGACCATTCACCTCGAAGGTAAGTCATGCGGGCACGTTCAATCTCGGTTCGAGTGCTTGTTCTCAATCTCCAGCCCAGAAACTTCGATGCCGTGCGGTAACGAAAAGTGAGTACACACAAACCATAAACCCTACACCCCAAACCCTACACCCTAAACTCTAAACCTGGAACCTGCTGAATGGACCCTGGTCTCAGGGCGGGTCGCCCGCCAGCCCGTGCCCGCGCCTGAACCCGTGCCCGTTCACGCGCTGCGAGCCGGACGCCACCGCCCCCGTGCAGAACATGCTGGTGCGGATCGGCCGCGATTATGACAAGTCCGACACGTCTGTGTTCGACGGGAATGTCGACGACCTCGCGTTGTTCGCCGCCGCTCTTTCCGCCGACGAGGTCAAGCGCGACTACGTGGTGGGCGGCGGGCAGGGGCTTACACCCGTCCACTTCTCAGCTCAACCTGAGCCGTTTCTGGGACAACAACACGCCCTCAACACCCCTGTACACTCCCTGACCCTCGTAAAACCCCGTTAAATACCCCCTGGACGCACCCCTTTCTATCCCATAAAAAGCGCTTACGTTGAGCTGAAAAGTTAACGGGTGTAAGCCCCTGGCGGCGGGCGGGTGAACACAGCGCACCCCTACTTCACCGTCATGTACGACTTCGACGTGGCAGGCACCACCATGGTAAGGCGGTGCAGATTGACCCTATCAAACCCAAGTTGAAAGCGCCCAGATATGTGCTCTTGAAACTAATATATGATGAGCCGCGTTCAATATTTGCTTTCAAATTCAACTTGCGCCGCTACAACATGGAACCAGGCGCTCGCTCCGCAACCATGCAGCCCGGAATATTCCTGGGTGTGGAAGATATCGTGGCGGAGTGGGTGGCCTCCAGCGCCCCGCTGCAGAGCCTGGCGCACGTGTATGACGGCAAGGACCGACCGACCACTGCCGCCAAACCCTTAACTTACCCCACTTTAGGTTAGCCTAAACCCTCCCCTCCCACAAAGCAGCCTGGTTCTTCAGGTATATACGTGCGTCATACATCACTCGACTCAATAATACGTCACTCTATGGTAGAGTAGTGCACCTTGATACGGCCTTGATCGTGAAAGACCGTTTGGTCCGCACTTGAAACATATTTGTCCGTCTTATATTTCAAGTCTAAACAATCAAAACCGTGTACAGTAAACCCCTATTTAGACCCCCAGAGGGAGCCCAATTGAAGCGTCCACTTGACATGGCGGATGAGACTGGCACCATGTGAGCGCCTTTGAGCTCGATGAACGTGGGTAATGAAAACACCAGACACACGCGTGGCCCTAGACGACGGCAAGCCTGCGTGCGTGGCGGTGGCGGGCGCAGACCGCGACGGGGACGCTGTGACGTTCACCGTGGTGACGCCGCCGTCCTCGGGGCGCGCCTTCCTCGTCCCCGGCGGGTGCGTGCTGGCCACCGGCGCCGCCAACGGGCCCGTGGGCAGGGGCTTACACTCGTCCACTTTTCGGCTCAACGTAAGCGCATTATGTGGGATAGGGGGTGCATTTGGGGGTTGTTTAGGGGATGCTTAGGAGGTGGTAGGGCACATCAGGGGGTGTTCAGTGTGCATTTTGTGTCAGAAATGGCTCAGGTTGAGCTGAAAAGTGGACGAGTGTAAGCCCCTGCCCGTGGGCGCGGAGATCACCTTCGCCGGGCAGGCCATCACCGCGCCCGCCGTCGTGTTCTACCCCGGCGCCGCGCTCGCGTCCCCCGCCACCGCTGCCAAGGCAGGGCTCAAGCGGGGGTGTTGATAACAACCACTCAACCGACGTTGTGTTCTGACGAAGCGAGTCCGCGCGTCGTCTGTAAGCATCAGCATTCACCCTGAAGGTAAGTCATGCCGGCAAACAGTCCAAATTGGCAAGCTCTGACTAAAAGCTCATACAGAAAAGCAATCTCAACTCAGACACAGATTTGGAAAATGGGCTTGTATAAGCCGGTTGAGCGGACTGTCGGTTTAAGCTCAGTTGGAGTGCTTGTTGTCAACGACCCTCCTGTGAGGTGGTGAAGTATCCGCTGGAGTACGACCGCATGGAGTACGCGGCGAGCGACGGCAAAGCGCGCTCCGCCCCCCACCCCATCGTGGCGTATATCCATGGCAGGGACTTCCACTCGTCCACATTTCGGCTCAGCCTGAGCCGTTTATGTCACAAAAACACACTCTCAATTTGAGCCGCTTGTGTCACAAGAACAAACCCTAAACACCTCGTCATACCCCCTGACACCCCATGAAGACCCCCTAAACAACCTCTGAACACACCCCCTATCCCACAGAAAGCGCTTAAGTTGAGCTGAAAGTGGACGAGTGTAAGCCCCTGATCCACGGCACCAACCTGGTGCCCAGCGCCAGTGACGTCACGGTAGGGCGGTGCAGGTTGACCCTATCAAACCCACGTTGAAAGCGCCTGGCATCAAGCTCTTGAAAATGACTTGAGATGAAGTGCTTTCATGTGTTGCTTTCAAATTCAAGTTGCGCCGCTACATCACGACCACCACCCACGAGGACACCCCCGTGACAATCACGTTGGTGGGCTCAGATCCCGAGGATGGTATCCAGGTCGGCGCTGTGATTGGCGTGCCTCAGTTTGGCACACTGTCTACGTACGCGACGGCCATGGGAGCTGACCAGGTGGTTGTCTACACGCCGCCTCCGAACTTCCACGGCACGGACCAGTTTGTGTACTCGGTGGCGGACGCGGCGGGCGCGGCGAGTGCGGCGGCGACGGTCACCATCACAGTAGGGCGGTGCAGGTGGACCCTCCGGAACCCGAGTTGAAAGCGCCTGGATTTAATCTCTTGACACTAAAATATGATGAACCGCTTTCAATTTCTGCTTTCAATTTCAACTCGCGCCACTACATCACGGTGAGTTCGGTCAACGACCCACCGGCGATTCACGCGCCGGACGCCATGCAGATCTACGGCGCGCGCACGCGCCTGACGGGGCTCAGCATCTCCGACGTGGACGCGGGGGATTCGATTCTGGACGTCACCATCTACGCCGGCTACGGTCTGATGGCTACCACGTCGGGCCTGGACGCTGAGCAGGGCAGCCGCACCATCGCGCTCCGCGGCAGGGGCTTACACTCGTTCGCGTTATAGCTCAACTTGAGCAACTCCGGGACACATTCATGATTTAAGTTGGGTTATACGATGGATAGAAAAGGTCAAGTTGAGCTGAATGGGAACGATTGTAAGCCCCTGCTCCGCGGCGGCATCACGGACCTCAACGCCGCGCTCGGCAACGTGTTCTTCTACAACAGCATGCTCGCCAACACCACGCTCACCATCGAGGTCAACGACGGCAACACAGGCGGCACCGGCGCCGGCGGCGCGCGAACCGCCAACAAGGTCGTCAACATCGTGTCGCTTGACATCCCGCTTCAGTTCGTGCAGTTCGACAAGACGGGGCTCGCCATTGAAGTGGGCTTCACCAAGCCGATCGCACTCTCCACGGCGGCGGTTGCGGCGCTGAAGACCAACGGCGGCGGCGGGTCGTGCGAATTCCTGTTCGCCGCCGCGGCGCGCGCCTCGTTCGGCAGCGCCGCAGAATGCCTCTTCGTGCCGCCCCAGACGCTCCGCGTGGCGACGGGTAGGGGCTTACACTCGTCCACTTTTCAGCTCAACCTGAGCCGTTTCTGGCACAAAATGCACCCTATGCACCCCCTGATACTCCTTAATACCTCCTGACGCCTCCTAAACACCCCTTGAACAACCCCTAAATGCACCCCTATCCAACAGAATGCGCTTAAGTTGAGCCGAGAAGTGGACGAGTGTAAGCCCCTGGCGACGGGCTCAGGCGCCACCATCCTGCCCGGTGTCAACATCGTGACCTTGGACGGCGCGGTGTCTATCGTCGGCACCGACGGCGCCCCGTTGCCGTCTTACACCCTCGAGGTGCTCGCGCCGCTGGACGCCATCGCCCCCACGGCAGGGGCTTACACTCGTCCACTTTTCAGCTCAACCTGAGCCGTCTCTGACACAACATACACGCCACCCCCCCCGCGATTCCCCGTAACACCACCTAAACACCTCCTCAACGACCCCTATATGCACCCCCTATCCCACAGAAAGCGCTTAAGTTGAGCCGAAATGTGGACGAGTGTAAGCCCCTGCCCCACGGCGTTCATCAGCGGCGTCACCACCGTGGGGGCGTGCGACCGCCTCAGCCTCGACGGCCGCGACTCCCTGGGCGACCAGGGGCGGGCGCTGGCGTACGAGTGGGGCGTGGGCGCCGCACCCCGCGCCCTGGTCCTCGCTGTGGCGGCGCAGTCCGCCCCGGTGCTCGACATCGATCAAGCCCTCCTCAAGGTGAGGCGGTGCAGGTTGACAGTATCAAAAGCTGTGTTGAAAGCGCCTATGGTTTCAGCGCTTGAAGCTACAATATGATGAAACGTTTCAAATTGTGCTTTCAATTTCAACTTGCGCCGCTACATCAAGGACGGCACGTCGTACACCTTCACGCTCCAGGTCACCAACTTTTTGCTGCAGCGCGGCGTCGCCGAAGTGGCGGTCACGAAGTCGGCGGCGGTGCTGCCGTCGGTGACGGTGGTAGGCGTGTCCGCGTCGTCGGACGCACCCCTCACGTTCGCGTACGGCGCGGACGTCCGCCTGACCGCTGAAGCCGTGCCCGCGGGCAGGGGCTTACACTCGTCCACTTTTCAGCTCAACCTGAGCCGTTTCTGACAAAAAAACACATCCTAAACACCCCGTAGACAACCCCCTAAACAACCTCTAAACAACCCCATACATGCACCCCCTATGCCACACAACCCGCTTACGTTTGGCCGAAAAGTGGACGAGTGTAAGCCCCTGCCCACAGGGTGCAGCAGCGGCACCGCCGTCATGATGTACCAGTGGAAGCTCATCGCCGGCCCGGGACTGGCCGCCACCGACATGGGCGAGACTGACTTGTACTTTTTGTACCTTCTCGCGGGCACGCTCGCGCCCACTAGCTCCTCAGACACGGACGGGCTCTACACCTTTGAAGTCGGTGTGTGGGACGCGGCGGCGCCGGACGCCAAGGCGTATCAAACGGTCAAGGTGGCCATCACGGCAGGTGCTTACACTCGTCCACTTCTCAGCTCAACATGAGCCGTTTCTGACACTCAACACATCCCCTAAACGCCTAAACACCCCCTCCAAACCCGCCTTAAACACTGCCTAAACACCGCCTAAATACCCCTTGTCCCATCAAAAGCGCTCAGGTTTGAGCTAACAAGTGGACGAGTGTAAGCCCCTGCATCACGGCTCCCGCGCTGGTGGCGTCGGTGGCGGGCGGCGGCGCGGCGGCCCTCACCCAGGCCGTGGTGCTGGACGGCAGGAGCTTACACTCGTCCACTTTTCAGCTCAACCTGAGCCATTTCTGACTCAAAATAATCCCTAAACACCCCGTTCAAACCCCCTAACCCCCCCTGAATACCCTCTGGACAACCCCTAAATGCACCCCCTATGCCACAGAAAGCGCTTAAGTTGAGCCGAAAAGTGGACGAGTGAAAGTCCCTGCTGAACGGGTCCGCCTCGTTCGACCCCGCCGCCGCCTCCGCTCTGTCCTACGCGTGGTCGTGCGCCGGCGACGCCTGCGGCGGCGTGGGCGACCTGTCGGGGGAGACGGCGCCCACGCTCACGGTGCCGGCGGGTGCCGTGGGCAGCGGCGCCGCCGCCACCTTCACGCTCACGCTCACGGTAGTGCCTGCCAGATGTTGCCCGCCACGTCATGGGTTACCTTTCAAGTCAAGAAATGGGTGTTCAGATGCTTGTCACGGGTCAAGATCGTGGCGGATAACGAGCCTGGCAGATATTGATCGCCACGTCATGCGATGCCATCTAAGTTGTGAATCGCGAGTTCAAAGTGCGTTGGATGACATGGCGAGCAATATCTTGCTCGCCACGTCATGAGATGCCATTAAGTTATGAATCCCGGGTGCATAGTGCGTTGGATGACATGGCGAGCAATATCTGTGAGGCGCTTCGTGTCGGCGGCGGACGGTCGGACCGCCGTGGCGCGCGTCACCGTCACCGGCATCCCCGAGGTAGGGCGGTGCAGGTTGACCCTGTGATATCCAAGTTGAAACCGCCTGAGACTACTAGAGTGTGACATACTGCTTTCAAATTCTGCTTTCAAATTCAACCTGCGCCGCTACACCGAGGCGGCGCCCGCGGTCCTTCTCTCAGCCAACTTCGTGACCTCTAAGGCTCGCGCGGACAAAAAGCTGACGCTGACGGCGGCGGTGACGCACCCGGCCCCGACCGCCGTGTCGTGGTCCGTGGTAGGGCGGCGCAGGTTGACCCTATCAAACCCACGTTGAAAGCGCCAGAGTTTAAACGCTTGAAACGGAAACATGATAAACTGCTTTCAATTTTTGCTTCAATTTTGCTTTCAAATTCAACTTGCGCCGCTACATCGTGGCCTCCGCGCCGCTCGACGCCGCGACGTGCCAGCCGGCGCCCGAGTGCGGGCTCTCGCCCAAGGCGCCTGACGTCTGCGACGCGCAGACGGTTTCAACCACGGGGTGCTCCGGCTCCGGCGGGGTGTTGCAGCTGCGCGGAGGGGTGTTACAGCCGGGCCGCTACATCTTCACCGCCGCCGTGTCGCCCAGATCCGGCGGTGGCGCTTCGTCTTCTGCCACCATTGAGGTTGTGGTCAACTCGGCTCCGACGGATGGCATCCTGTCGACAGCTCCGACCACCGGCCAAGAGTTGGTCTCGACATTCCGCTTGAAGGTCGTTGGGTTCGCCGATCCCGACCCCCCCATTACGTACGAGTTTGGGTATCTTCTCAACACCGCGGGTTCGGGCGACTCAGCAGCGGTGGTGGACAATGTATTCCGCCCGATTTCTCCGATGGGATCCGCGTACAGTCTGGAATCGCTGCTGCCCGCGGCGGCGGCGGAGTCGGCGGTGCGGGTGCGCGACGCGTCGGGCGCCGCCGCGCTGGCGCACATGCCGGTGGCTGTGCAGCCCTTCGCTGTAGGGCCGCCCAGATGTTTCCCGCCACGCCATTGAAACCCTGAACCCTAAACACTAAACCCTAAAACATAAACCCGACACCCTAAACCCAAATCTGGCGCACATGCCGGTGGCTGTGCAGCGCCCAGATGTTACCCGCCACGCCATCGACACGCCGTTTGAACCCTCCTCTCTCGAGTTACACGGCATAGGGCCGCTTTGATGTTACCCGCCATGTCATTGACACGCCGTTGAACCCTTGTTTCTCGATTTACACGGCATAGGGCCGCCCAGATGTTACCCGCCACGCCATCGACACGCCCTTTGAACCCTCCTTTCTCGAGCTCCACGGCATCCTCAGATGGGGAGCGTAATGTCTGGCGGGCTCTACTTGGTGGGTAACGCGACGGAGCTGGGTGCCGCGGTGGACGTTCTGATGCCCGCCATGGTTGACGGCCCGTTCAGATCGGGCGACGCCGCCGGGGTGGTGGCGGGCGTGTACCTCCTGTCCGCGTCGCTCAACACCGCGCCGGTCCAATACAGCGGGAACTTGGCGAGCCTACTTGGTACCTACTCTGACGTGTTGGGCCGTAAGCTCCTGCAGGAGGAGGCAGGGGCTTACACTTGTCCACTTTCGGCTCAACGTAAGCACACTTTGTGCGATACGGTGGGTGCATGATTGTTCCCAGTCTATTACACAGAGGGACCCCTAGGAGGTGAGACCAAAACGGCTTAGATGAGCTGAAAGTGGACGAGTATAAGCCCCTGCCCCATGGCCACCCCTGGCGCTGGCGCTGCCCAGCCGCTGAGCCCCGAGGCCGCGGAGGTGCTGCGGCGCCGCACCACGCGCGAGCACCTCGCCGCCTCGGTGATCAACGCCAGCTCCTTTGCAAACGCCGATCCGCGAGCGCTGGCCGACGCCCTCAACGACATCACCGCCTCGGCCGGCGAAGTCAGCCTCAAAACCCAAGGAGACGTCACCGGATTTATCCTTGCCACGGTGCTCAGCAGCATGGCGCCCCGCCCCGCGGGCGACACCACCCCGATCGCGGGCAGGGGCTTACACTCGTCCACTTCTCAGCTCAACCTGAGCCGTTTCGGACACAAAATAACCCCTAAGCAACCCCTCATACCCCGTCATACCCCCTAATAACCCCTACACACACCATAAAAACTACCTGAATCCCCGTCTAAATACCCCTCATCCGACAAAAGCGCTTACGTTGAGCCGGAAAGTGGACGAGTGTAAGCCCCTGATCGCGGGCATCGCCGAGGATCTGGGCGCAGTGTACACCGCGGTAGCGAGCAAC
>Ga0307489_10001422_pt1 | contig 15775 bp, 25 predicted proteins | sample SB12metaG_FD_202247 | JGI IMG/M metagenome (GOLD analysis project Ga0307489, IMG submission 202247) | Sea-ice brine microbial communities from Beaufort Sea near Barrow, Alaska, United States - SB 1.2 | ecosystem: Environmental > Aquatic > Marine > Coastal | place: USA: Alaska | collected... | reverse complement strand
ATCGTGTGCCGTCAGCCTCCAAAACGTGAGGAAAAAACGAAGATTGGTGCAGAAAGCGATTCGCACAGGACGCGCGACAGCGACGCGTCGACGTCGCCAGGCGTCGTCGCGGCTGGCGTTCCATTGCGCACATTGTATCGACATGCGGTTCTGCGAATCGCTGCTGCATTTGGTCCACGGACGCCGCACATCTTGCGTCGATCGTGTGCCGTCAGCCTCCAAAAAAGAGCTCTGACCGCTCGAAGCCGTTATGGACCCGACGTGTAAGCCCCTGATCTCAGAGTGGCGGGACCCACCTCAGATTCCCATGGCCTTAGGGTTGAGGGTTTAGGGTTTAGGGTTGAGGGTTTAGGGCTTAGGGTTCAGGGCTTCGGGTTTAAGGGTTTAGAATCCGGGACCCACCTCGCCCAGCGGCACGCGGTAACGCAGCATGACGCGCGACTCGTCCAGGAAGGTGTGCTCTAGCTGCGCGCCCCGCCGGTCGACAGGGGCTTACACTCGTTTACGTTAGAGCTCAACTTGAGCAACTCCAGGACACACTCATGAGTTGAGCTGGGTTACACGGTGGACAGAAGAGCTCAAGTTGAGCTGAAATCATAACAAGTGTAAGCCCCCGCCGGTCCATGCACAGCTCCACCACCTTGCCCACCGACTCCTGCGGGCAGATTATAGTGGCGTCCACCGTCCTGTACGGCCGCAACTTGAAATTGAAACCCAAGTCTGAAAGCGTGAGCGATGCATCACATTGTAGCGCTTAAATCGGTGAAACCACGCACGGTGAACCCGGTGTGAGGGTGCAGCGCCGTACCAAGGGCTCATGTTTTCTTTAGGGTTTAGGAAATAGGTTACCCCCAAACCCGTAACCCTAAACCTCCCTAAACCCTGAAACCCTACCATGGGCTCCTCGATCTGCGTGCCCCGCGCCTGCGAGCTGACCGCCGCACCCGTGGTTTAGCGGCGCAAGTTGGAATTGAAAGCAAAATTTAAAACCAGTTGATCATATTTCAGTATCAAGCGATTAGTTCCAGGCAGTTTCAACGTGGGTTTGATAGGGTCAACCTGCACCGCTCTGCCTTGGCCTGCCTGCCCGCGCCGTCGCCGCCGCCCTCCAGCGCCAGCGGACTGCTGATCTCCACCCAGCTGCAGCGGCGCAAGTTGAATTTGAAAGTAAAGTTTGAAGGCGGTTCATCGTATCATGGTTTCAAGCGCGTAGTTCCAGGCGGTTTCAACATGGGTTTCATCGGGTCAACCTGTACCGCCCTTACCCAGCTGTCCGCCGCCTCGTATGTCACGCGGTACGGCACCGTGCTGTAGCGCCGCAACATCAAATACAAAGCAGAGTTTGAGGGCGGTTCATCCTATTGTGGCGTCAAGCGTTGAAACCATAGTCGCTTTCTACACGGGCCCTAACACTGTCAGGGTTTAGGGTCTAAAGGATTTAGGGTTGGGTTTAGGGTTTAGGCCTGCAGGACCCTTAACCCTAACCCTAAACCCCAAATCTTCACCACCCTACCGTGGGCGCCGTGGCGATCACTTCCGTCCCAAACTCCTCCTGCAGCCGCTGGTGGAACACGTCAGCGTGCAGCAGCCCGAGGAACCCGCAGCGGAACCCCGCCAGCAGGGTCCTTTAGGGTCTTAGGGTTTAGGATTTAGCAGGGTGGTTCATAACAGGCACTCCACCGAGATCGGAGCGTGACCTGCCTCCAGACGCGCAGAGGAGGAGGAGGAGGAGAAGGAGATTCACCGTTGGAGGTGTGGGTGTTGTGAAACACCCTCTTGCCCGGGCCTAGCGCCACACTGGTCTCCGGGGCGGTGGACACCGACGCGTCGTTCAGCGTCAGCCGCTCCACAGGGGCTTACACTCATCCACTTCTTGGCTCAACGTCAGCGCTTTCTGTGGGATAGTAGGTGCATTCAGGGGTTGTTCAGGGGGTGTTTAGGAGGTGTTAGGGGGTATTAGGGGGTGTTTAGGGTATATTTTGTGTCAGAAACGGCTCAGGTTGAGCTGAAGTGTGGACGAGTGTAAGCCCCTGCCGCTCCACCGCCGCCCTCAGCCCCTCGAACTGGTCCGCCGAGGTGGGAAACAGGCCCTGGAACACCATGGTGTAGCGGCGCAAGTTGGATTCGAAAGCAGTATGTCACACCTTAGTCTCAACACGCTTAGTTCCAGGCGGTTTCAACTGGGGTATGATAGGGTCAAACTGCACCGCCCTACCATGGGCTTGGCGAGCCTGAACCCAGGCAGCGCCACCGTGTCCTTATCCTTGGCGTAGGGCCAGGCGGAATATGCCGGCATTAATTTCGGCATAGTAGGGCATGATTGGGAAATTATTCGGCATAACGGGGCAAAATCCGAGCATTATAGGCTGAATTTGGAGAATTAAGCATATGGAATTTGGGCAAAAGAAACAGCATGTTCCGCCTGGGCTTACCTTGGTGTTGTGCAGGGTGTCTCCTATCCGCGCCGATTTGACGTCCCGCGACGACGTGATGATGTAGCCCACGTGCCCGGCCTTGAGCTCTCCGGTGCTCAGCGACTCCGGCGTCATCAGCCCAAGCTCCATCACCTCCGACGACTGCCCCTGCCCAGGGCCCCGCACACATTGCAACAAACATCACAGGCGGTGCCATTTGAACGAAGTGCGTCTGGAGCGACATGGAGACGCTCAAGATCCAGACAATAAAAGACCTGAGAACCAAATCGAAGAAACGTGAACATTTCAAGATCATAAGTAGCGCGTATGCTCTGTACTGAGTCGAGCGGTTTCATGGATAGATTGTAACTCATGAAACATGCAAAGATCACCGGGGTGGCATCCAACTCATGAAACGAGGGTTGACACGTACGTTGAAGGAGATTTTGAGGAATGTGTGGGCAGGCCCTGCCCCGTAGCCAGGCTGGCCACGCGGTCCCCCGCCGTGTAGTGGCGGAAATTGAAATTGAACGCAAAGTTTGAAAGCGATTAATCATATTCTGGCTTCAAGCGCTGACACCATGGGCGCTTTCAAAACGGGTTTTGAAGCTGTCAAGCTGCACCACCCTACCACGGTCACCGCACCATCCACGACCTGCACCACCGACACGCAGCCGCGGTACGGGTCGTAGTGGCAGTCTAGCAGCAGCATGCGCAGCTTCGCGTCCCGGTCGCCCCCGCCACCAGGGTCATTCACAACAATCACTCGACCGAGATTGGAGCATTAATTTGACTACATCCAGGGTGAATTCATTTGTCCGTCTGATGTTTTAAAATCTAACGATCGAAACCCTGCAGTAAACCCCCCATTTAAAGTTCTAGACCCCCAGGGGGAGCCCAATTAAAGCGTCCATGAGGAGACCTCTCAGGATGAATGCTCGTTTGTACGCGTGGACTCGGTTCGTTGATTCAAAGTCGGGGGAGTGCTTGTTGTGAATGACCGCCGTGCCCGGGATGGTTTACCCGCTCCACCACCGCCGTCAACACGTCCGCGACGTTCAAGCCGGTCTTGGCGCTCACGGCGACGAGCTCGTCGGGATCCGTGCTAAACGCCTGGGACCAAGGGCTTGCACTCGTCCACTTTTCAGCTCAACTTGAGCGCTTTGTATGGGATAGGGGGTGCGCGTAGGGTTGCTTAGCCCGTGTTAAGGGGGTGTTGGGGGCTGTTTAGGGTGTTTTCTTGTGTCAGACACGGCTCAAGTTGAGCTGAGAAGTGGACGAGTGTAAGCCCCTGCCTGGGCCATCTGCTCGGCGATGCGAGGCACGTCCGCGGTGGGCATGTCGATCTTGTTGGCCACAGGGCAGGGGCCTACACTCGTTCACTTTTCAGCTCAACTTCAGCGCTTTCTGTGGGATAGGGGGTGCGTTGAGGGGCTGTCCAGGGGGTGTTAAGGGGCATTGGGGGGTGTTTAGGGTGTGTTTTCGTTTCAGAAATGGTTCAGCTTGAGCTGAGAAGTGGACGAGTGTAAGCCCCTGCCACGGGCACGATGGCGAGGCCCTGCTCGAGCGCGAGGTAGAAGGTGGCAATGGTCTGCGCCTGCACGCCCTACGTGCAGGGGCTTACACTCGTCCACTTCTCAGCTCAACCTGAGCCGTTTCTGACACAAATATACCCTAAACACCCCCGAAGACCCCTTAATACCCCCCAAAACACCCCCTCAACAATCCCAAAAATTGCCTCCTGTATCACTCAAGCGCTCGAGTTGAGGCGAAAAGTGGACGAGTGTAAGCCCCTGCCTGCGTGGCATCCACCATGAGGATGGCGCCCTCGCACGCCGCCAGTGACCATAGCACAGTGCCTGCCACATATCGTTAGCCACGTCATACAACGCATTTCCAACCCTGGTTTCATGAGTCAAACGGCATGCGATGACGTGGCGAGTCATCCGACATCCGACGACGTGGCGAGTCATCCGGGTGGCCATGCCGCGACACCTCGAAGCTGAAGTCGGCGTGCCTGGATGTAACGCCGCAAGTTCAAATTGAAACTAAAGTTTGAAAGCGCCTCATATTATCGTAACTTCAAGCGCAGAAACCATAGGAGCTTTGCACTTGAACACGGGGGTTGATAGTGTGAAGGTGCAGCGGCGTACCCAGGTGTTCCAGGGTGTTTTTGGGTTTTAGAATTTAGGGTTTATGTATCCTGAACCCTAAACCCTTATCCCTAAAACCCTAAACCCTACCCGGGTGTGTCGATGAGGTTGAGCAGGTAGCGTTCGCCTCCCTGCTCGTGCAGTAGGCTCACCGACTGCGCCTAATTGTACCGACGCAACCTCAAATTGAACGAAACAGTCGAAAGCTGTTGATCCATTCTTTAGTTTCAAGCGCTCGGTTCCAGGCGCTTTGGGAGCATGAATTTCATCGGTTCAAGCTGCACGGCGCTGCCTTGACGGTTATCCCACGCGCGCGCTCCACGGGCAACCGGTCAAGATACTGCTTGCGCCCGCCCTTGGTGGAGCGGCGCAAGTTGCATTTGAAAGCAGAACTTGAAAGAAGTACATCCACACTTTAGTTTCAAGCGCTTAGTTCCAGGCGGTTTCAACTTGGATTTCATAGGGTCAACCTGCACCGCCTTACCTTGGGGATTGAGCCCGTCACCTCCTGCACACCAGGGCCCCACACTCGTAGGTTTAGGGTTTAGGGTTCAGGGTTTAGGACACCAGGGCCCCACACTCGTCGCCGTGCTGCCTCAACTTTGACGGCCTTGGAACCAACTTGGACGACATGGCGTGTATGGCCACCTGAGTGGTGGATGACGTGGCGAGCACCGGCACACCGTGTGGCGGATGACGTGGCGAGCACCGGTACACTATGCGGCGGATGACGCGGCGAGCACCGGCACACCATGTGGATGACGTGCCTAACACCGGTAAACGGTGTGGATGACGAGGCGAGCACCGGCACGCTGTGCGGCGGATGACGTGGCGAACACCGGTGCACTATGCGGCGGATGACGTGGCGATAACCAGCACACAGTTCGGCGGGTGACGTGGCGAGCTCCAGTACCCTATGCGGTGGATGACGTGGCGAGCACCGGCACACCATGTGGTGGATGACGTGCCGCGTACCGGTGCACCATGCAGTGGATGACGTCGATGACATCTGTACACTGCTATGTGGTGGATGACGTGGCGAGAACCGGTACACTATGTGGTGGATGGCGTGGCGAGCACCGGTGCACCATGTGGTGGGTGACGGGCCGAGCACCAGTACACGATGAGGGGAATGACGTGGCGGGCACCGGTACACCATTCGGTGGAAGACGTGCCAAACACCGGTGCACTATGCACTGGATGACGTGGATGTCATCGGTACACCACTATGTGGTGGATGACGTGGCGAGCACCGGTACACTACGCGGCGGATGGAGTGTGCTGCCCGTGCCCTGCCAGTAACCTATCGGCCAAAGTGGACTTGCCATGGTCGATGTGCGCGATGATTGAGAAGTTACGGATGCGTTCCAGGGGGCAGGGGCTGACACTCGCTCACTTCAGAGCTCAACTTGAGGACCTTCGGGACACATCGCTCACGCTAGAGCTTAACTTCAGGACCTTCGGGACACATCCACGGGTTGATTTGGGTCATATGGGGGACAAAGTAAGCTTAAGTTGAGCGGAAAGGGGCAAGGTAAGCTCAAGTTGAGCGGAAATTGGACCGAGTGTAAGCTCCTGCCAGGGGGACGGAGAGGTACTCGTCGGGTTTCTTTTGAGCGGCGAGGATGTCGCGCTCGGTAAGCCCGCTCGTGGCGCGCGCCTGCTCGGCGGGGGCTGCTGCGGGGTCGGCGGCGGCGCGGAACGCGACGGCGGACGACGCGATGCCTCGCGGCACCTCGCAGGAGGGTCACTGCGAACATCAACTCGACGGACGTCGATTCAGACGAAACGCTACAACTCGGGGGCGCTGCCGAGGGTACAAGCTCATACGACGTTCTAGCCACCACGAGCCGATTCCGCGCGTCGGCATGAGCGGCCACGCTGAAGGCAAGTCTTGCTCCGTTGTGCGTTCGAGTGGTTGTTCTCAGCCCCCCCCCTGCCTCGCCTCGCAGTCGCAACAAAGGGGAGTGGGCACTTGCCGTGGCAGTGTGATGGGCGGCGGCGGCGGCGTTGAGATGCCAGCCCCCTCCCCGCCACCACAGCGCCGCGGCTCGGCGGGCCGCACGGGCAGTGGCAGCCGCCGACGACATGCCGTCTCAAATTCGCCGACGGTGTGGCGACCCCGGTGGTGGTGAAGATGGCGCTACTCCTGAAAAGATATTGCAGTCCATTTTGCGCAGATCCGGTCCGTATGCCCCCCAACCGGATATGCGCAAATGTATGGGGCTCGACGACTCACGCGATGAGTGACGTGGCATCCGTCGAGTTGCATTCGCGCAGCTCTGTCATGCCGTAGTAGCCGGCACACGCCACACTCCACGCACCAACATCCGCTAATGACATCCACATCGTGTCTTGCCGGCGTCGCTGCGCCGCAGACATGGCGCCCAAGCGGGCGTACCGCAAAACTTCGGGACACTACTGAAGCAACTGCTCACACGAGGCGACGACGGGCACCGGCGTGTTCGTCACCCTCGCTGTCGTGTAGGTGCGCGGCGAAGAGCGGCGGGGGCAGGGGCTTACACTCGTTTCCATTCCCGCTCAACTTGAGTTTACTTTACGTTCCGCTCAACTTAAGCTCACATTGTCCCACATACAACCCAACCTAACCTGAGGATGTGTGCAGAAGGTGCTGAAGTTGAACTCTGACTTGAGCGATGTGTCCCGAAGGTCCTCAAGTTGAGCTCTGAAGTGAGCGAGTGGAAGCCCCTGGGCGGGGGCGGGGAGTCCGCGAGGACCACGAGCACGAGGCGCATCGCCGTGACCTCCCTCACCTCCCTGCTGGCCGCGTTGTCTGGTTGTCCGGTTGCGTTCGCGGCGGACGGTGGCATGGGCTTACACTCGCTCACGTCAGAGCTCAACTTTAGGACCTTCGGGACAAACCGCTCACGTTAGAGCTCAACTTGAGCACCTTCGGGCCACATCCACGGGTCAATGTGGGTTATGTGCGGGACGAAGTGAGATTAAGTTGAGGGAAAAGGGGCAAAGTAAGCTCAAGTTGAGCGGAAATGGGAACGAGTGTAAGCCCCTGGACGGTGGCAACAACGATGCCATTCTGCAGTCGCTGAAAAAGAAAGCGAACGCGGACCTGGTGGAGGGCGGCGAAGTGCAGACGCGGCTCAACGTGGTAGGGCACACTGCAGGTTGACCCTATCAAACCCAGGTTGCAACCGCCTGGAAGCTGGAACTAAGGCCTTGAAACTAAATTGTGATATACTGCGTTTAACTTGTGCTTTCAAAATGAACTTGCGGCGCTACCACGTGGCGCTGGACGAGTTGCGGCGCGCGCAGACTCTGGTAGAGCGGTGCAGGTTGACCCTATCAAACCCATGTTGAAACCGCCTGGAACTAAGCAATGAAACTGAAATCTGTTCAACTGCTTTCAAGTTTTTCTTTAAAATTCAACTTGCGCCGCTACATCCTGGCCGGTATGGACCGCCGCGCCCAATGCGGCGCCACTCAATATGGTGCTTTGCACCAGAGAGAGGGCCCTGTATCATCCCCGGCAGTATGTTCACCTGACCAAATACATCACTGAAACGGTGGTTGTCCCGAAGAGAAGTTGAAGTTCCAGTATCATCCCCAGCCGTGGGTCCCGTGCCGACTCGGTTGGTGGTGTGGCTGGTCTGGGTGAGTCGTTTTACCAAATGTGAACGGGTTCGCTACGAGCAAACACCGGGCCCGAGGAAGGGGTACACGGGTGCGAGTAAGCCACTAGCAAGCAGTCACACACCTCTGCTTCATGTGCCGCGGACCGCACCGGCGACAGCGCTAAACCCTGAATCCTAAATCCTAAACCCTAAATCCTAAACCCTAATCCCTGAACCCTCAACCCTCAACCCTAAACCCTAAACCCTACATGTGCCGGACCGTGGCGGCGGCGGCGGGCGAGTACGAGAACGCGCGCCAACTGCTGCGCAAGGGGAGCCTCAATTCCGTGCGCACCGACCTGCAGAAAGTGGCGGTGTATCTCCGAGTGCAGCGCCCCACGTTTTCGCAGTTTGAGGCGCTCGCCGTAACTGGGGGGCTGGACGCGTTCGACAACTCCATGCGTGCGAGGCTGCAGGGGGTGGAGGTAGGGCGGTGCAGGTTGCGCCTATCAAACCCACGTTGAAAGCGCCAGGAACTCAGCGCATGAGACCAAAATATGATAAACTGCTTTCAATTTTGCTTGAATCTTGCTTTCAAATTCAACTTGCGCCGCTACATGGAGGAGGTGACGGAGCGGGATGTAGCAACCAACGCCACGGCGGCGGTGAGCGCCCTGGAGGAGGCGTGTTACGTGTTGGGCAAGGACAAGACGTACGAGGATATGCAAAAGCGGATGACACCGCCGCCGGTGAAGACGGAGGGCGGGGTGCTCGAGGAGCGGAGGGACTACCTGGCGGAGGAGGAGATGATCATAAATGGGATGAATAAAGTGGTAGAGCTGCCGGGACCAAACCTGTGAGTAGCGCGTTTGGTACGCATAATTTATTTTCGGGCTGGATTCACGCCTGGACATTTTTTTAATAGACACCCAACATCCAGCGGCGCAATCGGCGCGCCCATAGGTGGAATACGATTTACAACACCCTTCATGGCATCCCTAATACCACAAATGGATGGAATGGACCCTCAGGCGCCTTTTGTTGAGCAGCGCACATGTAGCGTGTTCACTTCAGGTGGTGGGCCCACCCACCACGCTTCCGCCGCGCGGCGCACTAGCGCGCTCACTGAAGTGTGTGTAGATGGGTGTGCACATGTGTGTGTGTTTAAAAACACCCATGTACGTGGATGTACTAGCTCTATAACAGGTGGCATGTCTCTTCGTACGAAGTACATCGCAAAGCTGCTGAAGTTGCGATGGTCTTCCGATGCATCAGGGTTATTTCTTTCTTTTCAAACTGACGTTCGTCGAGCCGGTGGTGGAGGGCGCGAAACCAACCCCATCCGACAAGGCTGGTCTGGTGTTGTGATTTAGGCATGCACATGGTGTATACAATGTATCGTATGAAGTCGTGCGAGTCATGCAAGTTGTGCTATCCCGATGATGATTATTTTCACTCGCGTAAATCGAGCCCCAGGGAAAGGCACTCTAAATCGAGCCCCAAGGAAGGTACTCTAAATCGAGCCCCAAGGAAGGCACCCACGTGGTGAGCATTAAACCAGCCCCATCCACCAGAATTGGTCTAGCGTGGCGATAGCCGGCGCGTGCCGAAGGGCGTAGAGCTACTGTTAAGTTGAAATCACTCTTAATTACGTTCATGAAATGGTGCGTGGGTGTTCAGATGACCCCCGAGGGGTGCCCTTGCTGCCCCGGACGTCATCGTCACTTCCTCCGAGGGGTAATCATACACATTTTTAAGACTGTAGTCTTGTTTATTATTATTACCCCTGCTTCCTCACTTGAGCTTCGCCTTCTTGGCGCGCGGCGCGGTCGTCGACAGCTTCGCCGCCTTCTTGGCGCGTGGCGCGGTCGGGGTCGTCGCCTCCCTCGCCGCCTCCTCCGCAGCTTCCTTCATCGCCTCCTCCACCCAGGGCCGCACATAAGGTTTAGGATTTACGGTTTAGGGTTTAGGGTTTAGGGGTTAGGTGTCGTAAGTCTTGTTGTTCAAATGGCACTGGACTATCTTCCAGATATTGAGTGGTATCAAGTGGGCTATCTCAGTGGTTTCAGGGGCGAACGCGGGACGGACGGCTTAAACTCAGTGTCGGCCTGACAGTTCAGGTTCATCTCCTCGAAATCGAAGGTCTATTTACTGAAGGATCTCGACCAGGTCGGACTTTTGGCGAGTCGGTCAGTGGGATGTGGGAAATGCACAGTTCTGATTGGTCGAACGGGATTCGTCACCATATCTTCAATCTCAGACCGGACACTGAGTTCAAAGCGCCAGCTGAAACCGATACTTGGGCAAGGCCCTACCTCCACTTTCGCCTCTGCATTCGCCGACAGCATCATGAGATTAGCCACCTCTCGTCCGGACAGCGTTTCCAATCGGGGTCCGCGGTCGTGCATGTTGGGACCACCTCTCTTCAGGGGCTTACACTCGTTCACGTTCGAGCTCAACTTGTGCAACTCCAGGACACATTCGTGAGTTAAGCTGGGTTATACGGTGGACAGAGGAGCTCAAGTTGAGCTGAATCGGGAACGAGTGTAAGCCCCTGCCTCTCTTCCGCGCGTGTTTCTCCAGCAGGCGCGCCGCGGCGACGGCGGCGGACGCCTCGGTGTAGCGGCGCAAGTTGAACTTGGGAGCAAAACTTGAAAGCAGATTATCATATTATAGCTTCAAGCGCTTAGTTCCAGGCGTTTTCAACGTCCGTTTGATAGGGTCAACCTGCACCGCCCCACCTCGGGGGCGGACGCGAAGAGGCCGAGGAAGCGGTGGATCCCGGAAAGTTTGGCGAGGGAAAACGCGGCGTACGCGTCGTCGGTCGCGGCGGCAACGGCGACGGCGGCGCCAGCGTCGACGTCGACATCGGATTCACCAGCGGCAGCGCCGCGGTCGCCGCCCATCCCCCGCGCCGCCTCCATCCAGGGGCTTACACTCGTTCCGATTTCAGCTCAACTTGAGCTCTTCTATCCACCGTGTAACCCAACTATACCCATGAATGTGTCCTGGAGTTGCTCATGTTGAGCTCTAACATGAACGTGTGTAAGCCCCTGCCTCCAACAACTTGTTGCGGTCGCCCAACGCCGCCACGCCCATGGTGTACCAGCGCAAGTTGAATTTGAAAGCAAAGTTCGAAAGCGCTTCATCACATTTTGCTTTCAAGCTCTGAATGGTGCATAGGGGGCATCCCCCATTTATCAGAGTGGGGAAATCATGGTCCATAGGGGGCCTCCCCCTTTCACAAAACAAACGCGCTTTCAACCTAGCTTTCAGCTGGTTTCAACTTGCACCGCACTACCATGGCCTCCAGCATGGGCTCCGTGATGCCGCGGAACGCCACGACGTCCATCTTATTCTCGCGGAAGAGCTTAACCAAGTTGTAGCGGCTCAAATTGAAATTGAAAGCAAAGTTTGAAAGCGGTACATCATATCCCAGCTTCAAGCGCTTACTTCCAGGCGCTTTCAACACGTGTTTTGAAACCGTCAACCTGCACCGCCCTACCAGGTGCGCCAGATTGTACCGCTTCAGCGCCGTCATCACCGGCTGGTACTCCCCCAGCCCCGTACCCCAGGGCCAGTTCATTCGTCCGGGGCCACGTCAGCGGACATGGTATGTACCTCGAGAACTCGGAGTCTAAGATATAGAGCGGGGAAACGCGCAGGCCGCAGGGTGAAAGTGCACTCAAACGCGCAGGGAGGCAGGGTGAAGGTGCATTCTAACGTGCGGACACGGTTCGTCGATTCAATGTTGGTCGAATGCTTGTTCTGACCGACCCCCCTGCCTTAGCCTTCTTCGCCGGCCCCCGCCTCCGAGGCGCTGCATTCTCCCCCTGGCCCCCGCCCCCCGCAGCGGCCTCCCCCGTCTGCCCCGCAAGATGACGTGATTGAGTCGTCCCTGCCTCCACACCGCCACTGCCTCCTCCCCCTCCTCCGCCGCCGCCACCGCCGCCACCGCCGCTGGCGCCGCTGCCGCCGCTTCCGCCGCTCGAAGCATCGCCTCCGCCTCGTTCCGCATTGCGTGGTTCGAGCGAGTTACTCGCCTCCGCCGCCGAGACGATCTGCGCACGTTTCAATCCGACCGCCTCCGCCGGCGACAAAATCCGGACGCCCCGGTACACGAGGCTGGGGCGGCCGACGCGGTGAAGCGTGTCGGTGTGCAGCAGGTCACCCACAGTGGTCGGTCGGTTGACGCAGTACCCCACTGCCAGGGGCTTGTACTCGTCCACTCTTCGGCTCAACGTAAGCACATTTAGTGGGATACGTTGGGTGCATGAATTTCCCCCACTCTATTAGACAGGGGGACACGGGCAGGTGTGACCAAAACGGCTTAGGTTGAGCTGAAAAGTGGACGAGTGTAAGCCCCTGCCCACTGCCCGGGCGGCGTCGTCGTACGCCACCACCGCCGCGTGCTTCGACTCGAACCGCCCCAACATGTAGCGCCGCAACTTGGAATTGATACCATTGTTTGAAAGCGGTTCAGAGAGAGAAAGAGAGAGACGCTTCCGCGTGTATGAGAAAGAGACGTTTCGCCCTGGTTCCCGTATTTAAAGCCGTTCATCTTATTGTACCTTCAAGCGCTGAAACCATAGGCGCTTTCAGGACGGATGTCATAGTTTTAACCAACCTGCAGCGCCCTACCAGCATGCGCATTTCGCCCTTGACCGTGAGTCGCGCCTCGAAGGTCTTCCCAGTCTTGGAGCGCACGCCCTTGCACCCGGTGCTAGGGCCTGGCGGATTATGCTCGCCATGTCATTATCCACATTCTAGATCCTCGTTTCTTGAGTTAAACTGCAGCCTATGATGCGGCGAGCATAATCCGCCAGGCCCTACCCGGTGCTGATGTTGCGGTCGCGGGTGAAGTCGCTGCCGCCGCCGGCCACGGAGGCCAGGCCCGCCGCGCCGATGCGGTTGACCGCCGTACCCGCCCCCGCCGCACACCCCCCCGCCGCCCCCGCCCCCGCCCGCTCCGCCAACGCCACTGCCATGCCCGCCGCCGCCGCCCCCGCCGCACCACCCGCCGCTTCCGCCGCCACACCCACCAACGCTTCCGCCGCCACCTCCGCCGCCGCATCCAATCCCACCTCCGCCGCCGCGTCCGATCCCACCACCGCCGCCGCATCCGATCCCATCCCACTTCCCTCCACGCGCGCCGCGGCCACCACCAACACACGCGCGGCGGCAGCGCCGACGGGCGCGGCAGCAATCGCCGCCCCACTGACATCGCCTGCGACCGCGCCAGCGCCAGCGCCTGCGCACGTGTGCGCCCCAGGCAGCGCAGACAGCAGCACAGACAGCGGCGGCGGCGCGCGCCCCGCGGACCCGGACCCTGCGGGGAAGTTGAGGAGCGGCTCCTTCCACCAGGGGCTTACACTGAATCCTCGTCCACTTCTCAGCTCGACTTGAGCCGTGTCTAACACAAGAGAACACCCCACACACCCTAAACACCCCCTAACACCCCCTTAAGTGAACGAGTGTAAGCCCCTACCTTCCAGCCGAGCTCTCGCGCCGCCGCGTCCCACGCGCGCGCCGCCTCCTCGGCGGTGTCAAAGTACCCCAGCGCGCTGAGAGGAGTGGTGATGCAGAGAGTGAGTCGAGGAGTGAGTCGTGAGGGGTGAGTTGAGAGAGGTTGAGATGGGCGAGATGAGATGAGTTGAGGTGTGAGGAGGGGTGAGAGCGGTGAGAGAGGTGACATGAGTGAATGAGTGCGCGAGTGCGGTGAGTTGAGGCGAATAGGGCAGGCGAGGCGAGAGGGGTGAGAGAGGTGAAAGCGTGAGACGACAGCTGTGTGCGCGATGAGGTGTCAGTGTCACAGTAAAAAGTTGAGAGAGTGGAAGCGGCGAGCAGCGCACGCACCGCTGCCGCCCGTCCCCCCCGACGCTCAGCCGCGCCCGCCACCGCTTGACGACGTTGTGGAAGGCGACGCCCCGGCACCAGGGTCGCACGAACTGCACACAAATCAGATGATCAGCCAAGCGGTGGGGGTGTTGTCGCCCTCGCTCTCGCGCTCACCCTCGCACGCGCCCTCGGCCATATCTTTGTTTGTCCCGACCATATCTTTGTTTGTGCCCGTTGACTAATGAACAGAGTCCTTGACCAGCGCGGAGTGACGCCGCGGAAGGCCGGAGCGGTGTTCGGCCGGGACGTGGTGGCACGAATGCTACTGGGGGCGGGGCCGGAGGCGGATACGGCGACGAAGGATAGAGCGCCGTTGTACGTTCGCCGCGTGGAAAGAGGAGAGACGAAAAACTTTCCTTGGTGCACGGATATGCCGCTGGCGGCCCCCCCCTACCCGGAAGCCGCTGGCGCCCAGCTTACGGCCACGGCCCCGGCTTGGCGGAGCGGTCGACGGCGCCCCGCGCCTCCACTCGCCCAGGGGCAGGTCGTCGCGGTCCTCCTCCTCATCACCCATCTTCGCCGCTCCCATGTCCCAACGTGTTGGTCACAATGACGATACGAGTACAGGGCTGAGCAGGGCAAGAATTGCCCGAGACGTGGCTCGGCGGCGGCGCGTCCGGAAAGTCCCGCCCAGGGAACAGGCACAGTCTGCGGCGTCTCTACGGGGTCGTGCGAGAGTGTCGCCGGCGCCGGCGGCGGCGCGTTCGTTGCGGCAGCGCCGCTGTGCGCTAGTTCCCGTGCATTTGTGCTATATCGCGCTGTGCGCTAATTACATGATATTTTCGTTTCTTGAGTTATTAGACCACCACAAATCAGTACCAAGTTCCGAGGAAACTACACCCGATATGCAACATGAAAACGTCGACCCACTCGAAAAGGAGCCCGCAGTCGTGCTCAGGGTGCCAAGGAGACAAATGAATGGTGGTGAAGGTTTCGAAAACGGCGCGGTACCCGGGAAGTTACGACGATGCATTGCTCATCTCATGAGGCACGGGGCTCCAGGATGGCGCGCGCGCCGCGGTCGGCGCCCGCGGGACGGCGGGAAACGCTTTTTACGGGGGTTTTAGGGCGGTCTGCCAAAAAGAAAATCCCGGGAACCCTCGGTCGGCGACGCTGAACGCGCTTTCGCGCGTGAGCCACGTCTCGGGCAGTTCTTGGCCTGCTCAGCCCTATATGACGAGGACGGAGGATCGGACCGGCGCTGGTATCGGGACTTCTCGGTCAGGTGCGTCAAATGCAGCCATCTGATTGGCCGGCGCCCAGCACGTTTTTTCGCTTCTTTTTCAAGTCTCAGCCTTCCCATTGGCCAGCGCCACGTCCTACGGAGTTCTTTTATGTACCCCAAATGGCGGTCAACGCATCTGGATTTCGGGCAGGGCTGTTCGGGCTCAGTTGAAACGGGGTTCCCATCTGAACACGTGTGGAGCCAAGACGCACACGTGTTTGGTGCCTTGCCACCTGCCGTCTCCGCGCCGTGGTCTGTGTCGCGGCCCGCGCCCACCGACGCCACCCTCCGCGCGCTGCTGCTGCGCGGATGCCTCGTTACGAGGGTCCTCCCACGACACAAAAAGGAGGGCGGGGGCGGGGGCGGGGGGCAGGCGTGAGGGCATTCAACTGGGCACGGCACCCTAACGTGACGTCCCGCGCCACGCCCGCGCGCGGCAATGGCGGCACCAGATGGCGCCGGGCCAGCGATTGAGATGCTCGTGCCGCCGAAGAG
>Ga0307489_10001421_pt1 | contig 15776 bp, 33 predicted proteins | sample SB12metaG_FD_202247 | JGI IMG/M metagenome (GOLD analysis project Ga0307489, IMG submission 202247) | Sea-ice brine microbial communities from Beaufort Sea near Barrow, Alaska, United States - SB 1.2 | ecosystem: Environmental > Aquatic > Marine > Coastal | place: USA: Alaska | collected... | reverse complement strand
AGGAGGAGGAGGAGGACGAGAAGGAGGAGGAGGAGGAGGAGGAGGAGGAGGAGGAGAAGAAAGAGGAGGAGAAGGAGGAGAAGGAGGAGAAGGAGGAGAAGGAGGAGAAGGAGGAGGAGGAGGAGGAGGAGGAGGAGGAGGAGGAGGAGGAGGAGGAGACACACGGAGAACGTCGGTCGGTCGAGTGTTTGTTCTCAATGACCCCCCTTGCCTGGTCCATCCGGCGCTTGGTGAAGCCGATGCAGAAGATGCGGAGGGTGTACAGGTCGGTGGTCTTGACGTCGACGTAGCACTCGATGAGCGAGAACCACTTGCGCACCAGGCTGCGGATCTTGTCCGTGGTGAAGTCCATGCCGTAGAACAGGGGCTGACACTCGTTCACTTTTAAGCTCAACTTAAGCGCTTTCTGTGAGGAAGGGGGAGCATTCAGGGGTTGTTTGTAGGGAAGGCTTAGGGGTGCAGGGGGTTATGGAGGGTGGATATGGAGTATTTTGTGTCAGAAACGGCTCAGGTTGAGCTGAAAAGTGGACGAGTGTAAGCCCCTGCCGTGGAACTGCGTCAGCACATTCTTGCCCTGCACGTCCTCGCACCGCAGCAGCATCTTGCGGTGAGCCTGGTCCTCATCCTATATTGACATAAGCGCAACGTGGGGAGAGGAACGTGGTAATGGTAAGCATTGTGGTAAGCGACATGGCAGCGTGGTTATGTGGAGAGCAGCATGGTAAGCAGCGCACTAAGTACTCGTGAGCAGGGTGGTAAGCATCGTGTCGTGATGTCACAGCATCCCCGCGGTGCAGTAACGGTTTGCACGCTACCGCAACTATCCCGGTGTCCGGCCAGGGATCCGAACTCAGAGCCGCCGTGCCCAAGAGCACGTCACGTGCTTCGCGTACCGCGTCACAGCGACAGCGAAATTAGGTCTGTGTCTCTCCCCAGGAGGCATTCAATTCCAGCAGCCCGAGTCTGGTCAGGGGACTGCCCCCCTCCCCGCGACGCCTGGATGTGCTATTCCTCCCCCTCCTGCCGCGAAGACACCCGCCGCCACGGCCTCACCTATAGGACCCGCTGCCGCCCCCCTCCTAACTCCGAGCCCGCTCTTGATCAGAGTACCAAGCTAACGTGACGTCTGTACGAGTTAGCTTTTTCAGAGTTGAGAGGTGCTTCGTGTTTTTGGTTTTAGGGTCTGGGGAGGGATGCGCCGGAGCGGCGCTCTGGCCGCGAGGCGCGCGCGCGGGAGCGGGTCGCACCTGGTTGAGGTCCGCGAGGGAGCACTCGAAGACGCGACCCTTGAGACCGTCGGAGGCGATCTGCGAGGCGGGGCGGGGATAGGGATGGCGCCGTCAGCATCACGCAGTTCAGTTTCACACAGTCTCCGTCTCGCTTTCCGTGGAGAGTTTCTCAGCCCTAACCCGCGTCCCGCGTCCCGTAACAAGTGGACCTCCGGCGATGCCGCTCCACACCTGACGCAACGGCCGGCGCGAAGCATCGACCACGGACGAAATGACGCCGCCATGCGACACGCCCGACCCGCGGTGCCAGCGTCAGCTGAGAGCCGTGAGGCGCGTGAGCCGCAGTGAAACTCCTCACAGCTTGAGCATCCCAGTTTCTCACTGCTGGAACGTACCTTGGTGCCCGCCGTGCGGGTGACCAGCGTCTTGCCAACCTGCTTCACAGAGAACATCGACGGCGCCTTGATGTCGTACCAGTCCTTGCGCAGGAAAGGGTCAAGCCTGTTGAGCAAGGGAACGAGTACAGGAGGAGCGGCTCAGCAAGCGGGCGCAGGCTGCGATCCCCCATCCCCCCACAGAAACCTGAAAAGTTTTTGGGCATGCAATTTGGCGGCTTAGTCGAACCCGGAAGGTCGTGGAAGCGGGCACTCACGCCTTCTTCTTGCCGCCCTTCTTGCCCTTGGACATGCGCTTGTTCTTACCCACAGCCATGACTGCCGGGTTGGTGAGAGCTCGGCGACTCGCGCGTTCTAGAAAGGGCGATCCCGGCGGCCTTTGCTCCGCCTTCGCGAATGCGAACGCGAGCGCCAACCTGCACAGCCCTGAAAACCCTAAACCATATAACCCTAAACTGGCTAAACCCTAAACCCCCTAAACCCTAACATGCAGCACCCCGCGGCTCCGCTTTCACTACAGGTGAATTTGATTATTTTGTCATTCGCGGGCGTCCACTCAGTTATTCTTCTCTGCACCGGCACCGCTCGTGCACGCCCCAACCCCTCCGCAACCATGTCCAACATCACGATGGACGAGGTGGACGGCTACAGTGTCGCCCAGCTCTTCGGCCAAGGTGTGACTCCCCAAACGGCCTCCGTCGCGCGCAACACAATTTTGGTTTCTGAGCTAGGCACCCTTGTGTGGCAAGTTGTAGAGCTGTATTTTCCCGCCGCCCCGCCGCGTGAGCGCCTCGCGTCGTGCTGCGGTGGACAGAGAGGTCGCCGGTCCGAGGCTTCGGAGTCGAGCCCCCGGCGCAATCGATGGATATCCTAGCGGCGGCGGCCGCGGCGGCGGCGGCAGCGGAGAGGGGCCGGGGACGGCGGAGGTGGCGTCGGAGGCGTCGGAGGACTTCGAGGGGCTCTTGAATGGGTTCCTGGGTGAAGTGCGGCCGCTGACGTCGCTCTCCATCTCCCCCTCGTGGCTCCCCCACAGGCGTGTGCTACACCTACGATGACGTCATCTTCCACCCCGGCCACATCAACTTCGCCGCCGACGCGGTACGTGCGCCGCGCCGACCCAGCCAGATCACCCGCCTTGCTTATTTTATTTTATTCACGTTTTGTTCAGTACCACCACGCCGCCGCAACCCGACGCTTCGCGCCTTGCGGCCTACCCCGCGTCCCTCCGCGCGCGTCGCGATTTTTGCCCTTGAACCCCGCCCCGCGCTGATCCCCACCTCCCCTCCCGACACCCCCTCAGGTGGACCTGACCACCAAGCTGACCAAGAACATCACCATCCGCATACCGATCGTCTCCTCTCCAATGGACACCGGTGCGTCACTTGAAAAAAACCGCCGCACTTTTTCTCCCGCGTGATGTACTGGTACTCGTATGTATTGAGAACTGAGCAGCCAAGCTGAGCTCCCCCGTGTGCTGCCTCGCTTCGGTGAGCTGAGCTGAGAGCCGCCGTGCCCAAGAGCACGTCACGCGCGTCGCGTACCACAATTTATTATCGCGCGTGATGTGTATATTGAGAACTGAGCTGCCAAGCTGAGCGCCCCTTATGCTGCCTCGCTTCGCAGTGACGGAGGCCGACATGGCTATCGCGATGGCCTCCCTGGTGAGGCCTCTGGGTGGCACACGTCAGTGTTCCTCAGTAAGTACCTGCGTATAAGCAATGCAGTGCGCTGCTGACAAGTTCTGGCACACGTGCTGCTCGGTGTGTCTGACAATGAGTAAGTGCCTCCGTGCGATACTCGGTGAACTCACCGCGTGCTACTACTGGCACGGAATCACGGAATCCGGGCTACCTCTAATCACATACCGGCACACTATGCGTTGTGTGCCCTAGCACACGGGCGGCGCGGGGTTCGTGCACTACAACATGACGGCGGAGGAGCAGATCGCCATGGTGCGAACCGTGAAGGCGCACCGCCTGGGATACGTGACGCGGCCCGAGGTGATGGCGCCCGGCGCGCCTCTGTCCGCGCTGGATGACCTAGCCACGCGGCGCGGGTTCACCTCGGTTGGGCGGTGCAGGTCGACCCTGCAAAACCCGCGTTGAAAGTTCCTGGGACTATGCACTTCAAACCAGGATATGATAATCCGCTTTCAAACGTTGCTTCAATTTCAACTTGCGCTGCTACACCTCGGTGTGCGTGTGCGAGGGCGGCGCCGTAGGCGGCAAGCTGCTCGGCAGGGGCGTAACCCTCGTCCACATCTCAGCTCAACCTGAGCCAGTGTTGGTCATTGAAGCCAGAGCTAGCGCCCACTTCCCAGCTCACCCTGAGCAGTTTTTGTGACTCAAACACGCAACCTTGCTCACGACTAAATGAGAAGTGGAGACGTGTAGCAGACAAAAGGTGCTTACGTTGAGCTGAAAAGTAGACGAGTGTGGGCCCCTGCTGCTCGGCCTGGTGTGCAGCCGCGACTCCGAGATGGTGAGCAACCGGTCCACCTCACTGGCCGAGGTCATGACCCCCGCGGGGGACCTGCTGGTGGGCGAGGCGGGCGCCGCAATCCAGGTGGGGGGCGGACTGGTTTCAACACGGGGCTGACTGCTTTCAACAAGGGGCTGACTGGTCTCAACACGGGGCTGACTGGTTTCAACACAGGGCTGAGTGATTTAAAAAAGGGGTGACTGGTTTCAACACAGGGCTGACTGGTGTCAACACGGGGCTAACTGGTTACAACACGGGGCTGACTGCTTTCAACACCGGGCTGACTGGTTTCAACTTGCACCGCCTGGGCCCTCCATCCAGGAGCTGGAGGAGAAGCTGCTGGGCTCCAAGAAGGGCAAGCTGCCCGTGGTGAACGGGTCGGGTGACCTGGTGGGGCCACGGGATAAGAAGTCGTCGGTGCGTCTGACGGCAATGCCTGTGTTTGATACTCATTGATCGTACCGCGTGCGACTACGCATGTGTTGTGTGTGAGTCCACGGACACAAGGGATAAGATGTCGTCGGTGAGTCTGACGGCAATGCCTGTGCGTATTACTCGGTGATCTCATCACGTGCTACCACCCAAGTGTTGTGTCCCTACTACTTGGTGGGGCTGCTGACGCGCGGCGCGTTGAAGGACAACAGGTTGCGCCCGCCGCCGGGCAGGGGGGTTATGAGAACAAGCACTCGACCAGCTTTTACATCTCCTCCTCCTCCTCTTCCACCGTGTGTCGCCTGTAAGCATGAGCATTCACCCCGAAGTTGAGGATCGTTAAGTCGTGCGGGCACGTCCAATCTCGCTTCGCGTGCTTGGATCTCAATGACCCTGCCGCAACCCCGATCCCTAAATCCTCAATCGTAAATCTTAAATCCTAAACCCCAATGACCCTGCCGGCGGGCTCGCCCTCCATGGATAAGCAGGGCCGCCTGCTGTGCGGCGCCGCCATCGGCACCCGCGAGGCGGACAAGGAGCGTGCCGTGCAGCTGGCCGCCGCAGGCGTGGATGCCCTCATTCTCGACTCCTCCCAGGGCGACAGCACGTACCAGGTCGACATGGTCAAGCACCTCAAGGGTGCCATCCCCAACGTGGTAGGGCGGTGCACGTTGACGCCATAAAATCCACGCTGAAAGCGCCTGAAATTAAGCAGTTGACACCATAATCTGATGAGCCGCCTTCAAACTTTGCTTTCAATTTCAACTTGCGCCGCTACAACGTGGACATCGTGGCGGGCAACGTGGTGACGCAGGTGCAGGCACGGAGGCTGCTGGAGGCGGGCGCGGACGCCCTGCGCGTGGTAGGGCCTTGGCAGAAACCGCTCGAAATGTCCTCCAACACAGTTGACAGCCCTTGTTTCTTGACTTAAACCCTCGAGTTGAACCCTCGAGTTGAACCCTCGAGTTACCCCCTCCAGTTACTCGAGTTACACCCTCGAGTTAAACCCTCGAGTTAAACCCTCGACTTAATCCCTCGAGCTAAACCCTCGAGTCAAACCCTCGAGTTAAACCCAACCTTCCTTTTGACGTTCTGAGCATTTACTGCCGGTCCCTAGCGCTTGGGCATGGGCTCGGGCTCCATCTGCACCACGCAGGAGGTGTGCGCCGTGGGGCGCGGGCAGGCCACGGCGGTGTACAAGTGCGCCAACCTGGCGGCGCAGTTCGGCGTGCCCATCATGGTAGGGTGCCACGGGTCAATCTGACTGTTTGCTCGTATTCCTCCTCCTCCTCCTCCATCTCCCCCTCCTCCTCCCCATCCTCCTCCTCCTCCACCGCCTCCACCTCCTCCACCTCCTCCCCCTCCTCCCCCTCCGCCTCCGACCACTGTACCGTAGTGTACCCACGCTTGCTCATAGTGTACCCACGCTGATAATGTACTGGTACACTATGTGTTGTGCACCCTGCGTGGTGGCGGACGGCGGCATCCAGAACAGCGGGCACGTGGCCAAGGCGCTGAGCCTGGGCGCCTCCACCGCCATGTGCGGCTCCATGTTCGCCGGGTAGGGCCTTGCAGAACCTGCTCGACTTGTCCTCCTCCTCCGACGTTGAATGTCTTCTGTCTCCTCCTCCTCCTCCTCCTCCTCCTTCTCCTCCCCCTCCTCCTCCGACGTTGAATCTCCTCCTCCTCCTCCTCCTCCTCCCCCTCCTCCTCCTCCAACACATCTGAAACCCTCGTCTCTTGGGTTAATCGCCACGTTTCCCCCCGCCTGATGTTTCCAGCAATGAGTGCGGGGCCCTGGCGCGGGGACCACGGAGGCGCCGGGCGAGTACTTCTACATGGACGGTGTGCGCGTGAAGAAGTACCGCGGCATGGGCAGCCTGGACGCCATGGCCAAGGGCTCCGACACGCGCTACCTGTCCGAGAGCGGCCACCTCAAGGCAGAGCCTTAACTCGCCCACATCTCAGCTCAACCTGAGCCACTTTAGGTTGTAGAAGCCACAGCTAGCGACCACTTCCCAGCTCAACCTGAGCCGATTGTGTGAAGGAAACGCACAGCCTAGCCAACAAAAGGTGCTCACGACAAAGTGAAAAGTGAAGGTGTGCAGCGCTGCAGCTCACAAACGGTGCTTGCGTTGAGCTGGTAGGTGTGCGAGTGTAAGCCCCTGCCTCCAGGTGGCGCAGGGGGTGGCCGGCACGGTGAAGGACAAGGTAGGGGGGGTTACTGAAAGCAAGTGTTCCGCCGATGGTGATCGACGAACCGAGTCAGCAAGTCCGTACGAGCATTCACCACGAGCGAATGTTCGAGCTTTCACCATGCAGGTAAACCCTGCTCGAGTGTACGCCCTAAACCCTGAACCCTAAACCCTAAACCCTAAACCCTAATGACCCTCCTGCGAGGGATCGGTGTGCAAGATGGTGCCCTACTGCATCCACGGCGTCAAGCAGGGGTTCCAGGACATGGGCGCGACCAGCATGGCGCACTGCACGGCAGGGGCTGTGACTGTTTGCTCATAGTGTACCGGTACTCACCCGCCACGTCATACATCGCGTTGTGAATCCAACCCTCGTCACTTGAGGTAAACGGCATCCTATGAAGTGGCGAGCAATATATCCATCGGCACTACTGTGTGACATGCATAGTGTACCGGTGCTCGCCGCCTCATACATCGCGTTGTGAACCCAACCCTCGTTACTTGAGTCAAACGGCATCCTATGACGTGGCGAGCAATATATCCATCTGGCCATCTGGCACGTCATACATTGCGTTGTAAATCCTCGTTACTTGAGTTAAACGGCATCCTATGACGGGGCGAGCAATGCATCCAGCTGGCACTACTGCACGGAGCGGCGCAACGCGGGCGACATGCGCGTGGAGACGCGCACGGGCGCTGCGCAGGCGGAGGGAGGCGTGCACGACATGCACTCCTACAAGAAGCAGCTCTGGTGAGCAAGGGAATCGCAAAGTGTGCAGCAGCGGCGGCGGCAGCGGCGGCGTCGTGTGGCGAGCTAGACATGATATGATGCAAGAGAAACAGAGAGCACGTAATCTTCGTTTAATTATTTGGCGTTATATTTTTGTGAATATATGATATTTATCATCCAGCGCAATGTGGCCTAAACTAAAATCGTGACCTACGTGTGTGCCCGCCCCGCGCCCCGGCCTCAACCCCCCAGCTACCCCCTCAGTACCCTCTATTTGGCTCACCCGCCTCAGTGCCCTAATCATTGTCCCCACTGGTCCTAATCAATGTCCCCATTGGTTCTAATCAATGTCCCCACTGGTTCTAATCAATGTCCTCCGCTGGTCCTAATCAATGTTCCCCACTGGTTCTAATCAATGACCCCCGCTGGTTTTGCGTGTGATGTAGCGCATGACGGCCTCGTCCACCCACGGCTGCGTGTAGAGGTCCGTCCGGCGCTCCGCCGCGCGCCGCTTCTCGCCGTCCGACCGCACCACCGCCATGTCCCGCGCCTGCGCCGCCGCTACGTAGAGCCCGCTAGAATCTACTCGCCACGTCATTCACAACATGTGTACTGGTGCTCGCCACGTCGTCCACCGCATAGTAAACGAAGTGGCATGGGAGGCAAGTAAGTGGGGTCGCCACCGCCACGTCATAGGAGAAGGATAGAGGATACGAGGAGGAGGAGGGGGAGAGGAGGAGGAGGAGGAGGAGGAGGAGGAGGAGAAAGAGGAGGAGTATGCAAAGGGCCCCTACCACGATGGTATTGATGAAGTCCACGGGGGAGTGGGAGAACCCCAGGAAGAAGGTGCGCCGCCGCGCGTGCTCCGCGATCTTGCGGATGTTCGCCTGGATAAAGGGGCGTACACTCGTCCGCTCCTCAGCTCAACTTGAGCCGTTTTTGTCACCACAACTCCATGCGACCACCCAGCGTATTCCTCAACAGTGCTCACAATAGGCCGAAAAGTGGGCGATGACTCGTCCACTTCTGAGCTCAGCTTGAGCCGTTTTTGTCACCAAAACTCCATGAGAGCACCCAGCGTATCCCACAAAAGTGCTCACTATAAGCCGACAAGTGGACGAGTGTAAGCCCCTGCTTGGATGCGCGCCTCGCACGCCTCGACGTCGCGGTCGCGGCTCAATTTATCAATAAAGGCATGGTACCCGGCCTGTGCGCAGGGGCTTACGTTCGTCCACTTTTTAGCTCAATGTAAGCACTTTTGAGGGATACGTTGTGTACCGTCAGGACATAGATGGTTCATAACTCGTCACAACTTTGAAACAAATCGGCTCAGTGACCAAAACGGCTTAGGTTGAGCCGGAGAGTGGGCGAGTGTAAGCCCCTGCCCGCGCGGCGGCGCCCCCGGCCGGCACGTCCACGAGGAGGTCGTAGCAGTCCGGCGTCATCGGGCGCTTCGCGCCGTGCTGCAGGGGCTACAATCGTCCACTTCTCAGCTCAACTTGAGCCGTGTCTGTTACAAGAAAACGCCCTACACATCCTAAACACCGCCTAACACCCCCTTAACACGGGCTACACAATCCCTACGCGCACCCCCCTTCCCATTAAAAACGCTCAAGTTGAACAGAGAAGTGAACGAGTGTGAGCCCCTGCCGTGCTGTAGGGTTGAGAGCGTGCGGATGACGTAGTCGATCTCGATGGGCGGCGCCGGCTCCAGGTGTAGCGCCGCAAGTTGAAATTCGAAGCAAATCTTGAAAGCAGATAAGCACATTTCAGTTTCAAGCGCTGAGTTCCAGGCGCTTGCAATGTGGGGTTGATAGGGTCAAGCTGCACCACCCTACCCAGGTGCGCGTGCAGCTTCTCCGCCATGTCCGCGAACTTGAGCTTGCCGCCGGGGGCCCCCGGGAACAGCACCTTCAGGCAGGGGCTTACACTCGTCCGCTTCTCAGCTCAACGTGAGCACTTTTTGTGAGATACGATGGATACCTTCAGCACACATATGGGACATAACTCGTCACACATTGGACACAAAACGGCTCACTGACCAAATTGGCTCAAATTGGACACAAAATGGCTCATTGACCAAAATAGCTCCGGTTGAGCCGAGAAGTGGACGAGTATAAGACCCTGCCTTGAGGCGGTCGTCCATGGCCACCACCGTGGCGTCAGCGGCGGTGAGGAGGTCATGCAGGTTGACGTACTGGAACAACGCCGAGATGATCCTCGGCCTGGTCTCGAGGTCCACGCCCAGCAGGGTGGAGAGCCCCACGCTGAGCTTGTAGCGCTCGGGGGAGTAGTCCACTCGCAGCGTCAGGCAGGGGCTCACACTCGTCCAATTTTCGGCTCAACGTAAGCACGTTTTGCGTGATACGATGGATATGTGGGTGGAGGTTGCGACAAAAAACGGCTCAGATTGAGCTCAAAAGTGGACGAGTGTAAGCCCCTGGCGTGAGGTTAGGCCGGGTATCAGACCAAGTCAGATTGGTCACAGTACGGCCCGGCATCACGCCACGTCAGAATGGTCATCTCGCCCAACGCAGGCAGGGAGGAGGATGCGGCGAGGTGTACGGGTACGGGCACACTGATGCACTACTGCATGAGCGAACAGTCAGGGAATGCGTGTAAGATAAGACCAGGGAGGACACGATACCACTCAATGTGGGCACTTTATCAATTGCATTGCATGCTCAATCTTTTACACCGGGCATTACCTTGATCTTGACGCGGCAGTCGCGGTCACCTGCGCGCTTGATCTCGAAGCCGTCCATCGCGCTGGCGTCCCACGGCCAGGGGCTTACAATCGTCCACTTTTCGGCTCAACGTAAGCACTTTTCGTCGGATACGTTGGGTACCTTCAGGGGATAGATGGGTCATAACTCGTCACAAATCGGACACAAAGCGGCTCAACGACCAAAACGGCTTAGGTTGAGCTGAGAAGTGGACGAGTGTCAGCCCCTGCCCGCGGCACCTTGTCCGCCTCCCACCGTATGACCGACCCGCCGCCAGCTGCGTCGCCGTCTGACGTTGAGGGGGTGGGGCCATCTGCCGCGACGACAGAGTCGGGGTACAGGATGGGGTCTAGATGCACCTTGAGGCAGGGGCTTACAGTCGTCCACTGTTCAGCTCAACCTGAGCCGTTCTGGTCAGGGTGCCGTTGCGTGTCCAGTTTATGACGACTCATGACCCACGGATCTACTGTGGGTGCCCAACGTTTATCACAAAAAGTGCTCACGTGTAACTGAGAAGTGGACGAGTGTAAGCTCCTGCCTCGAGGCTGCGCACGAAGGAACTAAACTTGGGCGCCGCCTCGGCATGCCCCCCCGGGTCGCCGCGCTCCCCCGCGCCGCCACCGCACCCGGCCTCGGCCGGCGTCAGCACCCGCCCCTGCACGTGCAGCGTCCACGACGCCGGCTCCACCTCCGCCGCCGCCGCCGCCGCCGCTGCCGCCGCGCCCCCACCCGACGCCCTAGTGTGTCGCTCTGCCCCCGCCCCCGCCCCCGCTCCAATCCCAGCATCCGCCCCCGCGACCCCGCCCCCCCGGCTGGCGGGCCTGAACGTGTTAAACACGTAGACACGCACAGTCCGCGGCACGCGGTCGGCGCGCTTGAGCGCCTCGCGCACGTCCTCCTTCTTGCGCGCCAACGTGGCGTCGACCGAGCGCTCAAAGTCCACCAGCTGTGTGTAGACTTGGTTTCGGGGCGCACGATGAACGATAAACTTGAACGCATAACGTGAATGCAGTTCATAATATGCAAGTTTCAAGTGCTCTGGCGGCGGTGGTGGTGGCGGCGGCGATGGGGCTGTACCTCTTAGTTGGGGGGCAGGGGGGGACAAGGACAGGGGATGGGGAGGGGCAGGAGATGGGTGGGAAGGGGAGTAGGATCAACTTGCTCATGCCCCACTGGCGGACTCCGGCAGGCGCGTGACGACCGCCTCGTTGGGCAGCGCCTTCTTCGCCTGCTCGAGTAGCCTGCGCTTCTTAGCGGCGCCGCGGCCGCCCTTGGGAACCACCTCCGCATACTTCGAGCTCATGTTGCCAGGGGGTGTGCGCACCGGGAGAGCGCGCGCGCGTGAACTCAGGTGAGGAGGCAGAAGCCCATCGGATAGCGCAACGCGCGCGTCAGGGATTCCGTTTGATGGTTTGAAAGTGCCTGCATTTCGTTTGCCCGCGACCCCGCGAACTCCTGTTGGCCAGTGAACGGCGCCACGAACACATCGCAGACACGTGTTTTGTGAGCGGCCGCCATGAATAGGGCGCTCGAAGGCGTGTGGCCCTCACGCCCCGCCTCACGCTTCCCCCGCTGGCGCACCATTTCATCCTTCCACAGTAATCATTTTGACACAACCTCACGAGCTAGAGCCCTGTGCTCTCCCCCGATGTCACCCTACGCCTCCACCTCCCTCGCCCCCACCTCCCTCGTCTGATCCCACGAGCATTCCCACTTCCCATGCCACGTCTCATCCTCCCACGTCCCTTCCACTCCTCCACCATCCCACCTCACGCCTCACGCCTCCAACTGAAGTCCCATTCCCAACTGACGTCCATCCCATCCCAACAACTCTCTTTCCGTGAGGTGCAGATCCCTTCAGCAGCAACATCCTCGAGGTGATCGAGGAGTCGCTGCAGCACAGCAAGGCGACGTGCGCGGCCTTCAACCGCCGCGGCACCCTCCTCGCCGCCGGCACCAGCGGGGGGCAGGGACAGCTCACGAGTTCAGGTTCCGACCCGAAAACATCAGCAAGTGCCCACGCACTTGAAAGGAGTCTCTCGTGATGCCCCGCCTCGGAGCTGGAATTTACCACCAAGCAAGTGTGTGTGTGTGGACCTGTGAGAGTGCGAGAGAGTGTGTGTATGCAAAAGTAGGCAAGGTTGACCAGCGGTTTATTAAGCAAGTGCCTCCATTGTGATACCAGGCCTTAGCTGCGGCACCGTGGTGATTTGGGACTTTGAGACGCGCAGCGTGGCAGGGGCTTACACTCGTCCACTTCTCATCTCAACGTAAGCACTTTTTGTGGGACACGTTGGGTACCTTCAGCAGATATGTGGGTCATAACTCGTCACAAACTGGACACAAAATGGCTGACCGACCAGAACGGCTGAGGTTGAGCTGAACAGTAGGCGAGTGTCAGCCCCTGCAGCGTGGCGCGCGAGTTCACCGACGACCGGGGTGGCGACCGGGAGGGCGTCGCCGTGCTCAGCGTCAGCTGGAGCAGCAACGGGCGGCGGCTGGTGAGCGCCGCCGCGGACGGAAGCGTCACCGTGTGGGACGTCGAGGAGGCAGGGGCTTACACTCGTCCAACATCTCAGCTCAACCTGAGCCGTTTTTGTCACTCAAAATACATCATACACCCCCCCTAAGCACCCCCTGTAGCCTGAACACCCCCCTGAATCCCCCCCTCCATACCCCCTGAACACCCCCTATGCCACAACAGGTGCTGATGTTGAGCTGAAATGTGGACAAGTGTCAGCCCCTGCGAAGAGGGCGACAACGTGTACCGGGCCATGTTCGACGCGCCGCTACACATTGTGCAGCTGTGCCCGAAAAGCACCACGCTGGCGCTGGTCTGCCCATCACACGAGGCAGAGGCTTACACACGTCCACTTCTCACCTCAACCTGAGCCGTTTTCGGCACTGAAACCGTTCAATTGCCCAACATATCCCCAAGAAAGTGGTCACGTTGAGTCGAACAGTGGACGATTGTAAGCCCGTCGCACGAGGGCCCGTTCCTGTTCAAGCTCGACCGCCGCCGCACGAAGGTGCCACTGCCGCAGCTGCCGCCAGGCGTCGAGAACAACATGCTCTGCCGCATGCCCGCCAACGTATGGCCCATTTCACCCCTATATCACCCCTATATCACCCCCATATCACCCCTATATCACCCCTATATCACCCCTACATCACCCCTACATCACCCCTATATCCCCCCTACATCACCCCTATATCACCCCTATGTCACCCCATGTATTATCCCTATATATTTCCTACAACACCCCCACATCACCCCTACATCACCCCTATATCACCCCACATCACCCATGTATCACCCCTATATCACCTCTACACCCCTACTACATCACGCCTGTATCACCCCTTTATCACCTCTGTATCACCCCTATGTCACCCCTATCACCCCTATATTACCCCTACATCACCGCTATATCGTCCCTTCATCAACTCTATATCACCCCTGTATCATCCCTACTCCTGGGGCCTGGACACGTCAGCCACGCGGTCCCCCGCCTACGCCATCTACAGCCGCAGCGGTAAGTTTGTGTTCATCGGCAACAACCGTGGCGTCATCACGGCGGGGCCGACGCCACTCCTTCACTTTTCAGCTCAACTTCAACGATTGGCTGGGCTAGGCAGCATATACGAGTGGCCAGGCTAGTGCCTAGTCTGTAAAGCGTACTATATATAGTATCTTAGTAAGTACGTTTGGCGAGTCGTGACTCGCCAAACGTACTTACTAGTACTAGTACTTACTAATACTTCACAGACTAGGCACTAGGGATAGAGTGGAGATACGGCGAGTGTGTATGGGTACACTGATACACAATGAGCCAACAGTCAGGTCGAGCTGAGAAGTGAACGGGTGGTCAAGTCAGGGAGGAAGACATGGCGAGTGTGTACGGCTACACCAGTACACTGTGCGCACACTGTCAGGTTAAGGTGAAGAATGAATGAGCGGCAAGGCCCTGCAACACGGTGGTGGAGACCGCCACTATGGACATCGTGCAAGCCCTCAAGGTGCCGGAGGCCATGGTCATCAAGCGCCTGGAGCTGGCGCGCAACGGGCGGCACCTGCTGGTGGTGTCCAACGCCCGCGCCATCACGTCCTACCAAGTAGGGCGGTGCAGGTTGAATTCCGTGTTTGCAAGCACGGGATAAGACGTCCTTCGCTTTGGGTCGCCTTGGGTCTCTGACTCAATGCCGCGTTTGATACTCTGTGGTCTTACCACATGCTAGTTTAATGAAGGCGCCTGCTTTCAGTGCTTGAAACCAGAATGTGATGCAGTGCTTTAAAAATTTGCTTTAAATTTCAACTTGTGCCGCTTCAACCAGGTGAATGACGTGGACATCGCGGCCGGGTGCAGTACTGCGGTGCTGGAGCCCGGCAAGGTGTTCCACAATGCTGTCAACCGCAGCCAGTGGGCAGGGGCGCACACTCCTCCACTTCTCACCTCAACATAAACACTTTTTATGGGAAACGCCGAAGTGTTTCAGCATTGTGCAACAAGATCGATGGGTAATAACTCGTCGCAAGCCCGACACAAAACGGCTCATTGACAAAAGTGGCTTAGATGGAGCTGATGAGTGGACAAGTGTAAGCCCCTGGCAGTGGGGCGCCGCCACCTTCAGCCACGACGGGGAGTTCGTGGTGGGTGCCTCCACCGGCGCGCCGCACGAGCTGCACATCTGGACCTGCCCGACCGGGTGCCTGGAGCGGATCCTGGAGGGTGCGTCGGACGCCAAGGGCATCACGCAGATCACGGTAGGGGCTTACACTCGTCCACTTTTCAGCTCAACCTGAGCCGTTTCTGACACCAAATTCACCTGAAAAACCCTGTAATACCCCACGACACCCCCAAACAACCCCTACATGCAACCCCTATCCCACAGAAATCGCTTATGTTGAGCTGAAAATTGGACGAGTGTAAGCCCCTGGATCACGGCGCACCCGGTGCGGCCGCTGGTGGTGGCGGTGGGAGCCAACGGACAGCTGTACATCTGGGCGAAGAGCTACGTCGAGAACTGGTCCGCCTTCGCTCCAGACTTCCACGAGCTGGAGGAGAACGAGGAGTACGTGGAGCGGGAGGATGAGTTCGATCTGGTCAAGAGGGATCCGGACGACCCAGCGGCGGCCAAGGCTAAGGCGCTGTGCGCTCCGGAGGTGGTGGCGGCGGGCGCGGCGACGGAGGCGGCGGCGTTGGTGGTAGAGCCTGCCAGACATTGCTATTGCTCGCCACGTCACATCGTGCCGTTTCACTCAAGAAAGAATGGTTCAAAACACGTTGGGTGACATGGCGATCAATGTTCTCGCCACATCATACGGTGCCCTTTCACTCAAGAAACAAGCTTTCAACATGCCTTGGATGACGTGGCGAGCAGGATTTGCTGGGCTCTGATTGGTGGCCGAGGCGGAAGCGGCGGTGAAGGCGCAAATGGAGGCGGAGTTGAAGGCGGAGGAGGAGGAGGATGCGGCGGCGGAATTGGCCGCGAAGTCGGAAGAGGCTAGGGTGGCGGCGGCGGCGGGGTTGGCGGGGACGGCGGCGGCGGTGGCGGGGACGGCGGCGGCGGGGACGGCGGCGGCGGGG
>Ga0307489_10001420_pt1 | contig 15785 bp, 27 predicted proteins | sample SB12metaG_FD_202247 | JGI IMG/M metagenome (GOLD analysis project Ga0307489, IMG submission 202247) | Sea-ice brine microbial communities from Beaufort Sea near Barrow, Alaska, United States - SB 1.2 | ecosystem: Environmental > Aquatic > Marine > Coastal | place: USA: Alaska | collected... | reverse complement strand
TCCTCCTCCTCCTCCTCCTCCTCCTTCTCCTCCTCCTCCTCCTCTTCCTCCTCCTCCTCCTCCCCCTCCTCGTTTGAAAGGCGTAGGGTTTAGGGTGTGTAGTATGTACGGTTTCATCTTTTAACGAGTAGGGTCGAATGGAGTCCGGCCGCCCGCGGACCGGTCGGTGAGGACATGCAGAATCTGAGCTTGCCCCGCCCCGGCGCCTTCTAATACCGCGCACCCTGCAGCTACGCCGCGGCGCGTGGCGACGTGCGGCGTAGGGTCGATATCAGATGGCGGAACGCGCGGGCCTCGCGGTCGGCGGCGGCGGTGACGTGGCGGAGTGGCAGGGCCTGCGGATCGGCGCTGACGATGACGCGTACGGGAGCTTCGAGGCTGATGTCGAGGAGCACGTTTTACACGTATCTGACGAGCAGCGGAGGGGTCGGGTCGGGTGGGCGGCTCTCTCCGTTGCTTTGCTGACGCTCGCGTCGGTCGTGGCGGCCACCGGCGCAAACTTCGCTCCGCAGTAGGGCCTAGCAGCAATGGCCCGCCACGTCGTCCGAAGCATCCTTCTCCACGGCGTAAAGCTTGGACTTGGGCGAGGGTCTCGTTTTGCCGCACAGTCAGCCCCTTGCTTGTTTCTCCTGTGAATACTCGTATTGCGTTCTACGAGTGTATGACATGGCGGAGCTATATCTGCCATTTGCCCTACCCCGCGGCGGCAACCGAGCGCCGCACTCGAGTCCGTCCCCGCCGACCTGCACCTCGCCCCGCTGTTGCCGCACGACGTGCTCCAACGCCACGCGCTGCGCGCCAAGCTCAACGTCGCGTGGTTTCCGGTGCACAACGGCATGGCATCATATTGAATTTATACGATTGCAGCCATCCTTTTTCAGCTTATCTGCTCCAGTCGCTCTGTCCCCGAACCCATCGGCGCCAGGAGGCGTCGGTAGCGGTGCGATGAAGGGCCGCGCCGCCGCTCACCGCTACATATCGCGCAGTGCCGTGGAGAATCGCTTTCTACGTTATACGTGGAATATGCTTACGTCGAGCTGAACTTCTGCCAGGGCCTGAATCGTAACACCTTCAAGATATCGTAACACCTCGAAGATATCGTGACGCCTCGAAGTTGCTTACGTTGAGATGCAAAGAAGGCAGCTATCAGTACCGCCGGGCCCTGCATCGCGGCAAGTTCGATCTCAACACGGACACGGGAGTCTGGAGCCAGGAGGCGGCCCTCGGGGTGATAATCGGCCACGGGCTTTTCAACACCGTGCGGGAATACGACCCGTGGGAAGTGTCGCTGGTGGACGGCGGCGTACCCGTTGTGGCCATGGTATGGCGGTGCGGGTTGACCCTATCAAACCCACGATGAAAGCGTCCGGGACAAAGCGCTTGAAATTTGAATCTGACGAAATGCTTTCAAGTTTTGCTTTCAAATTCTACTAGCGCCGCTTCACCATGGATGCGCGCGGGCACGGCGACAGCGAGGAGGGCTGGCGGGCAGGGTGCACACTCTTGCTATTATAGCTTACTGGAGACATTATACAAACTAATGCTCTGGTGTTCCCAACCATGTATGCTGCAATAATGTACCAGCATATCAACACACACACACCCCGCACGCACCCCTCGTACACCCCTCGTGCACCCCTCGTACACCCCTCTTACAGTTATCGTACACCCCTAACTTCCTAACCCACCCCCCTGCTGTTTCTGCAGTTGAGACTCTGGTGGCCGGATCTATCCGTCGACGAAGGGTTCGAGCACTTCCGCTGGGCCCGGATGGCCAACGACTTCGTGGCGGCAGGGCCTTACACTATTTCCCATTCCCTATTCCCCTTTTCAGTTTCAGCTCAATTTGAGCATCTCCGCGCGTCTGGCTGTTAGTGGGACATCTTGAGTCTGCTAGGCGAGGTGGGGCGGTCACACTAAGCTAGTTTAAGCAAGTTTATGGGCTAGTGGTTAGTGGGGTGGTTAATGAATAATCTTGAGTGCTCCCGTGGTTCAAGGGACAAAATGGCTCAAGTTGAGCTGGAAAAGCTGATAGTGTAAGGCCCGTTGTGGCGGTTGCGGACGCGGCGGGGTTTAAGCGCGCGGTGCTGGTGGGCCAAAGCATGACCACCGCGGCGGCGCTATGGGCAGGAGTCTGGCACATACTGCTTGCCACGTCATAGGAATTCATTTAACTCAAGAAACAAGGGCTCAAAATGAGCCTTGCAGGTACTGCTCGCAACGTCACAGGAATTCATCTAACTCAAGAAACCAGGAGGTCAAGCAAGCGTTGAATGACGTGGCGAGCGATATCTGCCGGACCCTGGCTTTGGGCGGCGATGCTGCCGCACGTGCGGCCGCGCATCGCTGGCGTGGTCCTCATCCGGCCCCCGAACGCGTGGACAGGGCGCTCCGCCGGCGGGGGCTTACACTCGTCCACAGCTTTGCTCAACCTCAGCCGTTTTTGTCACTGAGACCAACAAAGCACCCCACCACATGAGATAAACAGTGCTCAAGGTTGACCTGAAATGTAGACAAGTGTAAGCCCCTGTCCGCCGGCGTCTGCAGACTTCACCGCAAGATCCAGGCCGCCGCGGCATTCACGGCGGTTGCGGCGCGGGGCATGGGCTTACACTTGTCCACTGCTCAGCTCAACCTGAGCCGTTTCTGACGCAAGACACACCCTAAACACCCCCTCAAACCCCGTCATACCACCTGCACACCCCCTAAGCAACCCATAAGTGCACCCGCTATCCCACAGGAAGCGCTTACGTTGAGCCGCACAGTGGGCGAGTGTAAGCCCCTGCGGAGGGGCGCCCGTGGCGCGGCGGAGCTCGCGGCGGCGAAGACGTTCATGCACGAGGGCGTGTACAACGTCTCCGCGCCCCTCACGCACGTCCACGCAACGCGCTACCTCGCGGTAGGGTATGTTTATGTATTTGATCCCAGCCGTGAGAAGGGTAAGTATTTTATTTGCAAATAATTAAGTCCAGAATCTTGAGTTACATTTGCGTTCGTGAACTGTTTTGGTAGAACCCGGTATTACGCGGGTCGTAACCTTAATCAAACGAAAAGGAAGGCTCATAATGCGTTGGATGACGTGGCGAGCAACATCAGCTAGCAGGCCCTATCTCGCGGACAAGGCTGACCTGTTCCCGTCGCGAACCGCCATCCGGGATTCCTTCCGGGTGAACGACGTGCCGGCCATGGTCATTGCCACGCAGTGGTCGACAAGCCACCCGTACCCGGTAGGGCGTTCGCGAAGTGAAATTCTAAACCTTAAACCTTGAACCCCACGCCCAAAACTAAACCTTAGACCTTGAACCCTAAACCCTGAACCCTAAAACCTGGCACTTGAGTGTGTCAATGAGGTATTACGATTACGCTAACGCTTACGGCATGCGTGGGATACTCTCAACAGGCTTCAGGGACGAACAACCTTTGGAGTGCCAGCTGAATTTGAAACCATAAACCCTAAACCCTAAACCCAAACCTTCCAGTGAGGCCCTGGCTGCCGGTGGCGAAACAGCTGGCTGCGCTGACGGGCGGCGAGTTTCACCGCTTCTTCAACTTGGACGGGTACAACGCGACATCGGGTGAGCGGGAGCGGGCCGCCATCGGTGAGTTTGTGCACGGCGTGAGGCGGCGCGAGGTATGGCGATGATGGTTGGAACCACTTGAACCCCGTGCCGAAAGCGCCTGTCTCGGCCCTTGAAGCTAAATTGTGGAGAACCGCTTTCACACGTTGGTTTCAGCTTCAAGTTGCGCCGGTACTGCGAGGCGGGCGATGCGGCGTACGCGGACTTCTGGAAGAGGTCCTACCCGGCCGACTGGACTATCTCCTTCGATGGCGCGGATGACACTGATGATGTTCTCGGCAGCGGCAGCAGCGGAGGTGGAGGCGGAGACGGCGCGGTGGGGGGCGGCGGCGGCGTGGATGACACGGATGATTCCAACGACACCAATGGCACCAATGACACAGATGACACCGGCGCGGCAGAGAAAGACTACAAACACGACTACGACGAAGGCGGAGGCGGGGAGGTCGGGGCGGGTGCGGGGGAGGAGGCGGAGAGCGGCGCCAGCACAGACGGAGAGGGCAGGGAGGGCGGGGAGTTCGGGGAGGAGGAGGATGCGGGGAAGGAGCAGATGCTGCGGGCGGCGGACGACGTGGTGGTGCGGGAGTCCGCCACCGCCGCCGGTGTCACCCTCGACCGTTGGCTGCGGCAGGGCCTCTCACCTAAGTACTTTTTGCCCAGCTGGCACGTGAGCGTCTTTGAGGTATTAAGTGGTATAACTCAGGTGGCTTCAGGGACGAATATTCGAGGTGAGCTGCAAACAACTCAAGCTGGAAAACGATACTCATACAAGGCCCTTGGCTGCGAGAACATTACGGTGCCGACTCCGGCCTCGAGGTAGGGCGTTGCATGTTGACCCTTAGAAACCCACGTTTGAACCGCCTGGAATTAAGCACTTGAAACTGAAATGATATGAACAACTTCCAACATTTGCTTTCAAATTCAACTTGCGCCGCTACATCGAGGACCTGGACTTAGCGCAGATATGCGAGGACGGCTGCTGCACATCGGCAGGGCGGTACACACTGGCAAGCATTTTTTCCAGCTCAACTCTAACCCATTTAATCCTGGAATCACTTGAGTCATCCCGTTTTACACCGAGTCTGAAGTATCGAGTTACTGGGTAGACTCGATACCGAACCCGACAGTGTCACTGAGTTTTTGTATAGTGGACAAATCGTTTTGCGTGAGGCCCCGCACATCGGCGTGTACCGACAAAGGATCGGGTTTAGGTTTAAGGGAAACTGATGACGTGACTGACGTGTACGACAATGCAAGCGACGATGACCCGAGGGCCGCCATGGACGGGCCGGAGCACTTTTGCATCCGGGCACTCCGCGAGAAGTCATCTTCGTAGGACATCATTAGTGTTGGGAGTGGAATTTATTTATCACGTGAACGGCAACGCCAGGTAGCAAGAGCAAGAGCTCAACGATGTCAAATTATTTACTATCGAACGTGAATGTGTATTCAGTCGGTGTGTTTTACATACATGGCGTCGCATCGTCACTTTTAGGCCTACACCTACCTCTCTCATCGCCTAGTATTGTACAGTAACTCCGGTGGTTCCTTATCAAAGGCACCTCATCACATCATCGAATGGTCGCCCTGCGGCCCAAACACATCCCTATCGCAGCAGCAGCCTCATTCTGCTGCACTCCTCGTCCAGCTGCTCCCGCCCGCCCCACCGCCGCAGCCCAGCCTCCACTACGTCCCCCTTGCGGCACAGCTTCTTCGGCGGATACGAGCGAGGACCCGCCTCTATTTGTACGCCGTCTACTTGAACGCCCGCCTCTATTTGAACGCCGTCCATCGGATTCGAGTCCAACGCGAAGGGCAGCTCCTCCACGCAGGGGCGTACACTCGCTTACTTGAGAGCTCAAATTGAGGACCATCGGAAGCACATCGCTCACGCTAGAGCTCAAGTTGAGCACCTTCGGGACGCATCCACCGGTTAATTTGGGTCACATTGGGGACAGAGTAAGCTTAAGTCGAGCGGAAATGGGCAAGATAAGCTCAAGTCGAGCGGAAATGGGCAAGGTAAGCTCAAGTTGAGCGGAAATGGGGACGGATGTGAGCCACTGCCTCCGCGTCACCGGGCTGCAGGCAGTACACGGACACGGCGTTGCGCGTGCTGACCAGGCGCTGCCGCGAGGTGTGGTAGTCCCGGGCGTCGTGGTACCCGCTGGAGCACCGAGGTGTATGGCCCGGTGCCAGTGATAAAAGGGTTTAGGGTTCAGGGTTTAGGGTTACTGGAGCACCGGAGTGTATGGCCCGCTACCAGTGCAGCATTCACTTATCAGTTTGGTGTCATTCAAAGGACTCTATTTGATGCCACCCTAAACCCTAAACCCGTTAGTATCGTTCAATGGCACCAGAGCAGAGCCCTTGATTCTGTTACGATTTACCGATTAGCTCCAATCATTAGACCCCTTTACCACCTGTTAACAAATGTCCACCCTCATTACTGTCACACGCCTGTGTTTGATGGCAGCGGGGCGGGCCTCACCCGCGGCAGAGTCGGAGTTTGAGCGGGCCGCGGGTGGTGCGGGGCGGCGCGTCGTGCATGGGGTCCTGCAGCCAGGGGCTTGCACTCGTCCACTTCTCAGCTGAACGTAAGCGCCTTTCGTGGGCTACACGCGTCCACTTTTCGGCTTAACGTGTGCACGTTTTGTGGGCTATGTTGAGAGGTTTCCTAGTCAAAACCGTCTCAGGTTGATCCGAAAAGTTGACACTTGCTGTGTCCCCCGGAAACAAAACCGGCCCAAGTTGAGCTGAGAAGTGGACGAGTGTAAGCCCTTGCCTGCAGCTCGAAACAGTCGTAGCACGCCGCGCTGTACAGTTGGCGGTACAGGCTCATCAGCTCGTGGGGGGAGGGCACGTTGCCCTGTGCGCCGGCGCCGGGGAACGGGTCGGGGCTGATGATGGGGCTCACGGGGGCGACGGTGGCGGCGGCGGCGGGGGCGGCGGCGGGAGCCGGGGCGGCGGGGGCGGGGCTGGAGGTGGAGGTGGAGGCAGCGGCGCCGTTGCTGGAGGAGGCCCCGGCGCTCTCCACGGGATTGGATGTGGAGGCCTCGGCGGAGGAGGAGGAGGAGGTGGAGGGCTGGACCCCTCTGGCGTAGTTGCCATCGGAGTCAGAGAAGAGGCGGATAGTCCGCTCTTCCGGCGGCGGCGGCGGCGCGGTGGCGGCACGCGCGGCCAGCAACCCGCTCAGTAGGGCCCGCCGGACATTGCTCGCCAAGTCAAAGGATGCCGTTCAACTTGAGGAACGAGGGTGCAAAATGCGTTTGATGACATGACGTGGCGGACATCTGGGGGGGGAAACATTCTACGATGAAAAGACAGGCAGACAGGCACTGACAAGACTGACAGAGTGAGGCGTCAGAACTGAGACAAGACAAATATGATGTACAGAATCCCCCCGCCTCCGCTGTTCTCGTTGGGCGGACATTCGTACTGGGATAGTTGGACGGCTGTGGAAGGCGCAGCGAAAGGTGTCCGCCAGGCCCTACCGCTCAGCTTCTCGCGGCGCCGCTGCGCGGTTTCCTGCTGCGCCGCATTGTTCTCCCGCGGGTGCCCTTTCCCGGGACTCCGCGCCTCCATCTTATCAGCGTCCGCCAGGAAGCAGGGGCTCACACTCCTCCACTTTTCAGCTCAACCTGAGCCGTTTTGAACACAGCATACTCCCTAGACACCCCCTAATACCCTCTAATACCCCCCCTAACACCGCCTACACCATCCCTAAACGCACCACCTATCCCACACAAAGCGCTTCCGTTGAGCCGAACGTGGACGTGTGTAAGCCCCTGCCAGTAAGTCGGCGTTGGCGTGCACGACTCTGAGCAGGTGGCCCCTCCACAGCGTGGCGCCGAACTCGCCGCCGCTGGAGCTCGGGCGCAGAATCAGGTTCCGCCACGCTTTGCACACCGCATGGCAGGGGCTATACTCGTCCACTTTTCAGCTCAACCTGAGCGCTTCGTATGGGATAGGGGGTGCGCGTAAGGATTGTGTAGCCTGTGCTGAGGGGGTGTTAGGTGGTGCTTAGGATGTGTAGGGTGTTTTATTGTGACAGATACGGCTCAAATTGAGCTGAGAAGTGGACGAGTGTAAGCCCCTGGCAGTACCCGACGCAGAGTTCCCACGTTCGCTTGTACAATATAACACCTTCGACGAGTATCTTCATATGGTCGACTCTTCAAGAGCATGTCGAGTGTTTTTTGAGGGAGAGGCAGGAGACGGCTTGAGTTGAGCTGGAAAGGAAACGCATGCGGGCCCTACCTCAGCGCACCGGAACAGCGTGTCGTGTTCTAACAGCGACGCCACCGCCTCGAAGCACTCGTTGGGGATCGGCAATTGCTCGGGCTCGGTTTCAACAATCTCGTTCTCGCCGTCGGGGCCGCCGGGCCCCGGTGCAACAACGGTGGCGGCCTCTGCCCGTCGCGCCTGCGCCCGGGCGCCGCTGCCCGACGCCCCGGCCTCGCCTGCGCCGCGCTTGCGAGCCATTGTACGAGCCATCGGGCGTGCTGGGGGTGCGAGGTGTTGTGAGTGACCTAGCATGAGCTAGCTATCGCAGTTCGGGCGTTTCGGGGTGCGGGTGCCTTCCAGGGGCACACTCGTCCACTTTTTAAGTCAACCTGAGCCGTTTTTTCACTGGATTCTCATGTCGTTTGCCCACTGTGTGGATTCTGTGTATCCCACAGAAAGCTTACGATAATCTGAAAAGTGGACGTCCGTGGGCCACGAGCCGATTCGAGGAAATTTCTGGTTGGGAAGTTGGAATTGGAAAACGTCCGCTCAAAAAGAAGTAAAGAAGTGGCCGACCTTCGCCCGCGTTTCCCCTCCAACCACACTCCCCCGACGCTCTGCCCCGCGCGTCCCCTCCTGCCCCACAAATTTGTGGTGAACATTGTCCTACCAACCGTGCGCTGCGTCTCCTTCCCACTGCACCACGAGTCTAACGTGTAGTCAGGTCCCCGGGCCTCCACTTTCCACCATCCAACATTCAAGGCACCCCCACCTACCTCCACGTGTGCCCATGTTGGCCGCAACCTCGGCGCGCGTCGTCCCGCGGGTATCGTCTAGTTCACGGGGAGCCGCCTCCGTTGGGGGCTCGCGCGGAGCCAAGAGCGCGTCGTGCCGCGGGGGGCATCCTGGAACCGGCGAAAGCAGACGTCAGCTTTGTGTCCCAGCGAAGGCGTTTACCGGCGGTCGGGCCTGTCAGATAATGCTCGATGCTCGGCACGTCACGTGATTCCGTTTAACTCGAGACACTGGGGTCTATGACATAGATAATGACGTGGCAGGCATTATCTGTGAGGCCCTAACCGCCGGCGAGGCGGAGGCCGCGGCGGAGAGCGCCGTTAGTGATGGTGCGGGGGAGGGTGGAGCAGGGAGGGGCGGGGCTGATGCGGAGGGTGACGAGAGTGCCATGGAGGCAGGGGCTTACATTCGTCCTCTTTTCGGCTCAACGTAGGTGCTTTGTCTGGGATAGGGGTGCATTCAGGGATTGTTTGGGGCATATGTAGCAGGTGTCAGTGATTATTTCGGGGTTCTCGGGGTGTATTCTGTGTCAGAAACGGCTCAGGTTGAGCTGGAAAGTGGACGAGTGTAAGCCCCTGCATGAAGGTGTTTCGGCAGAAAGACGGGAGCCTGTTGTTTTGGATGACAGGTGACGACGTGGGAAGCTTGGAGTCAGTCATGGGGTGGGACGCGCCGAGTAACAACGCGGTGCCTGCAACGTCTTCCTCCTCCGAGGGTGACGATGCCGGCGCCGAGGCGGCAGCCGCGGAGGCTGTGACCGACGCTGCAGCCGATGCCGAGGTTTCTCCCAACGGTGCCGCGGCGCGGGGGAAGCCGGCAGCGACGAGCGCGGCGTCGTCCGACCTGGGTAAGGCAGTGCATATTGACCTTATGAAACCCATATCGAAAGGGCTAGGAGCTAAGCGCTTGAAAGGGAAATGTGATAAACTGCTTTCAAATTTTGCTTTGAATTTCAACTCGTGCCGCTACAGCTGGGGAAGCTGGGGGGCATCAGGAGTGTGGTGGATGGCATCGAGGAGATGTTCCGGCGAGTGGACGCGACTGTCCGACCGGTGCGGCTGCCCCGCGCACCGCGCGACTCGCCGTGGTAGGGCGGTGCAGGTTGACCCTATCAAACCTGAGTTGAAACAGCGCCTGGTTTCAGAGCTTGAAGCTGAAAACTCTTAAACCGCTTTCAAGCGTTGCGTTGAATTTCAACCTGCGCCGCTACACCTTGGCGCGGCGGGGAGTCGCCGCCCGTGGAGCCAGAGGCACTGGACGCCGCGCTCCACAGCTTCGGGGAGACGGTGATCTACAGATTTGGGGAGCCAGCGGTGGAGGTGGCGGCAGGGGCTTACATTCGCCCCCGTTTCAGCTCAACTTGAGCTGTTTTGTCCACCGTGTAACCCTACTTCACTCATGAATGTGTCCTGGACTTGCTGAAGTTGAGCTCAAACGTGAACGAGTGCAAGCCCCTGGGTGCAGGCGGACGTGGTGGAGAAGGAGGCGCGTGCGGAGGTGATGGTGGAGGAGCGAACGGCGACGGAGGAAGCGCTCAGCACGCCAGTGCCGGAGCCACAGGACAACGGCGACGACGCCGACGGCGACGGCGGTGGCGGCGGCGGTGGCGGCGGCGGCAGAGGCGGCACTGTGATGGCGGCGGCGGCAGCAGCGCTGTCCCCGCTGGAGACGCTGGCTCCCCTGGGCGGGGTGGTCGCCGGGCTGTGGCGGCCGCGTCCGCTGGAGGTGACCATCAACGGCCGGAGATACATCGCGTACTGCACGCCGAACAACCCGCGAATGCTGCCGAGAGGCAGGGGCTGAAACTAGTCCACTTCTCAGCTCAACTTGAGCCGTTTCTGGCACATAATACACCCTGAAACTCCTGTAACATCCCCAGCGCCACCTGAACACCCCCTAAGCAACCCATGAATGCAACCCCTATCCCGTAGAAAGCGCTTACCATGAGCCGAAAAGTGGACGAGTGTAAGCCCCTGCCGAGCGGACGTTACGCGGTGGGGCGCCTGGGGGCGGGCGCCGGCAGGGAGGGCGGGGCGGCCGGTGAGGGGGGGGAGGGCGGGGACGAGGAGGCGCCGGGCGACGTGTCCCGCGTCATCCTCTGCGAGCCCCTGGACAACGGTGATATGGTATTCATGTTCGGCCTGACGCGCACCGTGCTGCGGGATGGCAGCATCCTCTACCGCTTCCCCAGCGGCCGCCAGCTCCGCAAATAGATGGTTTTGTTTTCGTGTGTAGCATCATTCTTTCGTGTTACTGTGGAAGCTATTATGCTAAATAACTACATCTTTCACGCTCACTCACACCTTTCGGCGCTTGCAGCGACACACTAAAGAGGTAACACCTTCCGCGTATCAATTCCAAGGGATTACGACACATTTACCGGCTTGACTGTTCGTCACGCCTCAATACCAAATTTGAATGTCGACCCCGCCCTCTACTACTACTATGCTGCACCTCACGACCCTTTCTTCACGTCAGCCCGGCCACCGCCCTCGCCGACCCCCATCATCAACAGGTTCCTCCATGGGTCGAAGGCCTTCCCCACCCTCCTCCCCAGCACCAGCCACACGCACGCCACCGAAAATTGCACCGCCAGAACCCAAAACAGAACCGGTCTGGACGCGTAGTACATCTTGTGCCACCCCGCTGCTAGGGCCCGGCATCGCAGACGTCGCTGGTGAGATTTATGGATAGCCCGGTAGGCAACCAAATTCACAGTATTCTAAGTTGCCTTGAATGGCGGTCAACGCTATTCGAATCGGAACCCTCGAGTGAATAGACGGTCAGATTTGCCATACAATGGTAAAATATGGCGATTCGACAGGCTGTCACTCACGAATGGGCAACATCCATTTGAGGTACCCAGGAAAACTGCGAAGAATCACTGGTGACTTTACCATACTTCAAACTGCCGAGGTTGATACCGGGACGGCACAGTTAATGAGTTGACCATACTATGTCCCATGGTGCTGATTAAATTGACCATACTGACGGGGATGATACCAGACCGGTGTCTTTGGTGACTCGACCATTCGGCCGAGTGCCATCGTGTTGGGTGACTTCACCATACTGAGGTGGTGACGTGGGTGACAGAACGGCCTACCCGTGAGGATGGCCACCGCCGCCAGGAGCCCCAGGAGGCGCCCGGCGTCCCGGTGCCCCGGGCCCCATACCTCAGGGCCGCACATCACAGTTCCCGCTTCACCTCAGATGGCAGCAAACTTCGAGGAGTTACAAGCAGTGATGAGTTTCAGAGTGGGGAGTAGACTGGAGCTCTAGGTTCTCTGCTAGTGCCTAGTCTATGAAGCATAATATATGTAGTGTCCCGTACTACCCGCGATAAGTACGCGTTTGGTGATTTTGACCAAAGGTCGTTTGACTTTTGGCCGCATCACCAATCTCCAGCTTACTAGAAGTTACTAGCCCACAGACTAGGCCCTATATATAGGGTGTACTGCTGATAGAACCACAGCCACACAGCTCTGACGGCTCAAAAGGGAGCAAGGGACTCGTGTCAGGCAGGGGCTTATACTCGTCCCTGTTTCGGCTCAACCTGAGCCATTTCGTCACTAAAGTCATCCTGCGTATCCCGCAAAAAGTGCTGACGTTGAGGCGAATAGTGGACGAGTGTCAGCCCCTGGCTGGTGTCAGGCCTTGCCAGCGCTTGAGCTCTCGCACCTTGACGTAGCGGCGCAAGTTGAATTTGAAAGCAAATTTTGAAGGCGATTCATCAGATTTTGATTTCAAGAGCTCTGTTCCAGGCGCTGTCAACGTGGGTTTGATTGGGTCAACCTGCACCGCCATACCTTGACGCCAAGCGGAAGGACGTTTGTCGAGGCCGGGATGTAGAGGCGCAAGTCGAAATTGAAAGCAACAGTTGAAAGCAGTTTCTGATATTGCAGTTTCAAGCACTGAAACCATAGGCGCGTTCAACACGGATTTTGATGCAGGCAACCTGCACCGCCCTACCAGGATCATGAGGACGTATAGGATGACAGCTGCGGCGCCCAGCCGCGCGTGCCGGGACGCGCTCGCCGTCCACCAATGTGGGCGCCCGCGCGCCAGAGTCGTCCACATCAGGAGTAGGTGACTGCACCAAACCGGGTTCTCTGTTGGGTGGAGGGTGGACGCTGTCAACGCTCCTCCGGGGGAAGTTCGGGACCGTGTCCCACAGCTTGGTTCGAGCACAGAGAAGGCTGACGCCCCTTCGCTCCGACCCTCGCCGGACACTCAGCGTAGCAGAGCTCTGACACATCGTCGTCCGTACAGAGTGGACGGGGGAAAGGAGTTGATTTTAGATCTCCGAGCTTGGTTTCTACAACACGTTCGTTCCCCGCCTTTGCTCTCCTTGACGCGGTACATGACCACCACCCCGCCCACCGCGCACACCCCCGCGCCAGGGGCTTACCCACGTCCACTTTTCGGTTTGACGTCAGAGCTTTTTGAGGGACACGTTGGGTGGTTTCAGTGCATTTCAGTGACAAGACCGGCTGAGGTTGAGGCATGGAGTGGACGAGTATAAGCCCCTGCCCCGCACCCATCTGCAGCCATACGTGCGTCGAGTGCGCCCCCAGCCCCCTCGACCTCATGACGTTCGCGGCGCTGAACGACAACAGCGGGAACGCGAGCGTCATGAGGATGGGGTGCCACGCGAACAGCGAGCCGTCGTAGGCGGCGAGCACGGCGGTCGCGGTGAGCGTGAACAGCAGCGCCTGGAGGCACGCGGCTTGCGTAAAGGCCAGGGTTCTCGGCTTGCGTGCCATGGCCATGGATGCCCCTCCACACATTGTGTCCCCTCCCCCAATGAAACTGAGTTGAAATGACGAAGTGCCTAAGTATTTCGATGGCCAAAAATCTTGAGATTGCTGACCTGGCTTCGTGGCTGCACACCTGGCGGATAGAGATGACACGTGGCAAAGGTTGATTTGCGCTCACACCAACGCGCCCAAGCCACTACGCCATTACTGGCACTGCCATCGCCACCGCCACCGCCACGCTGCCGCTGTCTTCCCACCGCCGCTCCTACCACCACCGCCACCGCCGCCTTCGTCCTCTTGCGATTCTCGGAGCAAATTCTAGAGCACCAAGTACTACTTGTACATCTTTTGCGATGGCGCTCGTTCTCCTGTCCAATGCTTCCGTCGCGGCCTCAGCTCGCGGCAACACAGCCGGCCGCGCCTGCTCCCCTCGCACTACCTCCTCTAGCGCCGCACCGTCACCTCGGGGGACGGCTCTGACACCTCGGAGGACGCGGCAACAGCAACGGCTGCCACCATCGCGCGCCTCCCAAGCTTCGAGCGCGAGCGCCGACCCCACCACGCTGGCCCCGCTGCCCCAGACCGCGGCGGAGATGGTGGAGCAGTGCGCGACGTGCATCCGCCTCGCCGCCTCCCCCGAGGGTATGGCCAGGGACATATCGCTTGCCACGTCATGGGATGCCGTAACTCAAGAAACGGGGGTGCAAAACATGTGTCGATGACCTGCCAGGCGTAGGCAAGTATCGAGCAGATAATGTTCGCATTGTCGTCAATGCCACGTATGAACTCAAAAGACGTTTGTTCAAAATGCGTGTCTATGACTTGACGAGCAGTGTCCGGAAGGCCGTAGGCGAAGGCGGGGCCCACCGCCGGCAGCGCCTGGAGATCCTGCTCCCCATCAACCAGCGCCGGTGGGGCCTGGCACATATTGCCCGCCACATCATCGACACGCATTTTGAACCCTTATTTCTTGAAGTATTCGGCATCCTGTGACGTGGCGAGCATTTATAGGGCCTGGCACATATTGCCCGCCACATCATCGACACGCAACCCTTGTTTCTTGAATCATATGGCATCCTGTGACGTGGCGAGCATTACCTGGTGGCCCTCAACGCCGAAACGAGTTTACTGAAACCGACAACGTCGACTACGGGGACAACGCCGACAAGATTTACACAGCGGCGATGGAAACTGCGGCGGCGGTGATGCGCGCAGTGGACCCAGACGGCGGGGGCTTACGCTAGCCCACTTCTCAGCTCAACCTGAGCCGGTTCTGACACTCAACACATCCCCTCACCGCCTAAACACCCCCTCCACCCCCGCCTTATACATTCCCTAAACACCCCCTATATACCCCTTGTCCCACCAAAAGCGCTTACGCTGAGCTGACATGTGGACGAGTGTGAGCCCCTGCCTGACGGCGGCGCTAATTCTGCCAAGCGCATCGACGACGACAACGACCCTGTGGGCGTGCTCAGCAACGCCGCGGGCAGGGGCTTACACTCGTCCACTTTTCAGCTCAACGTAAGCACTTTGTGTGGGATACGCGGTAGGTGTCAGTCTGTCAGTGACAAACACAGCCCAGGTTGAGCTGAAAAGTGAACGAGTGTAAGCCCCTGGCCCCGGGCACCGTGCGCGCGATCGTGATTCCGTTTGCGCAGAACCTGGCTGACATCCGAGCCATTACCGAGCAAAAATCGAAGAGCGGCGCCCTGACGCTGCTGTTCAACCCGCAGTGGAACGAAGCCGGGCAGGTGGTGAGCGACTTTGGCATCGGACCGTGGCGGCGGAAAGCGACGGACTTCCTGGACACGTTCGAGGCGGCGTACAGCCTGAGGGAGGTGCGCGTGGGCGCGGCCTCCACGCGGGACCCCGCCACGGGTGACTTCATGGGCACCGGCGGCGTCGCGCGCCTGCTCAAGACGCACGGCGGGCAGTGGCAGGCAGGGGCTTACACTCGTCCACTTCGCAGCTCAACCTCTGCCGTTTTTGACACTCAACACATTCCCTAAATGCCTAAACACCCCCTCCAGCCCCGCCGTAAATGCTCCCTCAACACCCCCTAGATACCCCTTGTCCCACCAAAAGCGCTTACGTTGAGCTGACAGGTGGACGAGTGTAAGCCCCTGATGGCAGGTGTTCGCCATGGGCGGCGACGGCAGCAGCGAGTGCGTGCGGGTGGAGGCGGCGGAGCCGGGGTACGACTACCTGGCCAATGATGTGTTTGTTGTCAAGGTAAGGCGGTGTAGGTTGACCCTATCAAACCCGCGTTGAAAGCGCGTGGAATCAAGCTCTTAAAACTGTAATATGATAAAGCGCTTTCAAACTTTGCATTCAAATCCACATTGCGCCGCTACATCAAGGAGTACAGCTTGTTGCAGCGGCGGAGCGGCGCCGGCGCTGGGCCCTCGCTGGAGACCCGCCTCGAGGC
>Ga0307489_10001419_pt1 | contig 15790 bp, 6 predicted proteins | sample SB12metaG_FD_202247 | JGI IMG/M metagenome (GOLD analysis project Ga0307489, IMG submission 202247) | Sea-ice brine microbial communities from Beaufort Sea near Barrow, Alaska, United States - SB 1.2 | ecosystem: Environmental > Aquatic > Marine > Coastal | place: USA: Alaska | collected 2017-05-06 | reverse complement strand
CGGCGGCGGCGGCGGCGGGGGTGGCGGTGGCGGCGGCGGCGGCGGCGGCGGCGGCGGGCAGCCCCCCGGCTCCATGCCCCCGTGGGCCAGCGCCATCCTGGCCTCGCTCCCCCCCGACAGCCTGGACCTGGGCTTCTCCGAGTACGGCGCCTACGCCTCCTGGGTCGCCGCGCACCACCCGGAGACGGTCGGGCCACATCAATCAACGCTCGCCACGCATTAGACCCTTGTATCTTGAGTCAAACGACATCCTATGACGTGGCGGGCAGTATTGATGTGACTCTAGGGGGCGGTGCAGCTGGCACCGCGGCGGCTGTGGTCGCGGCACCCCATGGGTCCCGTGCTGGGTAGCCTGGCAGGGGGGGTCGTGAGAACAAGCACCCAACCGACGTTCAATCTCCTCCTCCTCCTCCTCCTCCTCCTCCTCCTCCTCTTCCTCCTCCTCCGCGCGTCTGTATGAGCATTCATCCTGAAGGTGAGTCGCGCTCCGATATCGGTTCCAGTGCTTGTTGTTAACGGCCCTGCAGCCGGGGCATCAAGCTGCAGCAGATGGCTGACCCGCGCGGGGTGTGCTGCCCGGGGCCCGCCGCCGTCAAGGCCATGAAGCTCATGGGCTACAAGTACATCGGCTTCGAGGTGGGCCACGTGCGCCGCTGCCGCTACAACGCGCCAATCCACGCCGATAGCTACGGGGTTTAGTTTTTGTCATCAAAGCGATTACGTTAGAACGAAAGTCTGGGCCGAGCCCTGCTTTGATGCCTTTGAGGTGACATGACATAAACACACGTCCTCCTCGGCATCGAAGCAACGCCAGTCTGAGCGTTTCTTTCCCCTTCAAATTATGAGCCCGGGAGGTTGACAACTACGCGTCTTAGCAGGTCCTGAGGAGAATCCAATCATAGTAACACGCCCTTCGCCTGCGCCTTCCGGGGCCAACTAACTGCTGGTTGTCGGAGCCCGCAGCTCCAGGCCGTTATCCCGCTACCACCCTTCCTCTGTGTGTCATCATCCTTCTCCCGTTTCCCTTGCCCCCTCCCCGCCAGCCTGAGCATATATCAGAACATGGTGCCCTCCCTCCACAACGAATACACGCGCGCAACAGAGCGGTACGTCATGTGGTTTGGCTGGTTGCTGGGGCGGGATCGCTTTAGACCTGCTGACGGTTCTCCGTCGTTCGTTCTGATTGGCCGTACGGACTACGATACCCACACTTCTCCCAGTGCGCGATTGGGCACTTTTCCACGCACGCATGTGTAAACCTAAACCCCATGAGTTTTTCTACCTCGCTGCCATGTCACAGCGTCGTGACCAGGCCCCCGCCCCTGGCCGACCGACCGTCCCCGTATGATCATTCAGTCAGGAGCAACACTTAGCGTAGCGTAGCGTGCCTACGGGATTCGTATTCGATACCACATCATTTCGATACCAGTTCCGACACTGAGCTTAAATTGGTTGTTCTTCGTTCTGCCAGCTGCAACCCGGGTTTTAGAAATCTCAGCCGCTGACAATCTCAGGCTGAGTCAATAGACGGTCGATTCGCCATATAACAGACGAACACGAACAGGACACACTGTACGGGACATCGTTTGCATCGCGCGGGGCGGAGGGGGGGGGGGCCGGCTACGATGCGGGATAGGCACGCAAACACATCAACGCGTGCTGTTATAGTGCGTGCGGGCGCTCGCCGGTCACGCGCGCGAGTTTTCGGCGCCCCGCGGGCCGCGTCAAATTGCCATCCGTGACAAACAGACACGCAAGCTTTCTGAATCGACCGTCTATTGACTCAGGCTGAGATTGTCAGCGGCTGAGATTTCTAAAACCCGGCTGCAACCTCTCTTACCACCCTCCCTCGACCCTCCGGATGTTACGAGTATCACTTTCCTCCGTCAGTCCGTTTCGCTCCTCCTTGTCGGTACGGAACATTATTTAAAGAGTGCACTCGTACTGGTACACCTCGATTCGCGAACGTGTTTTCTGTTCTAGCTAAAGCGGCAGCTCGCTTGATGAGGCTTGAAGGCTACCGAATATTTGTCTTTGAGTTAAAAGGGACCTCACACTTCATCCACAACCACAAGGGAAGGGAAGGCTGGTGCTGAACACGAGACATACGTGGCCCCGTCACGTCAACGCCCGTGTGCGTCCATACCGTACGAGTGCGCCGGCTGCGTCGCGCCAGTCGTGGCCATGTTTCCCAGCCCCGGAAAACAGAAGCGCGCCTTCCCCAGGCGGGCGCAGGCATTCTTCAAATCAACTAGAGTGAGATTGACGCTGGTCGTGTTCGCCGTCGTCGCGCTGGGTAGGGACTAGCACGTATTGCCCGCCACGGCATCGACACGCATTTTGAACCCTTTCTGTTGAGTTAAATGGGTTCCTATTATGTGGCGAGCGTGTTCTGTCAGATGCGAAGTGTACGGTGCGGTGCCGCGTCATCCACCGCATTTCAGACCCTCGTTTCTGGAGTATAATGGCATCCTATGACGTGGTGAGCAATATCTGCCAGGCCCTGCCGCTGGGCTTCAGCGGCAGGGCCTTGCAATCGTCCCCTTTTCTGCTCAACTTCAGCACATTGGAGGGAAGCTTTAAACTCAGTGTCGGGTCTGGTACCGACGGTACGGTACGGTACGGTATCGAATCCCGTTCAACTACACTCGTAAACCAATCAGAACAAGTCCATTTCGAAAATCCCACCGACCGACTCGTCGAAAGTCCGACCAGGTCGTGATCCTTGAGTAAATAGACCCTCGATCTCGAGTAGATAAGCGTGACCGGTCACGCCGACACTGAGTTTAAGTGGTGTCAGGGACACAACGGCTCGAGTTGAGCTGAACGAGGGAACGACCGTGAGGCTGGGGAGGAGGACGTGGCGACTGTGTACGGGTACACTGGTACACTATGAGCAAACAGTCAGGTTGAGCTGAAGCGGGAACGATAGTGAAGGCCCTGTTGGACGGCAAACCACAAGTGCGCGAGAGCGGCGCCGTGGTGGGATGACGCAAGCTGAAACCTGTGTTGAAAGCGCCCGGTTGCACCTCTTGAAACTAAAACACGTTAAACTGCTTTCAAGTTTTGCTTTCAATTTCAACTTGCGCCCCTGCACCGCGGCGCGGTCATCTGCGTCGCCGCTGCCGCCGCTCAAGGTAGGGCCTGGCAGATATTGCTCGCCACGTCATCCAACGCCTTGTCAACCCCAGTTTGTTTAGTCGAAGGGCATCCTATGACGTGGCGAGCAATATCTGCTAGGGCCCTCGCTCCAGATCCCGCACGATTACAAAGTGACCTGCGGCGCGGGGAGCGGTGGGTTGTGGCATGGCTCGTTCGAGGAGTTTGCAACAAGCCGCCCTTCTTCCGTTGAGTCTCCTGTGGCGGGGCCTTACAATGGTTCCCTTTTTCAGCTCCACCTGACAGTTTTCTCATAGCATACCGGTGTACCCGTACACACTCACTGCATCCTCCCTTGCCTTACAATCGTTCCCTTTTTCAGCTTAACTTGAGCTGTTTTGTCACTACCTGACATGAATTATCCCTCGAAGGTGCCTTTGTTAAGCTGGAACGGGATGCATTGTAAGACCATGAAGGAGGATGCGGCGAATGTGTACGGGTACACGTACACTATGAGCAAACAGTGAGGGAATGAGTGTAAGGCCCTGTCCGGTGGTGTCCGTCGCAATTTCGTACTGCGAGCGCTCGCTGGAGTGGTTCCACAAGTGGACGGCGGGGCGTGCCCTGACTGTTTGCTCATAGTGCACCAGTACACCACTACCGCCGCAGGGCCGGACACGGCTTGCTCTGACTATTTGCTGAAAGTGCACCAGTATACCAATGTGCTCGCTGGAGTGGTTCGACAAGTGGCCAGCGGGGCAGGACGTGCCGTCCCCTGACTGTTTGCTCATAGTGCACCGGAACGCTACTGCCACCGCAAGACGCGCGAGTGTGTACCGGTAAACTAGTACACTATGAGCAAACAGTGAGGGAACAAGTGGCCAGGCCAGGGAGGAGGATGCGGCGAGTGTGTATGGGTACACCGGTACACTATGAGCAAATAGTCAGGGACCGAATGGGCAGGCCCTGGATGACGGGCGCGCTCGAGGTGCGGCACGTGACCATATACTCCAAGTGCGGGAATGAAGTCAAGGGCGCGCCGGAGGGGGCGACGGTGATCATTCTTCCGAACGTGGGCCGCGTCGATCACGCCTACGCGTACCACCTAGCAAACCTGCCGCTCGACACTGATCCGGACGAGGTATGGCTCGGGGTTTCCGGGCGCACTACGAGCAAACAGTCATTATGATTCCCCGGGCTATCGTGGAGGGGCACACTATGTGGTCAGCTACACTATGAGCAAACACCTCGGGCCTTACGACGAGGTCATCTTGTTCATGAAGGACACGTTCGAGAATAACCACCGGTTCCCGTTCCAGGTCCGACGCCCCAACCTCTTTGATGTAGGGCCCACAGCGCCCTGACTTTTTGCTCATAGTATACCCACACACACCCCCCGCATCCTCCTCCTCGACGTAGAGTCCGGCTCTGCAGAAATTATCAAAACAACCTTCAACACATTTGCCAACCCTAGTTTCAAGAGTGAAAAGCCATCCGCATGATGTTTTCAACATTTTCTGCCGGGGCCCTTGGCTGAAATTCCTCAAAATGTCCTAAACATTTTAAGCCCGCGTTTTTGTACTAGGGCCTAGCAGAAATTCCTCAAATGTCCTTTAACAATTTCGCCGACTCACGTTTCTTGAGTCAAGTGCCTTCGTGTGATTTTCTTTTCGATTTTCTTCCTGGCCCAGCCTGGAGGTTGTCATGGATGCCGCGGGCCCCGCCGGCTTCGGCTGCGTACACCTCCCCGACATCCGCATGACGTTCGACAACATAAACAACAACTTTGTGAAAATCAGGCCATTGACGTTGTAGGATGACCAGATAATCATGCCCGCCACGTCATTCGCCACGAGTACAGTTATGGATCGTGTTGCGTGTGTTGTGGGTTGGGGTGTCTCTCCAAAATGATTTGGCATTACTGTACATGAAATCAGCCCTTTATTCTAATTAGATTTTAGTGGCTCTCTTTTTTATTTTCGCAAAGAACTCTTTTCATTTTTCTTCTCTTTTCTTGATTACTCTTCATCTACACAGTTTGAACCCTTGCCTGTTGAGTTAATTGCCAACTTGTGACGTGGCGCGCGTCGTTTGCCTGGCCCTAAAGTGTGGTTCCATACGATGCAAAATTATGGCAGGACACGGCGTTCCCTTCTCAGCTCAACCTGTGACTTTTTGCTCATACTGTACTATGATAAAGTGCCTGAAACTGTGAAAAAAAACAAAACGAAATGGAATGGTTTGGAGCCACGTCGGATGGTTCGGTCCAATCACAGGCGCGAGATAGATTCCACGTCGGACGGAATTTTCTCTCGAATTTTCTCGCCTGTGATTGGACCGAACCATCCTACGTGGCTCAAAACCGTACATTTCGTTTTGTTTTGTTCCACACTTTCAGGCACTGTGTCATATTGTTCCCGTTCACACTCGCCGCAACCTTCTCCCAGGGCTGACCACTTGTTCCCTTTCAGCTCAATCAGTGAAAGTTTGCTCATAGTGTACCAGTGTACCCGTGACTTGCTAAAAGGGGACGCAGTGTAAGGCTAGGGAGGAAGATGCGGCGAGAATGTGCGGGTACACTTGGTACACTATGAGCAAACAGTCAGCTGGAGCTGGAAATATATCGAGTGGCCAGGCATGGGAGGAGGATCGGCGAGTGTGTGCGAGTACACTAGTACACTATGAGCAAACAGTCAGGTTGAGTGTAAGGCCCTGAACTTTGGCACGCGTCTGTCTTTTTGGCAAGGCCTTACAATACTTTCCTGCAGCTTGACTTTTTGCATTTTGTCCCTGAAACCACCCTAAGTTATCACTACTATCACGACTTAACCATCGAAGTTGAATTAAGCTGAAAACGGAACTAGGGCTAGGTGAGTGTGTACAAGTGCACTGGTCCACTATGAGCAAACAATCAGGTTAACCTGAAACGGGAACTAGTGCAAGGCCCTTCGTTTTGGCACGACTCGAGCCAGGCGGAGAAGTTCATCATACCGGCAAGGCCTCACACGAGTCACCCTTTTCAGCTCGACCTGATTGTTTGCTTATAGTGTACTCGTGTACCTACACACACTCGCCGCATCCTCCTCCCGTGCCGTACACGAGTTCCCTTGTATGTTCAACTTGACTGTTTGCTCATAATGCGCCGGTGTACCCGCACACACTCGTCGCATCCTCCTTCCTGGCCCGGCCACTAGTTATCTTTTCAGCTCAATCTGAATGTTTGCTCAGAGTGAACCAGTGAATCTACACACACTCGCCGCATCCTCCTCCCTAGCCTGGCCACGCGTTCCCTTTTCAGCTCAACCTGACAGTTTGCTCATAGTGTACCAGTGTACCCGCACACACTCGCCACATCCTCCTCCCTAATCTGGCCACTCGTTCCTTTGCCTGCTCAACCACTCGTTCCATTGTCTGCTCAACCTGACTCTTCGCTCATAGTGTACCAGTGTACCCGTACACACTTGCCGCATCCTCCTCCCGGCATGGCCACTGGTTCCCTTTTCAGCTCAACCTATTGTTTGCTCATAGTGAACTAGTGAACCCGCACACACTCGCCGCATCCTCCTCCCTGGCTTGGCCACTCGTTCCCTCGTCTGTTGAACTTGTGCCATTTCGTCCCTGAATCTACCTCGAAGTTACCTGGAAGAAGTAAACCGCTTGCCTGACCACCGAGTCGGCCCTCTGTAAGCCAAGCCATGCGACGCCTTGCCCCCCTACCCTGAGTGTGGGGCTGACATTTAGGGGTGCAGGACTGGTGCAGGCTCAATACCCAGCACCAATTAGACCCCTCAGTCCACATGCCTCACTCTAGTCTGAAATCAACCTTGAAGATCGCGCTTGAAGATGCTCTAGTTTGCTTCATCGGAAATTAGTGTGAAAGTAAGCTGAAAAAAAACCTACTGCGAGTGTGTACGGGTACCCGGTACACTACGAGCAAACAGTCACGTTGAGTTGCAAAGGGAACCAGTGTAGGGCCCTTGCGTGCGGATTACGTGAGCGCGGGTAGGATTGATGAAATATCGCCACGTTATCCACCACATTGTAGACCCTCGTTTCTTGAGTTAAATGTTACCTCATAGAAAGTACGTCATCCACCTCATTGTACACCCTTGTTTCTTGAGTTAAATGCCATCTTTTGAGTCACGTCATCTTAACCCTTGCACTAGTGCTTACTTGGCACCACGCTCAGGGAAGTACGAGGCGCGCGATGCCATCAACTTCGCCGGAAACTTAACGTTCGTGGATTGGTGGGACGCGCTCGGGGTGGCCATGCCGAGACCCATCGTGCCGATATGCTACGGGGGTAAGGCGCGGTATGACAAAAATCATAAAATCATAAAATCATGGACAACTTTGGTTAGTTGCCCTCTATGGGCTATAGACCTATTCCCGCGCCGATGACTTCGGTCGCCACCAAACACCGAAACAGCGGGTGACGGTCTCTTTTGAGGGGTCAGCCGGCGACAATGGCACGCGAACATTGGCGTGCGAAGTGTCGCCGGCGCCCAAACCGTGGCAGACAACCCCTTTTTATTTGCCACTATTCCTATTAGTTCGAGGGTTAAACGGCGTGTATCGCCGCCGCTGTGGCGCTTCCCCGTTTCTTGAGTCATTTGATTGAGAAGTAACGGTTTAGATGGGAGCACGCCTCAACGGCGCGGCGGTGGCGAATCACGCCGTTTTACCCTCAAACTAAGAGGAATAGTGACGAAAATAAAGGGGGTTGTCTACGGCGGTTTTGGCCCCGGCGACACTTCGCACGTCATTGTTCACGCGTCATTCTCGCCGAATCACCACTCGCAATGACGTTTTTCTTGAAGCAGGCGACCGAAGTCATTACCGAAGTCATTGGCTCAGAGCGTGCGAAGTGGACTCAATGATAAGGCAATTTGACTGTATTGAGTGCCGTCGTGTTTGTGAATTGACCCTACTGACATGGACTTGGCTGATAAGAATTATGCCCGGCCGAAATCCAACTTGATCACTGTCGATCTGGGTGGGGTCCTGCCGACCGGAACACAGTGTAAACATCCGGTCGGCGCGAGTCTTGACTCCGAAGCTCTGGTCGTAGCATTGAAAACATGGTTACCGAAAACGCAAGATGGTCGCAAGGGGGCGCTTCCACGATCTTCGTTGGGGAAAGGGCGGTGGTCGATCATCGCAGGTGTGTTAGGGACTCGCCGGGACAAACCCGGCGGCGATACGTCCACTGCCGCGCGGCTTGAGACCTTCGAACTCTAGCGACGGTGCATCCGGTCGGCAGGACCGCACCTAGATAGACTGAACGGAGGGGCCAAGTCGGATTTCGGCCGGCATAATCCTAATAGTATATTTTTCCGTATTGAGTGTCGTCGTGTTCTATGGGGAACCAGTGCCCGTGTTTTAAAAGAATAACCAATACACTATGGGGGCGGTCTGGAGGATCCCTATACAGAGAAATGCTAGAATACAAAGATAGGCCAGATCGCCCCCATAGTCGAATCCACACCTGTGCCGATTTCCGGGAAACCCCAAGAAACGGATGCTTCCTTACGATCTACCCGCTTGGCCTGTATAATTTGGTAATTGGCCCGAATCGAGTGCGAGTGGGCTCGACGAGAATTGTTTCACGTATTCGCGGTTTCCCGAACAACATCTCCAAAAAATCAAGAACAAAGCAATATGCCGACCCCTCCTCTTGAAATTATTGATATGAAACCCAAGAATGACGAGTTTAACTAAATTAAACGTAATGAAGCCTCCGCTTCTTGGGGTTTCCCGACAATCGGCAAAGGTGTGGACCTGATAGTGTATTGGTCACGTGCTTTTTAACACAAGGGAGTGTTTCCCCATATTTAGCGACGAGACCATACTGAAATGGACGTGGATGAATGTGGCCTGATACGTCGGGGGTTTCGCGGCAAAGCCGGCCAACATCTTCGCGTCCCGCCCGGTGTGGAAACGGTAGGGACACTATGAGCAAACAATGATGTGCACATCATCGCGTCCCGCCCTCTGCATAAAAGGTAGGGATGGACCTTTGGAGGATGCGGCGAGTGTGTACACTATAAGCAAATAGTCAGGTTGAGCAGAAAAAGGAAGTGAATGGCCAGGCCATGGAGGAGGATACGGCGAGTTGTATGGGTACACTGGTACACTGTGAGCAAACTGTCAGGTTGAGCTGACAAGGGAACGAGTAGCCAAGCCGGGCGGGATTATGATCTACGCCAGTCCCCGTACCGGCCCGGTCGGGAACGTCCCGACCGGGTGACACTTAAGGAGAGCAAACATGAATGCCCTGCACACTGTTTGCCCATACAGATAATTGTCAGTTTCCAAATGTTGAGTACTCGTAGATGTGTGAACTATGTGCATACGGATTAGCTTGTCACTACTTAGCACACCCCACGCAAGGTGTTTGGCCGCCGGTTTTAAATAGAAGGTGATTTCTTTTTTTAATTCCGATGCCGGGCCCTAAGTTGAGGATGCTCAAGCTGCTGGAGCGGGGTGATAATATTGTGGAGGGGCATTACTCGGTTGGGACAGATAAATCGTGCCCGCCACATCACCCCCACATGTTTTATGTTCTTTCAATTATAATCTAGATGGAGGTGAACGTCTACGCGTTTTAGTAGGTCCCCACTCTGAGTAACCGAACGCTTTGCCTGTCAACCACTTTTTACACCCTCGTTTCATGAGTCACACGCCATCTTGTGACGCGGTGAGCGTTATTTACCTGGTCCCATCGCGTCATCCTCCACACTTATTGACCGTTGTGTCTTGGGTCAAACACCATCCTACGACGTGGCAAGCGGAATCCTCCAAATGTGCCGACCTTCGTTTCTTGGGTGAAATGCCATCCTGAGCAAAGGGTGTGGTTACTCAGACATGCATCGCGCATTGTGGCGGAGTGAGGACCTACTAAAACGCGAAGACATTCACTCCTATCTAGCCTTGGGATTGGAAGAAAAATAAACGCCATCTTACGACGTGGCGAGCAGTATTTCCACGGTCCTATGACTCGGAGCGGACTTTCGCCGCGTTGTTGTTGACCACGTTGCCTGCCCATGTGGTGAAGCAGCTGCAGTGCGTCAGTAGAGGTCGTGTGCGGAGGCAGGGCATTACACGTCGCCCCCTGACTGTTCACTCGTAGTGTACCATTGCACCCATACACATTCGCCGCATCCTCCTCTGGCTGTAGGGCATTACAATTCTTCCCTGACTGTTTGCTCGTAGTGTACCAGTGTACCCGTGCACACTCCTCGCCGCATCCTCGTCCCTCGCCTGGTCACTCGTTCCCTTGTCAGCTCAACCACTCGTTCCCCTTTCAACTCACTCTGACTGTTTGCGCACAGTGTACCAGTGTACCTATACACACTCGACGCATCCTCCTCCAGAGGCGGGATGGCATTACACTACTTCAGGTAGCGAGGTCGGTGCCTCAACGAAATCGACAGTTATTACCTTCGTTTTCCTGTTTCGGCAAACTAGCGGGAGAGAGGCGATTATGAACCCCCCTCCCGACCGTTTTGTGTGAGGCTAGGTAGCAAGATGCGGCGAGCGTGTACGGGTACACTGGTACACTATGAGCAAACAGTCGGGCTGAGCGGACAAGGGCACGAGCGGTCAGGCTAGGGAGGAGGTTGCGGCGAGCGTGTTACAGGTACACTGCTACACTGCGATCACAGTCAGGTTGAGCTGAGAAGGGAACGCGTGGCCAAGCCAAGGAGGAGGATGCGACGAGCGCGTACGGGTACACGGTTACACTACGAGCAAATAGTCATGGCATGAGTGGGTTGGCCACGGAGGAGGATACGGCGATTGTGTATGGGTGCGCCGGTACACCATGAGCAAACAGTCAGGGAACGAAGTACCGGGCCCTGTGCGGAGGTGCGCGGTCACGCAGAGGTATTGCGGCGCCATGTACGGGTGCAGCAACAACCTGACTGTTTGCTCATAGTGAACCAGTGTACGGGTGCAACAACTCGTTCAAATGTGCGGCGTGACATCTAACATGACGCTTAGAAGTTTAGTTGCTTCTTGGCCAACTATTGATGGCATCTTAGACTGTTGTATTATTGCTCATGGGTTTGAATGTCTCACACTTGGGACAATCTCACCGTAAGCTTGGGGTATGGAGTTTAGTTCATTTAGGAGTTGGCGGCGACGCCCCCATAGTTTGGTGTGTGGACAAGAGGTGCGGAAGTGGAAGACGAGACGCTGATTTATTGCGCGCGGCATAGTTGCCAAGTGCGGGGTTTGAAGATTGACTCGATTAGGTATAGTTTCGAAACCAAGCCACAGCGTTCGGCCGTTCATGCTGAACGGCGGTATTCCGCGTTGCGCACATTCCAAACTCAGAGGTTATCGAGCTCAAATATGGAGTCACTTTGAAGTTTGAACGGTGTGCACGACGTCGAAGGCCACCGTGTTGCGCGCACCAATTGCGTGGTTTGAAATTTGACCCAATCAAGCTAACTTGAAAGGGTACATCTTAGCCATTTTGACCGAATGTCGAAACCACCTGTCCTTGCGCCATACCCCCATAATTGATCTATTCCGAGTTCAATGATTTGAATTGATTATAAATATGGGTAAAAATTGCGAAAATGTACCCTCTCAAATATACCAGTTAGGTCAAATTTCAAACCACGCAACTAGCGCGCGCAAAACGGCGGCCTTTGACGTCTAACCCACAGTTCAAACTTAGTGCAGGTGGGCTCATATCTGAGCTAAAAAAAAACCGGATGACATACCGTCGTACAAAGCTTGAGCCTGTTGTGGGCGCTCGTGCGTGTACTTGCAAATATTTTGCAAAATAATATTGGTCTGGCACGCACGTCCTACACATATCGGTCCCCGGTGCTGGATGGGCACTAGGATTGTACGAAAATTAATTGCTTTTTCTTTCCGACTTTTCAGGGTTGCCAAGTGTGAAGTTGTTCGGCAACCCGGTCGGCACCATTCATCAAACACTTCATCGGGTTTTTTCTTCTTGAATGTTAATCTCAGAGTGAGAACGTGTTCTCTTCACCAAAGCCGTATACCGTAGACCAGTTGGCGTAAATCAATAATCAAAACAAGCCTTACCGAGAGAGAGAGAGAGAGACGCTTTCGCGTGTATGAGCCTTACCGCGCAAAGCGCCAAAATCTTCGGAAATCTAGGCCCTTCACAACGCCCGGGAGCTCTGTTCTGAGCGGTGAATCGTTGCGTGACTGCTCGGCCGAATAATCGCGTGCTGCTGATAGCTCGATGCATCCCACAATTGTGCCACAGGCACCCTCACTCTTCTAAAGAATCAGTTCGAGCGAAATCGGCCTTTGGGGTACCCGGTTTCCCTCCATCAGTCTATTTGCCTGTGAAAACATTCATTATTTGTGTACCGGTACACGCGCTAGGCCGAAAAAACTCGCGTTTTACTCGCACGGTAAAAACGCGAGCCGGCCCGAATGCGCTCTGGAGGGTGGTTATGACGGACTGGAAGTTCAGAGACGCAAAAATACGCTGACACCACCTATGCCGGCGCCAGGCGGCCTTGCAAGGTGCTTCTGGAGCGACGTGTCCGCACATGATATGCCCGCAACGTCGTTGCGCAAACAATCGCCGCCTAATAACATGGCGCGTCACCGAACTTTACGGCGCGCAATGGCGTCGATGTCGGCGAAGATGCCGCGAAGACGGTCTTCTGGGGGGGTCTTCTGTGGGGCCCTGTCCAGATTTCCTGACCACGAATGCCCATACATCTGAAGGGAGGTCCTCATCAACAGTTTTGCGAGAGTTTGGTACGGTCAGATTTAGCGCTGGCCCTGATTTTGGTGTTTGAAAGGCTGATCTAGATATTTTAAAACCCATTGTGAGCGAAATGATTATCGACTCGCGGTTCCGGTCATATGTCGAAATTGCCCATACGCAAATCACGAGCAAAATCAGCCCGACCGACCGTCCAAAATCAGCCCGACCGTACGAGGCAGGGTCAGCCAATAGGATCCAACCTTACTTACGGTCAAATGCTCACGCCGTTGATAGGAGTCTCGCGATGAAAATACGATATTCGGGTTCAGAGCTTCAGACGCTTCGCGCGGGCACTGTGCGCAGCGCTCCGTCGCGCGCATCGGCGCGATGCGCAATTTGCAAGATGGAAATGCAAGATGCGCGCGAAATATCGAAACGGAGCGCCGTCCACGGTGACCGCCGTAGTGGATAACCCCCCGTAGCCGCTCTCTGCGGCCCGAGTCGGTGCGCCGTCGCGTGATCAATTCGCGCGGAAGATGCGCTTTCACATCGCGAAGCTTTCGATCAACCGATCTCGGGTCAACTGCGATCAAGTGTCATTTTGGTTTCAAATTCCTAAAAATCACCTTTTAAATCCATCATATCAGCGCTGAGCGCTAATGGAAGTTTTAGGCTGACCCTGCCTCGTAAAAGAATCAGCCCGACCGACCAAGAATTAGCAATCGAGTGTTGCCCATCAGATCTACGTGATTTGCCCATACGGAAATCTGGCTGGTACCTCTGGTAGGTCCGGAAAACGAAATTTCGTCGATTCGTGGGACCGTCAGGGTTTGCGACCAGCATTTCCGACGTCCGACCGGCCGCCGGCAGTTTCGATCAAATATTGACCAGTTATCAGACCCTGAAACGAAACTACAGGTTGTAAATTGTTGGACTGTCCAAAATCCTTATTTTCTTATGACAAAACAAGTGATGCTATGAATGATATCAACTGATATCAACTGATTCAATTGACATTTACTGATGTTCTATTGGTCGAGAGGTCAAAGCTATCATCTCGACCAATCACAAATCAGTAAATATCAATATCAATCGATTGATATCAGTTGATATCAGTCATAGCTTCACTTGTTTTGTCATAGTGTCCGCGCGTCTGTATTGAAGTTACCCTGAAAGCAAGTCATGCTCCGATCGGTTTGATTGCTTGTTTAATGACCGTCCTCCATGGAAGGCGCCACGCCGCTGCGATTTTGGAGTGACACGTGGAGACTTAGCAGCGACGTGTATCAACGGATGTCGGAAGAAGCGCGAGCCGGATATGGCCGAGACTTTCACAATCGGATCCAGAAGAGCCTGGCAGGGTGATTATTGAGAACAAGCACTCGACCGATGATGAGTCTCCTCCTCCTCCTCCTCCACACTTCTGTATGAGCAATCACCCTGAAGATAAGTCACGCTCGGTATCGGTTCGAGTGCTTGTTCTCAATGACCCTCCAACTTAGCGTTGCTTCCCGACGCGGCCAAGGCCAGCCTCGTGGACAGCGCGATGACGCCGCGCATGCATAAGCGGCTGTGCACTGTGCCGCGGAGGAAATCTGGAGCATGTTGCCCCCACGCTCGAGGTGGGTTGGGGCAAGTTGAATGTGTTTGAAAGCTGTGTTGACAGCGCCTGATTTCAGTGCTTTAAACGTTCATATGATAAACTGCTTTCAAGCTTTGTTTTCAATTTCAATTTGCGCCGCTACATTGATGCAAAAGTGTTTGAACGCCGTGTTGAAAGCGCCTGGGTTCAGTGCTTGAAAGTAAAATATGATGAAATGCTTCCAGGTATAGGTTAATTTTCAACTTGCGCCATTCTGGACGTGCCGCTCCCTGTCGCTGAAATAGACGAGACAGGTGGCCCGTTTGGATGGCGGAACATCCCGCTCGCCGTTTGGGGCTCAGCCGTGTCCAAGAGTCTCGTGCATGGGTATATCCTGGTATTGCGAGCTGTCCGCGACGTGTTGGCTCGCAAGCTAGGTCTCGAGACTGACCCGGGCAGTGTGCCAATTCACTGTGAATCCAATTTGAATCATGACGACAGATCTCAGGTCCACTAATTCAGAACCTTGTAGCCTCAGTCCCGCATGACATTCTGTTCGCGGCGAACGCAAGAATCGATGAGCAAAGAACACCGCTGTCTATCGCTGCCAGCGTTGGACATGCGTCCGTTGCGCGCGTGCTTATACGTGGTGCCTTTGTTGATGTGAATGACGAAAACGAGGCTGGCGTAACACCTCTTCATCTGGCCGCTTCTGAAGGACATCATGGAGTGACTGCAGTGTTAATCGATGAAGGTGGTGCACATGTGAACAAGGTGGGGAGGTGCGGGTTGAACCGATGAAACCCACGTTGAAAGCGCCTGGAACTAAGCGCTTGAAACTAAAATACGAGAAACAGCTTTCAATTTTGCTTCAATTTTGCTTTCAATTTCGACTTGCGCCGCTTCAACAAGGCGGACAACCACGGCTGCACTGCTTTGCACCTCGCCATCTTCTGCCGGCACGAAGCAGCCGCCAAAACACTATTGGATCGCGGAGCCAGTGCTAAAAGTCGAACCGCAGATGGGAAAACCATCCGTGACATGGCATATGGTTTAGAGCACTCCGAAAGACTGCAGGCATTGCTCAACGCTAATCAAGGACTTCTTCACACGCAAATCGGGGCTTCGAATACTACGAACTCCTGGGTGGCGCCAATGAGGAATGGGGCAACTGATTGAGTGTGTTATAGGTGACGCCGGCAAGTGAGTGAATAACTATAGCAAACAACGCCGTGTATGTATGAGCATGTCTGCAAGACAAATAATAATTAAAAATACATTGTGCTCCGAAGTATGAATAGCTCTAGCATTCGATAGTTTCTCGAATACGAGTACGAGTAAACAATCCGTGTACATTCGGTGCGCGCATAATAAAAGAGGCCGCAAACATCCGCAAG
>Ga0307489_10001418_pt1 | contig 15794 bp, 27 predicted proteins | sample SB12metaG_FD_202247 | JGI IMG/M metagenome (GOLD analysis project Ga0307489, IMG submission 202247) | Sea-ice brine microbial communities from Beaufort Sea near Barrow, Alaska, United States - SB 1.2 | ecosystem: Environmental > Aquatic > Marine > Coastal | place: USA: Alaska | collected... | reverse complement strand
TACGAGTAGGCGCTTTCAATACGGGTTTTGATACTGTCAGCCTCAACCGCCCTACCGCGTGTGCGCCACCTCCGACTGCAGGTCGCGGTAGCTGTTGCTGAGCTCCGCCACGCGCTGCTGCGCCGCCCGCTACGGCCTGGGCAGATATTGCTCGCCACGTCATCGGATGCTTTTGAAGTGAAGCAACGAGAGTTCACATGGAGTATCGATGAAATGGCGGGCACGGGGCCGAGCAGATATTGCTCGCCACGTCAAAGGATGCTACGAGTTGTAACTCAAGAGACGAGGGTTGGAGAAGCTTTGGATGGCGTGGCGGGCAACATCTGGCATGGCCTGCCGCCCGCAGCTGCTCGCGCTCGCGGGTGACCACCGCGTTGGCGCCCTCCGGGGGACGGTCCTTCAGCTCCTTCACCACCGTGCGCCAGGGGCTCAAACTCGTTCCCATTTTCGCTCAACTTGAGCTTACCTTGCCCCTCTCCGCTCCAATTCAGCTTACTTCGTGGCCCATACAACCTACATTAATTTGTGGATGTGTCCCGAAGGTGCTCAACTTGAGCTCTATAAACGTGAGCGATGTGTCCCGAAGGTCCTCAAGTTGAGCTTTGAAGTGATTGAATGTAAGCCCCTACCGTGCGCAGGTTGGCCACCTCCTGCTCGGACAGCGACAGCGCAGTTACCGCATTGCGCATGGCGCTGGACGCTTGCTGCAGCATGCCCTCCTGCGACGAGGGGCTTACACTCGTCCACTTTTCTGCTCACCCTAAGCCGTTTTGGTCACACCTCCCTGTGTCCCCCTGCCTAATAGACTGGGGGAAAATCATGCTCCCAACGTATCCCAGAAAATGTGCTTATGTTGAGCTGAAAAGTGGACGAGTGTAAGCCCCTGCCTGCGACGAGGTCTTGGCGCGCAGCGCGTGCTGCGCCGCCTGCACGGCGCGGTCGAAGTCCGCCTTGCTCACCTGCGACGCGGGGGAAGCGACAGGGGCTTACACTCGTTCACTTTCAGCTCAACTTGAGCTGTCTTTGTGCCCCACGTAACCCAACTTGACCCAGGCAGGTGTCCCGAATGTGCTTAAGTTGAGCTCTAACGTGTACGAGTGACAGCCCCTGGGGGGATGTGACGGGCACGGCTCAGACGGTACACACGTGAGACCAACCATGGGGACATTCACGGGTCTTGTCACGTCGTCGCACACATTCGAACCCTCGTTTGATGAGTTTATAAATGGCGTCCTATGACATGAAGTGGTGAGCAATGTCCGTCTGGCTCTACGAGCAGGGTAACTCCATCAGGGGGCGCGAGGCGTGGTGCAAGGACCCGCCTGGTGGCGGCGGCGGTGCGGACACACACGGTCCCGCGGATTGCGAGGCTCGCCTCCAAGCCACGGCGACGGTTAAACGTGTGCGGCTGCCTCCAAAGTCTTGTAACGCAATTTTCGCAGCGCTTGGGAAAGAAGTGGTGTGGGGATGGGTCTACCCCGAAATGTGGGGAGGCATCCGAGGACCGCTCCCAAGGGATACACTGGTTTTGCCGCCGCCGCGCAGAAAGAAGGGAAGCACCAACCGATCCGCGCTTCCATGTCGTCGACCCTCGAGAGGAGGGAGGGGGGGGACAAGTTGTTGGTTCCACGGATGCTATTCGTAGTCGTGGATGTTTTGAGGTGACGGAGCAGGTTACTCACCATGCCGTCCGCAGTGACCTGGACCAACGCGTTGAGGTCCGGGCCATCCTCCTCCATCATCACCCCCATGGCGGGGATACCCCGGCAAGCGCAGCGGACCCGCCGCCGTCGCGTGCGTGTCCTTGTGAATGGACAGATAAAATGGCAACGGGTTTCGTCCACCTCAGCAACGCAACACGTGGTACGTGGATCAGTAACACCCAGATCGGCACGAACACGTGCCGCCAATGCCGCGGACGTTTATATGAACACGTGTTTTAGTATGGCGTCCGCTGCTCCGGGTGCTGGCACGCGCGCGCGCACAGACCACACGCGCGCGCGGGGGCGTGTGTGCGCGGTTTGGGCATCATGGCCGACTACCAGACGGCGCTCAACCGCCTCAGCGCCAATGCTGAGAACCAGGTGCGTCGCGCGCGTCCTGCCGCTTCTGCGCTGACCGGGCACCTTCCATCCTCCCAGCCACCACCGCCCTCCCAGCGTATATCTCCGCCCGCTACCGTCGTCGCCGCCGTTCTTTACCCGTTCCGCCGCGCTCCTCACCGCCGCCGCCGTCAGCCGTCGCCGAGTCCCCCACCGCCGATTCGTCCGCCGTCTCCCCCGGCGCCATCCCCCTGGGTCTGCCCCCTCCTCCCGCACACAGCCATCCATCCATCCACACATTCTCAGTCACGGCACGTCACCGGTCGTTTCATTTCCGTTCCACCGGCCGGCTACGACTCACCGTGCTCCTTCCTCCGTCCCCCGCCCGCCGCCCCCTTTCGTGCAGTTCTGCGCGGACTGCCCCACGCGCAACCCGCAATGGGCGTCCGTCAACCACGGCATCTTCCTGTGCCTCAACTGCAGCGGCATCCACCGCAGCCTGGGCGTCCACATCTCCTTCGTGCGGTGAGTTGCGGTGAATGCGGTTGCCCTTCCCGTCCTCCTTCCCCTTCCCCTTCTCCTCCTCCTCCTCCTCCTCCTCCTCCTTCCCCTCCTCGTCCTCCTCCTCGTCCTCCTCCTCCTCCTCCTCCTCCTCCTCTTCGTCCTCCTCCTCCTCCTGCGGTGCCTTCAGTCTTGACAACGATACTTCTCCCCCACCCAACCACCGAGCCGCCGCAGCGGCTTGTAGTGGGCACCACAATCACATGGTGTACCGGTATATAGCCAGCAACAGACTCACCGACCCATCCGCTCACGCTCGTGCCCTCAAGCGCGACGACACGCGGCTCCCACGCTCTGCGAGTCTCGCCTCCATTCTCACAAACGCCCACCGTATATCCGTGACTCACCACACAGGTCCGCGACAATGGACTCCTGGTCGCCTGCGCAGATGAAGCTCATGGAGGCACGGCCGCGCATCCTCCCCCCCCTTCTTCAACCCTTCACCCCTCGTGGCTTGAGTTGAATGGCATCCTATGACGTTGCGAGCAATATCTGGCACGCCCTATTACCGCCACGCCATCGCCAGCGGCATCCAACGCCTTGTGGGCCCTCGCTCTTAAGTTAGACAGCATTCTATGACGTGGCGAGCAATGTCTGCCAGGCCCGCACTGCAACCAATATGTCTCACTGAACCACCCAATATAAGGCACTGAACCACCCAATACACCGCACTGAACCACCCAATATACCGCATTGAGCCACCCAATGTATCTGCCCGGCCCTGGATGGAGGCGAGCGGGAACGACAAGTTCGCGCGGTTCATGGACAAGCAGGGTGTGGGCAGGGGCTTAAACGCGTCCACGTTTCAGCTCAACTTTAGCGCTTTGTATGTGACAGGGGGTGCGCGTAAGGGTTGTGTAGCCCATGTTAACGGGGTGTTAGGGGGTGTTTAGGGTGTGTAGGGTCTTTTCTTGGGTCAGGTACGGCTCAAGGTGAGCTGAGAAGTGAATGAGTGTAAGCCCCTGGGTGTGGGCAGGCAGGTGCCGGCGGCGCAGAAGTACAGCACTGCGGCGGCAGGGCCTTACACTCGTTCACTTCAGAGCTCAATTTGAGGACCTCCGGGAAAGCATCGCTCACGATAGAGCTCAACTTGAGCACCTTCGGGACACATCCACGGGTTTTAAAATTTGGGTTACATGGGGGACAAAGTAAGCTTAAGTCAAGCGGAAACGGGCAAAATCAGCTGAAGTTGAGCGGAAATGGGAACGAGTGTAAGCCCCTGTGCGGCGGCTGCCGCATACCGCGACAAAATCAAGTGCGAAGCCAACGGGCAGGAGTGGAAACAGCCAAAGGGTCTGAAGAGCTCCAAGGGCGCGGGCGGGCGAGACGAGCCCACCAAGCCCTCCACTTCCACTTCCTCCTCTCGCTCTGAACCTGAAAAGGTAAAGAAGGTGAAAGCACCCAAGATGTCGAGGGGCAGGGGCTTACACTCGTCCACCTTTCGGCTCAACGTAAGCGATTTCTGTGGGACAGGGGGTGCATTTGAGGGTTGTTCAGGAGGTGTTTATGGGGTGTTAGGGGGTATTGGGGGGTGTATAGGATGTATTATGTGTCAGAAACGGCTCAAGTTGAGCGGAGAAGTGGACGAGTGTAAGCCCCTGGCGAGAGGGTTCGACCTTGACACGGGCGCGGGCAGCCTCATCACCAGCAACTACAAGCTGGCAGGGGCTTACACTCGTTCACACTAGAGCTCAACCTGAGCAACTCCAGGACACGTTTACGAGCTGAGTCGGGTGATACGGCGGACAGAACAGCTCAAGTTGAGCTGAATTGGGAACGAGTGTAGTCCCTATAAGCCGGATCCGGGGGACACGTGGAAGCCGCCGTCGCCGCGGCCGCCGCGCGGCAGGGGGTTACACTCGTTCACGTTAGAGCTCAACTTGAGCAACTCCACGACATATTCATTAGTTACTTTGGGTCATACGGTGGATACGGTGGACAGAGGAGCTCGAATTGAGCTCAAATGGGAACGAGTGTAAGCCCCTGCCGCGCGGCTTCAAAGAGGGCCAGTTCCTCATGGGACTCAGTCCGGCCAAGTGGGTGGAGTTTCTGAAGGGCCTGGTAGGGCGGCGCAGCTTGAACCGATGAAACCCAAGTTGAAACCGCCTGGAACTAAGCGCTTGAAATTAAAGTGTGGTATATTGCTTTCAACTTCTGCTTTCAATTTCAACTTGCGCCGCTACAGCCTGGTGCATCAAGACGACCGCACGTACCACCTGAAGAAGATGTCAGCAGCAGGGGCCTTCACTCGTTCCCATTTCAGCTCAACTTAAGCTTACTTTGCCCAGTTTATCTCAACTCGAGCTTACTTTGTCCCCCACGTAACCCAAATCAACCCGTGGATGTGTTCCGAAGGTGCTGAAGTTGAGCTCCAACGTTAGCGATGTGTCCCGAAGGTCCTTAAGTTGAGCTCTGAAGTGAGCGAGTGTAAGCCCCTGGTCAGCGGACGAGCGGGCGCAGGTGGTGGCGGCCATGAGTGGGGCGCCCCCGCCTCCCATGCCAAAGAAAGGCCAAGGGATGTTTAGAGGCGGCGGCGGCGGCGGCGGCGGCGGCGGTGAGGTTGGGGGGCTTGGCAGCATCGACCCGTTTGGAGACGCCCCGGCGGGTGCGAGCAGCAGCAGCGGGGGCAGGGCCTGACTGCTATTGCTCGCCGCGTCCACGTCATCCAACGCATTCGAGCACGCGTGTATGTAGTTAAATGGCATCCTGTGACGAGTTGAATGGCATCCTGTGACGAGTTAGATGGCATCCTGTGAGGTGGCGAGCACTATCTGCCAGGCCCTGCGATGCGGTGTCGAAGCGAGCAGGAAGAAGGACTGGGATGAGTCTGACTCTGATGACGACAGCGGGGGGGCTTGGAAGATCGGCGGCGGCGGCGGCAGGGCTGATTGGAAAAAGCCCGCCACATAGAGCTGAGTAGATAATGCCAGCCACGTCATCCTGCACATAGACCAGAGTACATAATACCAGCCATGTCATCCTCCTCATTATAGACGCCCGTGTCTCTAGCTAAGTAACAGCATACGAGCATCCCTACCTGGCCCTACACTGCGGCGGCAGTGGCGGGGGCGGGGGCGGCGGGAAGGGGGGTGACATCGCCGCCATGCGGGAGCAACGGGAGCAACGCGAGGCGGCGGACAAAGCAGAGCGAAAGGCGCACAAGCATAAGCTAAAGACAGCGGCAGCAATGGAGGAGGCTCAGGCGCGCGCGGCAAGCACCGCCGCCGCCGCCGCCACCGTCGCCGTTGCAGGCGCTGCCTACGCCAGCAAACCTTCGTCGTCATCTTCAAAACTCCACAACCACCGCCGGCCGCCCGAGGTGTGGCGGTGCAGGTGGATAGTATCACGACCCGTGTTGAAAGCGTGTCTGGTTTCAGCGCTTGAAACTAAATCGTGATGAACTGCTTCAAACGTTGCTTTCAATTTTAACTTGCGCCGCCAGACCGAGGTCGGGGGCATGACCAGCGGCGGTGGAGGAGGCGGCAGCGGCGGTACGGTCTTACAACCGTCTCTTGTTTCAGCTTAACTTCAGCCGCTTCGTCCCCTGACTCACTCCGGCTATCCCAGCTCCATCCTCGAAGATGCTCAACTTAAGCTGCCACAGGAACGAACGTACGACCCTATGCGGCGGCGGCGGTAGCGGCGGCGGCGGCGGCGGCAGCGGCGGTGGCGGAATGACCGGCTTCGGCAATCCAGCGCTGGCGCACTTGGCGCCCCCGCCCGGCGGCTACCAACACAACGGCGGCCCCGACCCCCGCGGCCCCGGCGGTGCTAACTGGAAGTCTCAGATGGACGACATGATAAACAAAACCAAGGAGAAGTCCGACACCATGTTGAGCAAGGCCAAGGGGCAGGGGCTTACCCTCCTCCACTTTCCAGCTCATCCTCAGCCGTTTTCGACCCGAATTACATCCCGAATATCCCTCAAAAACCCGCTAATACCCCCTACACACCCCTTACACAACCCCTCAAATAACCCCTACATGCACTCCCTAAGGGTTCAGACAGCGCTTACGTTGAGCCAAAAAGTGGACGAGTGTAAGCTCCTGCCAAGTGGTGGTTCGCCGGCACGCTCAAGGGCTGGGCCAATCAGCTGGAGGGCGGCAAGCAGCCGACGGCGGCGGCGCCTTCGGGGTTCCAGGTAGGGGCTCGTCCACTCCTCAGCTTAACCTGAGCCGTTTCTGATGCTCCAAACATCCCCTAGACGCCTCAACACGCCTTCCATCAGCGCCATACATACCCCCAAAACACCCCCAAAACACCCCTTGTCCAACTAAAAGCGCTTAAGTTGAGCCGAGAAGTGAACGAGTGTGAGCCCCTGGTTCCAGGCGTACCAGGTTGACGGAAGCGGGGGGTTTGCGCCGCCGTCGCAGCAGCAGCAGCAGCAAGCACAGCGGTGGGACGCGTCCCCCGGCGGTGGGGCACCACAATTCGGAGGAGCCGGCGGGGGCGGAGGGGGCGGAGGTGGAGGAGGAGGTGCAGGAGGTGGAGGAGGAGGAGGAGGAGGAGGAGCAAGGTGGGTGAAGGAGAAGGGTAGTCCAGGGTGGAGGAGAGAAGAGCAAGGAGGAGCTGGAGGTGGAGGAGGAGGAGCGAGAAGAGGAGGAGGAAGCGGAGGAGAAAAAGGAGGCGGCAGCGGCGGCGGAGCAGGCGGTTTCTACGACGACGACAGTGAAGATGCAAAGGAAGGCGTAAAGGGCATGGGCTTACACTTGTCCGCTTTTCAGCTCAACCTGAGCCGTTTCTGACATAAAATATACCCTAATTACCCCCTGATACCCCATGACACCACCTGAACACCCCCTAGATGCACCCCCTATCCCACAGAAAGCGCTTATGTTGAGCCGAAAAGCGGACGAGTGTATGCCCCTGGTCAAGGGCGGCGGTGGCGGCAGTGACTCGGACACCGACGACTCGGACGACTACCCCATGGCGTGTCAAGAGGGCGCGGCCCGAGGCAGGGCGGGCTGGAAATCGTATGGGCAGATGGTCAGGAGCTTATATTGTGATGTAGACAAGTTGGATTACGCTTTAGCTTCCGAATCGGGAGGTCGTGGCTCAGGGCTGAGTCGATGTTGCCTGCCACGTCATCCATCACAATTCATACGCGGTTCGTCACTTGGTTTCAAAAAGTCATCTATGACGTGTCGGGTTCGTTATTTAGTTGTCCCTATCCGGAGGCGGAGCGTTCGTACCCGGCATGAACACCGGTCACAAGCAGGGCCGCGCCTCGGACAAGGCCGACCTGTTCGCTAACAGCATCAAGAGTCTGGCCAGCGACTTCGGGGGGCAGGCCAACCTTGACTCTTTCTATGACGACGAATAAACGCGCATAAGGACAAAAGTAATGTAAATCAAATTTGAGCCCAAAGGATATTTATTTCTGGGACATAGCATCTTCTTTTGAATCAGTATTTCATTAAATTTGATGCGCATATGCGCATAGGACCTCGGTGAAGATAAGTTTTGTGAGCTATAGTGCTCGATGAACGTTGTTCACATGAATCATGAACATCTATCGTATCGTATCGTATCTTGTGCTACAGCTACCTATCATCGCATCGTTTTGAACAACGGCGGCCTCTATCTTCACATCATCTAAACCGCGCGCCCCCGGCGAAGCCGCGAAGCGCCGAGGTGGCGGCCCCCGCCTTGCTGTAGCGGCGCAAGTCGAAATTGAAAGCGAAGTTTCAAAGCGCCTCATCACATGTCGGTTTCAAGCACTGAATGTTGCATAGGGGGCCTCCCCAATATATCAGAGTGAGGAAATATTGGTCCATAGGAAGCCTCAACCATTTACGAAGCCAACGCGCTTTCAACCCGGGGGGCTCGGCTGGTTTCAATCTGCACCGCCCTACCTTGCTGACGTCCACCCAAGTGAACGGGTTCATGCCGAACGCCCCCCACCAGGGGCTTACACTCGTTCACTTCTCAGCTCAACCGAGGTCATTTTTGTCACACCTCCCCGTGTCTCCCTGTCTAATAGACTGGGGGACAATCATGCACCCAACGTATCCCACAAAATGTGCTTACGTTGCGCCGAATAGTGGACGTGTGTTAGCCCCTGCCCATGCCCCCCACTGTGCCGTCGGCATCCAATCCTGCACCGAGGGCCAGGCAGTCTGCCCAACCGGCTTAATTAAGCCTACTTTCCGAACTTGGATCTCAATTTCGTGTATGGGCATTTCATCAACGATATTTGATCGCGCGCCGCGTTACGGGAGTAATCACAACTTCTATCCCATATCCAAGTTTCTCCGGTAGTGCGGCGCGGGATCAAATCTCGTCAGCGAAATGCCCATACGCGAAAATGAGATCCAAGTTCGGGGCTTGATTTGGAAATCGGCTTAATTAAGCCAGTTGCGCGGACTGCCAGGTTGCGTGATGCTCGACCCGTGATGCTATTTCACTTGACTCAGTGTCGGCGTGTCTAGTGCCTGGTCTGTGAGGTTACTGGGGGTAGTATCTCGTACTATATACAGTATTTGGCCCGTTTGGCTATTGGTCAAAGGTCAAATACGCATTTCGGTAATTTACCAAAGAAGACACTTACTTCAACTTACTTACTCACAGACCAGGCACCAGTCAAGGTGGGTTTCCGTGCTGTGATTGGTCCAGAGGATGGACTGCTCCTGCAGTTCGACAGTATACAGAATGCAGCTTTTCATTGGATATTCGGATTTGAACGTTCTGATTGTTCGAGTAGCTTCGGTTCAATACCAGACCCGACGCCAAGTTTGATTTTTTTCTGAATCATCAGAACTCCCCCTTGGGTTCCCCCTTCTGTCCCTTCCGATCACTCTGCGTCAGAAACGTGGCGATGACGTGGCGAGAATCGTTCTACTCGACCTTACCTTTGCTAACCGCTCCGGAATCCTGGTTCTCGCGAACCAAGGTCCCTGTCCCAACAGTCCGTAGGTTCCAGGGTAGAAATTCAGCAGCACCCTATCAGCAGGGACAATGAAATGATGCCCGGAGCAACTTAAAATAACATGGTGAGCGATGATTCAACCCGCTCCACCAAAACTGGTCTGGCGCTACCTCGCAGTTGTCCGGGGTACCCCAAATGGCGGTCAACGCGTTTCGAATTTGAGACCTTGAGACCTTGAGTAAATAGACCGTCAGATTTGCCATACAATGGTACAATATGGCGATTCGACCGTTTATTTCTCAAGAATTGGCGACCACCACTTGAGGTACCCTGGAAAAACTGCCAAGTATGAGGTGTGCTCGCTGTGCTCAAGAAACAAGGGTTGAAACGTAGTGTATGACGTGGCGAGTATGTTTGCACTCGCCCTTACCCATCAGGGACCCAGAAGTAGTCTTCCTCCAGATCCAACCCCCATATGAGCGCCCTGAGCCCCAGCCAGAGCACCCCCAACCAGGGGCTTACACTCGTCCACTCTTCGGCTCAACTTAAGCGCTTTCTGTGGGATAAGGGGTGCATTTATGGGTTGCTTAGGGGATGTGCAGGGGGTATTAGGCGGTGGCTAAGGTGTGCGTTTGTGTCAAAAGCGGCTCAGGTTGAGCTGAAAAGTGGACGAGTGTAAGCCCCTGCCCCCAACCCGCCCAAGGTGTACCCTATATTCTTGATCCACCGCATGCGGTTGCCGACCTTGAGCCAGGGGCTTACACTCTTCCAATTTGAGCTAAACTTGAGCACTTTGTGTGGGATAGGGGGTGCACCTTGGGGTTGTTTAGGGGGTGTTTAGGAGGTGTTGTGGGTTTTCAGGGGGTGTTGAGGGTGCATTTCGTGTCAGAAACGGCTCAGGTTGAGCTGAAAAGTGGACGAGCGTAAGCCCCTGCCTTGAGCCAGGCCTCCACGGATGACATCACGCGGAACTCGATGATCATGTCGCCGCGCTTCAGCGGGCCGCCGCGCAGGGCCTCGCGTTGCGACCTACCTTACACTGGTTTAAGCCTGAAATCACTCACGTCGTCATATCACGGCGTCCTGACACCGGTCTGAACTCTAAACCCTGAACCCTAAACCTCAAGCGGCGACCTGACACTGGTTCGACCCTAAAACCACTCACGTCATCATGTCACGGCGTCCTGACACCGGTCTTACACTGGAAGCACTCGCGTTATCAACCACAATCTATCACTTCGAAGATGCGCAAGTTGAGCTGAAATGGGGACTTGTGTCAGGCTTGAGAGGAGCGTGTGGCGAGAGTGTCCGGGTACACCGGTACACTATATTCACACAGTCAGGGCTGGAACACGGCGTCCTGGCACCGGTTTGACCCTGCCCTGAAACCACTCACCTCTTACACTCTATGACCTCGAAGATTGCTCAAGTTGAGCTGGAATGGGGACTCGTGTCAGGCCTGGGAGGAGCATGTAGCGAGAGCGTTCGGGTGCACCGGTACACTATGTTCAGACAGTCAGGTTGAGTGTGCAGCCCTGCCGACGGGGAGGCCGGTGACGGGGTGCACGGGCTGGTGCGGGAACCCCTCGCCAGGGCCTTACACTCGTCCACTTTTCGGCTCAACGTAAGCGCTCTCTGTGAAATAGGGGGTGCATTCAAAGTTTGTTTCAGGGGTCTTCAAGGGGTATTCGGGGGTCTTGGGGAATGTTTGAGGAGTAATTTGCGTCAGAGACGGCTCAAGTTGAGCTGAAAAGTGGGGGACTGTAAGCCCCTGCCCCTCGCCGGCCATGGTCTTCACCCCGCGGCTGACCACCGTGGCGCTCATGGGTTTGATCTGCAGCAGCAGCGGTCGGCCGGTCAACGTGGGCATCGTGACGGTCGCCCCCAGCTCAGCCTGTGCGGGCGTCAGCGCGCACCACACCTTCATGTAGCGGCGCAAGTTGAAATTGAAAGCAACAGTTGAAAGCAGTTTCTCATGTTCTAGTTTCAAGCGCTTGGATCCAGGCGCTTTCAACGTGGATGTGATAGGGTCAGCCTGCACGGCACTACCTTGATGTCCGGGCCGCCGGGCAGGCGCGAGAAATACGGGTGCGGCCTCTCCCAAGGGGCCTACACTCGCTCCCTTCAGAGCTCAACTTGAGCACCTTCGGGACACATCACTCACGTCAGAGCTCAACTTGAGCACCTTTGGGACACATCCACGTGGTCATTTGGGTGATTTGGGGGACGGGGTAAGCTTAAGTTGAGCGGAATGGGGCAACTTAAGCTCAATTTGAGCGGAAATGGGAACGAGTGTAAGCCCCTGCCTCTCCCGCACCACAAACGTCACGGACTGCAGGCTGTTTGTGTTGATGGACCCGTACCGAATCTCACGGCCTTCGCGCCACCCCGCGTGGATGTTTACCACGAATCAGGGGCTTACACTCGTTCCCATTTCAGCTCAACTTGAGCTCTTCTGTCCACCGTGTAACCCAACTTAAACCATGAATGTGTCCTGGAGATGCTCAAGTTGAGCTCTGACGGGAATGAGTGTAAGCCCCTGCCACGAACACCTTGGCCTCCATGCCCGGCACCCCGCTGTCCACGTCGATGACGTGCAGCATGACCCCCTCCCGTTGAACAGGGGCTTACACTCGTTAACTTTACAGCTCAACGTAAGCGCTTTTCATGGGATATGGAGTGCGCTTCGGGGTTATTCAGGGGGTGTTGAGGAGGTGACAGGGGTTAGAAGGGCGTGTCTATGGTATGCTTTTGTGACAGGAACGGCTCAGGTTGAGCTGAAAAGTGGACGGTTGTAAGCCCCTGCCGTCGAACCGCCCCCGTGAAGAGCTCCTCCAGCGTGCACCAGCACTCGCGCACCACGGTCTCGCTGATGCCCATGGCGGCGCAGTAGAGGTGCCGCGCGTGCCGCTCCTCCCGCTCCGCCTCGCGCGGGTCCATCCACTCCTCCTCCAACCAGGGCCTTACACTCGCCAACTTCTCAGCTCAACCTAAGCCACTTTGGACAGTGAGCCGGTATGTGTTCGGTTTGTGACCAGTTATGACCCATCTACCTACTGAAGGTAACCCACAAAAGGTTCTTACGTTGAGTCGAGTCGTGGACTAGTGTAAGCCCCTGCCTCGAACCCGACATCATCATACTTCTCCCGCTGCACCGGGTCGCTCAGGATCTCGTACGCACTGCCGATCTCCTTGAACCGCGCCTGCCACGCCGGGCCCACCACAACAGTTCCCTTGGCACCTCATCTCAAGCAACTTCGAGGTGTTGTAAAGTTGTTGGCCAAAGGAATATGTGAGTGGTCTCCCCGACATGGCTTAACATACGGACAGCGTTGTATGGTTTAAGATACGGACAACGTTGACGAAATCGAGCACGAGCGGGTGGACCCGCGGGAGCAGGAGGTGTGGTCTGCCGACAGCCACGCGTTTTGGTGCAACTTGTTTCTTGGGGTAACACATTACGCATCTTAGCTGGCGTAACTTGCGTGGTTAGGTTGGCAGGGATGACAGGGCTTGGCTTTCCCGTTTTCCTGCCCAGTTCACTAGCGAATGTGTGTGAGTGAATGTTGTGTCTGAGGCAATGGTGTCAAGCCCCGCCTCTGCTCGCTCCCTGTCTTCGGGAGTGTGCGCCTTGTCGGGATGGTGCACGCGAGCGAGTTTGTGGTACGCCTTTCGGATGGCTTCGGGTGCCGGGCGGTCGTCCTGTGATAGCCCGAGGACCTCGTAGGGGTCCATCTTGCCGCCTGTGCCCTGGCCCTTGCCCCGGGCAGGACCTCTACGTGCCATGGCGGCGGTAGCGGGGGTGGCGGGGCGGCGGCGGCGGGGAGGAGTGTGGGCATGTGGTGCCTTCCCCGACACTCGCTCCTCGTGCAGAATCCGCCAGATCTTTATGCAAAAGCTGCGGCGCGCCTCGCGCTGACCTACCAAACCCTAAACCCCAAAACCTAGACCTGGAAGTTGATTCGAACCCCCCGAGCTTTTGCGTCCTTCCGTCGCGTCGTCAACCATCTCGACGCGCACCCATACGCCCCGTCCCCGGCTGCACGTTGGCAGGGTTCCGTCAATCCGATCGCGGCGGGTACATCGCGGCACGGCGGCGAGACAGCCTCCCTTCCGCGATCAGTCCTGCTGCAGAGATGGCACCCGATGCTACAACCGCGACAGTGAAGAAATATGGCTTTCGACAGCGCTTCGTGAAACACGACTACAGCCTCCTCGGCAGGGGCTTACACTCGTCCACTTCTCAGCTCAACTTGAGCCGTGTCTGACACACGAAAACACCCTACACACCCTATACACCCCCTAACACCCCCTTAACACGGGCTGCACAACCCCGACGCGCACCCTCTATCCCATTCAATGCGCTCAAGTTGAGCAGAAAAGTGGACGAGTGTAAGCCCCTGCTCCTCGGCGCCGACGTGTCGGAGGAGGAGGAGGAGGAGGAGAACGAGGCGGTGACGCCGGCGATGACCGCGGCGGCGGCGGCGGGCAGGGCCGCCGGCAGACGATATCCCCACCCACATCCACACACGACGTGCGTCTTGATTGTCGTTGCTAACCCCTGACTGCTGATGTGAGTCAGGTTCGAGTTTTGGTTTGTTTGGTGTATGTGTTCTTGTGTTGGGCGATGGGCTTTCACGTGGGCCGAGGGAGCGAGGGTTGTTGGTTGGAGTGGAAGGGGAATACAGGCGCCGGGGTGCCTGGCATTGGAGAGCTGGAGACTTGGCCACATAGTACCTGGTGCTCGCCATGTCATCCACCACAGTTCTGTCGTACGGGAGGCGGCTGTGCGAGTCATCGACACGTATTGAGTTCAACGGCACCCTGTGACGTGGTATAAGCGGCATCCCATGACTGACAGGGGCGAGCGATATCTGGCCAGGCCCTCGCAGCCGGGCTTGACGCGCGCGCGCTGAGCCACATGGCAGGGGCTTGCACTCGTCCCCTTCTCAGCTCAACTTGAGCCGTGTCTGTCACAAGAAAACACCCTACACACCCTAGACACGCCCTAACACCCCCTCAAAATGGGCTACGCAACCCCTGCGCGCACCCCCCATCCCATACAGAGCGCTCAAGTTGAGCTGAAAAGTGGACGAGTGTAAGCCCCTGCGACATGGAGGAGCACGACTTCGCGCATATCACAAAGGGGGGCAGTGTGCGGACCGCGCAGTACCTCAGCGTGCGGTGAGTCACGCTCGATGGATTTATATGATAGTTCCCACACCGTCCCATCCTCTCTCGCTGTCCTGTCAGACTGTACGATCTCGGTTTCTCGGCGTGCGGTGAGTCACGCTCGATGGATTCATGTGATAGTTTCCACACCGTCTCCTCCTCTCTCTCGCTGTCCTGTCAGACTGAACGATCTCAATGGCCTGACGAACGCTGTGGTCGCGGCGCGGGCGTCTCCATTCGATACCGATAGGGAGAGGGTGTCTGGCAAGCGCACTGTGTAGCATACGAGTGAGAGCCTGATGGCGGCGCTCTCTCCACCATCGCTCCAGCACAAACGTCCCGGTCGAAGAAGCAACGCTGACTATGCTTGTCGAACCAAGCTAGTGCTGGTGAGGGGGGGGGAACACTAAGCTAGTTTGGGGGCTGGTGTTTAGTGGATCAATGGGTTAGTATTGGTGACTACAGTGAGTCAGTAAAATGGGGGGTTTAACTAGGCTAGTTTAAGCTAGTTTCGGGGCTAGTGTTTAGTAGGCTAGTTTAGGGGCGACAAGTATAACGCTGACTGACACCAGCATTGCTTCGCCCGCTCGGTTGCCGCCTGCAGGAACCACATCCTCCAGCTGTGGGAGAAGGACCGGGGCGCGGTGCTGGCCGTGGGCAACTGCGTCTCCTCCCTCCCCGCGGACACCGAGGTAGGGAGGTGCAGGTTGACCCTATCAAACCCACGTTGAAGCGCCTGGCACTAAGCGCTCGAAACTGAAATATGATGACCTGCTTTCAAGTTTTGCTTTCAATTTCAACCTGCGCCGCTGCACCGAGGAGATGACGCGCGAGAGCTTCGCGTGGCTAGCCAGGCACGGCGCCATCAACTACGGCGCGCTGCAGGGCGCCGACCTCCCGCCGCCCAAGCCCGCCACCCCCGAAGTTGTTCAGGAGCCGGCTACGGAGCCGGCCGCTACGGCAGGGACAAGCGTTTATTGCCTCTCGCTCGACTCACTCTTGCCTCACGCTTGCTCAACACCGGATCACACACGACACAATTACCTCACACCAACCTCAATACACCTCAGTATCAGCACGACCCTGCGCGGCGGTGGCGGCGGCGGCGGCGGCGGCGGCGGCGGCGGCGGCGGCGGCGGCGGCGGCGGCGG
>Ga0307489_10001417_pt1 | contig 15797 bp, 8 predicted proteins | sample SB12metaG_FD_202247 | JGI IMG/M metagenome (GOLD analysis project Ga0307489, IMG submission 202247) | Sea-ice brine microbial communities from Beaufort Sea near Barrow, Alaska, United States - SB 1.2 | ecosystem: Environmental > Aquatic > Marine > Coastal | place: USA: Alaska | collected 2017-05-06 | reverse complement strand
GTTAACTAAGCGTTGTTCTTGATCTTTCATATTTATGTTATTCGTTGATGAGTATTTTTTTAGAAAACTCCTTACCCGTTTCTGTCCTTAATTTTGCGATATATACCCCAACACTAATGGCTTTAGGCAAGGCAATAGACTGTACTCCGTTTGCAGAGGTTAAAGAATGTGTGAAAATTTCTTGACCTAAGATAGAATACAAGCTTATGCTTGATTTCTTCCCTCCAGTTATCCCTGTTATTTTAAGGTTGTTACCTGCTTTATATAAGTTAATGGCTATTTTATCAAAATCTTCGGTAGCTAACACACTCTGAGTAGTTGTATGCACATAGAAACGACCAATCCCTGATGCTTCTTTACTTAAAACTACTTTATACTCATTGTTTGCTTCTAATAATTTATAGGTAGCTAATGTTTTATCCTCTATAAAAACATTCATATCGCTCGGTAAATTAGATGAAGTCGCAGAAAAAATTATCGTTTTACCTGCAGCTGCAGTAACTACCAATGGGATTACCATCTTCTCATAGGTATTGTCTGGCAAACATTGTAGTGTGAAATTTATCCCACTACTGTCTGTTACTAAATGAGAATCGATAGCAAAACTTTCTGTATTCTCGCTATAAGTTCCTGCATCGTAGCCCACATCTAAACCAGTTGTGGCACTCTCTAAATATTTTATTTCGGTATACTTCTCCTGTTCTCCATCATTTAAAAACAGCTGTAAACTAGGCATTCCAGCGTCTTTATAAAAAGTGCTTAGACCCAACGGATGATTGGTAAGGCTTTTAGTAAAAATAAATTGTTCGTTTTCATCTTTTGCTTTCACTACAAAAGCTTGTCCTGGCGCTAACTGTAATGCTGCAGTTACATGATTAACCACCACATAATTAGTACCATCCCATACATATAATGCGGCATAGGAGCTATCCAACGTAGCTATATTTTGTCCTAAAACATTTAGGGCGCCGGCATTAGCTGTGTTATTTACGGGCAAAAAGGAAGTAAAAGGGTTTCCTATAGAAAACCAACGATGCGTACCACTTGCAGTAACCATAGGAACAGATACTGTAGCGGCATCTACCAACTCCCCCTTAAAAGAAAGAGTACCCGCGGATGTTCTGTTAAATGTATAGCCTTGACCTGTATTAAAATTACCTGCACCAGATAATGTTGAAGTGGTGTAATACTCCCATTTATCGCCTGTTGGGTTTGTGTTATTATAAGCACCAATAGCATACTTTGCGCCACTTGTGTTGATGCCATTCGCAACCTCTGTAGCAAAAGCATTAATGCCTTGGGTAGTTACAGGAGCACTTACTAAGTACCAATTGCTCGAAGCTAAATATCTATTGTATATAAAGTCTCCATCTGCCGTTCCATTCAATAAAAGCGAACCGCTATTATTAGCATCTGACGAGACGGTAACATCACCACCTGCATCTACGACTACATTACTAGCAGACAGAAAGGAAGTGCTTTCAATAAAAATGTTCCCAACTGAAGAAACATGTAAATCTTGCCCATAAACAAAACCGCTAGCACACAGAAGACACAAAAAGGAACAGATTTTATTGTACATTTTTCTCATAATTTAATTGTTTAAGTTTATTTTTTAATACATTTCAATCTTTTTTAACCTATACATTTTATTAACACAATATTCCAACTAAATCCCCATACAAGTAGGCTTAAAACAGAGATAATACCTCTCAAAAAAATTAAAAACGACTCAAAAACAATAAAAACAATCTTTTTTAACGAAAAACTTGTCGATTAAAAAAAAAAAAAAAATGGAAGTCGTTTAAAAAAGCTTGCTTTATTATTCAGGAAAGTAGTAACGATACTTCAAGGTAGAAGAAAAATAAAATCAGTAGGTTTCAAGCACCAAAATATATTTAGGAAAAGTTAAAAAATAAAACTAATTTTACCAAACCCCTATTTATTATTTTAACAAATATTTTTCTCCTAAAAAGAGTTAAACATCGTAGTTGTATTAATGCCCTATTTTCTCAAAAATTTTTTTTTGTTGCTTATTTATTTATCTGTTAGCCCTCAAATCAGCACGATTCATAAACGCTCTACTTCTATTTCAAAATGGTCACAAGAGCTGCTTACATCCTCTTATCAAAAGACAACAGTCATTTTTGTTAAGTGGCCTGCAATTCTTTTACCCACTATAAAAAATAAGGGTATGCGATATACACTCGCACCAGTTATTCCTACTAAAAGGGATACAATACCCGCTCCAAGAAAAACACCTGCCACAAAATCGAATCTAAATTTTGCCCGGCATTATACCGATCATATTCGAAAAAGCACGCACAATGAACTCCAAAAAGGTGTGTCAACCCAATATAATGGTCTTAATGAAGCTTCCAAAAAAAATTACCTCGTAGCTCTTGAAGACCATTATATTGCGATAAAACACTTTGATAAATTAGGTAACACAAATAGCAAGATCCTTTCTCTTATAGCGCTCACCAAATATTATTTAAATTCTGGCAACTTAGAGCTAGCAAGTGAGGTCTATAATAAGGAGCTAAAAGAATTCCTTAAAGGTACCCTACAAACGCTTACAAAAAATAGGTTGCTAATGCTTTATGGTGAAATTCTTAGTCAAGAAGAGAAATACCAAGAAGCCTTGAACGCTTTTAAAAAAGTAACTGTTACCGATTTAAAAGCGGCCCCTCAATTTGTAAGCCTATATTACAAAAATCTTAGCAACTGCTATTTGCATCTCAACAAGTTAGATACCGCACTGGTGTTTGCTGAAAAAAGTTTTAAAATAAATACATCTACCCAAACGAAAGACCTCCTTTTAAAGAATCACTTTCTCTTTACTATTTATATTGCTAAAGAGGAATATAAAACGGCTGAAAAATATCTCGAAAATTCATTAACCCTTGTTAAGGATTCCAAAACATTACAAGATGCCAATTTATACTATGAAATATATGAAATTGAAAAACAGAAAGGAAATCTAAAAAAAGCCTTATTGCATTATGAAAAATACACACAAAGCAAAGATGCTACCAATGCAATAAGACTTATACATAAACGTAGCATCCTAAATTATAATAGCCTTCAAGAAAAAAAGGAAATTAAAGGTCTTAATCAAATCAATAAAGATAAAGAAGCGTTTCTAAAAAAAGACACGAAATATATAGGTATCATTATTTTACTAATATACGGCGCGATATTAAGCATAATCATTTTTATCTATTTAGATAGAAAAGCGAAGAAACAAAAATTTAAACTGGCTCTTGATGCTGCTGAAAATTTATCAAAAAAAAGGCATCAATATTTAGAAAATTTATCCCAGGAAATTAAAACTCCGATGACCATTATTGGTGGTTATTTAAATTTAATTAAAAACACCCATTTAAATGCTGCTCAAACAAACTCTTATGCTAATAAAGCAATTATTAGCAGCCAGCATATAATCGATTCTGTTACTAGTGTTTTACTCGTTTCTAAACCGGAAATATCTTCTCTAGAACGTATAAAAACTTCTCATAAAATGGAGAAGTTTGTGAAGGATCTTGTTTTCTCTTTTGAAGTAAATGCTGCGATAAAAGAACAGCACCTTTATTATAAATCTAATATCAAATCAGAAGTTATTATTGATTTCGACTATTACAATCTAAAGAAAATAATATCTAATTTAATTTCTAATGCCCTTAAATATACAGATCCCCGAAAATCTATTTTCGTAAGCATTTGTATAGAAAAAGTAGGTCTCGTTTTTTCTGTTAAAGATGAAGGAATTGGCATTCCTGAAAAAGAATTGGAACATCTTTTTTCTCATTTTCATCAATTCGAATATACGGCTGTTTCGGGAGGTTTTGGCATGGGTCTTTCTTTAGTGCAGAAACTCGTGACTGCGATGAATGGAAGTATTGAAGTAAAAAGTAAAGAAGGCGTTGGAAGCCTTTTTAAGGTTTATATCCCTTTACAGATAGACAAACACGAATCAATCCTTCGTTTAGACAAACCAACGTATAAATCTATAGACCTCAAACAAAAAACCAAACAGAAAGCGAAAATTGAAAATCATCTACCAAAAGCATTGATTATTGAGCCCAATATTCAAATGATAACTTATTTAAAAGACTTATTAGACATAAGACTAGACTGCACCTTTTCTTCCAATGAATCACAAGGCTTAAGCATCGCAAAACTTCAACAGTTTCATCTCGTTATTTTCAATAATAAAACACCTCTGGTAAATGGTCTTACATTTAAATCTGCTTTATATCAAATAGAAAGGTATACAAGCACCCCAATTATTATTATTTCCGAAACGCCACGAAAGACTATTGCTCAAAATAATTCAACACTTGAAATAAAAGACTATCTTTTTAAGCCTTTTACAAATGAAGAAATTTTAACAAAAATAGACGATTTACTAGAAAATTCTGTCTATACAGAAAGCTTAAGAAGCATAGCGGAAGATTCTATAAGTTTTAATGGATCTTATTCAGAACTAATGAAAAAGATAAACCAAATTATACTTGATAATCTTGCCGATTTTGACTTTAATGTTAGATCCTTATCAGAACAATGCGGGTACTCACAACAACAATTAACACTTATCCTAAAGTCTAAAGCCAATTTAACCCCAGGAAAGCTTATTTTAGAATTACGTTTATTAAAAGCCTATGAATATATCATTCATAAGAAATATGCAACGTTAAATGACGTCATCTTTCATGTGGGTTTAACCAGTAGGTCTTATTTTAATAAGGTATTTCTTAAAAGATTTGGTATTGCAGCCAAAGACCTTAGAGGAAAATAAATTGAGTTCTATACTTCCTTTTTGGGTATTATGAAGTCTTGTTTGGTTAAATGACTCAAAGAAATTCTTAACAATCCTCTCATGTTTGTTGCAAGATCAGCCAAGTATACAAAAGCAGTATAGCACTTTCAAGCTAGGTAGTTTTACACCTATAAGTGCTATTTAACGAGTAATAGAACTGCGATTCTGCCACTTAAACCTCCCAAAAAACAAAATATAGGCATAGCATGCGATGGTTAATAGAAAGGCTTTTTTAAATCCGAAACCATCAATTAAGCTGCCAAAAATAAAGGGAATAATTGCTCCACCCACAATGGCCATACACAACAAACCAGAGGCTTGTGCTTTTAGGTCTCCTAAGCCTTCTAAACTTAAAGTGAAAATGGTTGGAAACATTATAGAATTAAATAATCCGACCGCTAAAATTGACCACATCGCAAGCAATCCTGTGGTTGAAATTGAAATAAAAATCATACCAATGGCCAAACTTGCAAAAATAGCTAATACTTTTCCGGGTAGTAGTATCCTTGTTAAATACGCCCCAATAAAACGCCCAATCATTGCGCCACCCCAATAGAAAACAACAAAAATTCCTAGTAATGACTTTGGATCGGCATCGGTAAATGTTTTATTAAAGGTACTTGCTATGGTATTGGCAATTTTCATCATCGTTTCATTTTGGGCAACAATAGGTGCCAAATTCATCTCAAAAAAATAATTCACTAAAAAGCTTCCAATAGCTACTTCAGCACCTACATACACAAAAATACCTAAGGCGCCCATCAATAATGTGTTGTTTTTTAATAAAGAGAGATAGCCTCCTTTAGGACTGTCTTGTAATAACTTGGGTAATTTTATAAATGAAAATAGCAAGGCTAAAATTCCTATAAATAGCGCAATAAATAAAAAGGGCGTTTGAACGGTTGCTGCTTCAGCCGCTAGATAAGTCCCTTTTTCTACCTCAGTTAAAAGCGTAATTTCTTGAGATGTTTTTACCGAATCACTCAACAAAAACAAGGCACCCACAACAGGAGCTATAGTGGTTCCCAAGGAATTAAAGGCTTGTGATAAATTTAACCTGCTCGAAGCGCCTTCCTCACTTCCCAATAAAGCAACATACGGATTTGCAGCCACTTGCAAAATAGTAATTCCGCCTGCCAAGGTAAAATAGCCAATTAAAAACACAGGAAATGTTCGGTACTCTGCTGCTGGGTAAAACAACAAACAGCCCACAGCCATGGTCATTAAACCTAAAATAATGCCTTTTTTATACCCAATTTTCGATAAAAGATAACCCGCAGGTAACGAAAAAACAAAGAACGCCAAGAAAAAGGCAAATTGCACTAAAACGGTTTTTGCATAAGACATTTCAAAAACATCTTTTAACCTAGGCACTAAACTGTCTACTAAAACAGTGATAAATCCCCAAAGAAAGAATAAGGTGGTTAAAAAAATAAAGGCACTTCTGTATGATTTGTTTGTTGATCTTGCCGACATTGTTATGCTTTGTTAAAATAATCTGATTGAATGTTTTTGTTTTCTCCGTCTTTAAATACATTATAGCTAAACCACTCGTGAATGGAGTACGCCCCCGTTTCCCCTTGTTTGTTTACCGCGATATATCCTACTTGAAAATTATCGAAATTACTGTTTGGTTTATTTACGATTCGCCCAATGGCTTCTTCACAAGCTTCTTGCGGACTCTTCCCTTGGCGCATTAATTCTACAATTAAAAAGCTGCCTACGGTTTTTAAAACTTCTTCTCCTAAGCCGGTTGCAGAGGCTCCTCCAATTTCATTATCAACAAACAAACCTCCTCCAATAATAGGGGAATCTCCTACTCTACCCGCCATTTTATACGCCAATCCACTAGTGGTACAAGCGCCAGAAATATTTCCTTCATTGTCTACGGCAAGCATGCCAATAGTATCGTGGTTTTCGATATTGATAATTGGTTTATATTCTGAAGTTTTTTTCCATTTCTCCCAAGCCTTTTTAGAGGATTCGGTTAATAAATCCTCTCTTTCAAATCCTTTTTCTACCGCAAATTTCTCCGCTCCTTCTCCTGCTAACATTACGTGTGGGGTATCTTCCATGACTTTTCTGGCAACAGAAATTGCATGTTTTATGTTTTTTACGCATAAAACTGCCCCATAATCTCCTTTGTCATTCATAATACAGGCGTCTAGCGTTACGTCTCCATCCCTGTCTGGCAAGCCGCCTTTTCCTACAGATTGCCCCTTTTCATTGGCCTCTTCAATTCTACAGCCTTGCTCTACAGCATCTAAAGCCGAACCGCCATTTTGTAATACTTTTGCGGCGGTTTCAACGGCCAAAGCGGTATTCCAAGTGGCAATCACTAAAGGCTTTACAGATATTGCTGCTAGTCCTCCTGGTTTTTTTTCTTTTGAATCATTCTCACAACTCAACAGTGCTGCAGAAGTTGCTACCAAACCAAAACCCGTTACCGAAGCCTTTTTTATAAAATTTCTACGTTTCATCATATCTTCTTTATTTTATTTGAATTTCGTCGATAAACAACCAACTTCTGCCATCATCTTTAAAACCTATATGCCATTCTGGAAGCGTTCCTAGTTTTTTTGCAATGATTTTTATATATCGATACTTTTTATCTAAACCATTAAATTTCACCCTTTTTATTTCAATCTTTTCAGATTCTACCGTGGGATATTTTATTAACCCTTTTTCAAGACTCCTAAAAGTAATGCCATCAGTAGAAAATAGACAGCGTACTTCTGTAGGATAAAAGATCCAACTGCGCTGATCCTGCAAAAAACCAACAGAAATTTCCTCTATCTTTTTTTCACTTCCCAAGTCTACCACAGCCACGAGATCTACATCAAAATACCCTTGCCAAGTTCCCGTTCTAAAATCTTCAGTTCCCACAATGCCATCGATCAATGCATTTGGTCCGCCAGCGTTATACTGATTGGCATAATTGGTTTTTATCTCCACCTTTCTATTGGGATCAATTTTATAAAAATCGGTGATAATCATAGCACTTTTGGTGTTGTTTTTTTCTGCATATACCTCTAAAGTACTTTTCTCTGAAATTACAAACGGCTGCTGGTATTCTTTAAAACCATCTCCTAAAGAATAATAAATTATAGCCGATTTATCCACCGAACTTAAGGCAACTTCTGTACTTCCTTTAAAGGCAATTTCACCCTTTTTAATAAAGGGAGCTGGCACAATTAAATGTTCTTTAATGCTCGTGGTTGGAATATTTTCATCGGCTGTTCCCCAGCTAGAAGGAGAATTAGTCATTTCAAAAACCAGCGTTCCTCCCTTTATAATATCTTGATGTGTTAGCAATGATTTTAGATACTTTTCCCCATTTAATCTTGCCGATTTTATATAGATATTTTTCTCTGACAAATTGTTTGATTGTATGTTGAATTGCTTTCCGTTTTCTAAATGAATCGTTGCATTTTTAAAAAGTGGAGATCCAATAATATACTCATTAGATCCTGGTGTTACCGGATAAAAGCCCAAAGAGCTCAAAACAAACCAAGCACTCATTTGTCCGCAATCTTCGTTTCCAGAAATTCCTTCTGGGGTGTTTTTATATAATTGTGTTAGAATTTGATGTACTTTTTCTTGGGTTTTGTAGGGTTTGTTTACGAAATTATACAAATAAGCCATATGGTGACTAGGCTCATTGCCATGCGCATATTGCCCAATTAATCCCGTAATATCTACTTGGTCTCTTCCCGAAGTTTTCTTATTAGCCGTAAACAATTTGTCCAACTGATTTTCTAACTGATCTTTCCCCTCTAATAAATCTATAAACCCAGAAATATCTTGCGGCACGTAAAAACTGTATTGCCAAGAGTTAGCCTCTGTATAATTAAAGTTCACTTCGTACGGATCAAAAGGAGAAAACCAGGTATTCCTAAAACGTCCTCTCATAAATTGAGATGTGGGATCATAAATATTCTTATAATTTTGTGCTCTTTCTATATAGGTTTTATACTCATTTTCTTTCCCCAAGTCTTTTGCCATTTGGGCAATGGTCCAATCGTCATAGGCATATTCCAAAGTTTTAGAAACCGATTCCGATTCTTTTTCAACAGGAATAAAGCCTAAATTTTTATAAGAATCCAATCCCAATTTATCACGGGTTGCAGAATGCTTTATCGCCTTAAATGCTTTTTCAACATCATAATCTCGAATCCCTTTTACATAGGCATCTACAATTACAGGAACAGCGTGATAACCAATCATACACCCCGTATAATTGCCCGATAAATCCCAAATAGGCAAAATGCCCCCTTCTTCATATTTTGCTAAAAAAGTATTGATAAAATCGTTGGTTCTTTCTTGTTCTATAAGGGTATATAAAGGATGTGCAGCTCGATAGGTATCCCATAATGAGAATACCGTATAATACTCAAAATCCTTTTTTTTATGAATGTTTAAATCCATTCCCCGATATCTACCATCTACATCCTGATAGAGGTTTGGTGCAATCATCGTATGATAAAGAGCGGAATAAAAAATGCTTTTATTTTCTTCATTGGCATCTGTTACTACTATTTTCCCTAATTGTTTTTCCCAAGTTTCTTGTACTACCCGTTTTACTTCTTGAAAAGATTTGTTTCCAATTTCTTGTTCCCAATTATTCTGAGCCCCTTTTTCGTCTACGGGAGAAATACCAACGGTAATTTCAAGGATATTTCCCAAGGTTTCATCAAACTCAAAAGCAGCCTTTACTTTTTTACCTTCCTTTTTATTGTCTAAAAAGGTCACTTTTGTAAATGGTTTTGAAAACACCATATCGAAATACAATCGTTGGTCTGTTGCCCAAGCTTTTGAAAAGCGATATCCAGAAATTTCAGTGTTTGAATTAACTGCCAATTTAGCCTCTAAAACCTCATCTCTATGGGCTAAATCAAGAATTACCACTTGTTTTTGTCCTTTCTCAAAACTGTATTGATGCATTCCACTTCGCTTAGAAACGGTGAGTTCTACATCAATTTTGGTATCATCTAAATGCACCTTATAATATCCCGGAGTAGCTACTTCTTTGTCATGGGAAAATTTCGAACTATACCCATTATTTCCATCCGCACCATTATTAAACACCAAGGTATTGGTGGGCATTAATAAAATATCTCCATAATCAGAGACACCTGTACCGCTTAAATGTGTATGTGAAAATCCGTAAATTTGGTCATCAGAATAATGATAGCCAGAACACCCGTCCCAACCATCTAACCGGGTATCTGGAGATAATTGCATCATCCCAAAAGGCATGGTTGCCCCAGGAAACGTATGGCCATGCCCCCCTGTTCCAATAAACGGATTTACATACGCTCCTAAGCTTTCTGTTTTAAGCGTAGTAGTTCTTGGGGAATCTTGACAACTGAAAATTACAGAAAATGTAATAAAAAGAGAGAAAAATTTAAGTTTCATTAAAATAGATGATTAAATTCGTCTCAAATATAACAGAAAATGAAAATCCATCATTACTTTCCACTCTTTTTTATTTTGCTGTTTTTCAATTGTAGCAATAAAACCACAGTTCCTGTAGTACCGAATATCATTCCGAAACCGCTAATGCAACGAATTGATCCAGGTTTTTTTGTTTTTGATGATAATGTAGAAATTCAAGCAGACAGCAGTATGCTAAAGGTTGCGAACTACCTTACAGCGTATCTAAAAGAATCTTATAACCTTACCCTTTTAGACAAAAAAAATCAAAAAAAAATACTTTTTAAAATAGATTCTACGATTACCAATAAAGAAGGATATTCTTTGCGCATCGAAGAAAATAACATTTTTATCCTTGCAAAAACATCAAAAGGAGCCTTTTATGGGGTTCAAAGCTTACTGCAATTATTACCCATTGAAAGCAATTCCAAAAAAATAGCTATCCAATGTTTGGTTATTAAGGATGCTCCTCAATTTGCCTATAGAGGAATGCATTTGGATGTTGCCCGGCATTTCTTTTCGGTATCCTTTATAAAAAAATATATAGATCTTATTGCGATGCTTAAAATGAACACCTTTCATTGGCATTTAACAGAAGACCAAGGATGGAGGATCGAGATTAAAAAATACCCAAAACTACAAGAAATTGCAGCGTATAGAAACGAAACCTTAATGGGTCATTATTCAGATCAACCGCAGAAGTTCGACGGTAAAAAATATGGCGGATTCTATACCCAAGAAGAAATAAAAGAACTTGTTCGCTATGCCTTAGTTAGGCAAGTTACTATTATTCCGGAAATTGAAATGCCGGGTCATTCGCAAGCTGCCATTGGCGCGTATCCCGAATTAGGTTGCACCGGAAAACAAATTAACGTGGCCACCACTTGGGGTGTTTTTGATGATATTTATTGCCCCAAAGAAACCACCTTTCAATTTCTAGAAGATGTAATTGATGAAGTGGTTGAATTATTTCCGGGTAAATATATTCATATTGGTGGCGATGAAGCCCCAAAGACTAGGTGGAAAAACTGCGCTCATTGTCAGCACCTCATCAAAAAAGAAGGTTTAAAAGATGAAAACGGCTTACAGAGTTATTTTATTACTAGAATGGAAAAATATATTAATTCCAAGGGAAAACAACTCATTGGTTGGGATGAAATTTTAGAAGGTGGTCTTGCGCCAAATGCCACAGTAATGTCTTGGAGAGGCAACAAGGGAGCCATTGAAGCAGCAAAACAAAAACACCCAGTTATTCTAACTCCGAACGCTTATTGTTACTTTGACCACTATCAATCCGACAACGAAAATGAACCTTTGGCCATTGGAGGATATCTTCCTTTAGAAAAAGTATACCATTTTAATCCCGTTCCCGAAGAATTAAGCAAAGAAGAGGCTCGCTATGTTTTAGGCGCTCAAGGAAATATTTGGACAGAGTATCTCTCAACACCCGAAAAAGTTGAGTATATGGCATTACCCAGAATGATTGCCCTAAGCGAAGTTGTTTGGACCGAACCGAGTCAAAAAAACTATCCCGATTTTATAGATCGTTTAGAGCACTTCAACCAACGTTTAGACTTTTTAAAGGTGAATTATGCAAATCACCTGTACGATATAAAAGGCGAATTACGTACTAAAGATACTTCAGTAAGCTATCAATTAACCTCCAATACATTGGGGAAAAACATCCTATTTACCACAGACCATTCAAAACCAAATAGCACCTCTCATTTATATAAGAATCCCATTCACGTTGATAGCAGCATGACCATTAAAGCCGCTGTTTTTAATGCACAAGGAACCCAATTGGGCCGTGCTTTCGATCAAAAGATCCAGCTTCACAAAGCGGTAGGTAAAGACATCCTATTGAACACACCTCCCAACAAAGCCTATAATGCAGGCGGAAAACAAGCCCTAATTAATGGGATTTCAGGAAGTAATAAGAGGTATGGCGATAAAGAATGGTTAGGTTTTTCTGGTGAGGATGTAGAAATTACGATTCACTTTAATGAGCCCACAGCGATTAACAAAATTTCGACTCGATTTTACAACGGAAATGGGCAATGGATCTATGCTCCAAAAAATGTTTTGATTAGTTTTGACGGTAAGAATTTTGAAAACTTTGACATTGAAAACTCAAGTGAATTAACGGTAAAATTCAATCAGAGGTTTAAACATCGAAGCACCGAGATTTTAAGAATAAGAATTCCAAATTATGGGACGATCCCCGAAGGAAAACAAGGCGCTGAACACAAAGCTTGGACCTTTATTGATGAACTAATTGTAGAATAATGAAACTAGAAATCTGTGCAAACTCGGTTCAATCGGCATTAAACGCGCAAGAGGCGGGCGCTCATCGAATAGAAATTTGTAGCGAATTATCTCTTGGAGGCATTACTCCTTCCTATGGCGTATTAAAAGAGATTTCAAAACAACTTCAGATTGATGCCTTTGTTTTAATTAGACCACGAGCTGGAAATTTCGTTTATTCTAAGATTGAATTTGAAGTCATGAAACAAAATATAAGTCTTTGTAAAGAACTCGGTTTTAAAGGAATTGTCTCTGGCGTTTTAAATGCAGATCATTCTATTAACCTACAAAGAACCAAAGAACTCTTGGAACTTTCAAAGCCATTATCCTTCACTTTTCATAGAGCCTTCGATGAAGTGCCCAATGCAAAAGAAGCACTGAAACAATTAATTCACTTGGGTGTTAATAGGTTATTAACTTCAGGCCAAAAAGAGAACGCGACTCAAGGAATTACCCTGTTAATCGCCTTGCAACAGCTCGCAAAAAACAAACTTATTATTATTCCAGGAAGCGGCATCCATTCAAAAAATGTCCTGCTGTTTAAAGAAGCTGGTTTTCAAGAAATTCACACTTCAGCGTCTAGACCCCTAAGCAAGTTGAACCCTAATTCCTATTTTGATGCCCCTATTCAAACAGCATCTTATATCCCCGAAATAAAAGAAATTTTAAAAATAATTAAACATGCATAAAATTGTTTTAGGTTTATTTTTACTGCTTTTTTTTGCGTGTAATCCCTTAGAAAGAGCGATTCCAGTTTCCATGGAAATAAATAAAGACTGGAAATTTAAAGGGCTTGATACCTTAGGTTGGAAAACAGCCACGGTGCCTGGAAATGTTTTCACTGATTTATTAGCGCATAAAATAATAGAAGATCCCTTTATAAATACCAATGAAGAAAAAGTGCAATGGGTTTCTAAAAAAGAATGGATATATAAAACCACCTTTAAACTAAGAGAAGAGGTCTTAAAAAAGCAACATATTAACCTCACTTTTAATGGGCTAGACACGTACGCAACTATTTATCTAAATGGGTCTGAAATTTCTTCCACCAATAATGCCTTTCGAAGCTATGTATTTGATATTAAAACACTCGCCAAAACTCAAAATGAATTGCAGATTATATTTAAAAACACAGATTCAATTGAAAACGTCAAAGTTGCAAAAAGCCCCTATAAATTACCTGAAGGGAATCGGGTATATACCAGAAAAGCCCAGTTTCAATATGGCTGGGATTGGGGACCGAAACTAAACACTTTAGGAATTTGGAAACCCATCACTTTAAAGGCTTGGGATAATTTAAAATTTGAAAATATTTTTATCAAACAAGAAGAAATTAATAAAGAAAAGGCCCTATTATCTGTTGAAATCACGATAGAAAGTACCGCGAACAAAAGCGTAAATCTTTTTACAAATATTAACAGACAAGTTATTTCTTCGACTATTTCTGTAAAAAAAGGCAAGCATACCTATAAAGTTCCCATCGAAATTAAAAATCCCAAGTTGTGGTGGACTCACAATTTAGGAAGTCCCTATTTGTATCATTTTAATTTTAAACTCATTTCAGAGGGTAAAATAAAGGATGAAAAATCAATTAAAAAAGGAATTAGAACCATAAAACTCATTACGAATAAAGATACTATTGGTGAATCCTTTTACTTTGAATTGAATGGAAAACCTGTCTATATGAAAGGGGCCAATTATATTCCCCAACATAGTTTTCAGAATAAAGTAAGCAACCAACACTACGAAAAACTGCTGTCTGATGTGGTGACTTCTAACATGAACATGCTTCGGGTTTGGGGAGGAGGGATTTATGAAAAAGATCTTTTTTATAAGTTGTGCGATGAAAAAGGGATTCTAATATGGCAGGACTTTATGTTTGCTTGTGCTATGTATCCCGGAGATATTGACTTCTTAGAAAACGTAAAAGAGGAGGTAGAACAACAAGTAAAAAGACTACAAAATCACGCTTCTATTGCCTTGTGGTGTGGTAATAACGAAAATAGCGAAGGCTGGAAACGTTGGGGATGGCAAGCCGATAGAACCAAAAAAGAAAAACAAGAAATATGGGCTGATTATCTAGCGGTTTTTGATACGCTTTTACCTCAGGCGGTCAAAGAATTTAGTGAAACCGATTATTGGGAAACTTCCCCAAAATACGGACGCGGAAACCCCAAGTATGAATTTGAGGGTGATGCACACGATTGGTGGGTTTGGCACGATGCGGCTCCCTTTGAACATTTTCAAAAAAGTGTTCCTCGATTTATGAGCGAGTTCGGATTTCAATCGTTTCCAAGCTATAAAACGATCCAATTCATCAATCAACAGGATAGCGTACAGATAAAAACGGCGGCCATTACATCCCATCAAAAACATGCCAGAGGGTTTGATTTGATTGATGAATATATGAAACGCGATTATAACATTCCTACCAATGATGAAGACTATGTTTATATCAGTCAGTTATTACAAGCCAAAGGTATAGTGATGGGAATTGAAGCGCACAGAAGAGCAAAACCTTATAATATGGGCAGCCTATATTGGCAATTAAATGATTGTTGGCCAGCCATTTCTTGGTCGAGCATCGATTATTTTGGCCACTGGAAAGCATTGCAATACAAAGCAAAAAAAGCTTTTGAAAATGTTTTAATTTCTTCAATACGTAAAAAAGACAGTGTAAAAACCTTTCTTATTAACGATACTTTTAAAGACTTAAAAGGAAATTTAAAACTAAAAATAATCGATTTTTATGGCAAAGAAATCTGGTCTCATTCAGAAAAAATTACGGTTTTAGCGAATAGTAGTCAAGTATTTAATCAATTTCCCTTAGCAAATATCGACAGAAAATCAACGCTATTAGTCACAGAATTTAATGAACAAAAATCCTGTTTATACTTTGTAAAACCCAAAGCATTAAACCTCGCTAAAGACAATATTGAGCGCGTAATAACCAAAACAACCAACGGGTTTTCTATTGCATTAAAAAGTAGGGTGCTACAAAAAGATGTTTTTTTATTCTCAAAGAACAACGGGCATTTTAATGACAATTTCTTTGATCTATTGCCTAATGAAACCAAAACGATACACTTAAAAACCCAAGCAAACGAATTCAATGATTTGCAGCTAAAAACTTTAAACACTCTTTATTAGTGATTAAAAAAACCCGTTTGAACGGGTCATTGGATAAGGTAAAACAGCCTGTTCATGCACTTCCTTATTGCCTTATTTTTTG
>Ga0307489_10001416_pt1 | contig 15799 bp, 21 predicted proteins | sample SB12metaG_FD_202247 | JGI IMG/M metagenome (GOLD analysis project Ga0307489, IMG submission 202247) | Sea-ice brine microbial communities from Beaufort Sea near Barrow, Alaska, United States - SB 1.2 | ecosystem: Environmental > Aquatic > Marine > Coastal | place: USA: Alaska | collected... | reverse complement strand
CCCTCCGAGAGGATAAGAAACGAGAAACGAGAGAAAAGTGAGCGGTCGACAAGGGGCGAATTGTCCAGCCGACCCGGCGGCCCAGACCGAAAAACACTATGACAAAGTGCGCCAAACCACTTAGACACTTAGTCTGAATTATTGCTACTTAGTCAGACTGAGTGCCCGCTCGACCAATCAGAACGCTCCATTTGGACGACTTAGCACTACTTGTTGCTAAGTGTCTAAGTGGTTTCACGCACTTTGTCATACGTGTACGCACGCCCACACGAGCATGAGGGCAAGGAGATAAAAGCGTGGCGAGTAGGCACGGCACATCACTCTCCACCTCGTGTGAAACCCTCTTCTCGAATGAGGTGGTACCCTGTGGCATGGAGAGTTACTCTGGACGTTTTAGCTACTAGGCAGGATCTCCTTCCGCGCGCCGCCGGCGATACAGGGTGCTGATGTGTTCCACGGCACCGGGCGCGTGTCATGCGGCAACGCCACCGGCGGGGCGTTACCCTCCTCCCCATATTACCGCAGCTTTAGGTCGTTTGAACCCTGAGATCACTGGCATTTGTTTCACACATGTCTCCTCGGAGATGCTGAGAGTTGAGCTGAAATAATCGGAACTGGTGTTGGGCCTTCACTGTGAAGGTAACAGGTGGGTGGTGAACCACCGTAACAGGTATGTGTCAAGGGTTGAGGCTACCAGGAGGTGAAACGGTGGGCGCGGGAGCACGGGTGCCCGCGCCCGCGTGACTCACCAGCGCCCTGGCCGTGATGCTTACTACGCAAAACCAACTGCATACTTTGTCTTCTGCTCTTCTACAAATGCTTTCTGACCATCCCCAACTGACTGTGTACCGCATGACCTGCTTGACTACACAACTACACACATGTATGACTGAACCCGCACCCGCACTCAAAAACGCGCCATGCTTGCACAGAGCCAACTCGACTTTATCCGTAATTTTATGCAACATTTGTTTCATCCCCGGCGCGGCGTCGAGGTGTGGGGCACCCGATGACGCGGCGCGAGGTGGCTGCACACTTGACTCCGAAAGGCGGGGGTGCTGCGCGTCGCCGCGGTCTCGGTGAGGGGCGCACGTGGAATGCGCGCGTCTGGTAAATCCTGATTTACTGATGTCATGATATCATAGATGTTTCTGGACTACGGGTATGGACGCCACCAAAACCCGCCGTAAACCGCTCCGTGGCGTTGATTGCGCTTCGCTGATCTCCCCCCCTCACCTGCCGTTCCTCGCAGCATTCCCCTTCCTTCCATTTCCTCCCCTCCCTTTCCTCCCCTCCCCTACACTCCCCTCCTCCTCCAAGGCCCCCCTCCTCCCCCGCCCTGTTGGTCGCGCTTCCCGCGACTCGGGTCATTAGTCGTCGTCCTTGAACTCGCGGCGGTCGAGGTGTAGCAGCGCAAGTTGAATTTGAAAGCACAAGTTGAAATTGAAAGCAGTATAACACACTCCAGTTTCAGGCGCTGAGTCCCAGGCAGTTTCAACTTGGGTGTCATAGGGTCAACCTGCACCGCCCCACCGAGGTAGCGGTTGGGGCGCAGTTCGTCGATCTCGTCCGTGGTGTAGCATCGCAAGTTGGAATTCAAAGCAGAACTTGAAAGCAGTTCATCACATTCTAGTTTCAAAACGCTGAGACACAGGCGCTGTCAAGGCGTGTTTCATGGGGTCAGCCTGTACCGCCCTACCGGGGTCATCTGCTCGCCGGTCGCCTTCAGCGTCGCGCGGTTCAGGTCGCGGATCTCCAGTAGGCAGGGCGCGGCGCAACACTCACTCTGCGCCGGTCAGCGAGCTTGGGGAGGTCGCGTGCACCATTCACTGTGCTGAGCTCACTGCTCACTTTGCACCGTTCAGTCGAACATGGGGGTAGCTGCTTGCACCATTCACCGAGCACCGTTCCAACGCAAATCGGCGGTAGGTTGCTCGCACCATAAACTGTGCACCGCTCACTCAAGTTTCTGTGAGCGAACACGGCCTCAATCCCGACAGACCTTTCCACCTGAATTGGCGGATGGGATTGGTTGATGCTCACATCGTGAGTGCCTTGAGGCTCGATGAAAAGTCAGCTTCAGCAGAATAAGTACTGCCTATGAGGCGGTGTCACCCTTCTTGACCCGAGGTGCTCCGCATAAACTGGTACACTATGAGCAAACAGTCCGGTACCTTCCCCGCCTCAAGGCGCTCTTTGTCGCGGTTCTCCTGCTGGACGAAGAAGATGGGGATGCCCAGGCCCAGGGGCTTACACTCGTCCACTTTTCAGCTCAACTTGAGCCGTTTCTGATGCAATATACACCACGGACACCCACTGATACCCTCTAACACCTCCTGCACACCCCCTGAAGAACCCGTAGATGCACCCCCTATCCCACAGAAAGCGCTTACGTTGAGCCGAAAAGTGGACGAGTGTAAGCCCCTGCCCAGGCCCGCGCCGATGCCGGCCACGGCGCTGAGGACGATGGTGATGGTTTCACTGCTCGGCATCTCCAGCGCAACCTGTGCCAACTCCGTGGCCGCCATCCCACACACCGCGCCGCCGCCGCCGCCGCGGCGCGGGCGCAGCGCGACCGCAGGATGCGAGGGAACCCTGGATGCGAGGGGGGACCCAGTGGGGGCCTTGGCGGCGGCGCGGCGCGGCGCGGCGGCCGCCGCGCGCGGCGTCACCGCGGCCTGGCATACGAGGGCAGCCATCGCTGGCGGTGTCTCGTTGATTCGCTGCGGGGTACGCGAGCGCCGCAGGAGTGCGTCTGCGGGGTCGCGGAGAGGTTGAAGTTATCCATCGCTAGTTTTGGCCACGTCACTGCCATGATGCCACGTACGTAGGCCCCCTAATACCCCATATTTTCACAAAATATACCCCCTCTCCTGCCCCCCCACATTTTCTCACTTTTCTCGTCACCAGAAAAACGTGGGAAAACGCTCAACTCAACATCACTTCATCCCCACGCACACTCGCGCCGCCAACGATAGAGACGCCCTTCTCGACGGACGTCCTGACGTGTGCGTGACGTAGCCCTCTGTACCTCTACGTATTCGCCCCGCCCGTCGCACCTTCTAGCTTAGGGTGGGTGAAACCCGGCCGGTTTACGAAGCTCATGCTCGACAACAACTAACAAGAGGCCAAAACTCTTGGAGGTAGCGACGCCCCCCCAACCCCTTACTCGAACGCGCGCGCGCCCCGCTCGGTTACTCTCGATCCGTCAGCTCGCATATGTCGTCGCGACAGGAGCGGCGCAAAGCGGAGCGCGCTGCCGCCAAAGTAGGGCGGTGCAGGTCGACCCTATCAAACCCACGTTGAATGCGCCTGGAACCATGCGCTCGAAACTACAAGATGGGAAACTGCTCTCAAGCTTTGCTTTCAATTTCAACTTGCGCCGCTACACCAAGGCGCCGGCAAAGGCGCAGACGGGAGCTGCCGCCAAAGCCAAACCTCTCGGCCATTGGCAGGGGCTTACACTCGTTCCCATTTCAGCTCAACGTGAGCTCTTCCGTCCATCGTATGACCCAACTTAACTCATGAATGTGTCCTGGACTTGCTCAAGTTGAGCTCTAACGTGAACGAGTGTAAGCCCCTGGCCATTGGTCGACCCAGGAGGGGAACCCCACGGTGTTGATTGATGCGCTTAATGCGCTCCGAGTGGCAGGGGCTTACACTCGTCCACTTTTCAGCTCAACTTGAGCGCTTTGTATGGGACAGGGGGTGCGCGTAGGGGTTGTGTACCCCGTGTTAAGGGGGTCCTTAGGGTGTTTAGGGTGTTTTCTTGTGACAGAGGCTCAAGTTGAGCTGAAACGTGGACGAGTGTAAGCCCCGGCCGAGTGGACGAAAAGAAGGAGCTACGGAAGAGATGTGCCGCGGGTGACGGGGAAGCGGCGTTCAGCCTGGCAGGGGTTGCATTGACAACAAGCACTCGACTGACGTTGAATCTGCTCCTCCTCCTCCTCCTCCTCCTCCTCCTCCTCCTCCTCCTCCTCCTCCTCCTGCAACACCTCTTCCTCCTCCTCCTCCTCCTCCTCCTCCTCCTCCTCCTCCCTCCCCTCCTCCTCGCGTCTGTACAGTACATGAGCATTCACCGCGAAGATGGGCCACGCTCCGAACTCGTTGGGTGTTCCCTAGACCTTACTGCCTGGGAACTGGCTGATGAGTGAAGCGGCTGGGGATGCGGGCAGGGGCGTACACTCATCCACTTTTCAGCTCAACCTGAGCCGTTTATTGTCATTGACCCCGCCCACAGACACAGAGTATCCCACAAAACGTGTTTACGTTGAGCTGAAAAGTGGACGTTTGTGAGCCCCTGGATGCGGGGCACGTGCTGGGCGCGGGCGGCAGGTCGAGGAAGGCGGATGTAGGGTTTGCACTTCGCAGCTTTCTGCTCGCACTCACACGACCGAGATGCGTTGATGTCGCCACCTGTCTGACCAAATGACACTTCCGCCTACGAGTACGAGTACTCGTAGGGTTGGTGCCTTGCACTAACGAGTGGTGGCCGCTCACTTGACCAAGATGTGTTGATATGTGGCCACCTTTCTGACCAACTGACAATTCCGCCTATGAGTGCGAGTAGGGTTGGCGTTTTGGTCACCTGCGGGGTTGGTGCCTAGCACTGCGAGTGTTGGCAGCTCACCAGACCGAGATGTGTTGATGATGTGTGTGGTCACATTCCGACAAATGACATGATTAGTTTGTGGGTGCCAACCCTATGCTGAGGAGGGCCTAGCGCTTCTGGAGAAGGCGGCGGGGCAAGGGCACGCGTACGCTATGGATGTTCTGGGACAGGTTCACAAAGAGAGGAAGGAGCCTGAACATGCCGTGGAGTGGTACACCATGGTGGCGCGGTGCAGGTTGACACCATCGAAACCTGTATTGAAAGCAAAGCGCCTATGGTGTCAGCTCTTGAAACCATAATATTATTTAATGCTTTCAACGTTTGCTTTCAATTTCAGGTTGCGCCGCTACATCAAGGCCGCCGAGGTAGGGCGGTGCATGTTGGCCCTAGATTGACCCGGAGTTGACCGCACTTGGTTTCAGCGATTGAAGCTACAATATCATAAACCACTTTCAAGTTTTGCTTTCAATTTCAACTTGCGCCGCTTCACTGAGGCCGGGCTACCGCAAGCGATGTTCAACCTGGCCCTGTACCTGGACGGGGGAGATGGGCATGTGGCGGCGGCGCCCGACTTCACAGCGGCGGCGGCCTGGTACAAGTGGGGCCTGGTGGATAACGCCTAACGCCTGACACGTCATCATTCATATTTTAGACCCTCTTTTCTTGAGACAGTTGGCGTCCTATGACGTGGCGAGCATGATCCACCAGGGCCTGGCGGATAACGCCGAACGCCTGCCTCGTCATCATCCACATTTTCGACCCTCTTTTCTTGAGGTGAAGGGCGTCTTATGACGCTCACTCTCATCATCCGCCAGACCCTGGGTTGAGGCGCGCGGACGAGGCGGGCCACGGGGGTAAGGCGCTGCAAGTTGGAACCGGTTCAAACCTGGCGTCGAAAGCGCCTGGGTTCAGCGATTGAAGCTAAAGTATAGTGAACCGGTTTGGAACGTAGCTTTCAATTTCAACTTTCGGCGCTACAACTGGGTGCGGCAAAGAACCTGGCCCTCATGTACACCGTTGGCCGCGGCGTCACGCGCAGCAAGCGCCGGTAGGGACTGGTCAATAGAGCTCGCTTGGCCCACGTCATGGATGCCATTTGACTCAAGAAATCAGGGTTTCACAATGCGTTTAATGACGTGTCTATTGCTCGCCGCGTCACAGGATGTATTTTGACTCAAGAAACCAGGGTTTTACAATGCGTTTGATGACGTGGCCAGCACTATCCATCATCCGTCCCTGAGCGCCGGTCTCTGCAATGGTTGCGTAAGGCAGGGGCTTACACTCGTCAACGTTTTGGCTAAAGCTACGCCGTTTATCTCGCTGTCCCCGCCCAGCGTATCTGATTACATTGAGCCGAAAAGTGGACGAGTGTAAGGCCCTGTCGCAAGTCCGCGGCCGACGGCAACACCGAGGCGTGCTTCGAACTCGCCGCTGCCATATACGCCGATGGCCCCTACGCCCGCGAGGTTGGGCGGTGCAGGCTGACTGTATCAAAACCGATGTTGATAGCGCCTATGATTTCAGCGATATCATATCATAAACTGCTTTCAACGTTTGCTTTCAATCGCGCCGCTACAGCGAGGTTGGGCACGTGGAGCGCGCCGGGGGCGGGGGCCCCATTCCGGCTGAGGTATCGGAGGGTCACGACGTCTCCCCTGCTGCCCTGGCCAGCGTGCTACACTGGCAGGGCGGTGCAGCTTGACAGGTTCAAAACCCGTGTTGAAAGCACCTATGGTGTCTGCAATCAGCGCTCGAAGCTACGCTATGCTGAAACGGTGTTAAACTTTGCTTCCACATTCAACTTGCGCCGCTACTCATTGGCTGCGGAAGTCGTGCGAGCAGGATACGCGGCCGGTCATGGAAGGTCAGCAGGACCGCGATGGTAGAGCGGTGCAGGTCAACCCTATCAAACCCATGTTGAAAGCGCCTGGAACGAAGCGCTTGAAACTGGAATATGCTCAACAGCTTACATTTTTTGCTTTCAGATTCAACTTGCGCTGCTATACGATGGGCCGATCGAGCGCGCTCTGGACGCGCAGCGCAACCCACTCACCGAGCTGGACAGGTGTCGCCGGATAGCGAAGGTGGGGCGGTGCAGGTTGAACCGATGAAACCTATGTTGAAAGCGCCTGTAACAAAGCAGTCGAAACTATATTATGACGGACTGCCTTCAAACTTTGCTTTCAAATTTGACTTGCGCCGCTACGCGAAGGACGGCACGAACTACTGCTACAACGGTAGGGCGGTGCAGGTTGACGGTTCTCACAACCCGTTTTCACAAACTGTTCACGTCCGCAGCATTGCCCGTTTTCAAACTTCACTACTTGGGCTATTTCGGGCTTTTCTGGGTGATTTTGGGCGATTCTCGGAGATCTTGGGCGCAAAGATCCAATCTCCACAATTGTTTTTGGAGAACAGGTTATGATCTTTACTCGCATTACAACCCGTGTCGCGAGCAAAGTGCCTACGGTCTCAGCGCTTGAAACTATAGTATGGTGGATCGCTCTCAAACTTTGCTTTCAATTTCAACTTGCGGCGCTACACAACGAAGGGTGCAAGGTAGTGGGCCATCTGAAGGACTTCAAGGTGTGCCCGCAGTGCAAGACCGCGCGGTACTGCGGCGCCGCGTGCCAGAAAGAGGATTGGACTGCGGTAGGGCGGTGCTCGCAGGTTGACGGTTCAAAGCGTGTATGGTTTCAGCGCTTGAAGCTGCAGTATGATGAATCGCTTTCAAAATTTGCTTTCAATCTCAATCTGCGCCGCTACCGCATGGGCGGGCACAAGGAGAAGTGTGGCACGCAGGCTGCTGGAGTTCGTTGCCATTGATCAGAAAGAGAGAGAGAGAGAGAGAGAGAGAGAGAGACGCTTCCGCGTGTATGAGGAGGCTCCAGGGTTTCGCCTTGGCCCCCGTGCCATTGATCAGAAAGAGAGAGATAGAGAGAGACGCTTCCGCGTGTATGAGGAGGCTCCAGGGTTTCGGCCTGGCCCCCGTGTTGTCATTGGATGAAGTATCCTTCCTGCAAAACCAACAGCAACGTGTACAGTACGAGTACCTGTAGTCACGAGCGAATATTTTTCACACACTTGAATACTGGAATGAATACCGCCATCGCTGAATCGCGGGGGTCGGCCAAGAATCGCCCGCGAGCGAGAGGTGGTGCGGCGGGCGCGCGCTCGGAAAGTTGCTCCCGGGGAACCGGCGCGGTCTATGACGCCTTCAAGGGGTCGTGCCAGAGTGTCGCCGGCGGCGGCGGCGCGTTCGTTGCGCCGGCGCCGCTCTGCGCTATTTCCCGTGCATTTGTGCTATATCGCGCTATGCGCTCAATCTCGGCTGTTCCGATCTTGAGTCCACGACGCACATCAAAGGATCAAACCGCGTGGGCACGGTCGGACTCAGTGCGCCACGGGGACAAATGAATGGCTGTGGAGGGTTCTAAACGGAGTTGGACGAGCGCGAGCCGCACTTCTTTTGAACGGCGAGGCAAACGATCGCGACGGGCCACGCGAGATCGAGACCGATGATGATGCGGCGTGCCGCGGGGCGGGTCATGCAGGCCCTCGGCGGGCGCGACGCCGGGTTCGGGCGCGGGCGGCTGGCTCATCTGCTGCCGCCGGTTTTTATCGTTGGACTTGAGTCGTTGTCGGTGACAACTCTTGGAGAGGGAAAGCGCTGGGGCGGCGCCCGGCTGAGCCGGCGCGACGCGCGCCTCGGCGAGGGGCTTCCAAGCTGCAGCCGCGGGTTCGCGGCGGGACACGGCGGGACCCCCAGCGGCGGCGGCGGCCGCGGCCGGGGTCGGGTTGGCGGGGAGATCGGGCCTCGCAGCGGCGGCGGTGGCCGCGGCCGGGGTGGCGGGGGAGGTGGGGCTGCTCAGCTGAACAACGAGATCTCGGGCGCTGGACGGGTGGAGGACATTCTGAAGCTGGTGACGGGTGGAGTGAAGCTGGACCACATCCACGTCGCGAACGCGATGAACAAGATAGTGAAGGCCGCGAAGCGCGGGCCGGGCGAGCGCTCGTGGAAGCTGGAGGGAAATCGGCTGACGCAAGATCCGAGATTCGCCCAGCTCATCGACCTGGTCCGCGCGCAATGCCCGAGCTTTCATGCTCGACAGGGTGCGAGCGTTTTAAACGCGCTGGCGGTGTTGCACGCGGATCTCGGCGCAGTGTCAGTCGACGAGAAGCTGGCAGCGCAACTGGGAGAGCTCGTGGAACGAAAAGCACGTGACATGAACGACCAAGGCGTCGCCAACACGCTCAACGCGCTCTGCAAGCTCGAGGCGGTGACGGCGGCGGTGTCGCCGATGGGGTGGGCGGGCATGGCGGAAGCGGCGGAGAGATCGGCGCGCGAGATGAACCCGCAGGGCGTCGCCATCACGCTCAACGCGCTGAGCAAACTCGAGGCGGCGGCGGCTGAGGTGTCGCCGACGGGGTGGGCGGGCCTGGCGGAGGCGGCGGAGAGGACAGCGCGCGAGATGAAGCCGCAGCACATTGCCAACACGCTCAACGCGCTGTGCAAACTCGAGGCGGCGGCGGCGGCGGTGTCGCCGACGGGGTGGGCGCGCCTGGCGGAGGCGGCGGAGAGGACGGCGGGCGAGATGATCCCGCAGGGCGTCGCGAACACGCTCAACGCGCTGTGCAATATCGGGGCGGCGGCGGCGGCTGTATCGCCGACAGGGTGGGCGGGTCTGGCGCAGGCGGCGGGGAGGACGGCGCGCGAGATGAACTCGCAGGACGTCGCCAACATGCTCAACGCGCTGTGCACGCTCGAGGCAGCGGCGGCGGCGGTGTCACCGACGGGGTGGGCCGGCGTGGCGGAGGCGGCGGAGAGGACGTCGCGCGACATGAACCCGCAAGACGTCGCCAACACGCTCAACGCGCTGTGCAAGCTCGAGGCGGCGGCGGCGGAGGTGTCGCAGTCGGGGTGGGCGGGCCTGGCCCAGGCGGCGGAGAGGACGGCGAGCCAGATGAACGATCAGGACGTCTCCAACTCGTTGTATGCGCTCGGAGTTCTTCCGGCGGCGGCCGCCGAGTTGTCGCCGTCGGCGCGGAAGCATCTCGAAGCCGCCGCGGAGAGGGAGGCTCCCAACATGACTTTGGAGGGACGCTGGATGACACTGCGGGGGTGCGCGAAGCTCGAGCTGAGGACCCCATCCGCGCTCTCCGAATGATATCAATAGGGTCATTCACACATGAGAAGGATGATGTGGCGGGGATGATGTGGCGATTGATGACGCGTCAAGGATAGGGTGTCGGATGTCATCCATTCAACCGTGGGTTGCCACGTCATAGATGGGAAGCCACGCCATCAGCCCATCATATGGGGGTCATATGGGGGTCATGATGAGAGAGAGAGAGAGTGAGAGAGAGACGCTTCCGCGAGTATGAAGAGGCACCAGGCTCTCGCCTTGACCCCCGTGGGGTCATGATGTAAATAAAATCCGCTACGTGTATATTCGCTACCATCCGCTAGTTAGCTGGCACTCAAAATGTAGTTTGCGCACTCTGCGACTCCAATTACATTTTCCGGCGGTAAGCCGATATCTATTTTATTTTCCGGTGGGTAAGAAGATATGGGATACAGGCGCTTGAAGCTGTGTTTCTCCGGGTCAAACTCCACCGCGGTATCGCGGTGTGGAGTGTCAATGTAGGCCGGACAGCCCACCGCACCTACCGATTCTCACCCGGCATCGCATCGTACGGAGAGCCTGAGCTCATCATCTTATGACCAAGTGCGTGAAACCACGGAGACACTTAGCAACAACTAGTACTAAGTCATCCAAATGGAGCGTTCTGATTGGTCGAGCGGGACGACTTAGCACTAAGTCTCACTGAGTGTCGGTGTCATGCACTCCGTTAGCTAGATACAGATAGTCACCGAAACCCTAAACCTCCAACCCTAAACCCCCAAACCTCGACAAGCGCCGGGTCCGCGGCTATTCAAATCATCAAGTTAGTTGGGTGTAGCTCTACTCAGATAAAAAGTGCGTGAAACCACTTAGACACTTAGCAACAAGCAAAGTGGGAAAAGTCGTCCAAATGCAGCGTTCTAATTGGTCGAGCGGGCACTAAGTCAGACTAAGTAGCTTTAAGTCCGACTAAGTGGTTGAGTGGTTTGGCGCACTTTGTCATAGTAACACTAAAAAAATAGGGACGGGGCCGGGCGCCCTTTGTTTCGTCAGTTCGTCGCCGAGCAACGCGCAAACCTCTCCCCACACTGTGCATGTGCCGAGCTTGGTTACACTCAGTGTCGGGTCTGGTATCGAATGTATGGTACCGAATCCCGTTCGACCAATAAGAACTCTGGGTCCGCCTAATCACAGGCACGCCCCGCACTTTGCGGGGCAGTCATGTAACTTTTGGAGATTTTGCCGCATTTAAATTTTTGTCAACTCAGTGCGAAAGCGCTCGACGAGAGATTTTCAGCGGACCAGGTTAGAGCTTCAGCGGACCAAAACCCAAGGAGGAGATACGTTTCCCAGATGCAAAAAGTGCCCCGATCAACGCCGACCGACCACTGATTGGATCCGATCAACGCCGACCGACCACCGACTAATCGCGATCAAGCATGTCCGTACGTGGTCGGTCGGCTGATTTCTCATTATTTCAGATCCACGGATTAGGCGGACCCAGAAGAACTGTCCGTTTCGATAACTCCACCGACCGACTCGCCGACAGTCCGACCGGGTCGTGATCCTTGAGTAAATAGACCTTCGATTTCGAGGAGATAAGCGTGACATGTCACGCCGACACTGAGTTGAAACGGCCGGGTTCCACCCACCCTGCGCGTCAAGTAACGGGCACCGTGCGGTCAAGCACGCACACTAAGCAGTTTCAAAGGGTACCTCAAATGGCGGTCTCCAATCCTTGAGAAATGGACGGTCGAATCGCCGTATTGTACCGTTGTGTGGCAAATCTGACCGTCTATTTACTCCGGGTCTCAAATTCGAAAACAGTTGACCGATATTCGAGGATTGATCTCCATTCGAGGAAAATTGCGAAGCATGTCACGCGGACCTTCGAGGAGGGCACCCGTCGTTGGCGACGCGTGGTGCGGCGCGCGCGATGCTCGGGGGAATGAACAAACCGAAAAGTGGGAACCCAATTGAAGCGTCCACGAAGAGACCCCTCTAAACCTGGTGTTGTGTGGCCGCTGCTGCCGCTTTCGCCGCCGATGCCGATGCCCCGCACAGGCGCTCCGCGATGGTCCTGACGCGCGTGAGAGAGATGAGACGCAGCCAGCGTAGGCGCAGCTGGCGGGCGTAGCTCGCCCTCGTCTTCGCCGCCTCGTCCGACTCGCTGTCGTGGTGATAGCAATACAATAATGGCGGAACCCTAAACTCTCGCCACTAAACCCTAACTGTCGACTAACCCTAAACTCCGTCGCCTCGGACGTTTTATTTTATCCTCAGCCTCGCCGCGGGCGCACAAGCATGCGCCCGGCGCTCTGCCTCGGGCCCCACGGCCCCGCCGCCGCGGCAAGCACATCCGAAACCGCCGCAGTATGCGCGCGACAACCCCGTGGGGGACGCGCCGCCACCGTCGCCGCTGCCGAGCGGCGGTGGGCGCCGAGGTCGAAAGAAAAAACATCTTGGCGTTCGAAGTCGGCATGGGGGGGTGCCGCGACGGCGGCGGCAGCGGCGGCGGGGGCGGGGTTGGCTGAAGGTGACGAGGCACACGGTGACCGCAGCGGCGGCTGGGAGAGGAGGGATGCCGAGGGCGGCGGCGGCGGCGGCGGCGGTCACGCGCTGGATTTTGCTTGGAACGAAGAGGTGTTCGGCGTCGCCAGCGGAGGACGAAAAGCTCGGGTGCCTGATGGAGTCGCGGCGGCCGAGGCGGCGATGGCGGCGACGGCAGCCTCCTCGGCGGATGCGGCGGCGGCGCTAGGTGGGTGCACGCACCAATACTCGCCACGTCATGCACTGCACTACAATACAAACCCACGAGTCGTCAGCATCGACAGCCCACATTTCGTGAGTTCAACGTCCACTTCAAACTTCATCACGTACTGTGGCCACCCTGGCTTTCGAGGAGAGTCACTGTCATCATATGATATGGCGAGCTTGACCCACCGGGCCCTGCCGCTCGGCCGCTCCGCCCCGACGCGGCGCCGCTACCCGCGGTTCCCAAGCGCCTCCTTCAATTCCACCGCCGCCGCCCAAGCCACCACCAATGCCACGGATCCCAAAGCGTGGAAGCCCATCTCCCCCCCTACCCCCGCGCCCGCCCCGCCCACCATCGACATCGACGTTGAGGCGCAGGTCAGGCCGGGCGGTGTGGTAGGGCCTGGCAGATATTTCCCGCTGTGTCATTAACATACGTTTTGCACCCTACTTTCTTGAGTTTGATGGCATCCTGTGACTTGACGCTGACGTGCAATATCTGCCTGGCCCTTTGCCCGCCACGTCAGTCATCCACACGCATTTGTATCTTCGGTTTTGTAGTTCAATGGCATCCTATGACTTGGCCTGCAACATCTGCCAGGCCGTACGGTGTGGACCTGACCGCTGAGCAGTGCGTGACGCTGGACGCGTTCTGGGCAGGGGCTTCAACTCGTCCACTTCTCAGCTCAACCTCAGCCATTATGGCCAGTGAGCCGTTCTGAGTCCAGTTTGTGACGAGTTATGACCCACCGATCTTGTACACGCCACTGAAACCATCCAACCTTCCCACAAAAAGTGTTTACGTTGAGCTGAGAAGTGGACGAGTGTGTGCCCCTGGTTATGGGTGGCCAACGGAGTGAGGAGCGCGTCGCACCGCCGCGTGCTGTTGAAGTACGCGGGCAAGCACGGGTTGTATCGGGACCCGGAGAGGTTGGTTGAGCGAATGGCTCAATTAGAAGACGGGCTGTGGCGCGCGGTGGGCATCGCTGAGATTGACACGGGGCTGCTCGTGGGGCGGTACCCCAAGGTGATATACTGTGACTTGGACTCGTTCCTCATTGAGCGGTGAGGCCCAGCTGCTGTTAGACCCGCAAGCATTCACCTCCTCCTCCTCCTCCTCCTCCTCCTGCTCCTGCTGCTGATGCCTCTCCTCCTGCTCCGCCTCCTCTCCTCCCTCCTCCTCTTCCTCCTCCTGCCCCCCATCCTCCTCCTCCTCCTCCTCATCCTCCTCCCCCCCCTCCTCCTCCTCCGCTGCCTCAGTCCCCTCCACCTACGGCTCGGGACTGACGAAAGTGATGTGAGCGGGTCAACGACACCGGGCCCTATGGAGCGGGTGCGGCTGCTGCGGGACTTGCTGCCCAACGTGAACCTGGGGCGGGTCATTGAGCGCCACCCGCAGGTGCTGTCCATGGTTGGGCCTGGCGGATACCTCCCGCTACGTCGTCGACACACAAGGCGAACCCTCGCGTCTTGAGCTCGGCCTGGCAGATACCGATCGCCACGGCATAGGATGTAGTTTAGCTCACGAGACGAGGGTTCAAAATTTGCGTCAATGACTTGACGGGCAATGGGTCTGGCAGAGGTTGCTCGCCACTTCATAGGATGCCATAACTCAGCAGGCGAGGGTCCAAAGCCTGTGTCGATGACGCGGCGGACAATATCTGCCAGGCCAAGCTCAAGACGCGAGGGTTCACCAGCTTGTGTGTCGAGGACGTGGCGGGCAATGATGTGCCTGGCCCTAGTCCACGGACATGACGTGCACGCTGCCCGCCAAGATGCGCGAGCTGAGCGTGCTGCTACCGCGCACCGACGTCATCCACCTCATCGAGACGCACCCCAAGATCCTCTCGACGAACATCGGATCCGCTGTGTCCGCGCACCTGGCACGGCGGTTATTGAGAACCATCACTCGACTGGCGTTCAATCTGCTCCTCCTCTGCCGCCGCCGCGCGTCTGTACGAGCATTGACCTGATGGTAAGTCATGCTCCGACCTAACTTCGAGAGCTCGTTCTCAATGACCCTCCTCCGCCGCGCGTCTGTACGAGCATTGACCCTGAAGGTAAGTCGTGCTCCGATTTCGGCTGGAGTGCTTGTTCTCAATGACCCTCCCGTCCGGCGAAGCTGAAGCAGCTGATGGCGGAGGTGGGGGTGTCCGAGGTGGCAGGGCCTGCCAGTCATTGCCCGCCACGTCATAAGATGCATTGTATGTACCTAATAAAACCAGGGTTCAAAATGCGTTGGATGTCAGGGCCTGGCAGTCATTGCTCGCCACGTCATAGGATGCATTGTACATAAATAAAACAGGGTTCAAAATGCGTTGGATGACAGCGCCGAGCAGGCATTGCTCGCCACGTCATGGGATGACTTGTAAGAATGAGGAGCAAACTTGAGCTTCAGCTCCTGGTCTATACACAGGCTGTGCTATTCGTACGGCCAATATATCAAGGCGACGCTCTGCTACAGTCTGCCGCTTGAGCCTAAACCCTAAACCCTCAACCCCAGGCCTGAAGAGACCAGAGCTCAAAATGCGTTGGATGACGCGGGAAACGAGATCTGCCGGGCCCTGCTTGGCGGGGGTAGAGGTTATGGTGGCGTACATGCCGCGGCTGCTCACTTCGGACATTGACGGCACTGTGCGGGCGAGGCTGGAGCACATCGAGCGCATACGGCCCGGCACCTGTCAAGCGTACGCCGATAAACCGGTGGGGTCCTGACTGTTTGCTCATAGTGTACCTGAACACATCGAGCGCATGCGCCCCGGCACGCGTTGCGCGTACGCCGCTAAGCCGGCGAGGCCCTGACTGTCTGCTCACAGCGTACCATCAGACATTCGCCTCCTACTCTTTCTCCTTTATCTGAGGCCCATTATCATCCTGACCGTTTGCCCATAGTGAACCCGTACACGTCCGCCTCTTCATCCTCATTCTTCTCCTCCTCCTCATGCCTCGCCTCTATCCGTTCCATCCTAGGTCCGGTGTCACCTCATCCACGTCAAGTCCTCATAATTCAAACCGTGAAACACCGGGCCTTACTAAGCGGCGACGATGTCACGCCTGCTGTGTTCCTCGGAGCGATGCCTGGTGGGGCAGTGCAGGTTGACAGTATCAATACCCGTGGTGAAAGCGCCTGCGAGTATGTTTTAAGAGCTTGGGACTCTGATAACATGAAGCGGTTTCCAACTTGCGGCGCTACGGCTTGGATCGAATCGCATTTCTACAGGAGCGGCACCCGGCGGCGGGCCTGTCGGTCATCGTCACCGTCAACACTCCGGCGGCCAAGTTCGCCACGCGGTTTCCGGATTTCGCC
>Ga0307489_10001415_pt1 | contig 15805 bp, 29 predicted proteins | sample SB12metaG_FD_202247 | JGI IMG/M metagenome (GOLD analysis project Ga0307489, IMG submission 202247) | Sea-ice brine microbial communities from Beaufort Sea near Barrow, Alaska, United States - SB 1.2 | ecosystem: Environmental > Aquatic > Marine > Coastal | place: USA: Alaska | collected... | reverse complement strand
TTTTCTTATAAAATTCCCGAGAGAAAACATGCCGCACGGACATCTGGCGGTCAACGGATCAGGTGACCAGGTTGTCCGACCGGAGTAAAAGTTTGTTCAACCGACCAAAGGGATCAACTGACCTTGTCCGACCAGCGTTATTTTGTGTCCGACCGACCGTTTTTAGGCGATTTCTGTCGGGATTTTTATGCATCTTTTTCTGTCAAAATCCCTTCTTGATCTAACCTAACTTACTTAAAAATCGACTTAAATTTGTGTGTGTGTTTGTGTGTGTGTGGTGCGTGTATTTTTCTGTCTTTTCCCGTGTGTGTGTGTGTGTGTGTTGGGTGGTCTGTGAATGTTCACCTGTATTGCGTGGTGGTTGCCGCTGCCGCCGCGGCTGCCGTTGCCGCGGTCGTCGCCGCTGCGGCCTCCGGTGCATCCGCGGCAGCGCGAGGTTTGATCGCCAGGAGGCGCGCCGGTCGGTACACCCCTCTGAAGGCAACGGCGTACTCCATCGAAGTCACCGCATAGTCTCTCGTTTCCGCCGATTGCAAGAACGACACCAGTGCGGGTCGTGCGCGCGCGTGTGTGTTTCGTAGGGACACAACGACCCGCGCGCCTCCTGGCGCCCAAGCCTCGCGCTGCCGCGGATGCACCGGAGGCCGCAGCGGCGACGACCGCGGCAACGGCAGCCGCGGCGGCATCGGCAGCCGCGGCGGCCGCAGCAGCTGAGCACGTCAGCATTGCGAAACCAAAAAAAACCCCCTCTCGGCCGGACTTGGGATTCCGCAATCCAGCCTGGCTTGGACACACAGCTGGCTACAGAGGTCTAATTCTCGAGTTATTTTATATGGGGCGTAGCCACTGGCTACCGCCTGTCTAAATCTTGAGTCATCTTGTATTGGCTTGGAAGGTCTCGTAGCCAGTGGCTACCAGATCTCTGCGGAACTGGCTACCAAAGTTCCTATTCTCATGCCGATCTCACAGTCAATAGACCAGTTGGCGTATATCAAAACAGGCCTTCCCGCTTGGGCGCCAAGATTTACGCCCTTCAAAACGCCCGGGAGCTCTGTTTAGAGTGGGGAATCGGCGAGATTGACGCGCGAACATTGGCGTACGAAGTTGCGCCGGCGGCAAAACCGCCGCAGGTAACCCCCCATTAAAATGGGCACGCGCGACGATATGCGGGGTGGAAACGGCGAGTATCGCCGCCGCCGCGCCGTTGGGGCGCTGGCCTGTTTCTTGAGTCATTTGAGTGGGTAACGACGGTCTCAATGTGCGCATCGCCCCGAGGCGCGGCGACGGCGATACACGCCGTTTCATCCCCGCGTATCGACGCGCGTGCCCATATAATGGGGGGTTACCTGCGGCGGTTTTGCCGCCGGCGCAACTTCGTACGCCAATGTTCGCGGGTCATTCTCGCCGATTCCCCACTCAAAACAGAGCTCCCGGGCGTTTTGAATGGCGTAAATTTTGACGCCCACGCGCGTCAGGAACGCCTCGAAATCCTTGAGTCATAGACCATCAAATTTGCCGTCTCCATATACGCCAACTGTGCAACTGGTCTATCTTGACTTTGGACAGAATCTTGCTTCTAACAATCTTGCACAAAACGCATAATCTTGCACTTTCTTTTGGGTGTCAAACCCGTACCAGTAACTTTCCTTCCGCGGCGCGCGCAGAGGGGGACATTATCTGGTCTGCTCGTCACCAGGAGACATATTGACGATGCGCCCTGCTGGCTTACGATGAGCGAACCAAAACGCTCCGTGGCTCCGTGAAATGACCGGTACACAAAAACCGGTACACGGAATCACTTTTGCTGCCCCAAAGGAACTTGTTCCTTAGGAGCATGAATAACCATCGCATAACCCTCGCATAAGACCTGTCGATCTGTCTCGACCAGCCAGCGCGAGATCGCCATGGCGAACTGGCTTTGGGGTTTAAGAATAGAGTCGCCAGTATAATTTCATGAATTACGAACTGTCGGTCACTCCGTTTTCAGCTCGATTTCCTATAAGCGCGGTCGGAGAAGATGGAGATATTCCTGGTCAACGCACCGAGTATCCCCCCCCCCCGAAACTATGCGAAGGTCTGGTTGCCTTGACTAGACCCTAGTACATGTACGGAAGGGAAAACAGCCCGCGTCGGTAAATATGTTGAGTGAAAAGATCGTCAATAATTCGCCATATATCGTCCCTCTCAAAAATCCTTGGCGGGCGCAGGCACGAAAATGAAGAAATCGCCACTGCAATTGGCATTCTGATGGCGGCGGGGCGGAGCGCCGCGCCGGCGGCGGCGATGCTTCTGTCAATATCACTCTTAGAAATGATCACCACTTCACGAGTACGGAGAGGTCCGACCATCCACAGGCTGGGAGGAGACGAGACTCCCGAGGCGAATTGGCGTTATCACCGAGACAAGACGTTACTAAGAAAGTGCCGTAGCCTGCATATATATTCAATATGTAACACAGCTTAAAGTACGTGAGAGCGAAGCGAACAACCCAAACCCAGTTCAGCTCGGTCTCGTATTAGCAAGAGGTTATGGGCGCGTAACTATACGCCCATCATCTTCTACTCGCGCAGAGCGACTTCGATAGATTTAACGAAAGCCGGACAAATACACTGTCTTTTCGTTACAAAAACGTGCCTCTTCGAAGCTCGATATTCAAGTGGCGCGCTAACGCAACACAGGTACGTCGAAAGTCGAAAATCGTTTCACGTTCCCCAAACATACAACGAGAGTACATCCTCCGCGAAACTCGGATGAGAACGCTCAAGAAACAAGACAAATAAAACCAAGACGACGATCGCAGGGGAAAAATACTCTCTCCAGCTGTCTTGTCAAAACTTCCAAACAAAATGGCTTCTTCGTCGGGCACAGCAAGCCTGGCTATAATGAAGACTCTCATCGCTACTAAGAAGAGCATCGATGAGACGGACCGCAACGCGTATAATCCACGCAAAATGCAGACGCCTGCCACATGCACTAGGCACTATCGAATACAAAAGCCGTGGACTTGAAGGGTTCGTTCCAACGACAACTCAGATTGCAAGTGGGCTCTGTGAGATTCGTGCATACGTCAACAAACTGACGGGCTCAGGCTCTTCCATCACGGACCACCTTGTGAAATACAATGTCGATGGACATCTTGTTGCCAAAACGGCGACGGACGTATTCGCACAGGCTGGTATCGTGATGAAAGCCATGAAGAATACCACCTTCACCGGAGTGACGAAATCAACGCAAGAAAGTTTGAGATGGCTTTCCCTTCCTCCCCGAACTCATCATGAACTGCAGAGGACACCCGTTCACAGACAAAGATGGTGAAACGGTAGACCCTCTATGGCCAGATCAGTACGAACTCGAAATGTACTTAGAGGCTAGAAGACCTACAGCAGCCTCACTATCCTTACCTGGTATGGATGGAACACGAACTCCTTATTGCAGATGGCAGTCGTTTCACCCAATTCACAGATGAGGAGAAGGCCATTGCTGCATCCGCCACACACGCGGCAAAAGGAGTTGCGGGAGCACCGTCATCTGATGCTGGTGAAACTATAGCACAACAAAATGCTGCAATGGCAGCTGTACCTCAAACAGCTCAAGTGAGTACTGCAGTGGCAACACCTATGCTCAAATCTTACCAATATTTCGAGTACAGCGTGGCTCAACGGAGTGCAGCGCAAACGCTGTACCTCGCAACCAACAAAGCCTTCTACAACGTATTGGTAAATACCACCAAGGGAAATGCCCTTGCATCTGTCCTGACCTGCAAAGGGGACGGATTCAAGGCGTTCCAAGGCCTACTCGAACAAAACGTTGAAGTGTCTATTACATTTTATATGGACAGGTTGGCAAAAATGCAAACGTTTCGTTTCAGTTCCAAAGTTCATCCTAGGGGTGATGCAGCAACGTTAGTCGAGCTGTGTGAATCTCTAAGGGAATCCAAGAGGATGACATTTGATGAGTTAATGTTCGTGATCTACTTCATGGCAGCTCTCCCAAGAGATGCTTATAAGCTGATATTGAAAGACTTCTGTGACAAACTTGGCGAGAAGGGCGCAGATTCAATGAGTGTTACCGAGATGGTGTCCAAGACCACATTATTCTATGAGACGGACGTCATCAAGGACAACAGGGGCTTCCGCAGGATATGTGCGTTGCTTACCCTAGGTCCGGTTCCTATAGACCCAAGGGTGCTTCCAATCAGCGCTCTTGTCAACAATACCCCACTGCAAAAGTCCGCTGTAAATGCTGCCAAAGATGACTGCATCTTCTGTGGAAACAACGGCCAAACAGCTGACGCATGCAGAGGGAAACTTCATTGCAACATATGCGGTAAAAGGACCATATTGAAGCTACTTCCTACTTGCACGGCAATCCCGTGTAGTACATGCAATAAATACTACTACAAAAGCGCGAACCACAAATATCACAAGTGCGATGGTCCCACGGCTGAAATTAAAGGCGCCGCTGAACAGCATCTACCCGCAGATCAAACATGGCGACACAGAGATGCATACAGAGCAAGACACAACATTCGTCGGCTGGAATCACGTGACCCCGGCGATGACCGTGAAAGAAACAACCATTTCTTTCACTGCAACGGGCTTCACATCGACATGTCGGATGACCAGTCCCTTCCTCAAACAAACACAGATGAGGGAGAAGACGTGACTACCACTACGGTGGTGACCACATATTTCCGGGGTTATCACTCAACCAGCTGAGACGCTACGTTGAGACAAACAACGACGAAACCTCGCCTGATGCACTCTATGCTCGTTCCAAACAGATCGAGCTAAGCACACTCTCTTTCACCACTGCGCAGGTACAGATCGAAGAGATGATTGATATGGACCGTGCAGAAGAAAACAAACGACAGAAAACAACCGTCGTACCGGTCTAGATAAATACCAACGCATGGAAAGGGACAACGCTGACTCTGAAGACGAGTATGATGAACATACTGCGAACTCCATAGAGAAAGCAACTTCCACAGAATATTCCCAAGAGCGTGTCGCAGAAGTGCTTGCAGAAGTGCCTACAAAAGTGCCTCGGCATAATTAGAGGCCTGAACACTGGAAAGTTGTCGGAAACCCATCAGAAAGGGCTGGTATCGACAACCTAATCAATAAATGGAATACCAAGCGCAGGAAATCTACCCGGAGCGGGAAAATGTCCTGCCACCTATATGGCTTCCAGTGCCAAGTACATTGTTGACGAGTTTGGCATATCTGCATCTAAGGAATACGTTGAGGGTGTGGAAAACATAACTTCCTCTAGAAAGGCAAATTTCTAACCAAATAGGGAAGTGGGGCCATATTCTTAACAAACTCTACAATTACCAATAGGAAGTATATAAACACAGCTACTAGCACCATTAAAAGGTATAAATCGCGTGCTTTTTTAATTAGACTCTGGTGCAACAGACCACATATGTAACACGAAAGAGTTACACAGTACGTTCGAAGCGAAAAAACAAACGTGTACTGTCCCAGGACCACAGAGAGTATTGGCACGATAATATTACATCTACAAAACTTCCACACAGGAAACGTAGACCAACTAGCACTCAATAAGGTGGCATACATGCCATTGAGTAAAAACTGAATCTCCATTGAAGAATTACACAAAATGAATCTTACATGAACACAGAACATAGCACACTCTACTCCACACACCAGAAAAAAGGGTATGTGATTGAACCAGCATACAATATGCTCACATTGCCTTGCACAACAAAAACGCAATGGTACATATAAATAGCAACTATGCAAGCAACAAAAGAAAAGCCTCTGACTCTGGTCTGATAAGTGCAAAAATGCTCACAAGGCAAAACGCATTCCTGCAGGAACCAAAATATCAGAAGGACATCAAAATGGATACCGAAAGGTTCAAAGAACTAAACAGCACATTTGATGTTCCCAGGTTAAATTATTTGCTTCAAAGACGATCAATATACTTCCTGCGCATTACACAACAGAAGACGATTGCTATTCCACACAATGGATGCGCATGGCTTTCAACGGTAATCCAAAGTATGCAAATGATGATATTTACAGAGCACTGGACAAAGCTGTCTTAGAGTTCAAAACAATATCTGAACCAACAAAGTTCATGTTCGTTGTTCCAACATGGGAAACAGCAAACTGGTACAGAAATTTCATTCACTACTTCGAAATCGTGGAAGAATGTCCCAAAGGAACACAACGTGTGTTTACAATACCACACAGAAGTCGGTTTGTCAAAGGACAAACATATTTTTCACCAGACAAGAGGGTGTATGTATATCCAACCAAGTGGCCAGTGATTGCTATTGGATATACACGTCCACTGGTGTGAGCCATCTCATGCGATTACAAATGAGACTAGGCGCTTTAATGTTCAAAAGCTCAAAATAGCTTACGAACTATACGAAACCGAATTCAAAGAAGAAATCGAATCGACAGACAAGCTGTACTGCTGCCCATGCAGCATAACAAAAGCTGAAAGAAATGCCATGAGTAAAAGTCCACAACGTATTATAAAATGTACTGATACCTCGAAGCAAGGGGGGGACACATCAGTTACAACGAGCAAACACTCACCTACTGAAGAAAATCTCGCATCCATAATAATCACTTTCGGTCACTTGGTCTTCACGGGTATTCCATATCTCAGTGAACATTCGTTCAAGGATGACTACAAATATGTGCTGCCTTTCATCGACTGTGCTTCAAGGCATTGCACTTTCTACCATCTCAAGAAACGTAGTGATGTCTACAACAAACTCAAAGAATATGTTGTTTGGGTAAACACCCAGAGCAATGTATCGGATGTCAAAGTTGCTTACAGTGTTACAATAATACAGGCAGACAAAGCTGCTGAATATGAAAGCAGAGAATGGCATTCAATCTGCGCTGAGAATGGCATACAAACCAAGTACGCCAGTCCAACTCTGCACGAAGATGCAGCATCAGCATAGAGCGTATGGGAAACAATCCAAGACGCAGGAAGAGTGTTAATGTACACCGCAACATTCATGAAAAAACGAATGGCCTCTGGCGTTCAGTCATGCGAACTACATATACAATAAGATGCCACATCCCCATCTGAACTACACGATGTGTCCGTTCGAGTTTGCAACAGGGATCAAACCAGATCTGAGCAAGCTTTTCATATTTGGATGTATAGCCTATGCATTCCTCGATCCGTCAAGAAGGGCTGGCAAGTTCGCATACATAGCCAAACCATACATATATGTTGGGAATGACGACGAGTCAAACGGCTATCTGCTCTAAATCAGGACAAAATATGAGACAACCACTCAAGACATCGTACAATCTGTGGAAAATGTGGACGTATATGGCAGGTGCTCAGCACTTATGACCAAACATTCGTCTACAACTATGTGTACAACACAAACGTACCTGCAAACTGCATAGACGTGGTAGACTACAATGATAAATGTGACACGATCCGCGATATCGACGTCTACTATGACAATGAAGACCAGCAATGAAGACCAGCAATGAAGACCAGCATCATGAAAACCTCGTACAGTTCAGAAAGGACACTAAACTGGTTTGCGTTCAAGCCGAAGCATTATTTCAAAGCAAACTCTACATAAGCGACGACATGAAACAACTCCTTCGTTACTTGAAAAGCCAATCAAACAAACAAAATAGAGTTAGTTTCGAACCCATATACAAAACCGTTACATACGAGTACAAACACGAAAACGATCCGAGTGAGTATCACGAATGGGTCATTCTATCAGGTGACAGAAACCGCAACAGAATTTGGGGTTAAGCTCACATAACTGACGGTTTCGTCGAGGATGCAACAACTGCCAATATAAAATAGCAACAAACAGTAAGCTATCTAAGTGAAAAACAACTGAGGGACGCTTCAGAAATTGTCGAACACTCCACAACAACAGTTTGCACAGATATGATATTTGATTGTGATGATAACAGAGGCTTGAAACAATCCACTGGATGCATTAGCACACCAAACCCTGTGGCGCCCCAAAAGAATGCAATACCATCACTACGAGGTCTGCAAACAGACACGACAAACTCAATTCAAATAATCGAAGGCAACAAACAAAACAACATAAACAATGTTGTTAAAATCCAAGAGCCTGAAAACACCACCCGACAAATAGACCTATTCCGATGTATCAGTCTACCACTCCCCTGGTCTAATAACTGAAGAAGAAAATCACTGTTACTCCGCGCGCTCTGCGCCAACCAGACTCCGAGAAAACGCTGTGGTGATTTGGCGAGAATGACGCACGAACAATGGCGTACGAAGTGTCGACGGCGGCCGCACCGTGGAGCAGACTGACGTCGTAGTAGTCATGCTGTGGATTCCGTGCAGGTCGAACGGCGAGTATCGCCGCCGCCGCGCCGTTCGGGCGCTTCCCCGTTTCTTGAGTCATACGATCGGGAAGTGACGGTCTGGATGTGAGCATCTCCCCACGGCGCGGTAGCGGCGATACTCGCCGTTCGACCCCCATGGAGTCCACGGCATGACTACTACGAAGGGATTCCGCGCCTCGACGCGGCCGCCGTCCACACTTCGTAAGCCATTGTTCGCGCGTCATTCACATCAAATCCCCTCTCGAAGGAGCGTGTTCTCGGAGTCAGGCGACCGAAGTCGTTGGCGCTGGCGTGTCAGTGATATAGCGGAATTGGTCTATTACAAAACGAACTGTAACAGCGCGAACGCATGTGAACAGCAAATATCTCCAATACGAAGAACCTCTAACATACAAACAATCCTAAACCTATTCCGATAGGAATGAATGGGAAGAAACAACTAAGAGAGAACTCCAACAGTTCGCTGATTTTGAAGCAATGTTACCCATCAAACTAGAAGAGGTCCGTGAGGATTCAAACATAACAGAATCTGAATTAGTTGCTGAAGTTGCTTTCAACGGAGATATCGAAATTGTAAAGCACGTTAGTCGCCAAAGGCTGCACGCACGAATGGAGAGTCGATTACACAGTAAAGATTTCTCCAACACGACAAATCTCTGGAATACGGTCTGTACTAAGATTCATCTTACATCATCATCTGAAACGAATCAGTGGCGATATGAGTGGAGCCTTGCTAAACGCGAAACTGAAAGAAAAGGTGTGTCTGACACTACTAGAAGGATTTTATTTCAAGGATCAAACACAGTACAATCGTTAAAAGGTTCTATGGACTCAAACAAGCTGGACGTGATTGAAACGACCTGCAGGGCGAAATGATCAGGAGTTACGACCCCGACCTGAAAAGGAGTGAAACAGAACCTTGCATCTACTTCAAACTAACAAAAGAATGCATATTCATCATATTCATCATATCAGTTCATGTTGACGACTACATCGTTGGTCACAACAATGACAGTTTTACTAAGGGTTCTGTGAGCACTAAAATACGCATGTAGAGATCACAATATCAAACAAACGTGATTTCATACTCCAGGTGTCACTCGAATAGGACGACGATAAGTTGTACCTGTCTGAAATCAGAGAAATTGAAAGGCTAATCGAGAAACACAATCTAAAGGACTCAAAACAGACTTTCGAGACACCAATGGAAGCAAAGCTGAATATAATGGATGGTCCTAAAGCTGATTTATCTGACGTACCATACGCTCAATTGGTATGTGCTCTTCTATTCATAGCAAGATGCACAATACCGTAATTTCCATTCTCAGTCACACTTCTGTGCCGATATCTCACAGACTACACAGCACCCCACTTCAAGGCTGCTGTAATAGTATTGACATATCTATGCACGATGGATTTCAAGCTGGTATACAAGATAACACCTGTTGTACAACCTCTGGGCACATTGATTGATTCAGACTGGGCAGGAGACAACGTACCTGGTCGATCCACAGCAGGGGGCATCGTATTCATATATGGTAATCGTGTAATAGGTTCTGTCAAAAACAAGGACACGTTTTACTCTCTACAAGCGAAGCAGAGTATAAACCACAAACCTATGCTTTTAAAGAAGGAATGTATTTCATAAATATCCCACAAAGTGGGATGAACATTGAAATGACTCCAGTGCAAATACACATTGAGAACATAGGCGCTGCCTATATGGCGGAGCAGGTTGTAACAAATGAGAGAACAAAACACATCTAACTGTCGTACCATTATGCAAGAGAGCAGGTTCAAATCTTCAAAAACTATGCTCTAAAGTATGTCAACACTCCACTCAACTGTATTGACATCTTTACAAAAACCACTCGACAGGGGACTATTCGAACAACACAAGAATTTCATATTCACAGTCGAAACCAAAGTTGGAAAAAACAACTAATGGGTTCACGAATGCGCAACACAGGAGGACAACGGAGGTACAAACACGCGCTACAAACAAAATAAGTTTAGACGTAGGCTGGGCTGAAACGCCTGAACTATTCAACAAGCAAATAATCTTAATAAGCGGGATTCATGGTGGGCTGTCAATATCACTCTTAGCATTAATTACCACTTTACGAGTACGGACAGGTCCGACCATCCACAGGCTGGGAGGAGACGAGACTCCCGAGGCGAATTGGCGTTATCGCCGAGACAAGACGTTACTAAGAAAGCGCCGTGGCCTGCATATAGATTATATATCCAACACAACTCAAGCACGTGAGAGCGAAGCGCGCGACCCAAATCCAGTTCAGCTCGGTATTGCATTAGCAAGAGCTCCGAGTGTGCCAGAGGCTTAATACCCCTTACGGGAAGACGCTCCTCTGACTGCGGCGCCAGATTCGGCGCGACGGCGTGTGCGGCTCGCATGGCGTTTGACGAGTTAACACTTGAGTCATTTAGTTGGGAAACCACACAGCGCGCCGCCGACGCTGTCGCGCCGAAATTGCCGCCTCCACCAGAGGATCGTCATCCCGTGAGCGAATCAAAGACTTTGTATCACGGAAAGTACCGCTGCCACCGGCGCGGCGCTCCGCCTTGCCGCCATGCAGATTGCGAATTACAGGCGTTTTCTTCATTTCGTGCCTGCGCCCCACCAGTAATTTCTGAGTGCGTCGATGTATGGTGAGTCGGCAGTCTGTTTTTAACTCCCATAATTTACCGAAATGGGTGTAAGAAAGTGGGATGGTCGAGCGGACAAAATCACATACTACTGAAACAATCCCCCGGTCATTTAGTGAAACGAGTAGGCCATTCCTCGACCCTGGAACTGTGGATCAGTTGGCCGATGTGGGGAGCGCATTCATGTGTGAGGCTGTTCTCCGCGTCGATGTCGTCGTTCGGCGTGCGTCGCTCCCCAGCATTTTTCCCGCGCGCGCTTCATGGTCACGTGCGTTCCCCTCCCCCCCCCCTAGTCGTCGTCCATCTCGCGTCGCTCGCCTGGTTTATCTCTTTTTGGTTGCCGTTTGCCGTCGGCCACGAGGGGGAGAGGGGCGACGCGCGGGGCGGAGGGGTGGGGGGGCGGCGACGACTTGCTCGGGGGGGCGGCGCGCGCCCGACGAAGACGAGCGCGGGGAAGACGGCGCCGGGGGGCGCGACGCGGGGCAGAGTATCACACACGAATGCGCTGCTCCGTCGGCCATCTCGCCTGACTGACTTGACTGTCCCGTCCTCCCACAGTTTTGAGGGCGCTGTGTCCGGCCAGCACAGAAACAGGTCGGTCCGGGGGTGTCGGTGGTTTCGACCCCCCCCCCATTTTGCCCACACGAAAAGTCGACGATCTGAATGTCGAAATCACTATCACCATTTGCAAAACTGATATCTGGATTTTGACTCTGTCGGCAAGCGGATCGGTGAAAACAGACGTCAACAGATCCGCTGACGATCCGTTGAGTCTGTCTGTCTGCCAAGTGGCCAATCCATACCGAATCCACCATCTATTAACTCCCCGTCCGGGAAAATTTTGGTTCCTGTGTCCGCGGATCTGAGATCGTTGCATCTTCACACTATGTCGACGCCAAGCGCGCGGTTTCCGCCCACGAGACGCCATGTGTATGAGCTGCGAATGCTTTGCAGCGACGTGAAGGGTGCATAACTCGCGGACATGCGGTAAAAAGAGAGCTGCACGAAGCCGAATGGCGCCGGCAAAGAGTGCACCCAGTCGAAACCGACCCACTGAAGTTCAAAAGATCAGAAAACGAAATACATTGACACACACTTTGCTGGCGCCGTGCGGCTCGGTGCGGCGCTCTTTGAATGGCGTGCCCGCGAGTCGTTACCCGTCACGCCAAGGCTGTTCGCAGCCCAGACACATGGCATCTTGTTGGGGAACACCGCGCGCATGGCGTCGACGTCAGCGAAGAAACCGCGAGGGCCCTTCGCTGGCAGAGCTACACGTGGTGTGTGGTTTCCCTCTTGAGTTACATACCATGGCTCCGGCTCGACTTGAGATAGCCAAAAGCAGAGGGGCAATCAGACGAGAATCCGCTGTCCGCTCGGGAGGTGGTGTCAGAATCCGGATGCAAGTTTTGAAAATGGTGATATTCGACAGGCAACCGCTGCCAGTACCGTAGTAATACAGAGTCGGAATATCCTCACAAATTTCCTCAATTGAAGACTGTCCTCAGGGTGCCACTTTGGTCCGTCCAACGGACTACAAAAAAGAGTCAAAAAGTGAGAGAGACGTAAACAAACGCTATTCACTGGTTTCCCAGCTCGGGGCTTTTCTGGGTAAATGCGCACTGCCGTCAACTAAGCGCGAGGGCTCCACCGGGTACCGCGGCTGCATGAGGATATATGGCCGCGGGCGACGGCGGGCCGCGCTGGATGGAAACTTAACACATCGAAGTATCACCAAATTCACGTGAAGATCCCCTTTAGTTTGGAGCGTCACCGCATGTCCCCCGCGCTCGAACATCGCGTCTTGAAAGGCAAAACTTTGCTATCAATCAGCGGCTGTCCGGCCGAACAACGACGACCACACCGGCTTCGAAGACGCGTTTGCCGACTATGCTGCACGAAACGAACCTGGCGCGCGATGGCGGCGGCGGCACAGACAGCGGCGGCAGCGGAAGTGGCGGCCGCCAGTCTCGACTTACTTATGCATGGTCGACGGGAGGTGTCGCCGCTTGGAAGCGCGCGATACACGTCGTCGCGCCGCCACCAGGCGGCGTTTACGGCGTCATCTCACGTGAAGAGTTCTGACGGATTCTGCCTATTTAGATTCAAAAGCGCGAAAACACGATAATTCATTTGGTCGTCTGACCATAGGACAAAACGACGGGAAAGGGCTCAGGAAAGGTGGGTAGTTTATTTTCCTTCCGATGCTCTCGCATTGTTTTGGTTTCTTGATTTTGGTGATCCGCCGTTGTCGGATACTCCTATTTGGCAAAACCACCAGTCACCCATGCGGATTACAGTGGTGTCCAGTCTTGGCCCCCAAATGGCGCGCTGTGCGTGCTAGGCACTATAATTTTGGTAGCCTAACTGTGGTAGCGGTGTGTCGCACGCCTGGGGGTATTGAGCGTGGTATCACAACGCCTGAGGCCAAGCACTCTGGGGCTCGCAGCTCGAGTCTCTACTCTATACCACTCAAACCAGGCGGGCACCAACACTCCTCCTCATTGGAGTTGGGTCGGCAAAGCGTCGGCCACCGGCACTGCAACGCTGCCTACCTAGCCTGCCTACCGTGTTGTATTGCCTCCGACGGGAAGGTAGCACCGCAGCACAGTAGTCTATCTAAGTTCATTTTGTGAAAACCGAAATAGCAAAGCAGGGTGCGCATGACATTCGTCATAATATAAACCAAGTCTCCGGGTCACGTGTGACCCTCACGGCCCTCATATGATTGGTCGAGAGAGTGATTGACTGAGATTTGATTGGCCGGACCTTTTGCACGTTTCACGCCAAACTGCCAATTCTGAACGTGTCGTCCCTGATTGGTCGATGCACATTGCATGATTCTCCCGCGTTCTTGACTGGTCGACAGACTGTATTCGGGGCGTTCACGGGGTAGTCGCACCGGAGACTGGGTTTAATGGTTATCCAACTCGTAGAGTCATGTTCATCGTCTTCTCACATAACGGTTCCGTCGTCGTATTCTTCGAAGTTTTCTTCATCAGTCATCAACCCAGTCGTGCGACATTCTGTAGCACTATCGTTTGGTGTACCGAGTGACGCAGCACGCCAGCACCCGTCGCCGCGTTCCTGCATCACCCGTCGCCGCACTGCAGCACGGTGCCGAGGTTCGCGACTACCCAGTTGAGCTCAGAGCACAGCAGCCGGTCGAGCAGGTGGGTCGCGAGCTGGAGGGCGAGGGGCCACAGCGTGAGCGTACCCGCGCACTGCCGGAGCATGCTGGACGCGCCGTCCGCGAGCGCCCGCCGGCGATTCTCGGCGAGGCCTGTCCTGTAGCGATCGTCGGGGGCGTTGTATAGGAACATGGACCAGGGTGTGGCGCTCTCGGCCCTGAGGGTCGCTGGCTCGATGACGGTGGGGAGCGCGCCGCTCTGCTCCTCCTTCTTGGACTCGAGGGTGGTGAAGCGAGCCGTGGCAGCGGGTGCGCCGCTCAGTTCTTCCTTCTCGGACTGGAGGGCGGCGAGGCGAGCCGCGGCAGCAGGCGCGCCACTCAGCTCCTCCTTCCATGACTGGAGGGCAGCGAGGCGCGCGGCAGCAGCGGGTGTGCTGCTGTGCTCCTCCTTCCAGGACTGGAGGGCGGCGAGGCGAGCCGCGGCAGCGGACGCGCCGCTTAGCTCGTCCTCCTCGGACTGGAGCGCGGCGAAGCGAGCCGCGGCAGCGGGTGCGAGGAGCTACGCCTCCTCCTTCGACTGGATGGCTGCGGGGCAAGCTGCTGCAGCGGGCGAGCCGCTCTGCTCCTCCACCTTGGAATGGAGGGCGGCGAAGCAAGCTGTGGCAGCGGGCGCGTCGCCCTGCTCCTTCTCCTTAGACTGGAGGGCGGCGGGGCAAGCCACGGTGGCGGGCGTTCCGCCCTGCTCCTCCTCCTTGGACTGAAGGGCAAGGCGGGGCAAGCCGCGGCGGCGGGCGAAGCAGTGGGGTTACCGTTGTGCTACTCCTCCTCGGGCGCGAAGACGGCGAAGCACGTCGCTGCGTTGGTGGATGCCGGCGGCTCGGCGGGCGTGGCCGCCGTCGCAGCTGTCGTCGCAGGTGCCGGCGCGGTCGCCGCGCGCGGGTCGGCGCGGATCGTCAGCTTGCCCTCGAGGATGGCGAAATCAATGTCGCCGGCGGCGGGGACGCGGAGGCAGTCGCCACGCTCGCCGAGGACGAGGCTGCACCCCTCCTCTGCCAGCTTGGCGCGCGCATCCGTGTCCAGCGAGAGGCGGTGGCGGCGAGGATGAAGCCCGCGTACTCCTCGGCGGGCGGGCTCCAGCCGACGGGCTCCTGAAAGGCCGGCGCGCGCGCGTCGCTGCTGGGCGCGGTGGCGTCGAGGATGAAGCCCACGCGGTCTTGAGCGGGCGGGCTGCAGGACGAAGCGGTGGCGGAGAGCGCGAAGTTGTCGGCTCGCCCGTGGCGGTCGGACTCCTGCTCGTCCTGGCGTTCCGGACAGTCCCCTCCTCCCGCTTGCCGCTGGCCACGAGCGCGGTGCCCCGCTGCCTGCGTATGTAGCGCTCGATGGCGAAGTGCATCCCCTTGCCGTGGTGGGATGGGTCCTGGCACTCGAGCTCGCCCCTGACGTGGCCTGGCAGGTTGCAGTCGAAGCAGAAGTCATCGCGGCCGCGGGCCTCGGGGGTGTGGAAGTGGCCGCGCCCTGGGCCGCCGCTACGTCCGCCGTCCTCGCCGCGCCCTCGCCCCGAGCGTCTGCAGTTTCCGCGGTCGCCGCCCTGGGCAGCATAGACGTTCCCGCCGCCGCCGCTGAAGCCGGGTGCAACGCTGTCGCTCTCCTCGGA
>Ga0307489_10001414_pt1 | contig 15813 bp, 26 predicted proteins | sample SB12metaG_FD_202247 | JGI IMG/M metagenome (GOLD analysis project Ga0307489, IMG submission 202247) | Sea-ice brine microbial communities from Beaufort Sea near Barrow, Alaska, United States - SB 1.2 | ecosystem: Environmental > Aquatic > Marine > Coastal | place: USA: Alaska | collected... | reverse complement strand
CTCCTCCTCCTCCTTCCTCCTCCTCCTCCTTCCTCCTCCTCCTCCTCCTCCTCCGACGAAACGAAGCACGACTCATCTCCAGGGTGCATGCTCATACAGACGCGCGTCGAGTCGTCGTTCTCATGGACCTTACCACCCGGACAAGCAGCAGGGGAAGAGCGCGGACGATGTGGAGAGGGCGCAGAACCGATTCATGAAGATCCAGAAGGCGTACGAGACCTTGTCGGCAGGGGCGGCTTATACTCGTCCACTTCTCAGCTCAACCTGAGCTGGGAAGATGGGGTCGGGAGGAGGAGGAGGAGGAGGAGGAGGAGGAGGACCGTTTCTGTCACCGTAACCTCCATCGAATCCCACAAAAGTGCTTACGTTGAGCTGAAGAGTGGAAGATTGTCAGCCCCTGGTTGCGTCGCAACGAATCCAACAAAAGTTGTTACGTTGAGCTGAAGAGAGGACGAATGTCAGCCCCTTGTTGTCGGATGGGGAGAAGAAGCGCAACTATGACTCGACGGGGTACGCTGATCCGCGGGACGCGTATAAGGCAGGAGATCACTCTCGACCACTTGTCGGCTTGACGCGAGCGCGTTGTGTGAGAACCGCTGGGTGTATTGGGTCGCTGAGTGTTGAGATGAGTAGAGGACGAGTGTAAGCCCCTAATACAAGGACCAGCCGCCTCGCGGGCCGGGGGGGCAGCGCAGGCCCGGCGGCGGGTACGGGCACAACACGGGTTTTGACTCTGGGGGCGGCGGGGGAGGGTTCCCCGGGGGGCGCTTCGGTGGCTTCGGGTTCAACCAGCCCGACCCAATCACGTCCGACACGCTGGACCTGACCCCTGGTAAGGCGGTGCAGGTTGAACCGATGAAACCTGTGTTGAAAGCGCCTGGAACAAGAACTGGAAACTATAACACGATGAACCGCCTTCAAACTTTAGTTTCAAATTCAACTCGCGCCGCTACACCCCGCCAACTTCGCGAAGTACGTGTTGAACGGCGGCCGCACGTGGGTGGTGCAGGTGTACCACGACGGCAGCGAGCTGTGTCAGCGCGCCGCGCCATCGTGGGCAGGGGCTTACATTCTTCCACTGCTCACCTCAACCTGAGCCGTTTTGTTTCACTGAAACGCTGGAACCACCTAGAGTATTCCACGTGCTTACGTTGAGCTGAAACGTGGACGAGTGTAAGCCCTTGGTCGCAGGAGCAGACCGCGCACTCCCTGGAGGGTATCGCCAAGCTCGGGCGAATCAACATCGCGCTGTACCCGAAGCTTGCCGCGCAGGTGGCGCCCCAGCACCTGTTTTCCTCCCAGGCGGTGTCGCCGAACGACCTGCCTATCGTGGTTGGGTTCAAGAAGGAGTGCAAGGCCTTCTGGTGCAAGCGCCGCTACCGGCACGGGCTTACACTCGTCCACTTTTCAGCTCAACGTAAGCACTTCTCGTCGGCTACACTCTTCTACATTTCACCTCGACGAGAGCACTTCATGATGGGTCAAGTTACTCTTATGGGTGATATCAGTGACTTAGACGGCTCAGGTTGAGTTGAGAAGTGGACGAAGACTGTAGCTTCAGTGACAAATCAATGGCTTGTGTTGAGCTGAGTAGTGGACGAGTGTACGCCCGTGGCTACCGGGGCATCATGAAGGAGAACGCTCTGAGCGCGTTTGTGATGGATCGCCTTCTCCGCTTCCATGGTGAGGCAGTGCAGGTTGATCCGATGACATCTGATGTGAAACCGCCTGAAACCAATCTCTTGATGCTTACATATGATGAACCGCTTTCAAGTTTTACTTTCGAATACAATTTGCGGCGCTACACCATGACGTGCCCGTGCTAACCAAGGACACGCTTGGCGGTTTCCTGGACAACAAAGAGTCAGCGCACAAGGTGAAGTTCGTGGTGTTCTCGCCGCGCGCGTCGCCCCCCTCGCCGCTCCTCAGGCGCGCGGCGACGGAGTACACGCAGGACGTCGCGTTCGCTCGCGTGCACTTCGAAAGAAAAGATTCCGCCTACTGGACCAGAACCTTCGGTGTGCACACGCCCCCCGCGGCAGGGGGCTCATTGCGATCGGGCACTCGAACGACGTCGAATGAACTGAATCACCCCTTCCTCCTCCCCCTCCTCCTCCTCCCTCTCCTTCTCCTCCTCCTCCTCCTCCTCCTCCTCCTCCTGCTCCTCCTTCTCCGCCTCCTCCTCCTCTGTCTCCACCTCCTCTCCCACCTCGTCCTCGTCCTCCTCCCCCTCCTCCTCCTCCTCCTGCTCCTCCTCCTCCTACTCCTCCACCTCCTCCTCTTTCTGCTCTTCGTCCTTCTCCTCCTCCACCTCCTCCTCCTCCTCCTCCTCCGTGCATATGTATGAGCACTCACCCTGAAGGTAAATCATGTTGTGATATCGGGTCGAGTGCGTGTTCCCTATGACCTTGCTACTTGGTGCTGGTGCTCAAGGAGGGCGGCACCAATGTGGTTGAGCATGAGGTTTCAGGCAAGGACCGGCTGAAGGCCTTGTTGATCGAGCACAAGTATCAGACTCTGCCGCAACTTCGCAGCTCCAACGCGAAGTCAATCGGCTGCCAACCCGGCGGTTTGGTTCAGGTCTGCGTGGTCGTCATGGGGGTGCCGGGAGGCGCGTTTCATGACGCGAAGGGCGCTCTGCGGCGCAGTAAACTCATGCTGGATTCCAAACGGTCGGCGTCCTTACCCAAGCACCTGTCGGCGCTCGCGGTAGGGCGGTGCATGTCGAAACCCGTGTTTGCACACACACAAGATGAGAAGTCCTGTGCTCTTCTCCCTGACTCAATGCCCGTGTGTCACTCTATGATCTTACCACAAGCTACTATATTCAAGGCGCCTGCTTTCATCGCTTGCTGAACTGTGATGACCCGCTTTTGAAGATTGCTTTCAATTTCAGCTCGCGCCGCTACATCGGGTCAGCGCTGGACAGCAAGGAGATCACGTTCGTGTGGGTGGATGCAAGCGAGCAGAAAGCCTACTGCAAAGCGCTCTTACCCGCCGGCGCCGGCGCATCCTGCGGGCAAGCGTCGATGGAGCCGAGGGTTGTGGCCATGCGTTTCCGTGACGGCCCGGATAAGATTGAGCACGTAGTGTACGGCGGTGAGATGAAGGAGGAGAGCATTCTGACTTGGATGACGGCAGGCGCTTAGACTTTTCCCCTCTCATCTCAACCTAAGCCATTTTGGTCAATGAGCCGAGATGTTTCCAGTCTGTGAAGTACTCGGGTCAAGACCCATCGATCTTGTTGCCGTTTTCTGAAGACTGCACCACCCAAGGTATCCCACAAAGAGTGCTTACGTTGAGCTGAAAATTGTACGAGTGTAAAGTCCCTGGATGACGGGGGAGTTTCACGAGCGCGGTTCCAGGGGCCTGACCGCAGTGGACAGGGGAACGGCCCACTGGCCGGAGCTGGAGGAAGCCGCGGGGCGCGGCGTGATGGAATTCCTTCAGAACATCAAAACCGAAGTTTTGGCAACTGCCTACGATTTGGGGGAGGAGATTATGTACATCTGTATCGAGTCTGGTCCGCTCGCGCCCACCTTCGTCCTGTTGCTGGTAGGGTGATGCAAGTTGAACCGATGAAACCCAGGTTGAAAGAGCCTGGAATTCAGCGCTTGAAGCTAACAAAAGATGATCTGGTTCCTAACTGTGCTACCAATCTCAAGTTGCGCCGCTACCTGCTGGTGTCGTTCATTCCCTTCCTGTTCTCTTCGTCAAAGCCGAAGGCGCCCAAGAAGAAGAAGGAGGAGACCGCCACCGCTAAGGCGGGTCCGCTCGGCGACGTGACTGATCTGGATGAAGCCAAACTAGCGAGCCTAAAGGAGTCGCACGGCGGATGGATGGTGGGGGCTGACACTCGTCCACTAGTCATCTCAACCTGGGCCATTTCATCACTGAAACCACAACAAAAAAAGCTCACATCAGGCCAAAAAGTGGACGGTTGTGCACGGCTATGTTTGGGCCCTGGGCCTACAGGGGCTCACACTCGTCCACTTGTCATCTCAATCTGAGCCGTTTCTATTACAGAGACCCTGCAGCCACCCATCATATCACATAAAAAGTGCTTACGTTCAGCTGATAAGTGGACGAGTGTGAGTCCCTGACTGGTGGTGATGATGTTTGTGAAGGGCGTGGATACCGACCTGGATCCGCTCAAGAGCCTGCAGGTGAGGTGGTGCAGGTTGACCCTATCAAACTCACGTTGAAATCGCCTGGATATCAGCGCTTGAAAGTGAATTACGACGAAGCGCTTTCAAACTGCGCTTTCAATTTCAACTGGCGCCGCTACATTCAGGCTTCGTTCAAGAGCGAGCCCAACCTGTCGTTTGGCACGGTAAACATCTCAGCGCTCATGGGTTGGTCAGAGTTTGCGGCGAAGATTGGAGGAGGGCCGAACACTTTGGTACTTTGGCACGCGTCACGGGCAAAGTATCAGAAGGTGGGGAATGGTGACGGCAACACGACCCACGCAGTGCTGTGCTCGAGGATGGAGAAAATATTGGACGGGATGGGCACTTGGGAGGAGTGCGACTGGCCGTGAGTGAGGTCGTGCGAGAAGGGTCGTGCGAAGAGAGCGGTCGTGAGAGGAGTCGTGCTCACGCGGTGTTGGCGTTTCACTTGGATGGGCCCCCATGCGTGTTATTCTTTTTATTCTTCTATGTGACGCGCTTGCGCTCTCCCAATGAGGTTCTACGCGCAAATTATTTTTGTCTAGTCTACAATAGTTTTTTTGTTCACAACTTTCTTAACTTTCTCACGAAGGCACCTTGAGCAGCGGCCCGTCCAGATTGGGGGAACCCTGCTCCTTCCCCGCCTCCTCCCCCTGCTCCAACCCCTGCCCTGCCGCCTCCTGCCCCTGCTCCCCCGCTTGCTCCTCCTCTGGCCCGTCCACAGAACTCTGCACCTCGTCAGCCGACATGGTCGCCGACATCTTGGCCACCAATTCATCCGCGGACATCTCATCATCCGCCGACCACCCTATCTCACCTTCGACCAGCAGTGACTTAATGGTCTTCTCCAGCTTCGTCTTACTCTAGGGCCTGACCAAATATGCCGAGAATTCTTAATTTGGGGGCACTTTCTCCTGAATGTGGGTGCCTCCGGGAAAGTTGGCTGCTTTCGTAGCGTTTTCAGGCGTTTATACCGGCGTTTCTCGGAACACTTTGGGGACTTTTGTGAACATTTCTGGAAGTTATAGGCAGAGTACTCGGGAGTTCGGAATTGGAGATTAACGAAATTCCAAAGGATCGTTTGGTTAGGCCCAACCTTACTCGCGCCCCGCATGACGTGCACCTGCTCCTGTCCGCGGTAGCATCGGAACTCGGGCGTGGCTTGCAACTTCAGCACGTCGCGGCACAGATTGTAGCGGCGTACGTTGAAATTGAAAGCAAAGTTTGAAAGCGGTTTATCATATTTTAGCTTCATGCACGCAAACCAGGCGCGGTCAAGCTGGGGTCAATCTGGGGTCAAGCTGGGGTCCTACCAGATGCGCGGCGCCGGGACTGCCGTCACCCATCACCTTGAGAAACAAAGTGTCCGTGTACTGCGAAGCGACAGCTTGAAACGAGCGCTCAAATTTGATGCACGGGCGGCAGTGCGTGTACCCGCACTAAGGGTCTCACACTCGTCCGTTTCCCATCTCAACCCGAGCCGGGTGTTCACCGAAACCACAGCAAAAATTGCTCATATCAGGCCAAACATATGGACAGTTGTGCACAGCTGTGTTAGGGCCTTAAAGGGGCTTACACTCGTCCATTTGCCAGCTCAACCTGAGGCGTGTTTGTCACTGAGATCAACCAACGTACCCTCCAAATCGTGCTCACGTCAAGCTGAAAAGTGGACGAGCGTAAGCCCCTACCCGCACTCCAGCACCACCAAGCAGCCGTCTTTCGCCACCTCCCCTGTCGACATGGCCTTGACGGTGGCGTCCTCCAGCAGCTTGTCGAACTCGAACACCGAGTTCACCTCCCGCACCACTGACTGCAACAGCATGTACTGCCACCACTGTGTAGGGCCTGACAGATAATGCTCGCCACGTCATGTGATCCGATTAACTCAAGAAACGAGGGGCTACAATGCGGAGGATGACGTGGGGCCTGCCAGATGATGCTCGCCGACTCATGTGATTTCACATCACTCAAGAAACGAGGGTCTACAACGTGGAGGATGACGTGGCAGGCATCATCTGTCAGGCCCCACCACTGTTTGAACTCGTCCAGCGTGGCCTCCAGCCTCAACCCACCGGTGAAATACCGAAGCAGCCCAGTGTGTAGAGGCGCAAGTTGATTTTGAAAGCAGAAGTTGGGCGGTTGACAGCAGTATATCACACTGTTGTTTCAAGCGCGTAGTTCCAAGCGATCTCAACTGGGGTTTGATAGGGTCGACCTGCACCGCCGCCCTACCATTGACCTCGGTGTCGGACAATGTGAGGCCGAGCAGGCGCGTGCCTGCTAGCAGGTCGCCGTGGCTGAGCATGTCGTCCCTGTCGCAAGGGGCTTACACTCGTCCGCTTTATGGCTGAGCACGGTTCAGTGAGATCCGTCGGTCGGTTTGGGGGTTTCAATGAACAGAGCGGCTCAGGTTGAGGTGAGAAGTGGACGCATGCAAGCCCCTGCCGGTCGCGGTCCAGCTTCTTGAACACCCACACGAGGTCCGCCTCGTGAATCTCCCGAGGCGCCGGGGAGCCGGTCACCGTCTGCAATATAGCGGCTTGCAACAGCCCCACCGCCGCTTTTCTTCCGGGCTTTAGTGGCGCAAGTTGCAGTCGAAAGCAAAGTCTGAAAGCGTTCATCACATTCAGGCTTCAAGCGCTGACACCAAGCACTGTCAACCTGGAGTCAACCTGGGGTCAACCTGGGGTCAACCTTAGGTGAACCTGCATCTCCCTACCTAGCTCGATGTGGGCGCCTACAGCGGCGCCTTTGACCAGCGCGCGGTCGGGGAAGTCAGCCATCACCAGGACATCCGGGTTGAGGCCCGCGGCGGTGACGCTCGGTGTAGCGGCGCAAGTAGAATTCGAAAGCAAAGTTTGAAAGCAGTTTCAATAGTTTAGCTTCAATCGCTGGAACAAGGCGCGGTCAACCTAGGGTCAGGTCAATTCGGGATCACCCTGCAAAGCCACACCTCGGGCGGAACAGAGGTAACAATAGCTCCTTTGGCAGGCCCGCCGCCGCGCCGGTGGTGAGCAGGATCATCTTCTCCGGCTTCACCGTGTAGCGCCGCAAGTTGAAAGCAACAGTTGAAAGCAGCTTCTCACATTTCAGTTTCAAGCGCTCAGTTCCAGGTGCTTTCAGCAGGGGTTCGATAGTGTAAACCTGCACCGCCTCAGCAAAGCTTGAAAGCAGTTTCAAAGAGTTCAGTTTCCAGCGCTTAGTTCCAGGCGGTTTCAGCGTGGACTTTGATAGGGACAACCTACACCGCCCTACCACCGTGGTTGCGATCTTCTGAAGGTACCTGTCCACCAGTGTGGCCCACGCCAGAACTGCCGCGCAGCAGGGTTGTTGCTGCGCAGATCGGGTTAGGGGGTCAAACGGGGATGGTGTGTACCGCGGTATGGTCACGATCTTTGAGTTAATAGACCCTCGCCCATACGAGTGTACGGGAGGCTGAAGCTGAAATACAATGTAATTTACATGAGCGACCGTCTATTGACTCAAGAAAATCCAAATTCCCGTTTGACCCCCACCCGATCTGTGTAGCAACAAGTACTCGAATCGAGATCGGAGCAGGACATAACTTCAGGGTTAATGCTCGTGCTGCAGACGCACGGAGGAGGAGGCGGAGGAGATTCAACGTCGGTCAGGTGCTGGTGCTTGTTCTCAACAGCCCCCCTGCCTTGAATCCTTCACATTCATCTATCAGCCTCGAATCACCACCCTCGTCGACGTCGAACATAGTCTGGGAGCCGCCCCCGCTCATCATAGCCGCAACCTCCCTCTTTATAGCGGCGCAAGTTGGAATTCAAAGCAAAGTTTGAAGGCGGATCATCACATCGTAGCTTCAAGCGCTGAAAGCAAGGTGCTGTCAACGCGGTTTGCAAAGTAGCTTCATACGCTGAAAGCAAGGCGCTTCCAACGCGGTTTTCAAAGTTGGAGTTGAACGCACAGTTTGAATGCGGATCATCATATTGTAGCTTCAAGCGCTGACAGCATAGGCGCTTTCGACAAACACGGGTTTTGATACTGTCAACCTGCACCGCCCTACCTCTCTAAACCCAACTCATCTAAATCCGTCGAAGCGTCTTTATGCCACCACTGCTTCCCGCCCAGCCCGTATTTGACCACCCTCTCGATCACGTCCTCCGCGTTTGGAGGCACCGCCGGCGCCCCGGAGGAGGGTCATAGAGAACAAGCGCCCGCACCGAGGTCGGTGCATGACTTATGTCTGCACCTTCAGGGATAATGCTGATATATAGTACTGTACCTTCAGGGATAATGCTCATATAGACGCGCAGAGGAGGAGGAGGAGATTCAAGTCGGTGAGTGCTTGTTCTCAATAACATCCCTGTCTGGACTGCAGGGTCGACCGAGATCGGAGCACGGCTCATTTTAAGTGTGAATGCTCATATAGACACGCTGGGGAAAGGAGGAGATTCAACGTCGGTCGAGTGCATGCTTTCAATCACCACCCTGCCACGCCTTCCCATTCCCACGTCTTCTGCAGTTTGTCCAGCTCGCGCTCGTACGTCCCAGCGGCAGGGTCGTTGGCAGCATACACTCGACTACTGAGTTCGGAGGATGACTTGCCTGAAGCGTGGATGCCCATACAGACAGAGGATGATGAGGTGGAGGAGAAGAAGGAGGAGGAGGAGGAGGAGGAGGAGGAGGAGGAGGTGGAGGAAGAGGATGAGGTGGAGGATGATGATGAGGTGGAGAAACTGAGGTGGATGAGGTGGACGAGGATGAGGATGAGGCGGAGGATGAGGCGGAATTGCAACTCCAATCAACCTCGGTCGAGTGGTTGTTCTGAGTAACCCCCCCTGGGGTTGTTCTGAGTAACCCCCCCTGCCAGGTCAAGTGCGTGAGGTCGGAGTTCCGCACCTTAATGTAGTGGCGCAAGCTGAATTAGATAGCAAAGCTTGAAAGCAGTTTATCGCATTTGAGTTACAAGTGCTGAATGGTGTATATGGGACCATTAATCAGAGTGAGGAAATAATGGTCCTCCCCCATTGACGAAACCAACGCGCCTTCAATTCGAGTATGAGCTGGTTTCGACCTGCACCGCCACCTCTGACCCTATATCCGCACAAATTTGACGCTGTATCTGTAGGAATCTGACCCAATATCCGTATACATCCGGGGTCAACCTGGACCTCCCCACCTTGACGCCCATGTTGTATGTGACGCCGCCGATGCCCTTCCCAATGGTGCACACCACCACCACGCCGGACTGTTGTGATCCCGGCCCGAAGTACATCTCCGCATACGCCGCCGCCTCGCTGGAGGGCCGCTTGCGAATAAAGTTTGATTGCGGTTACGAGTACAACTCACAACCCGTTTACAGAGCATGTCTACTTCAGCAGATGCGCCCGATTTCGAGAGACGATTCCGGGCTATCGTGGGTTTTTTCCAACGATTTTGTGACATTTTGGACCAGACACTACTCGTTGAAGCGAGTTATGAGCGATACTCGTAATCTCATTGTAGCTTCAAACGCCGAAAGCAAGCGCGGTCAACCCTGGGTGAAGCTGCAGCGCCCTACCTCGCTATGTATCATGGTGCACACCGTCCCGCGCGAGTCCGGCATCATCCCCTCCAGCGTCTTCGGTGTGGCCTGGTTGCCCACCACCAGGGGCAAAACACCTCTCCACTTTCCGGCTTGACGTGAGCACTTTCTATATTTATGTGCGATACGTTGGGATTCTTCAATACGGCTAGTAACGAACGGCTCAGGTTGAGGTGACGAGTGGATGAGGAGGAGGAGGGGGAGGACGTGATGAGAAGGAGGATGAGAAGGTGAGGCGGAGGAGAAGGCGGCGGAGGAGGAGGAGGCGGAGGAGGAGGAGAAGGAGGAGGAGGATGAGGAGGAGGAATTGAGAAGAGTGAGGAGGAGGAGGAGGAGGAGGAGGAGGAAGAGGAGATAAATTATTGCGCCCCTACCGAGGACGCGCATGGCGGCACGTGTGACGCTGACGCCCACCGGCCCCTTCCATTTAAAATGTTTAATGACCTTCCCCATCGCCTCCGCCACGCTCTCCTCCGACAGCCATAGGCTTACACCCGTTCACTCTTCGGCTCAACGTAAGCACATTTTGAGGGACATGCTGAGTGTGTTCTGCGGTTCAGGGACCACAAGCGGCTCAGGTTGAGCTGAGAAGTGGACGAGTGTAAGCACCTGCCGACAGGGTGTCCAGCACCGCGCTCACCCCGGGGCGCTGGAACTCCGCGTTGGCGGTGTCTACCGGCGCCGCCTTCGTCAAGGGGCTTACACTCGGGTGGTTTCGTGTGAGTTTAGGTGACGCACTGGGCGGGTTGGCGTGAGTTTCATCGACGACTCGGGTGGTTTGCCGTGAGTTTGAATGATGATTTGGGTGGTTTGGCGTGAGTTTGATTGATGACTTGGATGGTTTGGAGTGGAGTGCCGAGGAGTGAGTGGAGTGGGATGTGCGACCTCGCCTTCAGGCTGTGCATCCGCAGCTCCATGCCTAGCACCACCTCGCCCTCCGGGTAGTCCCTGGTTGAAGGGAGCGGGGAGGGGCGGTATATTAGGAGTGTCTTAGGGGCGTATTAGGGGTGTACCAGGGGTGTATTAGGGGTGTATAGGGGTATATTAGGGGTGTATTAGGCGTGTGTCAGGGGTGTATTAGGGGTGTATGAGGGGTATAGTAGGGGTGTAGTTGGAGTGTAGTAGGGGTGTGTTACAGGTGGGGTTGGGCCGGGTGGCGGGTGCCGCGGCCTGTCAGCTCATGGCAACGCCGGTAGTAATTCGCAGTATCGGAGGTGTGGTTTCTGGTTGAAAGGAACGTGGAGGGGGTGGTGCGGGTGGCTCGGCCTGTGAGGTGTGAGCACCAGGCAAGAGGGTGGCCCGGCAGCTAGGCAAAGCCGGGTGATATCGAGGCGACGCTCTGCTCCGCTCCGAGTAGCAGACTGGATACATTTCTACTCAATGGTTCGGGGCGTGGTTGCAAGGGCGCGGACGGCTCGACGCACCTGTCCGACAGCTGCCACCCCGCCGACGGCTGCGCGGACTTCATCACGGTCACGCTCGCCCGCCTGAGAGCACAGTATGGGAGGGGCCGACGCGGCTGACTCAGCAAACGTGCCTAGGGTGCCATGCCATCTTCTTGCCATCTTCCCGCGCGGTGCCCACGACAATACGCGCCTGTTACACACGGACGGCGCTACGAGTGGTGACCAAAGCGGCGGCAGTGGTGGTACCAGCACCACGGCGCTCAGCAGCGTGCCTCCGCCACCCACTCCGCCGCGCCCGGTTCGCGGGAGGTCAGAGGACGAACCAAACGTCGCAATTCGTCGGAAGCATCTAAAGGCGGGTGTGGGAAACACGTTTGACAAGAACGCGCCTGTGTCTTGTGGTCGCGGCTCGAGCGACAGGTCTGGCACGGTGCCGCACCCATGGCGCCGCCACTCGGTTGGTCGACCCAGCCACCGCCGCCTGGCGCATACACGACGACGCCATTTGGTGCCGATAAGCTTTCCGATAAGATTTCGAAGCCCGACGGTTCGGTCCCTTCAGCTACAGATGACGCGCGCGGGCCGGGATGGGTCTTCGGGCTCTTGGAAAGACCGAGCAGCGCGCGTCAGCCGACGGGCGCGACGCTTCCGCTGTTGACAGCGGCGCGGTGCGCGCGGGCTTGCCCTGGTTAAAGCGGCCGCGCATTGACTAGTGAGATTGGATGGAGATGGTGCCCACACAAACCGACACCGTCATCAAGATCGCTACTGTCTACTCACAACTTACGTCCACTTTTGGCTTGACGTGAGCACTTTTTGTGGGACACGTGGCGTGGATCATGGTGAAAAACGGCTCAGGTTGAGGTGAGAAGTTCAGAAGTGGACGAGAGGCCGCTCGTACACACGCACAGCCCAAAAGGCCAAAATATCCCAAAAACCACTGGCCAGAAATCCCTGGGGAGTCTTGTTCTCTGTCGTAAGTGCGCCAGTCAAAGTTGGACTGCACCCCTCGCCTGGAGTCTAATAACAGGCTGTCGGGTGCCGGTGTGCGTCGTGTGTGCGCGGTACGAGCACGCGTTTTCGCTGCCGCCGTGTTCGGCGACTTTTGGCAAAAGTGGTTCTGTCAAAGCCCACCACAACCTCAGCAAGCCTCACTGCGTGCAACTGTAATATAATAAAATGAATCGAGTCTCACTGCTGTGCGTCACCAAGCCATGGGTCCCTTTATCTGAGCTCGGCTTTTCCATGAGGAGTCCGCACCCACACTCCTCTTATCTTTTTCTTAATTGAGCCCTTCATTCGTGCTCATCGGCATCACCGGTGAACTCGGCCACAGCGTAGAGGCGCAAGTTAAAATTGAAAGCAAAGTTTGAAAGCCGTTTTGTAGGCAGTACGGATAGTACAGCCTGTATCAAACCAGAGAGGACGCCTATGAAGACGCGAGGAACTGGAGTTGAAATTTCAGTGTCAAGCGTTGAATGGTGCATGAGGGGCCTCCCCCATTCATCAGAGTGAGGAAACCGTGGTGTATGGGGGGGCTCCACCATTTTCGAAAGCAAGCGGGTTCAACACGAGAGTCAGCTGGTTTCAACCTGCACTGCCCTACCACGGCGTCTAGCATGAAATTGTGGACGGAGAAATCCTCGTGGAGCTGCACCGACGCCGCCTCCCCTGACACCAGGGTCTTTGAGAACAAGCAGTCGAGCGACATCGGAACATGACTTACATTGAGGGTGAATAATCATACAGACGTGCGGAGGAGGAGGAGGATATTACAACTCCCCCGTCGGGGATAAAGGGTCATTGAGAACAAGCACTCGAACGGAGATGGGAGCACGACTTTCCTCTCACCTTCAGCGTGAATGCTCAACTCACTTTCAGCGTGAATGCTCATACAGATGCTGGAGCAGGAGGAGGAGGTTCAATGTCGGTCGAGTGCTTGTTCTCAATCACCCCCTTGCCTGACTTGTCCAGCATCTTCCCGCGCTGGCCGCGGAACGGGCCGTTGAGCACCGCCACCCGTCCTCCACGCTTGGGTAGCGCCGTCTCCAACACTCGCTGCGGCACGTCACTCAACACCTCGCCCCCCTCCACCTCCACCACGCACTCCCTGGGCGTCAATACATCCACCACGACTGCCTTCTTCAGGTACAGCCGCCCGCCTTGACACAGGGCCTTACACTCGTCCAATTTCGGCTCAACTTGAGCAGTCTTTGTCCCTGAAATCACCAACATATTCCAGAAACTGTACTCAAGTACGTCCATTAAGCAGCGCTTTCTCGGCGTTTTTTGCTCAGTCTCGGACGAGGTGATGGAACAGTCGGCGCCCGACGAGTACAACGTTTATTGGAAATTTGGAGGACGCGGTCAAACCCTGGGAGGGTCGGCGGCGTCGGCAGCACACCGTACGTTGAGCCGAAAAGTGGACGAGTGGAAGCCCTGCCTTGGAAGGACTTGCTGACGATGCGGACGCGGATGCTGGGATACAGCCAAGGCGCCGGCTCCTCCTTCTCATTTCGCTCCTTCTTATCCCTGTGATCGCCGCCTCCGGCCTCTCAGCAGGGTCGTTGAGAACAGGAAGGTCGTTGAGGACAAGCACTCAAAGCGAGATGGGGGTAAAACTACATTCAAATGAATGGGCAGCAGGGTCGTCAAGAACCAGCACTTGAACCGAGATGGGGCATGACTTGCCTTCAGGGTGAAACCTCGTACAGATGTGAGGAGTATGCGAAGGAGGAGGAGGAGGGGGAGGAGGAGGAGTAGAATATCCAACGTCGGTTGACTGCTTCTCCTCAAGAACCAAGCCTGCATCGTCTCTATCGCGCTTCTTGCCCGCCCCGCCCTTCCCTTGCGCGTCGTCGGCTTCCCGCGTGCCCTAGTTGGAGGGTCATTCAGCACCAGGGGCTTATGGGATACATTCGTTCATTTTTCAGCTTGACTGAGCCATTCATTGTGGTGTACGTTGGGTGGATTTCAGTGATGAAACGGCTCAGGATGAGCTGAAAAGTGGACGAGGGCAAGATACTGTTGAGAACAAGCACTGAATTGATATCGGAGCATGACTTACCTTCAGGTGAATGCCCATACGGACATGCGCTGGAGGAGGAGGAGAAGGAGGAGGAGAAGGAGGAGGAGATTCAAGTTATTCAGCGCCGGTCAAGTGCTCGTTCTCAATACCCCCCTGCCAAGTCCGCCAGCTCGCTCACCCTGATGGTCACCACCTCCCCGCTGGCGGAGAGCTCCACCTGCGCGCGCTCCGACCGCCCCTCCTCGGTCACAAGCTTGAGCACCCGGCCAACCAGACCGCGGTGGCGGCCGTCCACCACGCACATCTTCTTACCCTCTCGCGCGCCTAGCACCAGGGGCTTACACTCAACCTAAGCTGTTGTGGTCAGTGAGCTGTTGTGTGTCCAGTTTTTGACGAGTTATGACCCATCTATTTACTGAAGGCACCCAACTTATTCCACAAAAACAGCTCATGTTGAGCTGGAAAGTGGACGAGTGGTCAGCCCCTACCCAGCGCCTCTTTCTTGACCAGCGCCTCGTCCAGCGACTTGACGTTCCGCGACTTCCCCTCGGGGCCCGCCGTGTAGCGGCGCAAATTGAAGTTGAAAGCAAATTTGAAAGCAGTTCACCATGTTCTACTTTCAAGCGCTGACTTCCAGGTGCTTTCAAGTGGGTTTGATGGGGTCAACCTGCACCGCTCTACCGCCGCAATGACCATCTCGTCGGGCCTGTCGCGGGTCTCCCCCGGCTTGATGTACTTCTTGGTCGACTCCTCCTTGGCGTAGTGCCACAAATTGAATTTGACAGCAAAGTTTGAAAGCGCTCCATCACATCTTGCTTTCAAGCGCTGAATGGTGCACAGGGGGGCTCCCCCATTTATCAGAGTGAGGAACTACTGGTCCACAGGGGACCTCCCCGACTTCCGGAACCAATGCTCTGTCAACTCGGATTTCACCTGGTTTCAACTTGCACCACCCTACCTTGGGCGCCCCCGCCGCGCCCAGCCCCAGCCGCCCACTGCGCGGAACGAACTCCACCGCCGCCACCAGCCCCTAGGGCCTGACAGAAATGATCACCACGTCATGTGATTCCGTTCACCTCAAGACAAGAGGGTCTACAATGTTGAGGATGACGTGGCAGGCATTATCTGCCAGGCCCATATCATGTGAGTCCATTCACCTCAAGACACGAAGGTCGACAATGTTGAGGATGACGTGGCAGGCATCATCTGTCGGACCCCACCAGCCCCGTGGAGTTTCGCCCCACAGGCTTGCCCTCCTCCCACCCCATGCCGCGCATCATGGCCGCGCCAAATTCCTCAATGGGCATTGACTCGTACGCGTCCAGATTGAAGCGGCGCAAGTTGAAATTCAAAGCAAAGATTGTAAGCGGTCCATCATATCACAGATTCAATAGCATAGATCCAGGCGCTCTTAACACGGGTTTCGTCGACTCAACCTGCACCGCGTTACCATGCTGGCCTGGTCAGGGAGGTCCTGCACGTCTTCCTTGAAGGCCTGCAGCTCCTTGTCCGCCAGCGACTTGCCGATGAACGAATCCTCCTTCTTGAACGATTCCTTCTTTGGTGCCCCTTCCTTGGGAGCCATCTTGGTCAGCCCGTACACCGTGCCCGCCCCCTGCGCCGTCTCCCCCGCGGCGCCGCCCCCCAGCAGGGGCT
>Ga0307489_10001413_pt1 | contig 15821 bp, 21 predicted proteins | sample SB12metaG_FD_202247 | JGI IMG/M metagenome (GOLD analysis project Ga0307489, IMG submission 202247) | Sea-ice brine microbial communities from Beaufort Sea near Barrow, Alaska, United States - SB 1.2 | ecosystem: Environmental > Aquatic > Marine > Coastal | place: USA: Alaska | collected... | reverse complement strand
ACATCAGCTTTTACAACTGAAAAGTGTGCACCCCGAAAAGCTGAGAGATTTTTTAGATTAAGGAGCAGATAGATAGTCTCAAAATTCTAGGGTGAAGCCTCAAAACGAAAGGAGATAAGCTCAAAATTCTTGGGTGAAGCCTCAAAACCTTTCAAGCCTCCCTATCAATCTCCTTCGTCAATTAGATTAAGGAGCAAATAGATAGGCCATGACGAGTATGGGCGGCGAACGAAAAGTGAAGAAGTTTTTAAAGCAACATTTGAATGTGGATAAAAATCACTTTTCCTAGAGCTTCCTCTTTGCTTTCACAATCATTGTTCAAAAAGCGACATACGTATACACCGTGGTTGTACGCATACACAGTGTGATGCCCGAATCAGTACGACTGGAAGTAACTACAGATAACTATGTACAAATGAGAGAGACGTTTGGTCGTGTATAAGGAGGCACTAGAGCTATGAGGAGAGAGACGGTTCCGCGTGTATAAGGAGGCACCAGGCTTTCGCCCTGGCGCCCGTCTAGGCGTCACCTCAAAGGCACACCACGGACAAAGGCACGTAACTTGAGCTGAGACCGCTGCTACCAGGGACCGCCCTGCCGCGTTAGCCGCCGCCTCCTTCTCATACCCCGCGAATGCTCCGCCCTTGCCTCGCACGCGCCCCGCCGCACGGCACGTGTCCGTGCGGTAGGGGGCGTCTGCTCCGGCGCGCCGTGGGAGGTGAGGCTTGACGCGCGCGGCATGGAGGACGCCCCGCAGTCCTCCGGGAAGCGAGGACTGCTCCTCGCCCCCTTGGATCGCGGGGGAGCTGAAAGGCCGGAGGCGCTGGGGTGATGGTGTCGATGGGTCGAGGACCACGGCGAGGGCGTCGTCCGGGGTCGTTGGAGGCGTCGAGAAGGAGGCCGTCGCCAAGCCGGAGGCTGCCCACGCCGCCCACGCCACGCGTGCCTCCTGCGTCATCGTGCCAGGCGACGCGCGCCCTTCCGGGATATGGAGAGCCGCGGAAGCACGAGCGCGCCCGCGAAGGTCTCGCGCCGGTGGTGGCAAGCACGGAAGAGGCGGTGTTAAGCGGCATCAGGGGGTATCTAGGTCGCATTTTGTGTCAGAAACGGCTCAGGCTGAGCTGAGAAGTGGACGAGTGTAAGCCCTTGCCTCCAGCGCCGCCCGCGCCTCGACGCCCAGCTCCCAAGCCAGTGTTGCGTGCCCCCAGAAAGTGTTCGAAAGCTCCTGGGCGGTCATGTCGGGACCCACCCGCATCACCGCACTCTCCAGCGCAGCCCTCGCCTCGGCGCCTGGCATCAACCCAAGCGTTGCCGCACTCCACACGGTGTTTGCCGCGGCCTGGGCGTTCATGACCGGACCCACTCGCACCGCCGCAGCCTCAAGCGCCGCCCACGCCTCAACCCCCGGTTTCCAGCTCAATGTCGCATGCGCCCAGACAGTGTTCGAAAGCTCCTGCGGCTTCATGCCCGGACCCACCCGCACCACTGCGGCCTCGAGCGCCGCCCGCGCCCCACCGACCGGCTCCCAACCCAAGGTCGCGTACGCCCAGACAGTGTTCGAAACCTCCTGCGGCTTCATGCTCGGTACCACCCCCACCACCGCGCTCTCCAGCGCTGCCTGTGCCCAGGGGCATACACTCGTCCACTGTTCAGCTCAACCTGAGCCGTTTCTGACACACAATACACCTCAAACACCCCCAGCACCCAAAAATACCCCGCGACACCTCCTAAGCATCCCCTAGACAACCCCTAAATGCACCCCCTGTCCCACAGAAAGCGCATACCTTGAGCCGAAAAGTGGACGAGTGTCAGCCCCTGCCCGCGCCTCAGCCCCCGGCATCCGACCCAACGTCGAAAAGGACCAAATAAGATTTGACACGTCTTGGCCGTTCATGTCTGAAGCCACGCGCACCACCCGCTGCTCCAGCACTGACAGTGTGTCCTCAACATCCGCGTCGAGAGTATCGAGCTTCCCCGCCGCGCTCATCTTCGCCACGGCATGCCAGATATTGGAAAAGTGTCGCGCCGAGAGCCGCCCATTGGCGCACATGTCCCGCGCCTGCAACATCAACCCGCGAAACCGTTCGTCTGCTGCGATGTTGCGCGGAAAGGACCCGGAGTGGCATAGCTTACCGAACTTGCTGAACGCGGTTGCCACGTTGACGTCGTTGAAGCTGGGCAGCTCGTCGGCCACCAAGCGAAGCAGGCGCTCCGGGTCTTCCTCCCGAGAGACGCGCCCATTCAACGCAATGGCGCGTGCCTTGTCACCCCCAGCGCCCCGCCCCCCGCCCCCTCGCCCGCCGCCGCCACCACCTCGCGCGTCGGCACCGTAGCCGGTGCCGCCGCCGCCGCCTCCGCCCCCGCCGCTGCCACGGTGCGCCTCGAACATCGGGGGGCGGTCGTAGGGCGTGAAACCTCCACCTCCGCCGCCGCCGCCGCCGCCGCCGCCGCCGCCGCTGCCGCCGCCACTGCCTCCGCTGCCACCGCCGCCATCACCGTACCATCCGCCGGGTTCCACCGCCGTGAACAAGGTGACCTGCCCATCGTGTTCTGTGCCCACCACCGTGCCACCGCCGCCACCACCGTACCCACCATTGTACCCTCCACCGCCACCGCCGCCGCGGTGAGCCTCGAACATCTGGGGGCGGTCATAGGGCGTGTAACCTCCCCCTCCGCCGCCACCGCTGCCGCCGCCGCCCTTGTTGGAGGGGAGCAAGTTGAAATTGAAAGCGAAGTAGTTTGAAGCGGCACATCACATTTAGCTTCATTCACCAAAACCAAGCGCAGTCAACCTGGCGTCAACATGGGGTCAACCTGGGGTCTACCTGCACCGCTCTACCTGGTATCCCCTTCCGCCGCCACCACCACCGCCATCGCCGCCGCCGCCGCCGCGGTCAGGCCCACCATATCCACCGTGATCATGATACCCTCCTCTGCCGCCGCCGCCGCTGTATTCAAGGAACTGCGGTGGCGGTGGTGGGTATGCATGGTACGGCGGTGGGTGTCGGGGGAACTGCGGCGGTGGGTTTGTGTGGTACGGCGGAGGGTGCATCCCCCCGCCGCCGCCGCCGTCGCCGCCGGGGCCGTCAGGTGGGGGGGGCATGTAGTATCCCGGGGGAGGGGGGTGCGGAGGATGATGTTGATGTCCGGGCGCGGGCGGCATGTGATGAGGGGGCGGAGGAGGCGCGAAGTGTTGTTGTTGCTGCTGCTGCTGATGCTGCTGCTGCTGCTGCTGCTGCTGCTGCTGCTGCTGCTGCTGTTGGTACTGTTGCTGCTGGTGCTGGTGCCGGTGCTGGTGCTGGTGCTGCTGTTGGTGCTGGTGCTGCTGCTGGTGCTGCTGGTGCTGCTGTTGCTGCTGCTGCTGCCCCGCCCCCGCCCCGCCGCCCCCGATCCCACCCCCGCCCCCGCCGCCGGCGCCGGCCGCCGCCTTCCTCTGAGCCGCCGCCGCCGCCACCCTCTGATACGCTGCCGCCAACCTCTGAGCCGCCGTCCCCGCCGCCCACGCCGGCGATCCGTACGGCGGGGGTGCAGAGTTGCTCATGGCTATGCGCAACGGATCGTCAAACGCCGGCGGCACAGCCACCCTCCCCCGCCCCCGCCGCCACCGCCGCCGTGAGGGATGGTGGGGCTAAAGCCTTCCCCGCCGCTGCCCTCGCCCGGCGCCGCTTGCCTCAACGCCGCGGCACAGCTGGCGCGGTTGGCACAGCTGGCACACAGCTGGCACCCTGGCGCCCGCTCCTGCTCGCGCTCCCGCCAACCCTTGCGCTTGGGCTGCACCTTGCCCCCGCCCCCCTCCGCCGACAGATCCGCTGAAGCTCCCCCCACAGATCCCCCGATATCCTCCCCGCCCCCGTTCACCGCCTGCTGCTGCTGCCCGCTGCAAGGGGCTTACCCTCGTTCACTTTCAGCTGAACTTGAGCTATCATCGTGCCTCACGTAACCCAACTTGACCCATGCATGTGTCGCGAGTGTGCTCAAGTTGATATCTGACGTGAACGAGTGTAAGCCCCTGCCTGCTGTGCGTGTGCCGGAGCAGAGGGGTTTCGAGTTGGTGAGGCGGCTCGCAGGTGACTGGAAAGAGAGGTGAGGAGTCTGTCGGAAGGCGGAGGGTTGGGAGGCGACGGCGTGAGCGACGGTAATGGGGGGGGGGATGGGCGTAGGTCGCGAGTGGCTGGGTGAAGGTGGCGGTGGCGGACACAGCGGGGCTTAAAGGATGAGAACGGGGACCCGCGTTGCGGTGGAGGGGGTTCGGCGATGTTGCAAGTGGCAGGAATGAATCAACGGTATAAACTCACTCTGAAGGATTCGGCAGCGAGTTCAGGCGGAGTTTCGGACACGGAGAACGGGGCGGACAGCACGGCGTGGTGCGGTGCAAGCGGCGCCGCAGAACTGGGTGGGGGGAGCGCGTCGGGGCGATACACGAGAACTTCGGAGCGTGGTGGAGGTGGGGAGGGGGAGGGCTGTAAGTCTGGGCTGGGGTTTACAGGGTGCCGAGTCAGGGGCTTACACTCGTCCTCTTCTCAGCCCAACTTGAGCCGTGTCTGACACAAGAAAACACATGACACACCCTAGACACCCCCTAGCACCCCCTTGACACGTGCTACCCGTCCCCTACGCGCACCCCCTATCCCATACAAAGCGCTCAAGTTGAGCTGAGAAGTGTAAAAGCCCCTGGTGCCGAGTCCATCGAACAATGTTGAACAGATGAGAGGCACAGGTGTCGGTTGTTTCGGCGCGCGTACCTCCTCCTCCCCGTCTCGCAACCGGGACCGACGCGTGCTGGTAGACTGTTGTCGCGACGCGCAGCCGAACACCTAGAACCGTGCGAAGCTATGGGGGCACTGCAGCGGCCGGATGGCTCTTGTGGCTCTTGTGGCTCTTTTGGGTCTTGTGGCTCTTGTACTTCCTTGGACTCCTTTGATTCAAGCGAATCAGTTGATACTGTTACCAACGGGTACTGTGGAATACACGGGTACTGCGAATATCGCGGAACCCACGGGAACTCTGGGTGCCACGGGTATTGCGGGTACTGCGGGAACCGCGGGTTCCGCGCGAACGCGGAACTCAAGGCGCAGGCGAAGGCGCCCATCATGAAGCAGTGCGCTAGACAGTCGATCGCCGGGTTAGCGTCGTGTCCAACGATGCCATTGACGCTGAAGTTTTGAACCATGCGGTGCACAGCTACCCTCAAGGCGATCGCGTTCACTTTAGCGACGGCTTTGACGAATCCGATCTCCGGGGAGAAATCCATTGAGGCGTAGCGGTAAGCACGGGGGCACACGTTAGCGAACCCTTCCGAATCCGCATCGCAGGCAAGGTTTCGCATGCTCTTGGCGTCAGTGACTGCCTCGGTGGCGTTCTTCCTTATGTTGGATAGAGCCAACATGTAGCGACCTCGCATGGCGTGAATGTCGGTCGCCGTATTCCCGCGACCGTCCATGAGTTGGTTACATCTCTTGGAGAGCGCGCGCACCAATGCTGAGGGATCAAGTGTCAACAAAAGCCGCTCGTCGTCGTCCTTCAAAACGTTTAAATGCATATTTTTCGAAACAAAGAAATTGGCGATGGTCAGATCCATTTTTTTGAACTATGAAAGGAGCGAGCGCCACAACGATCCACCCATCGTTTTCATAACTTAGTTTCGTGATTAAAACAGTCCACTCACAAATATATAGAAGGACCCTCAAAGATCTATGGTTGGTAAAAGAGCCGCCTACTGGGCGGGGGTGCTGTTTGAAAAGAAGGACTACATGGTGGCGGCCACGCTGAAGATTGTCGGCGAGTGGGGCATGTACGAACTGGCGATCGAGGCATCCAGGAGGTTCGCGCGCGCCGAAGCGTGGAGCTTGGGGGGATGCTTCATGCTGGCCATAAAAAACAGATGGAAGGGCCATGATAACGTGTACAGCATCGCACTAAAGAACTCGGGCGCGAAGGAATTCCAAAAAGCATGGGAGAGGAAACGCAAAAACCGCGCCCGTCGAGAAGGCCGAGAAGGCCGAGACATGTGACGGAGGTGATGTTGTTGGCGATGGTTCTTTTTATTATTATGTAATAAAACGCTATAGGAGCATGGTGCCTTAGGGTATGTAGTTAAATGAGCCGCTATTACATGGTCATTCCTGTCATCGACCCACCTCCCCCGTAAATGTTGTTATAATTTGGAGCCGCCAATTCCTTCGACATGCCCTGCCGCACCTTCCCGCAACCGGGATAAACACGTTCACCCCAGTGTCCCGTGTTTTTGATGACCACGTCGTACATGCTCGTCTGAGGGTTGTACATTGACTGGTGTCCCTGAAAGCAGACTGTGTTCTGTGCGGCGTCCGGTTGCTCGAACTTACTCCTCCCCGGAGGAACCTGGCCCTGGGACCCCCAGTTCCACAGTTTGGTGTAGAAGGGCGCGGTCGCGAAGTGTTGCCGGTCATCCACGTTGAGCGCTGCCGAGTCGCCCGAATACCGCCCGGTAATGTCTATGGGGTTGTTGTACTCCACGTCTGAGTACGGCGCGATCATGGCGAAGAGGCTCTTATGCCGCGTGATCACGCCGTTGTTGTAGTCCTCCATGTCCTGATAACTGGAGAAGAATTCGCTCCCAGCGCCACCGATGTAGCCCGTGCTAAACATATCCTCCGCGAGATAGACATTTTGCTGTGTGTACACCACGCTCTTCGAGTAGAACGTAAAATTACCGTAGTGCAGCTTCTGTACCACGTTGTCGCCCAACTGGAAGTCAGCGTGGCCGATGAGCGTCTCGCCAGTGCTGGAGCCGACCTTCATGCACACGCCGGTGGACATGTCGTATGTCATGTACGGCCGCGAGTAGATCATGTTGAAGGGGAACACGACATTGGACTGGATGAAGTGCGACAGCGCGTCCCGGGTGATCGGGCACCCGAGGAGCGCCATGCTGACCGCGCGGTGAAGTGAGTTGGTGAAGATACTCTTGCACCCAGCGATACGGTCCTTAAGTTTGCCGTCCAGCCACTCTGGATTCCACATCTTCGTCGCCGCGAACGAGGCATCAGCGCCACCGCCATTCTTGCGCTTGATGCCGAATCGGTTCTGACGGTTCACGTCGGCCGATGCGTTCGGGTCGTTGGCCTCGCTGCCCCAGAAACCAAGCATTTCACCTTGCATTTCGCCAGCTCCGATGTTTCCCATGGAGCTCTGCGGTGCGTTGGCCGTGTCGTTCGGGTTAATAAGGTCAGCCAAACCGTCGGGGCCCTCGATAAAGTCTTCGTATGACATGAACATTTTCATCGTTGCATCGTTGATGCGATCGTTGTTAGTGCCATTCCGGTAGGAATTCAAGAATTGATTAAGACCCTTTGAGCACGTCAGCTGGGTGATCACGGTCTCAGGTTTCACTCGGGTGTCGTCCCCCACGGGTGAACCGTGAGTCTCTGGACCCATTCGCTTGATGTTCTCGAGTTTCAGAATAAATTTGTCCAAATCAGCATGGCATGCGGTGTCGTCATCCTCAGGGTCGGATGGAGTGTGACCGAGCGCTCTGGAGAGTTGAAACTTGTCGTACGCGGGCATCTTTTGCATGATAAACTCGTAGATCTTCACCCAAATGGCCGACATGTCTTCCCCCGGTTTCTGTTTTTTCTGGGCGATGCGGATGAACGTCTTGATGTGTTGGAACAGAGAGACGCGAAATTTGATAGTCAGCAGCATGCTCGCGCTCATCATCCGATCGACGGCAGCGTTGGTGACCGTGTTGGTGTGATGCACCTTTTTTCTGCGGTCAGCCTCTATCTCTTCGTCGCTATTTCCTTCGCCGACGATCAAGTTCGGGTCCCACACAGCGGGGTCGAGCGTCACTTTGTAGAGCTCGCGCAGATCTTCCGTATCGGAACCGGGACGTGTGAGCCTCAGGATGTCATTTGCCATTTCTGGGTCGGACCCATACTCAGAAGCATGGTGAATCGAGAAATTGAATGGATCGACCATTGGCGTGACATGGGCCGTGACGACGAGAGGTGGGACGCGCTCATGGATGAGGTTCGCGAACACCGCCGCCGACACGTCTTTCTGTTTGTAAAAGAAAGGCGCCGCACGAGAGCGCATGAAGAGGTTGTCGTAGCACACACCCTCGAGACGCTGCACGAGCGAGGTGAACCCGCGCATGGCCTGCTCCGCCTCGAGGTGCAACTTAGGATATGTCTGCTTGTACTTTGGGTTCGCGAGCTCGGCGATGCCGACGTGGCTGCCGTATCCGTGGGGAATGAACTGTGCCTCGCCACCGGCCGAGAACATATCCTTCCAAACGTCGATGTCAGGCGCTCTTGATGCACTTCCTCGGGGGTTAAGCAGTGTGGCCGCTGTCGTCATCATCGCGCCATCCTTGACCGGGAGCGCAAGCATACCGGTGGTGAGGTCGAACAACTTAGCGCCTCCGCTAGACTCGCCACCTACGCCTGTGCCGCACGTGTATGCCGCGTGGATGTACTTGAAGTAGGCGTTCGTCGCCGCGCTGTTTTCGGGCGGCGCCTCGAGTGTTTCGATGAGCCTCCTCATGACTTGGATATCGCGCGCGGTCTCGACTTCGTTTTCGAGTCCCGCGACAACGGACATGGTCCAATCGCGCACCGCCCGGTCGGGCAGATTCGCTGATGTCATCTCGCCGAGGTACTCCATCGGGGTGTTTTGCTTTTTGCCCGGGTCGGTTTTCATGAACATGTCAGGTCCATTGTCGAAGTCGTGAAAGTCGAGCTCTCCGGAACGGGGGTCGAAGCGCATGCAGTGCTTCAGACCCTCCATGATGCTGATCTTCTTAAAACCATCGCGGTCCTCGTCGTAGATGAGGATGTCGCGAAAAGCGCTGGAGTATTGCTTGCTCGACGAAAAGTCGATGTGCGGGAAGGATACGACATATTCGCCGATGGTGCGCCGCCGGCTCATGATGTTGACGGGGTCGTCGTTGTTGGGCAAGTTGAACTGCTTGCACTCGAAGATGAGCGTATTTGCCTGAACGTCGAGCATCTTGGGGTTGCCCAGACCCAGCTGCGAGTCGTACAGAGCGGGGCCCGCGGGGCCTTTCAGGTAGTAGTCGAAGTTCTCGCGACGCACGCCGGCGATGTACTTCTTGATGCCGTCGTCGACGACCCACGCGTCCGGCGTCACGCCGTTCAGCTTGAGGATTTTCTGCGCGCGCGAGTTGAGCATGTCCCACCCGTGCTCGTTCTTTTGAATTTCGGCGAACGATTCCACCTCGTGGTCCAGGCGCTTGCGCGCGGAGATGAGCGTGAGTGTCTTACCGTAGCACTGCTGAAACACTTGGGTGTTCGATTTTGATCGCAGCAACGCCTCGATCACACCGATGTAGAGCGACTGGAGGATGGCGTCGCGGATCTGCTCGAGGTTCATCTTGTAAGTCATGCGTCCCTTGGGCGACTGCATGAAGCCGTGCTCGATCATGAAGGCGAGGCCGTAGCGCTTGTAGTGGTCGCGGCGCTCAGTGACCGCTTGCGAAACAAGGCGCGAGACGCCCTCCTCGGGGACCGCGCCCAAAAGCGCGTTCTTGAAGTGGAACTCATCCCAAACGATGGAGGTCTCGTTTGCCGTCTGCCGGATCGGCATCAGGATACGCGTGGGCACTAGTTGCTCGTCCTCGATGATGGTGATCATCACATTCGTGAGGTAGGGGTTAGAGCCCTTGTAGACGTCGGGCAGTGCGAGAGTCTCGCGCGGGTAAGTGCTGTACGGATTGGTCACGACGGGACCGCCGCGCGGCTCGCCGAACCAATCCCCCCACGCGGGATTGCCATTCTCTACAGAGGACTTGGTGTCGCGAGGGATGATAGTCGACATCGTGAGTCACCGGGAAACAGGGGGTTGTCGCCACTGGCTATTGGTTCGTCGAGTGTGTCTAATGGACCGGGTCCGTATAAATATGCGTGGGCCCATTTTGTTAAAATATGTTTGGCGATGCGTAACGATGCATGTTGGTTCAAATCCTGTCATTGTTTGGGTGGACATTGTTTTGTTACACTTGCGTCGTAGGCGGGATTTGCGCCTCGGTTGTGGGGTTGAACGCCAGGAGAAGGTCGCTCGGGAGGGCGGCCGACAGAGAAGGGGCGTACGCTCTCGGCGGGCTGACGAGTTCTTCAACATTTACTGAAGACGAATCCCGGAGAAGGGACAAATCGAAAGTGAACGCTCAGAGCAGAGGGTCCTACAGGCTTCCGCCGGTTCCACGTACCCCTCGAGTTCTCCACGCCAACCAGGCCACTCAGGAGTTTCCGGAGCCTCGATCCTATCAAGCCCAACGGTCGCTGGCGACTCAGAGGCACTTTCAGGTCCCTGAAGTCCCACAGGGGTCACAAGCCCCTCGGGAAACACGGACCGTTTACATCGCTCAGGACACTCACCGCTCTCGCCACTCCGAGGGCTCCGAGGGCTCCGAGGGCTCCGAGGGCTCCGAGGACTCCCAAGACTCCCAAGACTCCCAAGGCATACAAGACGTTCAAGACTCTCAGGCATATAAATCTCATCAAGCATATCAATCTTACCAGGCTTATCAGGCATATCACGACTCCCAGGCTACCCAACGATCCCATCACGCTTCGCCTTCCCGCCCCCCTGAGCCTTCCCAAGCCTCCCTAGACACCCAAAGCACTCAAGCCGCTCAGGCCGTTCGGGACCTTCGCGCCCGATCCGCTCAAGCCGCTCAAGCCGCTCAAGCCGCTCAAGCCGCTCAAGCCGCTCAAGCCGCTCGAGAACGCGAACAAACACAAGAGCTACAGCGCCAAGAACGGTTTGAGCGACAAGAGCATCAAGAGCGCCAAGAACGTCAAGAGCAACGGGAGCGACAGGAGCAGAGAGAGCAACAAGAGCAACAAGAGCAACAGGAGCAACAAAGGCGACAGGAGCGACAAGAACGATTTGAGCGTCAAGAGCAACAAGAGCAACAAGAGCAACAAGAGCAACAAGAGCAGCAAGAGCAGCAAGAGCAGCAAAGGCGACAGGACCGACAAGAGCAGCAAAGGCGACAAGAGCGAAAGGAATATCAGGACCGTGCGGAGAGGCAGCAGTGGCAAGAGCGACAGCCTCGACTAGAGCAAAAGGAGCGAAAAAATCGAAAGGAGCATTGGATCCACCGACATCCGCGATACCACCAAGGTCCCCTGAGCACCACGGAAGGGGTCGCGATATACGTGCAGCCATGGCTAATGGACGTGAAGGGGTCCGACGAGGACACATGAAGGATGCACTCGTCATACTCGTGGCGTTGGGGTTCGGCGTGGGGTTCTCCTACATGATATGCTATTCCAAGATTTCGTATTACACTACATGGGCGTTGGGCGTGCACGTCGTGTACTTCCTCGCGTTTGTCATAAACTCTATATGGTTCGGAGACAACAACACCATCACGCGATGGGGCTTCGAACCCGGGTTTTGCATTGCGATCACTGTCGCGGCGGCCGTAGTTTATCTCGTCACGTCGCAATGGGACGATCTGTTCCATGATTATTGCACTGACAGTGATACATGCTACGACCTAATGTTGGAGTTCATGATCACACACTATACCCCGCCGATCGCGTACTTGCTCGTGTACTTCCTGAACGGAACGCTCGTCACCGCTGAGACGCGCAAGCCGTCGTTGCACTGGGCGTATCACTGGCTGTTGTTGTCCCAAGCATCATTGATTCCGGGAAATATTTACGCCTCCTTTTATAACATGAACGTCGAATACGGGGAAGGGACGAAAAACCTCGGAATGTTATTATATGCGCTCATATCTGTAGGATGGTCCTTGGTGTGGTGTGTATTCTTTAAAGACTAGCCCCCATTATGTAGCATCTTCAACAATAAGACCCAGTTTTGATAGTAAATTCATTGTCAGTCTTGGACGAGCTCGAGCGGGCGTAGGCGTAGGCGCAGGCGTCGGTGAACCCATTTCTGATCCCGGGGGCGAGCGCGGATCCGACGGTGAAGGCGACCGCGACGCTCGGATTCTAGCATCATTGCCCAATGGTTTAGCCACTGTGGGCTTCGCGGACTTTACCGGTTTCATGACTTTGACGGTCTTCGAAGTGTTCGTAAGTTTCATGGGCTTCGTGTCCTTCCTTAAGTCTTCCGATGTCTTTGGGACATCTCGAGCCGCTGAAGCGACGGGCTCCTCTTCGGCCTCTTGGACCTCTTGGACCTCTTGGACCTCTGCGACCTCTTCGGCCTTTTGAGATTTTTGAGTTTTTTGAGCCTTTTGAGCCTTCTGAACCTTTTGAGCCTTCTGCACCTCCTTGGCCTCCCTGGCCTCCTTGGCCTCGTTGGCCTCGTTGGCCTCCTTGGCCTCCTTGGCCTCTCGGGCCTCTTGGGCCTCTTGAACCTCTTGAGCCTCTTGCTCTTGAGCCTCTTGGGCCTCCTTGGCCTCCTTGGCCTCTTGAACCTCTTGCTCTTGAGCCTCTTGGGCCTCCTTGGCCTCCTTGGCCTCTCGGGCCTCTTGGGCCTCTTGAACCTCTTGGGCCTCCTGGGTATCCTGTGCCTCTTCAGCCTCTTGAGCATCTTGACCTCCCCGCGCTTTTATGATCTTCCTGTCATCCTCCATGTGGACTACTGCGGCTGATGGGGCGACCCCTCCTTTGTGCGGATCTTCAGATTCCCGCGCCATTTTGTTTTTATTGGTGCGCGCTGGAGATGATTGTCTCGAAAGGCCCGGCACTTGCACCGGTCTTTTTCGGTTATTTTGAGTTGCAGTGGACGCCGCACGCTCATTTTTTGAGTGTAATTGACGCTCCATCTATATCGTTTTGTTTTTCGATATGGGAGTCGCAAGTATTCCAAGTTATTTATGGCGGGTATTTCGCTCTGCAATTTCTAAGAGTTTTAACCTAGGGTTAACGGTGACGAAGTTGGCGATAAGTGAATTCGTCCGGGCGGTGGCGACGTACGTGTTAATAATGAAGGTGCTGAAAGCATACCCTCCGCCGTGCGAGCACGTTTAAATAATCCTTACAGGACGTGTCGTTAAAATTCGCTAAATATGATCAACTCGGAGTCCTCGAGGTCGTCGCCAACTATGCCTTGCTGGTCGCAGTTGGTGCGCACTAGCCATTCACCGGTCCGCGTCTGTGAAATGCGGTCGTACGCGTCGTCCTTTCTAATGAAAGCATCCGCTCGCGAGCACCCAACGAGCATGCCTACCGCTCCTACCGGAAGCTTTCCAATCTGCTCCAGTGCCTCTTGGCGCGATATGATGGAGTGTATGATGAGACCGTTTCCTTCTGTCCGCGGTGCGTGGCTGCTGCGATCTTTCGTGAAGCTCGCCGTCACGTCTAGTACTCTGTCTATGTGCAAACTAGAGGAGAGCTCATTTCCTTCGACGAAAGAGTTCATGTTGATGAAGGAATCGCAGGAGCGTGCTAGCCTCTTTGCCAAAGCGATGCTTTTTTTAAGCGCTTTCTGGCCTGGCAACCTAGACGCCCTCTTCATGAAGGCAGCGACGACACATACGTCGGCCATTGCGCTCTTATTCATCCGCATCGTCTTTGCGCTCGGGGCCGAGGTGCGCTTCGCAGAAGACGCACACTTTCCAAAACAATGCTTCATCCTCTGTGATCTTCTCCCGATCAACGTCAATCACGCGATCGGCGTCAGCATCTGCGACGTATGTCATATCAGTTCTAGATGTGAAGGTGGACTATGCGCAGTAGAATAAATAGTCACTAGCTAACAATACTAATAATTTATAGACTTCAACCCAGAGTTTCATTTTTCCTCTTGGCTATTTCTTTGTTCCGTCGCGCTTCCCTCCCCTTCAACCACGCGAAGAACAAAATCACACACCCTCTCGCCGCCACCACCGTGCACAAATAGGAAATGTGCACAAAGGAGAAAATCAAGCCCGCGTAGTTTATGACGGTGAGGGACAACTCTCCACCGAACGATACGGCCCACAAGTCGACGTACGCCATGATATCGGTCGTCGTGTACCGACCATAATCGTTACCGGACGCGGGGGCCACCAAGGCCGCGGTCTTAGAGGCAAAGTATGTCGATGTGTAGGGCCGCAAGTTCATTTACACTTACGCGTTCATATCAAATCTTGATTTACACATCGCTTGCAATCGATGGTGAATAGTCGTCGATACTGCCCCCCCCCCCACCTTGTCCTTGTTTTAAGGTCGATCACGTAACACATTCCCTTCATCATTAATGACTATATATGTTGACACTGTTGCCTTTGGGTAAAGATGATGCCAACACAGCATCAACTTCGTCGAGGCCAACAAAATAAAACCCGAGGAAGGCCAGATGAGGATCCTGCTGGAATAATGGCCGAGATGAGTTCACTGATGGCACCACCGGATACGGTAACGAAGGGCATGGTCAGGACAACGCCCAACAAAACAAAAACGGAAGAAGCGGATGAAGAGGTGTCACGAAGGATAAGGAAGGGTAAGCATACGGCGAAAGCATTACTCCAGGCCAAAAAGTCGAGTGATGCTGCCGTCGACATGTCAAAAAGCGAGTTGCGTCAAGTCATGAGGCGTCGAGGCCTATCTGTGTCGAAAGATACAAAAAAGGATGTCGAAAGCCTCATAAACTCGTTTTACGCGGAAGCCGAGAATGAATTGCAGATGTGAAATGTGACACATGTGGTGCGGACCCCCTGCCCACGTCCAGAACAACCATATTTTGTATATGAATCCCGAGTAGAATGTAATAGAGAAGAGCACGACGTTGACGAAGACCCATCCGTGCCATGTTTCGACGACGAAGTTAAGTGGCAAGGTCATCTTATCATCCGACCAAGGGACGCACGTGTATGCGTTTGGTACTATTCCACCCGGATTCGCCCAGATGAGTATAATAACGAGCAGTCCGGTCGATCCCACGATCGCCGGTGTCCAAGTGTGAATATCATCTGTGGAGAACCGGCCCGTGCTAAACCGCACCGTCGACTTTACGGTAGACTTCATCGACTCGGTCATTGAACACACAATTTCTAAGCTGAATAAATAGTATGCGTTCTCGATGGCCAATAAGTTTAAGGGAGCAGCACGCCCGCCGGGCCGCGGGCGATTACAGCCACACGCTGGAGGCGGGAGAGCACGGGCTCGACGGCCGTCGCGCGCCAGGTCGGCGCCTCGGAGGTGTGCTGCGCGCCACGACTTGCATCGTGGTAGCGACCACGGTCGCGCTTCTTGCATCGTGTGCGTTGATATCGATGAAAATGGCGCACGACAGCGCACTCGGAAGATTAGAAATCGCGCTCGCGGCGACGACCGACAGCCCGTGCACACACTTCAAAAGCGACTGGTTCAAGGTCGTTTCGCTTCCAACAAAACGCCACGGGATGACGTCGGTTAGGATCGTGTCGGTCGGGTCTACAGTGGTGCAATCTGGTGAGATTCTGGAGCTCGCAGAGTGCATGGGAAAGCGCATTCAAAGGGAGCGCCACGTGACGATAGGAGTCAGGTACCAACCGTTGGAGACGTGGCCGTTTGGGCGGTCGCGTGATATCGCGCTCGACGGCGAGCAGGCCGTCTGTGTGCAACACGCTGTCGACCAGTTCAAAGGAAAAATAGACTGCGATTCAAACTGACTACTTATTCGAGCTATAGACCGAGCACTGAAGTTCGTTCTATGCGGTTTAAAAAACATACGGCCGCGGTCGATCTCCCCCCTGCTTCTTTCACCTACGAGCAGGTAATCGGCGGAGAGGACGTGAAGGTGGAAATCGCCGCCGCGGGAAACGACACCGAGAAGACTCATGAATCTCCTGCTGTAGATTTAAATTCTCAACGGATCGACGCCCTGTCGTGGCACACTACAGCTAAGCTCGCTATTTTTATTTTTATGACTAT
>Ga0307489_10001412_pt1 | contig 15825 bp, 32 predicted proteins | sample SB12metaG_FD_202247 | JGI IMG/M metagenome (GOLD analysis project Ga0307489, IMG submission 202247) | Sea-ice brine microbial communities from Beaufort Sea near Barrow, Alaska, United States - SB 1.2 | ecosystem: Environmental > Aquatic > Marine > Coastal | place: USA: Alaska | collected... | reverse complement strand
GGAGGGGAGCCCGGCGAGCTTCCCCCGGGCCTCCTCGTTCTTATCCGTCCCGAGCTGTAGCGGCGCAAGTCGAATTTAATTTGAAAGCTTAATTTGATGGCAGTGTATCACACTTTAGTTTCAAGCGCTCAGCTCCAGGCGGTTTGAACTTGGGTTTCACAGGGTCAACCTGCACCGCCCTACCGAGCTGGCCAATTAGGTCCTCGTCCTCGGCCGTGAGGGTCTCGTCGTCATCAGCCGCGGCGGCGGCGGAGGCGGCGGCGGTGTGCGAGTCATTGTCGTCCTCCCTCGCGGTAGGGTGAAGATGCAAATATCGCTCGCCACGTCATCCACCGCATTGTGCACCATCATTCACCGCATTGTGACCAATGCTCGCCTCATCGTTTACCATCTCGTAGCATTTCGGTGCTCGCCTGGGCGGATATTTTCCACCACAACCAACGTATCGGAACTCTCGTTTTCTCATCCTCGTTTTTTACGTCACTGGCATCATACGACGTGCGAGAGCGATATCAGCCAGGCCCTACCCCGCAGCGGCGGTGGAAAAGCGGTGGAAGGAGCCACGGCGGAACTGCGCGGCCGTGAATCCTACGCCGCCAACTCCGCGGTGCGCGCCACCGCCGCTCAGGGCCGTGCCAGACAGTGCTCGCCACGTCAGACGAGTAAGATGCCACGTAAGTCAACAACGATAAGATTAGGATGAAATGCGTGCCCGGTGATATCGTATGCCAATGCCGTGCAATGGCGGGCGATGTCTGGCAGCCCTACCGCTACCGGCGGCGGCGCTCTTAGAGCTGCGGTGGATGCCGCGCGCGCGGAGCGGGGAACTGGGGCGTCCACGCGTCGCGGAGAAGGATGCGGCGGAGGCGGCGGTGGTGGTGGAGTTGCGGGAGTGGCCGATGGTGGAGACGGCGGCCGGGGCGGCGGGGCGAGCGACGATGGTGCGCAGGCGGCTCCACCGCAGCTGCGCCCAGGTCTGCGACTGCGCGGCCACGGAGCTCATCGCGCTTATCACCTTAGGGGAACTAGAACGCACCAACCACATGTATCAGGCTCCTGGGATATATCTCCTTCTGTTGAGGGTTTAGGTCACTTTGGTGCCGATAGTTGAATCGGGCTCCGAGACACCCTTGGGAGGCGGACGAGCGGGCCTGGCTCAAACGGCGATGGTGAGATGTCTATCACCGCTCGCGTTGTCACGATACGGCACGTGGCTCGTTTGTGTCACCGCGATAGAGAGAGTGCCGTCAGAAGCGCCGCCGCCGTTTTCTTGGATAACGACCGACGCGCCGACCGAGTCCTGTCCTGTCAGCATGTCCAACCGACCCGTTTTTCGCCAGGGACTCGGGCAGCGACTCTTCGACACCCTTCAGGAATTCAGCGACGGATTACAAGCGCGACATCGCCGTATCGCGGCGCCACAACGAGCAGCGCCGGTCAGTCGACACGCCAGTCATCCACCCGAAAGCCGTGCCACCGGTTGCTGCAGCGCACGTTGTGTGTTGTGTGGGACTGACGGCGTAGGTCGCGTAGGTCTCTGTTCTCATTCGTTGTTTGCGAATCCTCAGCTCGCTCGGATCGCGTGCCGATCATGTCGATGGCGATGACGGCGTCTAGCGCGGTGCTCACGACGCAAGCGAGCACCATGTGCCGCCCCGCTGCCTCCGCGCGCCGCGTCGGAGGTCGCCGCACCGCCGCGCCCGCCCGCCGCCTCCGCGCCTCCCCCACCCCCACCACCGCCGGCACGAAAGACGACCCCGAGAGCAAACAGTTCTCAATGACCGAAGGCGGCCTCCCGCGCAACGCGAAGATTGGCATCCTGGGCGGCGGACAGCTGGCAGGGCCCGAAGCGACTATCTTCGCATAGCGTGTCGGTGTTCATGAACACGCTCGTCGCGTCTCTCCCCCACTGGCCTGCCGCCAGGTTCCCTTCCAGCCAACGTAAACTAAGAGTCTTGTCATCAGCTGGGAGGCTATGGAAGTTGAGCAGTTGAGCTGACATGAGCACTTACTACCCCTAGGAAGATGCTCAAGTTGAGCTGGAACCGCTCAACTCGTTGCTGGGCCCTGACAAGAGGGCCGCATGCTGGCGCTCGCCGCGGCACCGATGGGCGTGCGGCTGAACGCGCTGGACCCCACGCCAGGCAGCAGCGCATCCATCACCGCGCTCATGACGGAGGGCTCATTCCGTGACCGCGGTGCCGTCCTCGCCTTCGCCAAGGCAGGGCCCAACCCGACCCTCGTCCCCTTTATAGTGCAACCTGACTGGGTGCTCATAGTGCAAAGGTGTATATCTGTACCCACTCGGTGTATCGTCCTCCCTTGTGTGGCCGCTCGTCCCCTGACTGGTTGCCAACAGTGTACCGGTCTCCTGGCCCGGCCAGATTTTTCCTTGCTGTTTGCTCACGGTGCACTGGTGTACCCATACACACTCGCCGTAACCTCCTCCCTGGCCTCACATGAGCAAACAGTCAGGGGACGTCGTGGCCGACCCTACTCGTCGGACTGCGACGTGGTGACGGTGGAGATCGAGCACATCGATGTTGGCGCGTTGCAGGAGCTGGTGGACATGGGCATCGACGTGCAGCCGACCCCCCACACGCTCAAGACCATCCAGGCACGGGGGTCATTGAGAACAAGCACTCGACTGACTTTGAATCTCCTCCTCCTCCTCCGCGCACCTGTGTGAGCATTCACCCTGTGGGTATGGCACGCTCTGATGTCGGTTCGATTGCTTGTACTCGACCGACGTTGAATCTCATCCTCCGCCGCGCGTCTGTATGTGCATTCACCCTGTGGGTATGGCACGCTCCGATATCGGTACGATTTCTTGTTCACAAGCACCCGACCGACGTCAGATCTCCTCATCCTCCGCGTGTTTGTATGAGCATTCACCCCGGAGGTATGGCACGCTCCGATCTGAATTGATTGCTTGTTCTCAGTGACCCTGCTGCCTGGACAAGTTCGTGCAAAAGACGCACTTCAAGGCGGCGGGCGTGCAGCAGGGCGACTTCGCTGGCGTCGCCAACGCCGCCGAGCTGGCAGCTGTGGCTGCCGACTTTGGTTTCCCTCTCATGGTGAAGTCGCGTAAGCTGGCGTACGACGGGAAGGGTAACGCGGTGGGGCCTGGTAGATATTGCTCGCCACGTCACAAGATGCCGTTTGACTCTATAGTCGAGGGTTCGACGTGCGTTGGATGAGTTGACGAGCACGTGCCTGGCAGATTTTGCTCGCCATGTTATTGGATGCCGTTTGACTCAATGGACAAGGGTTCGAAATGCGTTGGATGACGTGGCGAGTAGGACATGCTGGACCCTGCAAGGCGGTGGCTAAGACGGCGGCGGACCTTGACGACGCTATCGCCAAGCTGGGGGGCTTCGCCAACGCCGCCACAGGCGGGGCTTCGCTATATACACCGGTGCTCGCCTCATCATCCACCACATTGTGTATCGTTACTTGCCGCATCATCCACCACATAGTGGACCGGTGCTTGCGGCGTCACCCACCACAAAGTGCACCAGTGCCTGCTGCGTCACTCACAATATAGTGCACCGGTGCTTGCCACGTCACCGATCACATAGCTCGTTCCCCGTTCAGTGTAACTAGAGCATCTGGGAGATACCAAACTTGACACAAAGTGTAAGCCACAACAGGACCGGTGCACGCCCCTGGGCACGGGCGGGCTGTACTGCGAGCGGTGGGTGCCGTTCAAGCGCGAGCTGGCTGTCATGGTGGTGCGCGCGCGGAACGGGGCAGGGCCAATAACTTAGGTTACTAAGCCACGTCATCCACCACATAGTGCACTGGTGCTCACCATGTGATCAACCGCACAGTCTAGCGGTGCGCACCACATCATCTACCACATAGTGTACCGCTGCTCGGCGCGTGATCCACCTCATAAAGCAGAGCCACGTTATCCACCGCGTCGTATACCCTTGGTTGTCAATTTAAATGGCATCCTATGATGTGGCAAGCGATGTGTACATGGCACAATGACTAGGAGACGAAGGCGTACCCGGTGACAGAGACGGTACACGAGGACAACATCCTGGTGAGGCGGTGCAGGTTGACCCGATGAAACCCGAGTTGAAAGCGCCTGGAATTAATCTCTTGATACTAACATTTGATGAAACGCTCTCGACTTTTGCTATCAATTTCAACTTGCGCTGCTACATCCTGGACTACTGCACGACTCCGGCGAACATACCGGCCAGCGTGGCGCGCCGCGCCGTGGCGGCGGCGCGGGAGGTGGGGCCTGCCAGATACTGCCCGCCACATCATCCGACGCATTTCAAACCTTTTGTCTCTCATCCAACGCAATCCAAATCCACGTTCCTTGGTTCAAATGCATCCTATGACGAGCACTATATGCCGGGCCTGCCAGATACTGCCCGCCGCGTCATACGACGCGCTTCGAGCTCTGGTGTCTTGAGGTAATTGGTATCCTATCACGTGGCGAGCAATATCTGACAGACCCTAGCGCGAGGCGGTGGGCTCCCTGGAGGGTGCGGGGATCTTCGGCGTCGAGCTCTTTCACCTCGAGGTGGGCGCCAGTCAACAGCGTCGTTCCTACCACGTCATCCACCGCATAGTTCAATGGTGTTATCCACGTGTTATCTACCGCGCGCTGTAGCAGTTCGTGCCACGTCATCCACCAATGATTGCCACGTCATCCACCGCAGAGTTTACCGGTGATATCCACGTCATCTACCGCACAGTGTAGCAGTGCGTGCCATGTGATCCTCCAGTGGTTGCTACGTCATCCACCGCATCATGACTCTCGTTGATTGAGGAAGCAGGCATCCGTTGACGTGTCGTGTGCGATTGACCCGGCCCCGCCTCCAGGACGGGCGCATCCTACTGAACGAGATCGCGCCCCGGCCGCACAACTCGGGCCACTACACCATCGAGGGGTGCCCGTGTGATCAATACCAGTCCCACCTGCGCGCCATCCTGGTGGGGTGGTGCAAGTTGGAACCCGTTCTGAATGCGCCCGGTTCCAGCGCATGAGACTATGCTTGTCGAACTAAGCTACTGCTGGCGAGGGGGGGCGTTGAACTAAGCTACTATAAGCTAGTTCAGGGGCTAGTGGTCAGTTGGTAAGTGGGTTAGCATTGGCGACTACAGTGGGTTAGCAAAGAAGGGGAGTTTGAACTAAGCTAGTTTCAGCTAGTTTATGGGCTAGTGCCTGGTAGGCTTGTTGTGGGCGACAAGTATACATGAGACCAAAATACGACAAACTGCTTACATTTTTGTTTACAAATTCAACTTGCGTCCCTACATACTGGGGTGGCCGCTGGGCGACACGTCGCTGCGAGTGGGCGGCGCGGTGATGAAGAACCTGATCGGTGACGGCGAGGGCCCCATAGCCATGGCTCGCATGCATGATCTCATGGGTGCCGCGCTCCAGGCAGGGGGGGTGGTGAGAAAAAGCACTCGATCGACGTTGAATATCCTCCTCCCCCTCCTCCTCCTCCTCTTCCTCCTCCTCCTCCTGCTCCTCCTCCTCTTTCTCCTCCTCTCTCTCCTCCTCCTCCTCCTCCTCCTCCTCCTCCTCCTCCTCCTCCTCCTCCTCCGCACGTATGCATGTGCATTCACCCTGAAGGTAAGTCATGCTCCGATCTCGGTCGAGCGCTTGCTCTCAATGGCCCTCCTGCGAGGTGCCGGGCGCGAACATCCACTGGTACGAGAAGCCGGACACCAAAGTTGGGCGCAAGATGGGGCACATCACGGTCACCGCCAACCACGCCGCCGAGGCCATGGCGCGCCTCGACCAGCTCATGGCCATTGCCGACGGCAGGGTATTTGCTCACTGTGTACCGGCGTACCCGTACACACTCGCTTTATCCTCCTCACTGGCCTGGCCACTCGCTCCCTCACTCTGTGTTCGTGGTGTACCGGTGTACCCGTACACACTCGCTGTATCCTCCTCCCTGGCCTGGCCACTCGGTTCCTTTTCAGCTCAACTGCCAGCCGCTTTGTTATGGCAGCTATTGCACATATCTTGAGTATGCTCATGTTGAGCTGGAAAGGGAGAGATGTGATGGCCCGGCCAGACGGCGACGCGAGCGCGGAGGCCAAGCTGCCCCCGTCCGTGGGGATCATCATGGGGTCGGACAGCGACCTGCCGACCATGGCGGCGGCGGCAGAGGTGCTGGAGAGCTTTGGCATCACGGTGGAGGCAGGGGCTTCCACTCGTCCACTTCTCAGCTCAACCTAAGCCATTCTGGCCAATGAGCCGTTTTGTGTCCAGTTTGTGACGATTTATGACCCATCTGTCTACTGAAGGTACCAAACGTATCCCACAAATAGTGCTTACGTTGAGCTGAGAAGTGGACGAGTGTCAACCCCTGGGTGGAGGTGACGGTAATCAGCGCGCACCGCACGCCGCAGCGCATGTTCGAGTACGCTAAGTCCGCGCACGGCCGCGGCCTGCGCGCCATCATCGCCGGTGCCGGCAGGGCCCACACGGCATGTCCGTGTCCGGACTGTTAGCTCGGTCGAGTTCCCGTGCACACTCCAGCCGCCGCATTTTGTCACTGGCCTGACAGTGCGTCCAGACTATCTACTCGGTCGAGTACCCGTGCATACTCGCTGCATCCTCTTCCTTGAACTGCTAGGCGCGCTCCCCCAAACACACCTAAATTCCACTTTCCTGGGGTGGCGCGGAACTTGGATTAAAGAGACCACTCGTGTAAGGCCTTGAGCGCGGGCGGTGCGGCGCACTTGCCGGGCATGGTGGCGGCGATGACGCCGCTGCCGGTGATCGGGGTGCCCGTGCCGCTCAAGCACCTGGACGGCGTCGACTCCGTGTATTCCATCCTGCAGATGCCGCGCGGCGTGCCCGTTGCCACCGTGGCCATCGGCAACAGGTAGGGCCAAGTCAATGATCTTCGCCTTGTTGAGTCAAATTATATATAGACGCGTCGGCCAAACGCCTCGCATGAGGCGTACTAAGTCGAAGCGGTTCAAACGCTATTAGCATGCCACGACCTCTCCACATCATACATCCTCATGCCTTGAGTTAGTCGGCATCGTATGATGTGGCGAGCATGATTACCATGGCCCTCTCCACAGCACCAACGCGGGGCTGCTGGCGGCGCGCATCGTGGCCGCGTACCAGCCCGAGGTGCTGGCGGCCATGGAGGACTACCAGGAGGACATGGAGCAGTCGGTGATGGCGAAGGCGGAAAAGATGGAGGCGGGCGGCTACAAGGAGTACCTCAAGGGCATGGGGAAGTAAACCCGTCAATGTGTGGAAGGCTTTTTGTGTTTGGCACGTTGTTTTTTTGGTTGAGCTTGGGAGTGTGATGCTGTCTTGAGGGGGTCGACTCGAATGCGAGTGCACATTTGAGAATGGGACGATTCGGATGGGAGTATGAGATTGTTTCTAGAGTGCGCCTGCTCGGAACGCGCGGCGGGCGAACGCTCGCCACCAGGCACTTTGCCTTTATTATTTTGTTTAGACTATAATCGGATCTTATTGCTGCGAAGATCATGACAATGACTATGACGATAATGACATGGAATGGAAGCGGTGAAAATAAACAAGCAAGCGCGGCCAGCGGCGGAAAGCGGGAAATATATATTTCCCGCTTTCGCATACTCAGCACTTTCTAGATTACTGGAACGTGGGGCCCAGCCCGGAGGGCGGACCCGCCGCCGCCTCGCGCGCTGCCGCCGCTGCAAGGGGGGACTGTTGTCGGTCCAACGCCAGGCGCTGCGGTCCTCCCCCGTCGCCCGTGCCCCCATCACTGCCCCCGCCACCACCCGTGTTGGGCGAGTCGCCCACGCTGAGCCCCGCCGCCAGGCTGGCCAACACGGTGCCCCCTCCGCTGCCCGTCCGCGCCAGACCGGCCTGTAATTCCACATCTAGCCCCTCCCGCCACCCGCTGCTCGCCCCTGGCCCGGCCGCGCCTCCTCCTCCGCCGCCGCCGCCACCGCCACCGTCACCAACGATGGGAATGGGTTGCGAGGGCACCACCGCCGCCGCCGCCGCCGCCGCCGCCGCCTCCGCCTCCGCCCCTGCCCCCGCCCCCGCATCCACCGCAGCCCCCGGGAACCCCGCCGCCCCTGGGTCCGCGAAGTCCAGCGCGGCGCCAGGAAAGATGCTCATCAAACTCGGCTTCGCCTTGCTCTTCTTCTTGTGCACCTCCTCCCCCACCACCTCAAAGTTCTTGTACGTGTACCCGATAAACAGGGACAAGTGAATAACGCTCGTCATGTGATCAGCACCATTTATACCATCATTTGATGAGTAAAATCACGTCATAGGGTGTCATTTTACCAAATGAACGAAGTCGTGTTAACGTGGGTCATGATGTGGCGAGCATAGCTTACTTGGCCTTGCCGATGAAGTCGAGGTCTTTCTTTCCCGTACCTGCGCCACCGCCGGGCGACCCCCCGGCCCGCCCGCCCGCCGCCCCGCCGAGCCCACGGGCCCCTCCAAGCGCAGGCCCCCCTCCACCCTCGCCCCCGCCGCCGTCACCGCCGCCGCCATTTACAGCGTTCGCTCCATTGGCACCGAGTTGTAGCGGCGCAAGTCGAAGACGAAGCACACGTTGAAAGCAAGGTCGGATATTCTAGTTTCAAGCGCTGATACCATGGGCGCTTTCAGAACAGGTTTTGACACCGTCAACCTGCACCGCCCTACCGAGTTTCATGGTGGCGTCTTCGTCGAAGTGCTCGAAGTTCTGCGTGTCCAGCTCTCCGGTGACGTCCGGTTGATAAGGCGCGTGCACAGCGTACAGGCGGTCCCATCCCAGCCCTTGGTGTAGCGGCGCGAGTTGAAACTGGAAAGCAAAGTGTGAAAGTGACCTCACCATATTCTGGTTCAAGCGCTGAAACCACATGCAGTCAACCCAGGGTCAACATGGGGTCAATGTGGGTCAACCTGCACCGCCGTACCCTGGAAGAACGAGTGGTGCTTGATCTCCGACACGTTGCGGGTGCCCAGCCGCTGATCAGGGGCTTACACTCGTACACCTTTCAGCTCAACGTAAGCACTTTTTGTTGGATACACTGGGTGGTTGCAGTGAACAAAACGGCGCAGGTCAAGCTGCGAAGTGGACGAGTGAAAGCCCCTGGTGCTCGCCGCGTCATAGAATGGAAGTTCAGCGCAAGAAGCGAGGGCTCATAATGGTTTGGATGACGTGGCGGGCAAGCCCCTGCCGCTGGTCCACGTCGCACAGCAGGCGCTCGATGAGGTCGCGCGCGTCGGTGCTTAAGGTCACCTCAGCAGGGAAGCGCAGGTGGTGCCGCCAGTGTGTAGCGGCACAAGTTGAATGTGAAAGCAAAAATTGAAAGCAGTTCCTCACATATTACTTTCAAGCGCTCAGTTCAAGGCCCTTTCAACAAGGGTCTGATCGGCTCAAGTTGCACCGCCTTACCAGTGCACGATTTTGCGGCAGGTGGTCATGGGCTCGTCGGAGTAGAACGGCGGGTACCCCATCAGCCAGAGCCTTACATTCGTCCACTTTTTGGCTTAACGTGAGCACTGTTTGTGGTATACGTTGGGTGACTGAACAGGTACCGTGACAAAGAAAGCCTCAAGTTGAGCTGAGAAGCGGACGAGTGTAAGGCCCTGCCACCAGCATCTCGTACATGATGGCGCCCACGGACCACCAGTCGCACTCGAGGCCGTACCCCTTTTTGAGCAGCACCTCGGGGGCGATGTAGTCGGGGGTGCCCACGGTCAGGGCCAATTTGAAAATAATGCTCGCCACATCATAAGATTGCTTTCAACACAAATCGTGGGTCCAACATGTGGTGGATGCCGTGGCCAGCACTACGCAAATGGTCCAATGTTCGCCACGAAATATGATGGCATTTGCCCTATGCCCTATGCTCGCAACGTCATACGACGGCATATAGCTCAATACACGAGGGTCTGAATCAGGTGAACGACGTGGCGAGGTTTACATCCACAGAGCCCTGCCCACAGTGGAGTAGGCGAGGCGGCGGCGGTTCTGCTGCCAGTGTTGCAGCGCGGCCTGACGCACGCCGGGGGCCGCTGGGTCGTCCCCCTCCTGGCCGTCCGCCGGGTCCCCCTCCTCGATGATCTCCGGCAGCGCATTCACCAGCTTGTTTTAGGGCCTGACACTAATGGTGCTCGCCACGTCATCCACCGCACATTAAAACCTCGTCTCTTGATGTAAATAACATCCTATGACATGGTGAGCAACATTTGCCAGACCCCACTTTCTGCTCGAGACTGCCACATACTGCCTGCCACGTCATCCAACGCATTCTTTACCCTCCTGAGTTAAACGAGACTCTATGACGTGTCGAGCCACAGCAGTGTCTGCCAGGCCCCACCTTCTGGTCGATGGGCTTGCACAGGCCGAAGTCCGACAGCTTCATGTGGCCGTCGCGGTCGAGAAGAAGGTTGTCGGGCTTGATGTCGCGGTGGATGAAGTTGGCGGCGTGCACCGTCTCCTAGGGCCAGGCAGATGAATGCGACCCACGTCATGTTATGCCGTTTAATTCAAGAGACTGGGTCCTGAAACGTTGAGGATGACGTGGCAGGCACTGGGGATGACGTGGCAGACACTGCAGACGATGTGGCAGGCACTGAGGATGACATCGCAGGCACTGATATTGACGTGGCAATATGTGATCATGACGTGGCATGCAGTGCTAATGACGTGGCAGGCACTGATAATGACGTGGCGGGCAACATCTGCCAGGCACCACCGTCTCCAGCGCCACCACCGTCTGCGCGATGTAGAACCGCGTCTCGTCCTGCTCGAAGGGGCACGTCATATACGCTCGCCATATCATCCACCACATAGTGTACCGGTGCTCGCCTGGTCATCAAGCACATAATGTTCCAGTGCTCGCCATGTCATCCACCACATGTGTACCAGTGCTCAACACGCCATCCACCACAACGTTTACCTGTGCTCGCCACGTAATTCCCCTCACGTCAAACGGTGTCATCCAACACAGCCAACAAATGGTGGACGACGTGGCAAGCTAGAGTTACATGCCATCCTATGACGTCATATCCCTACCTCGGTGAGGGTGTCGCGGCGCATGAGCAATGTCATCATGTCGCCGCCTGGCAGGTACTCCATGACCAGGTACAGGAACTCCTCGTCCTGGAAGGAGTAGAAGAGCTTGACCACGGCCTCGTTGTGCACCTCCGCCAGCAGGTTGCGCTCGGCGATGACGTGGTCCACCTGCCCGCGCCGCACCATCTCCGTCTCATCACAGGGCCGTCGCAGGCATCGCTCGCAGCGTCATAGGATGTTATTCGACTCAATCAAGAATTTGCAAATTGCGTGTCGATGACGTGGTGGGCAAGTGCCTGGCATATATTGCTCACCACGTCATGGGATGACATTGATTTCAAGAAACGAGGTTCAATATGTGAGTCGATGGCGTGGCGGAAATTATTAGTCAGTGGCTACGAAGATACCTCGGCCAACCAGGCTGCCCCGAAGATACGCTCATCATATCCCTCAGATACTGAAGTCAGTTCCCACAAGTCACTACCTTCTTGAGCTTCTTCATGGCGTACACCTGCCCATTGCTCTTGTCGCGCACCAGGCTGTAGCGGCGCAAGTTGAATTGAAATCTGCGGTTGAAAGCGGTTTATCGTGTTGCAGTTTCAAGCACTGAAATCATAGGCACTTTCAACACAAGATTTGATACTGTCAACCTGCAACACCCTACCAGGCGCACCTCCCCGAAGGCGCCGCGCCCGGTCACCAGGGCCGTCACGTGTTCAACACTTCCGGTTCAACATTTTAACATAAGAACATTCGTGGGATAGCATAAGTCGCGTCATGGACTCTAGTCTTCTCCTTATTCTTCCCACCCCGCACTTCGCTCTCCCGTTGTGAGGCGCATGCGACCATCTTCTCATGCACACGTGAGGTCGGGGACAACACGGCTCAAAGTAAGCTGCTAAAGGGAACAAGTGACCAGGCCCTGCCGATGATGGTGAGCGGCTCGAAGTCGTCCACGCTGATCTTGGCGCGCTTCAGCCGCGTGTAGTTGCGCTCCTGCGCCTCCAGCTCCTGGATCCGTGCCTCCTTGTCCGACTCCGGACCCACCTCGTTCTCCACGCCCATACATGAGGGTCGGACAATTGCTCTCGTGGCAGCTTAACGTGAGCGTCGTTGAGGACCAAGTGGGGAGTGGGTTCAGGGCAGGGTAGCACGGACATGAGCAACCAGTTTGGTGATGAGTGAGCAAGGACACTCCAGACGGCTATAGCCAACGCCGGGAGCTGAACAGGGGACATGATACACCCCCGTAACAACGAGTAAATGGAACTCGGGCAGTAACGAGTGTGGAGTGTCGCCCCCCCCCCTGCCTTGCGGCGCTCCATGCGCTGCTGCAGGCTCTTGGCCTGGTTCTTGTATAGGTTCTCGATGTACGTCTTCGCCGCATCCACCTGAGTCCAGGGCCGCAGCAGGGCCTGACTGTTTGCTCATAGTGTACCGTTGTCACGTGTACCGCCGTGTACCGTTGCACCCGTACACACTGGCCGCGTCATGGCCTGACTGTTCACTCATAGTGTGCCGGTGCACTGAGTGCCTGACTGTTTGCTCATAGGTGTACCGGCGTACCCGCACACAGTACTCGTAGCAGGCATTGCTCGCCACGTCATCCAACGCATCCTGAACCCTTGATGCTTGAGATGAATGACAACCTATGACGCGGTGAGCAATATGTGCTACGAGATGCCCCACCTTTTTCTGTGTCTCGGGCGTTGGGGGCTCCGCGGCGGCGTGGGGCGTGGGGGGATCCGCGGTGGCGGCTCCGGGCTTGGACACGCCCCCCGCGGCGGCGAAGCGCCCGAGCCACGAGGATCCGCCTGGGCTGCTCACTGCGCGGAAAGTAACAAAAAGAGAACGGGACGAGGAGTCAGAGTAGGACGAAGAGGCAAGAGGGATCTACCGCTTTCCACCACCTTTCAACACCATAGCCCACGTGCCTCCGCCCTTCTCCACCTGACCCCGCCTTCCGCCGCACACGTGTCCCGACTCCACACCAATCACCGCCAGACCTCCCAACGCCGAGCGGCGCAGTCGGCCCGCGAACCAGAGAAGGAATATCGAGAGGATGCGGATGAGCAAGCCCGAAAGTCAGTGCAAGATGATGGAAGACCCACGGGTCGAGGCCAGCTCCACAGGCCGCAGCGTATCTAAAGGACATCCATCGAACGCTGGCTGGCGGCGGGTTGGGTCGAGGGGGGCACGCACTCTCAGCTTCGCTTGCCCTTGGCGCCGAGGGTGCTGTCGCACTTTTACCCAATCGTGTGTCGCCAAGCGACAACCAACGCGTGTCAAATCTCAACACCCTGTTGAGATGGGACCTGCACTGCACACTCTACACGAAACTGCGCTCGTGGTGCAGGGGCAAGCGCGCCACCGACCCGTTGGATGCGTACGCAGCGAAAACCGGAAGCAACGCGCGAGTGACAGAAGCGCGCGCGGAGGTATGCGCGCGTCAAACCAATAGTCGTCTTGCCTCTCGAAGTACCGAAGAGTCGGACAGCGCTTTACCGGTCGCCGGTCGGACATAGAGGGACCCAATGACGGTTTATGACTCCAGGTCGGTCGGGTTCGTGGTTTGAGCGGAATACTCCGAGTCCGAGTCCGAGCTCAGCGATTTTCCTGTGTCGAAGTTTGAGATTTTGACATGCGCACCGGCGTCCGGGGGCGAGGCGCACGCAGACGGCGCGATGGACGCGGGAGTCCTCGCCGCGCAGCTCGACGAGTTCCGCCTGATGCTCGCTGGTATCAACGACGACGTGAGCAACCCGCCTCTTTCTTCCGCCACAGAATGCCCCCCGGCAGCTGCCTCTCCCACCAGTAGACGGACGGCACCCGACGAAGCCGAGCTGAGCGCTCCCTCGTGTCTTCTTTCCCTGCTTGGTTGGAGGACGTTTGTCCTCACGAGCGAGCGACGAAGCGACACTTCGCATGGAGCCACGCGGCTGCCTTGCGCCTTCACCCACCCAGTTTTCTTACCCGCGACCCGGCATTATTATCCCACCCCGACAACTGGACCCTCGTATCCTCCCTCCAGTGTATCCCCCCGCCTACGCCTCCGCTTTGAGCGCCGCGGCCACCGTGAGCCTGACGCCCGCCTGCCGCCCTCCCCCTCCTTAAATCCCGCACTGAAGCACACACCGCATCTCCGCCCCAACAGCTGGACCACTCCACCGAGGAGTTCGCGCTCATCAAAGCGCATGACGACCTCAAGCAGGAGGACTTCCTAATTGCGCACGAAGTGGAGATGGGCGCAGCCGTCCACAAGGTGGGCGACGCATGGGGCGATATGCGGGGCGACGCGGAGGCAGGGGCTTAAAGTCGTCGACTGTTCAGCTCAACCTGAGCCGTTTCTGGTGCTGACAGACTGACTCTACTCGACATATCCCACAAAAAGTGCTTACGTTGAGCTGAAAAAGTGGACGGGTGTAAGCCCCGACGCCGAGGCCGGGAACCGGGGGATGCTGGGGGACCTGGAGCAGCTCAAGGTGGACCTGCAGACAGAGGCGCAGGCAGGGGCCGCGGTGGCTTCCGCAACGTCACACACAAACGTTTTGGTCAGCCTCAAGTCAGCACGCGCATAGTTTCTGTTTCTGCTACGCTGAGTGTCCGCTGAGGGCTGGAGCGCAGCGAAGGGCAGGAGCCATGCACGTCCGTGTCTTGAGAACACTCTAGCGACGTCGACATCCATCAGAGAGCCCGGAGGCTTCCTGCCAGAGATGTCCTGTGCTTGGTGTGCCAAAAATATGTCTCAACGGTGCAGTAAAGTTTGAGCATCCTTACGCCTCGGCGGGGTCAACCGCGATTCTGAGCCAAGACGCAGAGTTGCGCGCCCAAGCGGAATCGTTCCAGGTGGGGCGGTTGAGATTTACCCGATGAAACCCGAGTTGAAAGCGCATGGAACTAATGTCTTGACACTAAAATGCCATGAGCCGCTTTCAACTATCGCTTTCACGTTCAACTTGCGCCGTTACATCGAGGCCTACACACGCGTCACTCAGGCGGAGCTCAAATACCAGAACGCCGCGTCGGGGTATACTGTGCAAGGCTCCAAGGATTTCCTCGCCGATGTCGAGAAGGACCGAATCGCCGTCAGCGAGGACGCGGCAGGGCCTGAGACCTGGTCGCTTTTCAGCTCAAGTTGCTTTATAAAGTGCCAGCCGTCACAGCTGCCAGGCTGTGGGTCTGTACCTGAAGCCACACACGTCATTACCATTTAACACCATGAACATGCGCCCGACAGGGCCCCATACTCAGCTCAGCATCAGCCGCTTTATCCCGGACTACCGGAAATAATTCAAAGTCACACACCTTATGTCCGAACGTGCTCAAGTTGACCAGGGTAGTGAACTCGTGTAAGGCCCTGGGACACGGTTGCGCGCGTGGAGGGAGAGCACGTGGCGATGCGGCAGCGGAGCATGGCGTACTACGCGGAGACGTTCGGGGGGCTGGCGGGGTGGGTCGAGCTCAACCGGGAGGAGCTTGGGACAAGGATATTCGATGCAGGGCATGACCGAGTGTCCTAATACGTTCGAATGAAGCTGTCTAAAGCGCTCTGACTGCCGTTCTATCCCTGCAACCACCCGATAGGTCCGGACAAGGGCCGGTAAAGTGACCTCAGAATTTACCACTTAACAGACTGTGAAAGTACTTTAGGGTTTGGGTTTAGGTCTGAGGGTTTTCATTTTCCCGAGGCGACCCCCCTACTACCCCCCTAATACCCCCCTAATTTCAAAATACTCCTCTGTTAAGTGGTACATTCTGAGGTCACTTTACGGGCCCTTGCTCAGACCTACCCGAGTTATGTTCTTGCTTA
>Ga0307489_10001411_pt1 | contig 15827 bp, 8 predicted proteins | sample SB12metaG_FD_202247 | JGI IMG/M metagenome (GOLD analysis project Ga0307489, IMG submission 202247) | Sea-ice brine microbial communities from Beaufort Sea near Barrow, Alaska, United States - SB 1.2 | ecosystem: Environmental > Aquatic > Marine > Coastal | place: USA: Alaska | collected 2017-05-06 | reverse complement strand
GGTGGCGCGCGAGGTGAGCGTGCACCAGGCACCCACCATGTCGCACCACCTGCGTCACACCCCGCTGGGCGCGCGCCTCGCGCGAGGTGTGGACCAGGGGCGGCACTCGGCGCCGCAGCACGTGGTGTTAGCGCAGGTGGCGGGCAGCAGCCGGGGGGCGCTGGCCCGGCTCGCGGCGGACGTCGGGGGCGAAGTGTGCTACGTGGAGCGGTCGGAGGACGCCGCCGTGCCGCTGTACGAGTACACGTGGAACCACACGACGCTGCACGCGCTCAAGCGCGACAAGGCGGTGACGTACCTGCAGGCGGCGATGATGCCCGGGCGGGCGACCGAGCTGGTGGGGGAGGTGGAGGACCACTTCGGTGCACACGAGGTGGTGCAGCACCTCGAGGTGGTCCGCTTCGGTGGCCGTGTCGGCTTCGCGTCTCTCGCGCTGCTGCTGCCGCACGGCGCTGACAAGGCGGCGCGCCTCACGCGGCTCGGGGAGATCATGCGGTGGCATGAGGCGGCGGGCATACACGTGTTCAGCCCGCACACACACGTGCTGGAGGACGGCGGCATGAAGGAGACGGACTGGGCGGCGCTCGGCTTCAAGGCCGGTGCCGACCCCGCGGGGGTGCTCAACCCGGGCAAGATGCGCGCGTGGGAGGAGAACCAGGCCACCACGGAGGTCAGCGACCCCAAGGGGTCGTTCTCAGCCGCCTACAGGCTGGCGCTGGCGGTTGCGCCGGGTGCGGCCTCGGGCGGGGCCGCGCCGGGAGGTTCGACGGCGCCGCCGGGAGCGCCTCATTCGGGCGGCGGCGGTTCATCCGAGCCAGCGCCGCCGCCGGCGCCGCGCAGCCGGCTGTGGGCGGAGTGGACCACCGCCGACTTCGCCACCGCCGACCTGACGGATGCTGTGGCGGTGCTGCCCCTGGGGGCGGTGGAGGCGCACGGGCCACACCTCCCGCTCGGTGTCGACGCCATGCACAACTCCGCGCTACTGGCGGCGGCGCTCGCGCGCCTGCCGTCACACGTCACGGCGCTGGCGCTCCCTCCGCTGGACATCGGCGCGAGCTGTGAGCACATCGGGTTCGCGGGCACCGTGGGGCTCAAGCCGGAGACGGCCGCCGCGGTGTGGGCGGAGGTGGGCGCGTGCGTCGCCAGAGCGGGTATCCGGAAGATCATATTGTACAACTCGCACGGCGGGAACCATGCGGTGGCGGAGGTGGTGGCGCGGCGGCTGCGGGTGGAGCACCACATGGTGGCGGTGCTGGCGCTGAACCTGGGCATGGACGGGTCGTGCGCCGAGTCGCTGTTTCCGGGTGATGAGCTGCGGTGGGGCATACACGGCGGCGGGCTGGAGACCTCGGTGATGCTGCACCTGCGGCCGGAGCTAGTTGACATGACGCAGGCGCGACGCTTCGAGTCCTCCGCCGCGGCCATGCCGGCGGACGGGCTGCTGCAGAAGCACTCGCTGGGGTTCGGGGTCAAGGCCGGCTGGGTCAGCCACGACCTGAACCCCGCCGGGGTAAGGCGGTGCAGCCTGAACCGATGAAACCTGTGTTGAAGGTGCTTATAACTAAGCGCTTAAACTAAAATATGATAAATTGCTTTCACATGTTGCTTTCTAATTCAATTTGCGCCGCTACACTGGGGTGGTGGGCGACGCCGCCGCCGCGGACGCCGGGCGCGGGGCGCAGCTGGTGGAGGCGGCGGCGGCGGCGCTGGCGCGGCTCATCGTGGAGGTGCACGCGACCGACGCCACGGCGTGGACCGCCAACACGCCGCTGTACCCGCCGCAGGGCAAGATGTGACGCCATGCATTGGTACAACGAGCGCGCGGAGCGCTATTCTATTTTATTGTATTCATTAACGTGCCTGGTGGGATTTCATGAGAGCCGACCCGCGCGCTGCATGACCTCACACCTCGCTCCAGCCCATCACCAGCGCTACTGGTCGCTCGGATCGTTCGGGTCGTCCCTACAGAATATGAAGACGTCACCGGACTGCGAGCGCGATATGCGCATCTCACCGTCCACGAAGGTGGTGTCGAGCCACGCCAGGGAGCCCGCCCCCGAGGCCTCCATCTCCCAGTCCAGCGCTTTGCGCCCGGGGGTCTGCGGCGGCGCGCCCATCTTGATGCCCGCCACGCGGTAGTCCTTCGGCCGCACGCTCGCGCGGCTCGCCGTCTGCGCCTCCAGCCAGGGGCTTACACTCGTCCACTTCTCAGCTCAACTTGAGCGCTTTTTATGGGATAGGGGGAGCGCGCAGGGATTGTGTAGACCGTGTGAACGAAGTGTGAGGGGGTTTTCAGGGTGTGTAGGGTATATTTGTGTCATACACGGCTCAAGTTGAGCTGAGAAGTGAACGAGTGTAAGCCCCTGCCTCCAGCTCCTGCGTGCTCGAATTAGTGAACTTGACGAACGGCAGCGGCTCGAAGCTCTCCTCGTTCTTCACCTGCAGCGTAAAGATGTCCACCGTCTGGAAGATGGCACCCTTGGGACGCATGAACCCCGGCCGACCCTTACCGAGCACGGCGACCGCGCTGGTGTACTGCATGGCCCACCGCCCGTTCATGAGCGGTGACTTGAGCGGCGCCGGCGTGGGGTTCTTGGCCTCCAGCGCGCGCGCCAGCTGCTCGATCCGCTTGACGCGCTCGGTGTCGGCGCGGAGGCCGCGCTCCGTGTCCGCCAGCGCCAGCAGCAGCGCGGCCTTGATGTCCGCCAGACCGGCCGCCCCGCCCCCGCGCCCGCCCAGCTGCACCGTGGGCGGGCAGTAGGGCACACACCGCGCATCACTAGCGCGTGCTCACATCACCGAATATCACACACGGGCATTCGATTCAACACACGGACGACGTCTTATCCGCGAGTGCCCGCAGCCTCGCCTTGTACTGGTAGTTGACCTGGATCTTGGAGTTGAAGATGGCGGCGCCCAGGTTGTCCCCCAGCCCCCTGAGCCCACCCAGCACGCCCCACGGCGACGCCGCGGGGTCCTCCCCGTTGTTGGTGGCGCTCAGCGATACGTTGGCGCCGTCGATCATCTCCGCGTGTAAGGCCCGCTGCATCCAACGGCTGAGGCGGCGTTTGCTAAAGAACGGAGGCAGAACCGAGTGGCGTGATGTAGGGGTGGAATGGCCACATGTTGCTGACGTGGGACGGACGTGTATGATAGCGGGCCTGACCCACGTCGCGGCCATCGTCGCCGCCCCTTGCCAGCCCGCCGCCGCCGCGCCCGCTCACCGTGGCCAGACCTGCCCCGCTATCCTCCCGTCTCACCGCCGACGGGCTCGCCGCCGCCGCCGGCGCCGCGGGCGCGAAGTCGAGGTCCTCGGAGGAGGCCAGGCAGACCACGGTGAAGGCGCACCCGCCGTCGCCGAGCTGCACGTCCGCGCCCCGGGTCAGCGCGTATTGGAACCCAGGTTTGATTTGCCGCCCGCCGACGAATGTGCCGTTGGTCGAGCCGAGGTCCTCGATGTACACGGCACCCCCGATGCGGAGCACCGACGCGTGCGCGCTGTCCACGCCACCCACCGTGAGGATGACGTCGGCGTCGCCGCGGCGGCGCCCGCTCCCCAGCACCAGCGGCGCCCCCGGCTCCAGCTCCACCGCGGGGCCGCCCCACCCCACGGGCGTCAACATCACGCGCTCCTCCGACGATATGGACCACGACGAGGACGAGGGCGCGGCCGGCTCCCGCCCGCGTCCCCGTTCGCCATCCGCGTCCACCACAGCGCCGTCGTCCCGCACCTCTTGTCCCACCATCGCCTTGACTGCCACCTCCTGGTCCTCCTCCTCCCGCATCTCCTCTGCTGTCCCCTCCACCTCCTCGTCCGCCTCCTCCGCCGCAAGCACCGAGCTGCTCGCGCCCTTACCCTTCCCCTTGCTCCCCCCACCCACCCCGCCGCTGCCGCCGCCGCCGCCGCCGCCGAAGCCTCGGAAGACGTCGCCCACGCCGGAGAAGGCCGCCTGCGCGTCGCGCGCCGCCGACGTCCCCGTGCTCCACGCCTCCCCCACCGCGCGCACCTTCGCCTCCGCCCCGGCCGACGCCCCCTGGAACCCAGCGAGCGCGTCGCCCAGCGCGTCCTTCGTCCCCACCACCTCATAGCGCGCTAAATGCGGGTCGCCGAGGGTGACGACATCGCCGGGAGTGAGCGCGGTGGGCACCCCGGGCAGGACGCCCCGCCCGCCCACGTCCGTGCCGTTGGAGCTACCCAGGTCGGTCACGAACAGGCACCCGCTCGTGTCCACGGAGAATGTGGCGTGCGTTCCGGACACGGTGCCGATGCCGAGCAGCACGTCCGAGGGGCGCTCCCGCCCCACCGTCATCGACTGCCCTGTGCCAGGGACCAGAGTGAATACTGCTCACCTCGTCATCAACCGCGGTTTTGGTATTTGCGGTACGGTGGCGTTGGCAGCTGCCTTGGCCGCAGCGCCCCGGAGTCGGTCCTTGATGGTTTGGGCGCGGGCGATAGGTATGAGTAAAAGCCAATGACGGTAGCGGCGGTTGGCGAAAGCGTTGGTATCGCGAGCGGAGAGCCGCACGATGCCAGTGTTGTCGGCGTGGGTGAGGGACACGGACCGGACAGCCTCCGCCAGCCCTGCCCTTTGCTAGGCACCCTCAAGGGTGACCTGGTCGCGCTGGGGATGGTGGTGCCGGGGGGCAGGTGGTCCGACGTGCCATCGCCGACGGGGACCAGCTTGAGCGCGGCGGTGCAGGTCGGCGCGCGCGCCGTGTATACCGAATGGCGGAGAAGCGTCCGTCGACGTCGCAATGCAACACGGGATTGTGGAGCTGGCAGATGCCAGGAGGCGCAATTGCTGAGCATGATATTCCCCCCCGCCAGAACAGGCACTCGTTCCGGTGGGACGGGGCCCGTTTCCTCCCTCCCCCTCTTTCCCTCCCAACCGTATGTCCTGTGCGTGCGCGAGGCAATGCTCCCGCGGTGTGTGGTCGGGGTTGGATGGGGGCTTGCTCCTTTTCTACTCGTCCGAGTGCCGACACAGATTCTGGGATCTGAACGCGCTACCTGAGTGCGAAGACACTTTTGATCGATTTATGGGCTTTTGGACTGCTGCGTGTTGACGACGCGAGGCGCCGGGGCGAGTTGCCTGACGGATGCAGGGCGAAGCAGGGAAGGACTGGAGCAGGAGGAGGAGGCGGAAGAGGTGGGATACGTCCATAACCTTATTCATCCGTTACTGTACTATGTTGCGTGGGTTCAACGTGTTTTCGATGATGAAGCATCTGTTTGACTCCTAAGGAGAGCTGACTATGTGACTATGCGCCGCTCGACTCGTAGCTCAGGCCGCATCATGACTATCCACATGACGTACTATTGTATTGCTATTCTGCGGCAGTTACTACTCATGTGGAACCGGACTGACAGCACTAGGTGAACCTATAATCTAGCTCTAACATCAAGCATAGGAATTGGACACAATCAACCAAACGCACTACACACAACATCACCATCGACGTGTGATCACAGGGTGCTAACATGACCATGGGTGCCCCACATGACCATGGGTGCCCCACAGAAATGAACTAAGTGTGGCTGAGAGAAAGACAGACGGATGCGACAGCGTGTATAAGGAGGTGTCCACGACGGTGAACCTGAGACCAGGTGTGGTGCTGCAACAGCTGACAAGCAGGACGTCCTGAAGATCCACTCATCAAAACCCTCATGTGGATGGTACTGGAGACAGTACCTACATCACAAGGCTTTCGCCCCAACCTCCGTGCTAAGTGCGGGTGCTGCACTTGGAAGTCACCAGGTCAAGCCCCCAGTCCCGCCGGCGGCTGCGTGGAAGTATGACTGTGCTCCCTCCAACTCGAAGTGCAGCTTGCACCGCTCGAAGTACACCGGGCAGTCCAGGGAGACGCACTCGACCCCGCCGCCGTCGCCGCCGCCGCCGCCGCCGCCGCCGCCGCAGCTGGCGCACACGGCTTGGAGGGCCTGCGCAACCCGCTCAAGGCGCGCGGCGCGCCAGCCGAGCGCAGCCAGCGCCATGGGCGGCGCGGCGGCGCACCCCTCGCACACCACGCGCGCCGAGGAGGTCAGCTCGCCGCACACCGCGCAGTGTCGCGATATCAAGTACGCGTCCATGGTACGCGCCACCCCCGCGCCCGCGCCCGCGCCCGCGCCCGCGCCCGCCCCGTTGGCGGCGGCGGCGAAGGGCTGGTACCTGGCCCGCGTGGCCGCCGGCAGCTCGCGCAGCCACGCCGGCACGTCCGCGCCCACCAGGCCCAGGCAGCGCTGCAGGGCGGGCACGATCTGCTTCTCGGCGTAGTACCGCGCGTTAAGCCGCAGCGCGCCCCCCGAGTCCACCAGCTGCCCCGGCGCCACGCACAGCTCCATGAGCCGCGCGCCGGGCTCGCCGTGCACCACCACGTAGCGCACACGCTCACCGAACTTGGGCTCCGCGCGCGGGTCCGCCGCCAGCGCCTTGCCGGCCACGATGGCGGCGGCGGGCAGTGTGGCGCCCGCCGCGGCGCTGTATGTACCCAGTCGCACCTCCTTGGCGAACACGAAGTCGCGCAGCGGCGCGCGGTCCGCCAGCACCTTGGCCAGCTGGCGCTGCAGGTAGCGCTTGACCAGCGACAGGTCCTTGCTGACGAACAGCAGTCGAAGGCTGGCGCGCATCAGCTTGGCGACCGCGGGGCAGGTGTCGCGGCGCACCGTCTCGATGCCCTTGGCGTCGAAGGAGGCGACCACCTGCGAGGCCGACTCGAAGGCGTGGCCTACGTACCGCTTCTTGGTGACGAGCATGCACGGCAGGTAGACCTTCTCCAGCTTGAGCACGACGGGGGGCGGGTTGGCGGCGGTCACCGCGGCGGCGATCTCCGCCCCGATGCGGTGCGCGTCCGCCAGCGAGCGCCCCGGCATGTGCACGAACAGGCTGTCGGTGTCGCCGTACACCACGTTGAGGCCGCGCCACCCCGGGTCCGACGAGCGGTGCACCGTGGCGATGGCGCGTTCCAGCGTGTCGCGGCCGCACTGCACGATGGCGTCGGCGAGCTCCGCCATGGGCATGCGCCCGCTGAACCCGGCGGCGGTGTACCCGTACGTCACGTTGGCGATGAGCTTGAGCCCGAACTGCCGCGCGCTCAGGGCACGGCGCCGCGCGCGGGCGCCGTCAAGCGCCTGCTTGAGCGCCGCCTTGACCATGACGCGCGTGTCGAGGATCTCCGTGAGCAGGCGCGGCAGCACCCCGGGGCGCACCGACGCGGGCGCGAACATCACGCCGTTGGGGGTGCACGTCACGCCTGGCGCCGCCGCCGACCCACCGCCGTCGTCACCACCGCCGCCGACGTCACCACCGCGGCCGCCGTCCCTGTCGCCGGCCCCGTCCCCGCCGCCCTCGCCGCCCCCGCCGCCGACCAGCGCGGGGAGGACGCCGGGGGGCGGGGCGTACACTTCCACGCACCCCAGCCTCGCGTCCACCTCGGCCCCCGCCACCGCCGCCCCCCCCGCCAGCGGTGGCACCTTACCCAGGCACGTGGAGTAGCACAGGTTGTACGCGATGACCATGGACGGGTACAGGCTCTGAAAGTCCAGCACGGCGACGGGGTCCGTATACATGCCGCTGGCGGGCTCCATGACCAGGGGGAGGCACGCCATGCCCGGCTGTCGCGCCACCTGCTCCTTGGACGGCGACACCATGATGTAGTTCTGAGTGTGCGCCAGGCGCAGCAGCATGGACTCCACGCGGTACTGGCTGCCGCGGCTCAGCACTGAGAAGAAGTCGATGCCGAACACGCGCGCCAGCTCCGAGGTGCGCGCCACCAGGTCCAGCTGTTCCATCATCTGCGCGGCCACTCCGGCGCGCGACGTGGCGTGGCGGACGGCGCGCCACCGCTGGTGCCCGGCGCCCGCGCCTGTGCCCCCCGCCCCGCCGCCCTCGCCCCCCCGGGCCCAGCGCGCGAGCACCTTGGGCGGGAAGGCGGGCAGGCGGCGCCGCAGCACCGCGTGCGCGCAGGCCTCCACCGTGTAGCTCTGCAGCTTTAGCTCGGCGCGCAGCGTGCGCCAGAGGTTGAGCACCACGCGCCCCGTGACGTGGATGCCGGACGCGGTGAGGCGCCCGTACTCGTCGTCCTGGCGCTCGGCGGCGCCCGGCCGGCGCTCGTCGCGGGAGATCTGGCGCAGCAGGCCGATGCCGAGCGCCGCCGCGCGCTCGGCCAGGAACCCCAGGGAGCCGCCCTGGACCTCGAAGCCCACGAGGACATCAGGGTCCATGGCGCGCAGCGCGGCGATGAAGCCGCGGAGCAGCGCACCCTCGTCGTCGAAGGCGTGCACCTGCACACCGCCGGGCACGGCGTCCTCCGCGCCCCACCCCCACGCGGCGTCGATGGACTCGTCGTTGCCGCCGCCTCCGCCGCCGCCCGGCCCGCCCGGCCCGCCGTCCTTGTACCCGAAGCCGACGTCGCCGCCCATGATGGCGGCAAGACCAGGCGCCGGCGCCGCGACATCCGGCGACCCGTCGAAGATATCCATGGGATCGGCGGCGGCGGCGGCGGCGGCGGTTGGAGGGTGAGGAGGACTGCGCCCGGAGTAGGGCGGCGGCAGCGGCGGCGGCGGCGGCGGCGGGCGGCGCAGCACCAGCGCGGTGTGCGTGTGCACCTCGCCGCCGTCGTCGGTGAAGCACATGCCCACGACGAGCACGGGGTCGTGCTTGGGGTTGGGCTGCAGCTCCCCGCGCGTGCCCGCGATCACCTCCACGCACAACACGCCCAGCGACCGCGCCGCCGCTACAGACCCAGCCGTCGCGGCCGCCGCCGCCCCCGGCACAGCCTGAGAGCGGAAATCAACCGACTCGCTGGCTTGTGTGGCGGAAACGCCGCCGGGCGACGGAGGCGTGAACTGTGAGACGCCGCGCCGACGTCGATAAGTGCCCCCCAGCGGCGGCGGCAGCGGCGGCGGCGGCGGCGGCGGCGGCGGCAGCGGGGGCGGGGGCGCGGGCGGCTCCAACGCACTCTTCGGCGCAGGTGGGCGCCCAGCGCGGGTGAGGTGCTCCGCGGGCGCCGAGTCGGCGTCCACCAGACCCACATGTGCGAGGCCGTCTCTTCGCCCAGCTCTCTCCAGCTCCCCGGGCCCGGCGCCGCCGTCGTCCTCTGCCTGGTCCAGCCCGTCCAGCCACGCGTCCAGGCGTGCGGCGGCGGCGCCGGACGCGCCGGCCTCGCCGTCGTCGAGCGCCAACGCCGTCGCCGTGAAGGTGGAGTTGTGGAGCGAGAGGCGCCGCGGGGGCTGGAACGGAGACGGCGGGTCGGGCGCAGGGAGTGTGCTGCGGGCCGCGGGCGGGGTAGCGAGGACGTCTTCGCCGCTGCCGCCACCGTCACCGCCGCCGCCGCGTGCGTGAGGCAGCTGGCAGGCGAGCCAACGCCGTATCTGATCACGCGACGGGGGCGGCCGCAGCGGGCGCAGCGCCCACATCCGCCCAGGAGCCGCCTCCGCCGCGCCGCTGTGCCCTGCAGCCGCGCCTCGCCGCCATCGTTCAGCCGCCGTCGCGCCGAACGGTGGCAACTCCGAAACCGCCGACGTGGGCGGCTTGAATACCTTGCCGGCAAACACGAAGGGGCGGGACGGCGCGTCCACCGCCCGCCCGTAGAACGGCACGGCGTGCACCACCCGCGGGATCCCGCGCGCCGCGAGTGTGGCCGCCAGGTGCGCCGCGGAGGGCGGCGCGGCCCGCGGCCGGAGCAGGAACACAGCGCCCTCGTTGTTTTTTTTGTCGCCGCCGTCGTCGTCGCACCGCATGATGATATCCTCGGCGGCGGGCGGCGGAGGCGTCTCCGCGATCTGCGTGTCCCGCTCCGTACCGCCGGCCGAGTCCAGGTTGAATGCGGACACCCCCGCCGCCGAGGGTGTGGCACCGCCGCCGCCACTGGCGCGTGGTGTGTCTGCAACCTGCGTGTACTGGGGTGTGGCGGCGGCGGCGGCACCGGCGGCACTGGCGCGGGGTGTGTCTGCGACCTGCGTGTCCTGGGGTGTGGTGGCGGCGGCGGCGGCACCATCGGGGTCCAGGTTGAATGCGGACGCACCCGCCGCCGGGGTTATAGCGGCGGCGCCGGCACCGCTGCTGGGTGCCGACAGGGACGACAGCCCGCGGCGGAATCCAGGGTGTTGCGCGGCGAAGCACGCCGTGTGCGCGTGCCCGCGCGCGGGGCTCCTCATCCGCGGCTGCGGGAACACGCAGGCCTCCTTGCAAATATAGCACTGCCGCTCCGCTGCGCCTCCGGCACCCTGCTTCGCATTCCGGGGCGCCTCCACCGCCTGCTGCCGCTCTCTGTCGGCGCACGAAGCGTGCGCGTAGCCCCTGCGACCGTACTCGCGCTGTTGGAGCGAGCAGTCCGCGCGGCAGATCCGGCAGCGCTTCGCCCCTCTAGAGAGAGCGGCGCCCGCTGCCGGTGGAGTCTGCGCGGCGGCGGCGGCGGCGGCAGCGGCGGCGGCGGCGGTGATGGCAGCGGTGATGGCATCCTCGGCGGTGGCGGTCGCGGCTGCAGGGGCGGTGGCTGCGGCAGCGGGGGCGAGGGCGGCGGCGGCGGCAGCTGCGGCGTCGGCGTCGGTGGCGGTGGCGGCATCAGCGGCGGCGGGAGCGTCGGCGGGTGCGGCTGCGGCGGCGGACGGTTCGGACGAGCACGCCAGGATGTCATCGCACTCGCGCTGGGACCCGGCAATGTAGTCCTCAACGTCCTCCTCCTCGAGCCCCACCGATCGGCGCGCGATAGCCGAAGCCCCCGCTCCCACAGCCGCCGCCGCCCCGCCGCTGCCCCCGCCGCCCCCGCCGCCGCCGCCATCGAGGATACCTCCGCCGCCGGCGAGTTCCCAGGCCTCGGCCTCCTCCCCCGCTGTAGTGGTCGCCACCAGTGACGCCAGAGACTCGCGCAGCGGCACTTCTTTTTCTGCGTCTTCTTTGGCGCCACCGCCCCCGCCTCCGTGCCCCCCGCCTCCGTGCATCAAATCCCACAGTAGCCCGAACATCTCCTCGCCTTGCGTCCCTCCCCCGCTACCCCCCGCACTCCCACCACCGCTGCCACCACCCTCCTGCGAGGCAATCGCCTGCGACTGCACCACAACGTCACGGTCAACCATCCCCGCCTCCGCCTCCTCCTCCTCTTCCTCCTCATCCTCCGCCATCGCCGCCTCTGCTGCGGCCTCAACCTCCGCCGCCGCCTCCCCGGCGATGGAAGCCCTGAGCCGCCTCTGTAGCAGCTGCACGGGTTGCATGGGCGGCGAGGGAGGCTGCGAAGCCTGCGAGGCCTGCGACGGCCGCCGCAGGGAGGACCGCGGCGAGGGCCGCGGCGACTGCGCCGACAAAACCGCGGCCTGCGCCGAATGTACCACGACGTTCGCCGCTTGAGTCATCTGCAGCAGCCCGTCGCCCCCTAGCGACTCCCTCACGCCCGGTGTCCCCCTCATTCCCTGCGACCCGGAACCCCTCGCGGCGCCGGAAGATCCCCGCGACGGAGACGACTGTGTGTCTAGCGCCCTCTCTGCTCCTCCTCGTCCTCCGGACCCATCGCCCCTGCCGCCCCCCCAGCCGCTGCCGCCGCCGCCCCCGCCGCCCCCGCTGCCGCCGCCCGATCCCAGCTGGCTGAGAAACGAGCTTCCCCCGTCCCCTTCTCCGCCCCTGTCGCCGCCCCCGCCGCCGCCGCCGCCCGACCCCGGCTGGCTGGCGAAGGGGCTCCCACCGCCGCGCTCCTCCCGCAGTATGTCAGCCAGTGTCAGGGCCGTAACATGCGCACCCGCGCCCTCCCCCGCGCCCGTGTCAGCCGCCCCTGCCACCGCCGCCGCCGCCGCCGCCCGTTCGGCCGCCGCCGCCGCCGCAACCCGCCGCTGCATCTCCAGCTGATGCGGGTCCGGCGCCTGTAGGTTCCGCGGCGGCGGCGGCGGCAGGCCGGGCGCCGGCAGCCCGGCCGCCGCCGCGCGCGCCGCCTCCTCCTGCCACAGCGGCACCAGTGACTGCACCAGGCGGCTGCCCTCGCTCGGCGTCCCCGCGCACCCCAGCGGCAGCCGCACCACGTCGCGCGGGTTGATCAGGTCGTCCACTACGCCGTCCACCTCGAGCTCTGTGTTGGCCGACCGCGGCGGGGTGTCCGACCACCCGGGGTCGGACGGCGAGGCAGAGGGGGAGGCGCGCGGTGGCGGGGGCGTCGACGCGTCACCCGCCGCTGCCGCCGCCGCCGCCGGGGGCACCAGGGTCCAATCCCAAGGGACGGTGGCGCGCGTCCATACCCGCGGGGCCGGCGGCGGCGGCAGCGGTGGTGGCGGCGGCGGGGATGGGCGGGGCGCCCCTCCTGCCGGCGGTCTTCTCTTCGGACTCTTCGGGGGCAGGCCGCCCCCGCCGCCCCCGGTGACTCCCGGGGTGGCTTCGCCGCCAAACACGTAGTTGACGTCTCCTGGGGTGTCGGCGCCGGTGGTGCCGGTGCCCGGGGCCGTACCGCCGCCGATGCCGAACACCGAGAGCAAGCTATCAGACCTGCCGGCGGCGCCGGCGGCGGCGGAGGGGCCGGCGGCGGCCGAGGGGCCCGCGGCGGCGGCGGCGGCGGAGGGCGGCACGTCGTCGTACTCGAGCTCGATGGGGCCCGCGGCACGCGCACCGCGGCCGCCGGCATCGGTGCCCGCCCCCGCCATGCCCGCCGTGGCGTCGCCGCGGCGGCGCGTTGCGCGGCGGTGGCGGTGAAGCTGCGGCCAGCGCGGCACGGGCTGGCGGAAGCACACCCTGTCGAGGCGCGCCAGGCCCATGCCGTGCAGGTTGTTGTCCACCATCACCTGCAGCAGGTACGGGATGTGGCTCTCGTGCGGCTGAAACCGCCGGTTCAGAATGCCGCCGCTGAGCATAGCGGCGGCGGCGCGGCCGACGGAGGAGGGGTCGTACAGTTGCAGCCGCACGAACAGCCTCTCGCCCGCGTGGTACCCGTAGAAGGGTCGCGCGCGCACCAGCGTGGCGTTGTGCACGAAGGTCCGACGCCACTTCCTCCCCCCCGGAGCGCCGCCGCCGCCCCCGCCGCCCCCGCCCCCGCCCCCGCCGCCCCCGCCGCTGTGTCCTGCCGCCCCCACCTGCCCAGCTGCGCCCGGCTTCGCGCCAGGACCGTACATCCCGCCCCCGGCCACGGCGCCGCCGCCGCCCCGCCGCCCGCCCGACACGTCGTCGCCGGGGGGCGCGGCGGCGTCCGCGCCCATTCCCAGGGCTGTCTCCAGGCACTCCGCGAGGCGGCGCAGAAACGCGGCCGCCTAGCTGTAGGGTCAGTGGGAACAAGCACTAGACCAGTCAGTGGGAACAAGCACTGGACCAGTCAGTGACAACAAGCCCTCGACCGGGATCGGAGCATGGCTTACCTTGAGTGTGCACGCTTATACAGAGGCGCGGAGGAGGAGGAGTAGGAGGAGAGGAGGAGGAGGAGGAGGAGGAGGAGGAGGAGGAGGAGGAGGCTCAACGTCGTCGGGTGCGGCATTCTCAACAACATCCATACCTCCTCCGGGTCGCGCGGCATGTCGTCGTCATACGGCACATAGAAGTACGGGAACGCGCGGTGCAGGTGCAGGCACGCCTTCTGCCCGCCCCACAGCAGGGTCGCTCAGAACAACACTCCACCGGGGTCAGAGCATGACTTACCTTCAGTGTGAATGCTAATACTTGCAGACGACGCGCGGAGGAGGAGAAGGAGATTCAACGTCGGTGGAGTGCCTGCTCGCAATGACCCCCCCTGCCCGGGGTCTCGCCGAAGATGCGCACCACTGGGACCTGCGGGTGTGGTGGGGGGGGGCGGTGCCGTGGGGGGGGTGCCGAGATGCACTCGTCAGATGTGGCAAAGACGCGACGTTTTGGCGGAGACGGAGGAGATGGAGCGAGAAGGCACACCTTGTGGCACGGTACAGGCACGAGCAAGCACGACGACGTGGCGATGGATGCGACGAGCGGGATTTTGATGTCGCGTTCAAGACGAACGACGGCGTGCACAGGCTGGACTGTGTGAGCGGCGGTTTGATTTGAACGGCTCGGGATTTGCCGAGCACACGGCTCGTGGGTGCCGAGAATGTAAAAGAAAGGACACACTAGGCGCCGAGGCGTGCGTACCCGGTCGACCGGTCCGGCGTGGAACAAGGAGTGCGTGACGTCGAGGCCAGGCACCGGCTTGGCGAGGTAGTAGTCGATGGTGACGAGGCTAAGCGAAAACTCCAACTCGTTTGCGCCCGCCGGCATCTCAACTCTCCCGCCACCACTCTCGCCGCAGCGCTACCACTACCGCCGCTCACTGCCCGGCTCGCGCCAGCCGGATCCCGGCGTGGGCTGAACGTGGAAGGTTATGAAGATCATACCGCCGACGCGAAGACGTGCGTCGTGCGTTGCCGCGCTCGAATGTGTGCGTGTAGGCCACCCCCACATCCACGTCTGACAACAGCAACACTATAAAGGTGGTGCTCAGTTTTGGGCCGTTCGTTCAGTCCTCAAGTCGTGAAAACAGCAACATAGGTTTGGTATTTCTGCGCGCGGCACGCTCCCTCGCACCAGACACTTCACGCCCTTGAGAGAACGCAACGATGGGAAAAATCAAGGGCAAGAAGAAGAGCGGCGGCGGCGGACGCGGCGGCGGGGGGGGCAGGGGCTCGGCGGCTCCTTCGCGCGAAGGATCAAATGATCCAGAGCCTGAAGTTGGTGCCGCCTCCCCCGCGGCCGCCGCGGAGACCGCCCCAACCACCGCAACCTCCGCCGACGACGTGCCCGCCGACGTGCTAGAAGTGTCCAATCTCTCGGACCCGCCCATCCCCGCGCCCGCGCCCGCGCCAGAGATGGACTTCTTCTCCCTGGAAGCCCCCTCATGTCCCGCTACCGCGACCACGGCAACCCCTATTGACGAAATCGACATGTTCGCGTTGCCGTCTGGGCCCTCCGCGAGCATCCACACTACGAGCGTCAGCGCCGACGACGACCTCGCGGACCTCCTGGGTATGTCCGCGGCGCCAGGTGCTGCCCCCGCCGCTTCGGGTGCCGCTGCGGGCGGTAGGGCCTGGCAGATATTGCTCAAAACATTTGAAATTTCCTCAACCCCTTCATTGACGCATCCTATGACGTGGCGAACAGCATCTGGCAGGCCCTACTCGGAGGGGACGGTCTGGACCTCGACGCTTTGTTCGCCGCTCCCGCGTCCCCTCATCAACAGCCGTCACAGCCGTCACATCTGTCACCGGAGCAGTCGCAGTCGTCACCGCTGTCACACCTGTCACAAATGGACCCTTCCACTCCCATCCCCGCCGCCGCCGCCGCCGCCGTCCACGCGGACGCCGCGGACGCCGCGCAGGACGAGGACGAGGCCGCCGCCGACACTCCGTTCAGCAAGTGGGGCTTGAAGAAAAACGCCGTGGAGAAGGAAGTCACCTCGGCAGGGCTGTGCAAAACATGCCACGCTACTCGCATCCACCTCGTTTTGGACCCTCATTTCCCAAGTCAAGTGCTATCATATGACGAGGCGAGCGTTTTGCACCTGGCCCTACTCTCCGGAGCCCGACTCGCCGACCGCCGCCGGGGTGGAGTACGCAGCAGCAGGTCCTCCGAGCGAGCCAGAGATTATCCGGACCACCACCGGCGGGGCGCAGCCCGGGTACTCGCGGGGGAGCATCAAGATCGGTGCCAGGGTGAAGAGCAAGGAGGAGGAGGAGGCTCTGGCGAGGGAGCGGGCGGCGGCCGCGGCCAAGTTCAAGGCGGAGGAGGCGGAGGCAGACATCGCCAAGGCTGCCGAGGTGGAGGCGGCAGCCGTTGTCGAGGTGGGGGGGTTTATTGAGACCAAGCACTCGACCAACGTTGAATCGACAGGCGGAGGCCGCGCGTCTGTTAAGCATTCACCCT
>Ga0307489_10001409_pt1 | contig 15833 bp, 33 predicted proteins | sample SB12metaG_FD_202247 | JGI IMG/M metagenome (GOLD analysis project Ga0307489, IMG submission 202247) | Sea-ice brine microbial communities from Beaufort Sea near Barrow, Alaska, United States - SB 1.2 | ecosystem: Environmental > Aquatic > Marine > Coastal | place: USA: Alaska | collected... | reverse complement strand
TACCCGCACAAGTTCCACGTGGACACGCAGCTGCCCGAGTTCATCACCAAGTTCCACGCCATCGAGGTAGGGCAAGGCACGCATCCACTTTTTGGCTCAACGTAAGCGCTTTCTGCGGAATAGGGGGTGCATTCAGGGGTCGTGTAGGGGGTGTGTAATGTGTGTTAGGGGGTATGAGGGTGCGTTCAGGGGGTGTGCAGGGTGCATTTTGTGTCAGAAATGGCTCAGGTTGAACTGGAAAGTGTACGAGTGTGAGGCCCTACATCGAGGACGGCGTGGTGGACACGGCCAACAAGATCTGCGTGGCCGGCCGCCTCATGTCCAAGCGCGCCAGCGGAAAGAACCTGGTAGGGCGGTGCAAGTCAACCCTATCAAACCCACGCTGAAACCGCGCAGAGCTAAGCGTCTGACACTCAAATATGATGAACTGCTCTGAACTTTTGGTTTCAATTTCAAGTCGCGCCTCTACAACCTGTACTTCTACGACCTGCGCGCCAACGGCGTCAAGATCCAGATCATGGCGGACAAGGGGCAGGCAGGGGCTTACGCTCGTCCACTTTTCGGGCCAACGTGAGCGCTTTGTGTGGGATAGGGTGTGTATTCGGGGGTTGAGTCGGGGGTGTTTGTCACGTTTTTGGCGGTGTCAGGGGGTGTTTATGGTGTATTTAGTGTCAGAAACGGCTCTGGTTGAGCTGAAAAGTGGACAAGTGTAAGCCCCTGGGGGCAGGCCACGGAGTACGACTTCGAGAAGATCAACATGTCCACCCGCCGCGGCGACATTGTCGGCATCAAGGTGGGGCGGTGCAGCTTGACCCTATCAAACCCATGCTGAAACCGCCTATATCTACGCGTTTGACACTAAATTATGATGAACCGCTTTCAAGTTTTGCTTTCAATTCCAACTCGCGCCGCTACATCAAGGGGTACCCGGGTAAATCCAAGAAGGGCGAGCTCAGCATCTTCCCCTGCCACCTCGAGGTGCTCACCCCGTGCCTGCACATGCTCCCCGGCTACTCGGCAGGGGCTTACACTCGTCCACTTCTCACGTTCTCAGTTCAACCTGAGCCGTTTCTGAAACAAAAGCCCACCCTAGGCACCCCGTAATACCCCTTGACACCCCCTTACACCCCCTAGACAACTCCTACATGCACCCCCTATCCCACACAAAGCGCTTATGTTCAGTTGAAAAGTGGACGATTGTAAGGCCCTGCCTCTCGGGCCTCAAGGACCAGGAGACGCGCTACCGCAAGCGCTTCCTGGACCTCATCATGAACCCCGAGGTGTCGGAGATCTTCAAGGCAGGCTGGTACACGTTGACCCCTGGTTGACCCAAGCTTGACCCTGGGTTGACCGCGCTTGGTTTTAGAGCTTGAAGCTAAAATGTGATGAACGGCTTTCAATTTATACTTTCAAATTCAACTTGCGCCACTATATGAAGATGCGCAGCAACATCATCCGCACCATCCGCCGCTACCTGGACGACCAGGACTTCACGGAGGTGGAGACCCCCATGATGAACATGGTCCCCGGCAGGGGCTTACACTCGTCCACTTTGCGGCTCAACGTAAGCACATTTTGTGGCATACCTAGGCGCATGATTTCCCCCCGGTCTATTAGACTGTGGGACACGGGAAGGTGCGATCGAAACGGCTTAAGTTGAGCGGAACATTGGACGAGGGTAAGCCCCTGGTCCCCGGCGGCGCCATCGCCAAGCCGTTCATCACACACCACAACGACCTGGTAAGGCGGTGCAGGTTTACCCTGTGAAACTCAATTTGAAGCTGCCTGCAACTGAGCGCCTGAAACTACAATGTGACGATCCGCTTTCAACGTTTGCTTTCAATTTCTACTTGCGCCGCTACGACCTGGACATGACGCTGTACATGCGCATCGCACCCGAGCTCTTCCTCAAGGTAGGGGGCGACGGAATATTCCTTTGGAAATGCCTAAAATTATTATGCCATATCCCCGACTTTCTGCCCAATATTCCAGGAACGTTTTGAAATTCCGCCCAAACTTCTCGAGCCCAAACCGCCGAAGACGTCCAAAATCGCGCAAAATCGCCGAAACTCGTCCCAAATGCCTACCATTCTCGAGAGAGTGCCTTCAACTGCCGGATTGTTCCGGCATTCTGGACTTGCCTAAAATGCCGAAAAGACATGCCAAAAATTTCCGTCGACCCCTACCTCAAGGAGCTGGTGGTGGGCGGGATGGACCGCGTGTACGAGATCGGCCGCCAGTTCCGCAACGAGGTAGGGCGGTGCAGGTTGACCCTATCAACCCCATGTTGAAAGTGTCTGTATCCTAGCACTTGAAACTAACATATGATACTCTACACCGCTTCAATTTTTGATTTCAGTTTCTACTCGCGCCGCTACAACGAGGGCATCGACCTGACGCACAACCCTGAGTTCACCACGTGCGAGTTCTACATGGCGTACGCCGACTACGAGGACATCATGAAGATCACCGAGGACCTGGTCAGCAGCATGGTGCTCAAGCTCAAGGGAAGCTACAAGATCATGGTGTGGATTACACTCTGTGACTGTTTGCCCGTAGTGAACCAGTGCAGTTGATGGGGATACACTTTATAAAAGAATTGGGTGTTGTTTTTTATAGTTTTTTATAGTTACCAGTGTGTGACATTCGGTGATCTCACCGCGAGTCGCTACTGATGTGAGTGCTGGCACACGATGTGTTGCTCGTCTATATGAGCATTCACCCTGCTGGTACACGATGTGTTGCGTGCCCTACGTGACGTACCACGCCAACGGGCCGGACGAGCCGGCGATCGAGATCGACTTCACGCCGCCGTTCAAGCGCTTCAGCATGGTGGCGGACCTGGAGAAGCTGCTGGACATCAAGATCCCGCTGCCGTTCGAGTCGGATGAGTGCAACGTGTACCTCAAGGCCGTGTGCAAGGCAGGGCTGAGGGCAGTTTGCGTGTGGAACAGCCTTCGTGTGAAACGGTTTGCGTGTGGAACGGTTTGTCCGTGGAACGGTTTGTGCATGGAACAGTTTGTGCGCGGAACAGTATTCACCGGGCTGCGTCTGACTGAATGCCTACTAGTGTGTCACACGGTCCCTACAGCAAGCGGCTGGGAGCGGACTGCACGCCGCCGCTGACGAGCGCGCGACTGCTGGACACGCTGTGCGGGGACTACCTGGAGAGCCAGTGCATCAACCCCGGGTTCGTGTGCGACCACCCGCAGGCAGGGGCTTACACTCGCCCACTTTTTATATATGTGTCCGTCTGATGTTTTCAAGTCTAACGATCAAAAATCTACAGTAGACCCCCCATTTAGACCCCCAGCTTTTAGCTCAAGCTGAGCCGTCTACACACCCTGAACACTCCCTAATACTCCCGGACACCCCCTTAACAATCCCTAAACAACCCCTAAATGCACCCCCATCCCACAGAAAGCGCTTATTTGAACCGAAAAGTGGCTGAGTGCAAGCCCCTGCCTGCAGATCATGAGCCCGCTGGCAAAGTACCACCGCAGTCTGCCCGACATGACGGAGCGCTTCGAGCTCTTCGTCAACAAGCGCGAGCTGTGCAACGCGTACACGGAGTTGAACGACCCCATCGTTCAGCGCGAGCGGTTCGCCGACCAGGCCAAGCAGAAGGCAGGGGCTTATACTCGTTCACTTTTCAGCTCAACGTGAGCCGTTTCTGACACGAAATACACCATAAACCCCCCTCCTGGTACCCCATAACACCCCCTACATACCCCCGAAATCACCCCTACATGCACCCCCTATCTCACAGAAGTGCGTATGTTGAGCCGAGAACTGGACGAGTGTAAGCCCCTGGCAGAAGGGCGACGGTGACGACGAGGCCATGTGCGTGGACGAGACTTTCTGCGAGTCGCTGGAGTACGGCCTGCCCCCGACGGGCGGCTGGGGCCTGGGCATCGACCGCCTCACCATGCTTCTCACGGACAGCCACAACATCAAGGTAAGGCAGTGCAGGTTGAAAACAGCTGAACCCCAAGTTGAAAGCGCGTTTGTTTCGTAAATGGGGGAGACCCCCTATGGACCATGATTTTCTCACTCTGATAAATAGGGGAGCCCCCCTATGCACATTTCAGCGCTTGAAACTGAAAATCGACAAACTGCTTCCAATCCTTGATTTCGACTTCAGCTTGCGCCACAACATGAAGGAGGTGCTGCTGTTCCCGGCGATGAAGCCCACGGACGAGGACCGGGCGATGGCCACGGGTCCGCCGCCGCCAGCCGCGGCTGCACCTGCGGCATCGGCGCCGGCGGCGGCGGGGGCGGCACCCACGGCGGCGGCGGTGGCGGCGGCCAAGGCCACGTTGGCGGCGGCGGCGGCGGCGGCGGTGCCACCCACGGCGGCGGCGGCGGCGGTGCCACCCACGGCGGCGGCGGCCAAGATGTCCCTGTCCGAGGCAGGGGCTTACACTCGTCCGCTGTCCAGCTCGACCTCAGCCGTTTTGGTCACACCTCCCCGTGTCCCTGTGTCTAATAGACTGGGGGAAAATCATGCACCCAACGGATCCCACAAAATGTACTTACGGTGAGGCGAATAGTGTACGAGTGTAAGCCCCTGGTCGGAGGGCGGCGCGACGAAGGTGGAGAAGAAGGTGGTGGAGCGCACGGGTAAGGCGCTGCAACATGACGAGCCGACGTCGGACGAGTGGAGCACCGGTTCGCTGGGGCGGGCGGCGGGCGCGCTGGAGAGCAAGTCGTGGGGCGACACCATGTACACCGCGCCGCAGTGATATAATTTAATATAGGGTACTTGCAGGGCAATGGTGCTTCGCAATTTAATACAATACAAACACACACAATACATTCAAACTAACCCGACAACGGTTGGCGTCCCACGCGACGCCAGCGCACCGTGTGCAGTACCCCGTGTCTCCAGCCTGCAGCGCCACCACCCTCTCGGGTTTAACTCTGCCATGCTGGCGTGTGTGGTCTCGCTTCATTTCGCTTGGTGTACTCAGCGCGCGCTACGAGTAGCACAGGCACTTCATTTGGGAGTGTTTAGTCTCAATTACAATGACCATTCTATATCAATGATGCGCAGGAGGCACTATCAGCCCCTTACTTCTCCTCCACCTTGGTGGCGTCCTCCTCCGCTACCGGGTCGTCCATGGTCTCCACAAAGCTCATAGCGCCCAGGTCCCCGTACCTCCCGGAGAACTTGCTGACCCGCCCCGCGTCCGTCATGATCGCCGAGCTCCGCCCCTCTGATTACGGCCGGACACGTGCCCCAGAAAGCGATCAATTTATGACCTGGTAGACGCGTGCGTTGAATCTCCGCGGGACAAGGTGGAATATCAGGGAGGGCATGCGGCGAGTGTGCGCGGGAACACTGGAACACTGTGAGCAAACAGTGCGGGCGGGGCCCCAATAATGTGCACCTGGATCTCATATCCTGTGCACCCGGACCCCCTATTATGGGCACCTCACCCCGTAGACTGGGCACCTAACCGAGTTGTAATGTGCACCTGCCGCCCCTGTTACGGCAACCTGACCCCCCTATACGGGTACCTGACACCCTAGATTGGGCACCTAAACCCCCGTGGAGTGCACCTTACCCCCCTATTACGGGCACCTGACCCCCCTATGATGGGCACCTGACCCCCCTAGCATGGGCACCTGACCCCCTATGATGGGCGATGGCCCCGCCTGGAAGAAGGGGTGGTTGCCGCTCCAGATGTCCACTACGTACTCCGACTTGGTGCCGCCCACTGTCATCACCTCCACTCCGTTGCAGATCACCTGTCAGGCGGGGGATACGTTGGGGGGGGGGAGGGGTCAGTGCCACGCAGTGCGAAGGACTGAGGGCCGGGCAGGGTGTATTATCGCGGGACTGAGGCAACCATGCCCCCAGTCATCTCGGGTGGTGCCGGGTGCGTGTCTCGCAGGACTGAGACAACCATGCCCTTCGTCACCTCGGGCGGTTCGGGGTGCGTGTCTCTCACAATTGCATCCTTCTCAGCACAGTCTCACGGCACTTACGGGATGCGTGTCTCACTGAAACACTGACAGGGTGCGAGTCTGACACCGTTTCATCCTTGTTGCAATACAGTATTCGCATTCACCGGTGCGCCCCCGAGGAGCCCCCGAGCTGCGCCAGCTACACCTGTGCCTCGCCCGAGCCCCACCCCAGTCCCCCAGTCCCCCTCCCCCAGTCACCCGACGCCTGTGCCTCCCCCGAGAGTGCGCCTCCCCGAGCCCCGGTCGTGACGCACCTTGGAGTTGTTGAACCACTCGGGCTGCTTCTCCTTCTGCACCATGCACACATTGCTGCCGTTGGTCACCTGCGGCGTCAAGCACACGGGGGAAGGCTCAGGAGGGCGCAGGGGGGGGCGGCTACGACCAGACGGTGGCGGCACACGAGCACGCGAATCGCGGGGGGCGCGGGGCCCCATGGCCACGTCTCGAGGTGAAACTACAGGCTGTGAAAAAGCCCTAAACCCCGAAGGTACGTTCGCGGAGGTAAGGAGACCCGGCGACGACGGGGTGCCTCCGCTGCCGCCGAGCCAGCACACAGCGCTCCGCTCCACACGGACGACGATACCCGCACGCTCGTGAGATTCCAATACGACGCGCGCTCAACGCCACGCTTCCCGTGCTCTGACACCGCGCATCCCGCGATTCGAACCCGATAAGCTTTGACGCTGACGTGTTCTCTCTTCGTTCAGTCTTCCATTTGTTTCGCGTGCTCTCACCGTTGAGACCCGCCCGCCCGCGAACCGGGAGTTCTTCGCCGTGGGGGGCACGCCCAGGCGCGAGAAAGCGGCACAAGCAGCCATTATGCTTGGTGGAGTGTGCCGCCGAGGCGACACTCGCGTCGTACAGGAGGTCCGTGCGCCGGGCCGGGCGAAAGCACGTCGGAACAAACGTTCGAGTGGCGCGTGGCGCGGGGCGCGTGTCCGACCATCGGAAGGTGCGAAGGTCGGTCGGGGGGTCGCCGCTCCGCTCCGAGCGCGACCGCGAGCGCGAGCGTGGCATCAGCCAGCCAGCCCACGCGCTCTCACCCCAGAAGCATGGCGGGGATGGGGCTCGGGCTGGCGTCTCAACCGCTCGCGCCGCGCCATTCTACCGGCGGCGGCGGGAGCGCATGGCGCCCTACGCCGGGGTCCCGAGGGCAAACCTGCCCGGTGGCCACCCCGCCCGCGCCCACACCGCTTGTTACCATCAGTAAGTTGAGGGCATCGCAAGACGCCCGCTCGCCATCCTCGCGCGGACCGTTCTCCTGCGCCGCCGCCGCCGCCGCCGCCGACGCCGCCGCCACACTTGCGCTCGCGCCGCGCCGTGCTGCCGCCGATGGCGGAAGCGTGCGGCGCCCTCCGCGGGGGTCAGGTCACACCGGGCAGCTGGCCACCCTACCCACACCGCCCACACCGGTTGATACCTACAATACTTTCAGGGCATCGCCGGACGCCGGCTCATCCTCCTCGCGTAGACCTGCCGCCGCCACCGCTGCCGCCGCCGCCGCCGCCGTCGCCTCCGCGATGCTGCTCGTGACGCCGTGCACCGCGCTCGCGTACACCGGCGTCGGCATGGAGGTCTTCGTGGGGCCCGACAAACTGCCCCAGGTGGTTGAGTTCCTGGGGCCGGAAGGGCAGAAGAGGGCGGGACCAGCGTATACCGCGGGGGTGCGGCTCATGGACAAGGTGTTGGCGGTGGACGGGGAGGATGCGGCGGGGCTCGGGGCAGGGGCTTACACTCGTTCACGTTAGAGCTCAACTTGAGCAACTCCAGGACACATTCACGAGTTACGTTGGGTTGTACGGTGGACAGAGGAGCTCAAGTTGAGCTGATACGGGAACGAGTGTAAGCCCCTGGCTAGGGGGCTTGCAGGGGGTCGCGGCGGCGCTGCGAGGGGATAGCAGGGGCGGCGGCGGCGGCGGCGGGGCGACGGCGGGCAGCACGGCAGGGGCTTACACTCGTCCAGTTTCCGGCTCAACGTAAGCACTTTCTATTCGACAGGGGGTGCATGAAGGGGCTGTTTAGGGGGTGTTTAGGAGGTGTCAGGGGGTATTAGGGGGCATGTAGGGAACATTCTGTGTCGGAAACGACTCATGTTGAGCTGAAAAGTGAAACAGTGTAAGCCCCTGCAGCACGGTGGAGGTGGTGGTGATGCACAAGGGCGGCAGGGCGGGGGCGGCGGCGGGGGGCAGGACCGAGGCGGTGACCATCACACGCGGGGAGGTGACGGCCAACCCGCGCTCGTGCTTCGTGACCACCTGCGCCAGGGTGTAGGCCAGCGGAAAGGACTCTCCCTTCGCAGGTTTCCAGGGTACCTCAAATGGCGGTTAACACTGCGCAACTTTGCGCTCTCAAGTAAATAGACGGTCAGATTTGCCATACATTGGTACAATGTGGCGATTCGACTGTCTATTATTACTCAAGAATTGGCGACCGCCATTTGAGGTACCCAGGAAAACTGCGAAGACCGCCCCCTCGCCCGCTCATGGACCGTATCCAGCTCGGTCAGGGTGTGAGAGGACAGGACTGCCCTCCCTCGGCATGACCAAGCGTCACCCAGTGAGTCACTCGCCAAGCCGTTTGACCAATGGCTCCCGAGTCGTTCTGAGTGCCTGGGGGTCGATGAAAGTTGTAATCAACAGTAGCAATGTAACCCCACTGAGGGATGATGAAGGAAACTCTGCTCTCAAAAGTTTGAAGCAGGGAACATTGTTCCAACTTCGCGAGCTATGCTATGCTAGGTTGTGCTGCTACACTCCTGCGTATTCACGGTCCAACAGTGCTGCCGCCACCGCCGTCGCAGCGTGGCACACCGCGCTAGCGCCTCCTCTACTCCGGCATATCCACTTTGCCGCCGCCGCTGCCGCCGCAGCTGCCGCCGCCGCCGCCGCCCCCTCCGCCGCCTTCACCGTGTGATACACCGTACCACTCCTCTACTGCCGCTAATCCATCTTACCACCGCGCTGCCGCCGCCGCCATGACCCCTCCGCCGCCGCCGCTGCCGCCGCCGCCGCCGCCACCGCCCCCACCGCCGCGTGATACACCGCATCACTACCGCTTATCCGTCTTACCACGGGGCTGCCGCCGCCGCCGTGAGCCCCCCGCCGCCGCCGCCGCCGCCGCGGCACACCGCACTAGCACGGGACCGCACGAGGCGAGCGCCGCCGCGTGCTGCGCCAGGTGCGCGCTCCCCGGTGCCGCCGCCCAGGGCCTGGAAACCGCTAGTAAAACGCCTGAAACCGTTTGTCAAATGTGGCAAAATTTCCATAATGTACCCAAATCCCAGAGAAAGTACCCAAAATCCCCGGAATGGGATGTTGCTCGCCACATCACAGATGCAATACATGTCATAGATGTCATCGATGTCATAGATGTCATGATTGCCATGATACCATACAGTAGATGTCACGCGACGAATGCCATTCAACTCAAGAAACGAGGGTTCTAAACGCTTGTCGATGACATGACAGGCAATATGAGCTTGGCTCTACCGCCGCTGCCGCCGCGAGAATCGCTGCCGCGCAGTACACCGCCGCCTCGGTGCTCCCGCTCCCGCCGCCGCCGCCGTCGCCGAATATGGTCAAAGGACCATATCACTGTCTCTGGTGAGGTGACATGACCAGACTGACGTGAATGATGCGGCGAGTATGGTCAAACGACCATGTGAGTGGTGTTGGGATAGGTGGGACGACCATACCGCTGCCGCCGCCGCCCCTGCCGCCGCTGCTGCTGACCCGAAACCAGCGCGAGACGAGGGGGAGCAACGCCGGCAGCGCCGTGGCGAGCGCAAGACCGATATCTTCCGCGGCCACGGGGGCGATACGTTCGCCCCGCGACTCCACGGCCGCCTGCACCACCGCAACCGCCGCGGGAGCCGCCAGAGTCGCCGCCCGCTCGGGCCGCAGAAATACCTGCTCGCCGCATCATAGGATGTCATTAGAGTCATTAAACGAGGATACTATATGGTGAATGACATGTCGTGCACCGATAGTCCGGTACACCATGGCGTTCAGGGGTTAGGATTTAGGTTTAGGGTTTAGGGTTAAACCCTCAACCCTAAGCTGTCCCTGCCGTTTGCAGCGCCATCAGCAGTGCGGCCGCCGCGCCAATCCGGTCGAGGTCACCCCCACCTCCTCTGACTGTTTGCTCATAGTGTACCTGTCCTCCCGCCGACCCTGACCTCGCCACAGCCCAGCACCGCGCGAGCAATCCGAGTGCGAGGCCCAGCGGCGGCTGCGCCACGCAAGCCGCCGCCGTGGCCGCCGCCGCCGCTGAGGCCGCCGCCGGGTGACGCAAATGCGGGAGAAACTTATCGACCCCGCCCCCGGCCCCATCCTCCTTACCCTTACTATTCATCCCGCCCGCGACCTCCCTATCAAGACCGCCCTCAGCCCAGGGGCTTACACACGTTCACGTCAGAGCTCAACTTGAGCAACTCCAGGACACATTCATGAGTTAAGTTGGGTTACACGGTGGACAGAAGGGCTCAAGTTGAGCTGAAATCGGAACGAGTGTAAGCCTTTGCCTCAGCCCCGGGCCCGCCCCTGCGGAAGCTCCACGGCCCTATGATCCACTCAATTGCGAACCCTTCCAAAGCTAGCGCGGCGGCGGCGCACACGTATACCGCACACACTGCCACGCCGCTTCTTACACTAGATGGCGCATCGACCGGCGCCGCCCCCGCCCCGAGCCCCACCCCGACCGGCGCAGCCCCTAGCCCCGCCAGCAGGGGGCTTACACTCGTCCACTTCGGCTCATCGTAAGCGCTTTCTGTGGGACTGGGGGTGCATCTAGGGGTTGTTGAGGGGGTGATTGATAGGTGATAAGTGGTATTTAGGGTGTATTCTATGTCAGAAGCGGCTCAGGTTGACCTGAAAAGTAGATGAGTGTAAGCCCCTGCCCGCCACCGCCACGACCCCCACAAAGCTGGCAAACCACCAGGGATCCGCGAGCAATTGTGCGGCCAGCGTCATCACACTTTCCCCGCTGCTCACGCCGCCGGCCCTCAGGGACGAGTAATTCATACTCGCCATTCCTCGTCATACAATGGTATGTATTTGACCATGAGCGGACGAGGGCGCTTAATGAATTGTGGTTGCGGTGGATAACATGGCGAGCATAATTTCCTGGGCCCTACTCCACTCTCCGCCGCTGGCGGCGGCGGCGGCGGCGGCGCCGCCGGCGGTGGCAGAGGTGGCAAGCACCAGTATCAACACCACCGCAGCGTGTGCGGCCATCGCCGGAACCACCGACGGGGTCCATTCCAGCGCTAGCCTCGCCGCTGCCATTGTAACGTCATGACCAAACACACGCTTGGACCAACCGCCGCCGCCGGAGCCCGAAGCAGATCCTACCTCTGGCGGGTTTTTTAGCGGTGGCAGGAGCCGCGCGGCCATGACATTGCGGCGCGCGGCGGCGTCGAGGATTATACCGCCGTTGTTGTGTTCGTGTTCTGTCGCCGCCGCCGCCTCCGCCACATCTAACAGGGTGTAGCGGCGCAAGTTGAAACTGAAAGCAAACGTTGAAAGCAGTTTACATATTATTATAGTTTCAAGCGCTCCAACCATAGGCGGTTTCAACACGGGTTGTGATACTGTCAGCCTGCACCGCACTACCAGGGCTTCCACCGCGGCTCGCACCAGTTGGTTGCACCAGGCGATGCACTGGTGGTCGGCGCTGACGCCCTCCGCGCCGGGCACCAGGGGCTTACACTCGTCCACTCCTCAGCTCAACGTAAGCACCTTTTGTGGGCTGCACACCTCCACTTCTCAGTTTGTCGTGAGCACTTTTGGTTGGCTAGGTTGGGTGAATAAGTGACCAAAACGGCTCAGGTCGAGCTGGAAAATGGACGCTAGCTTTGGCTTCAATGACCAAAAAAGGCACAGATTGAGCAGAGATGTGGACGAGGGTAAGCCCCTGCCGGGCACCGAGCCGGCGTCTACGGCGAACGAGTATTCGGCGGCGGCGGCAGAGGAGGAGGAGGAGGTGGAGGTCAATGTGTCGACGCGCGCCATGCGGGCGGTTACCTGCCTATCGCGGTCGCCGCCGCTCATAGACACCAGCGTGACATGTTGTAGCGGCGCATGTTGAATTTGAAAGCAACGTTTGTAAACGGTGTGTCACATTTTGGTTTCAAGTGCTGAAATCAGGCGCGCCGTCAACTCGGGATTTGAATCTGTCAACCAGCACCGCCCCACCGTGTTCAGCCGCGGATTCCCATGCTATGTTCAGGCGGGAGTAGGCGCGCGCCATGGCGGGTTGCGTTGCCGCGGGGGACAACGCGTGCGGCGTCGCCAGCGTCAGCACCGTCGCCGGCGGAAACCGTGCCACGCCGCCGGGTTCCCCGCCGCCCCCGCCGCCCCCTCCGCTGCCTCCACCCCTGCCCCCCCCGCCGCTGAACAGGGGCTTACACTAGTCCAGCCGTCAGCTCAATGTAAACGCTTTTGGTGGGACAAGGGGTATTTAGTGTCTAGGGAGTGTTTAAGGCGGGGATGGAGGGGGTGTTTAGGCGTTTAGGAGATGTGTTCAGTGTCAGAAACGGCTCAGGTGTAGCCGAAAAGTAGACGAGTGTAAGCCCCTGCCGCCGCCCCCGTGGCCACCGCCGCCGCCGCCCGACTTGGCGAGCGCCAGCAGCGCGCCGCGCGCCACCATGCCGCCCATCGAGCAGGGGCTTACACTCGTCCACTTTTCAGCTCAACCTGAGCCGTTTCTTGTCATTGACACCGCCCACAGGCACAGAGAATCCCACAAAACGTGCCTTGATTGAGCCGAAAAATGGACGAGTGTAAGCCCTTGCCATCGAGTGCCCCGCGATGAACACGTGCGTTCCCGCCGGGTACATCATCAGGATGTGTCCCAGGCACGCGGCCGCGAAGGCGGTCTGGTCCTCGAGCAATCCGCCGTGAAGCAGGGGCTTACACTCGCTCACCTCAAAGCTCAACTTTACCTTCGGGAACACATCGCTCCCGTTAGAGCTCAACTTGAGCACCTTCGGGCCACATCCACGGAATAATTTGGGTTGTATAGGGGACAAAGTGAGCTCAAATCAAGCGGAAAGGGGCAAAGTAAGCTCAAGTTGAGCGGAAATGGGAACGAGTATACGCTCCTGCCGTGAAGCGCGCTCAGCTCCTCGTTGAAGTCGAGCATGAACCAATCAACGTCGACCACGCCCCAATCTCCGCCCCCACCCCCACCTGCCATCTGCCGGCGGCGACGGCGCGCGTCCGCCACCCGCGCGGACTCCGCCCCCAGGCTGCGCACCTGGCGCCAGGGGCTCACACTCGCTCACTTCAGAGCTCAACTTGAGCTTCTTCGGGAACACATCGCTCACGTTAGAGCTCAACTTGTGCACCTTCGGAACACATCTACGGGTCAATTGGGTCACACGGGGAGCAAAAGTGAGCTTGAGTTGAGCTGCAAGTGGCAAAGTAAGCTCAATTTGAGCGGAAATGGGTACGAGTGTAAGCCTCTGCCTGGCGGTAGCTACCGCCGTTGCCCGGTATAAACAGCCCAGGGACAGGGGCTTACGCGCGTCCACTTTTCGGCTAGATGTAAGCGCTCTGAGTGGGATAGGGTATGCATCTAGGGGTTGTTTAGGGGGTGCTTAGAGGACGTCATGGGGTATTAAAGGGTGTCTAGGGTGTACTTTACGTCAGAAACGGCTCAGGTTGAGCTGAAAAGTGAACGAGTGTGTGCCCCTGCCCAGGGACGGACGCGCGGCCCGAGCCGGTCCCGATCCCGCGCATGACGTCCGCGGCGGTCAGCGAAGGGTGCGGACGCCTGGCAGGGGCTTACACTCGTCCATTTTCGGCTCAAAGTGAGCGCTTTCTGTGTGATAGGGGGTGCATACAGGGGTTGCTTAGGGGGTGCTTAGGAGGTGTTACGGGGTATCAGGGGGTACGTAGGATGTATTTTGTGTCAGAAACGGCTCAGGTTGAGCTGAAACGTGGACGAGTGTAAGCACGTCCGCGGCGGTCAGCGAAGGGTGCGGACGCATGGCAGGGCCGCAGCATGGCACGGCTTCCTGGGTGTCTGTTCATAGTGTACCACTGTTCCCGCGCATACTATACTCGCCGCGTCGTCCACCCTGGCCTCACGTGGCATCCCGGCCATCGACAATATGAAGACGGTGTATCAGGGAACGAGTGGGCTGGCAGCGGAGGCGGCAGCGGCGACGGCGGCGGAGGCGGCGACGGTGGAGGCTGCGGCGGCGGAATCGAAGGATGCGGTACGCGCGGCAGCGGAGGTGGCGGAGGTGGAGGCGGAGGCGGCGGAGGCGGCGAAGGCGCTCGAGGAGGCAGTACTTGGGGCGGAGGAGGATGAGAAACATGTTGAAGCGATGCCCTACCGCTCGCGATAGATGTGCAGCGCGTACCGGTGCGGCGAGTGGTGGCGTGGAGGGAGAGGCACGGGGAAGTAGCCTGGGTGCATGTACGTCATAACGCACGTGTTGGGGCCGCCGTACTGCGGCGACACGATGAATGCCCAGAGCCAGGGGCTCACAATCGTCCACTGTTCGGCTCAACGCACATTTTGTTGGATGTCTTTGGTGCATGAGTTTCCTCCAGTCTATTTGACAGGGGGACACGGGGAGGTGTGACCAGAACGGCTTAGGTTGAGCTCAAAAGTTGACGAGTGTAAGCCCCTGCCCAGAGCGCGGCGAGCGGGGCGAGTGGTAACAGCAGCAGCACCGGTGGCTGGTGGGCATGGGCCCTCCCTCCAGGGGCTTACATTAGTTCCCGTTTCCGCTCAACTTGAGCTCACTCTGCCCGTTACCCCTCGTTTTAAGCTCACTTTGTCCCCATATAATACACATTGACCCGTGGATGTGTCCAGAAGGTGCTCAAGTTGAGCTCTAACGTGAGCGATGTGTCCCGAATGTCCTCAAGTTGAGCTCTGAAGTGAGCGAGTATAAGCCCCTGCCGCCCTCCCCGTGCCACCGCCACCGCCCCCTCTCCCCGCGCCACCGCCCCCGCTCCCTGTGTCACCACTTCCCCTCCACGCGTCAACGCTCCCTCGGTCGGCGGGGCGCCACTCATCGCGCGGGAGGCGGGGAGGGAGTGTGCTCTCGGCAAGGTGCGCGTATGTGACTGAATGGGCAAACGTGCCGAGTAGCGATTTGTGGGTTTAGGGTTTGGGTTCAGGGTTTAGGGTTAGCGCTAGCGCCGGTGCCGGCATGAAGGAGGGTCAGTGAGAACAGTCTGACAGAGACAGGCAACAGGCAATCGAACCGAGATGAACCGGGAAGTAGACCTCCTTTCATTGTGAATGCTCATACAAGACAGAGGTGCGCGGACTCGGTTCGTGCATTCAACGTCGGTGAAATGCTTGTTCTCAAAACTCCCCTGCTCGGCTGAGTGGCTGAGGCTCGCGCGCAGGAGTCCATCCCACACCAACACATTGGAATACATTGAGTGTTTGAAGTGACGTCCTACGAAGACGCGGCGCGGACGATCGCGACAGACGCGCGTGCGAGGCCGAGGACGATGAGTGTAGGTGGCGTTTTTCTTTGTTCAAAACGGCGAGGCTAATAATCTCACCCGCCCCTATCTCTTGTCAAGGTGCCTGCGGCAGCTGGGTGCGGCCGGCGTCAAGCTAACTTCATATCAGGCTATCGATGGGCGCGGGCGGTCGACCGCAGCGACACTCTGCTGCCAGCTGACCGCGACCACTCCCCTCACTCTACATACAGTTTAACATTATCAACTCAGTACACATCACGCCGGCGCAACGCGCGGGGCCGATGGGCCGAGAGAGTGGAAGATCGATTGTGGTGGTTAGTACCGCGCTGGCACAACCACTTCCAATCCCCCACACCCTTTCCAAGCTTGCCTCGCCTCCGGCCAGCCCTCACTATGAGCAAA
>Ga0307489_10001408_pt1 | contig 15833 bp, 20 predicted proteins | sample SB12metaG_FD_202247 | JGI IMG/M metagenome (GOLD analysis project Ga0307489, IMG submission 202247) | Sea-ice brine microbial communities from Beaufort Sea near Barrow, Alaska, United States - SB 1.2 | ecosystem: Environmental > Aquatic > Marine > Coastal | place: USA: Alaska | collected... | reverse complement strand
ATGTTTTCCTTCTACTTCGAGGTGGTCAAGAAGACAGAGGGCGAGGAGGGTGACGGCGGCGGGGACGATCTCTCCAGTGACATGCGCGACCTTGACGACATCGTCTCGGAGGCTTTCAAGAAGCCGGAGGAGGAGAAGGGTGTGCTTGACCCGGAGAAGTTCCGCAAGAAGCGCAGCCGCGAAGGCTTCGCGTTTCTGTCGAACAAGAATCAGCAAAACTCCGCCTACAACTCGCAGCGCGAGAGCTGCGACCTGTCATCCACATTTTCCACCTCCCTCGAGTTCGGGCAGATGATGTACGGCGCCGTGGGACATTTTTTCCACTGCACTACAATGACGGGCAGAAGGAACTTGGGGATCTGCTCTACGCGCCCTCGCGCGTGTTCAATCTGGCGGCGCTCTTCGACCGTTGTCAAGACCACTACGACGAAGAGGAGGAGCGCCTTCCCAACGAGTTCATCACCGTTTCTGAGATTCACGGCCACTGCATCGACCTCTGCAAGGGCCTCAGTTTCAGCCTGCTCACCGAGGACTTCCGGTGTACTCACTTCTCAGAGCTGGCCTTCCCGGACATCCGACGGCGGAAGGAAAACTACAGCATGCCCGTTCCTGACGATGACACCAATTCCGCCGTCCTCGGCATCCCACTGGACATGAGCGTCTCTTCTTATCGCGTCTCAGCCTTCGTCACCGCGCGTGACAGGCTCAAACCGTCGATGTACAAGATGAACGCCCTGTGTGCGGAGACGCTCAACCGCATGGAGAAGCTCGAGACACGCCGCAAGTGGCAGGTGCAGGCGCTGGTCGCGTTCAAGTCAATCTTCCACGAGCGCGCGAACATCGCCAAGTCTATCAAAAAGATGATCGAGGAGTGGGAGAGCCAAAACGAAAGAGACCATGGACCCGGCAAGCCCGACGGCATCCCTATTCACGGCGTCAAGCTCAAGCACTACAAGAACCTGGATCGTCAGAGCGCCTACATCGCCAACTTTTACGACTTCGCCGACCAGCTCGGCTTTTTCTGCCACCACAGCATCTTCGTATGCATGCTGATCGACTCGCGGTACTCATGCCGGAAGTCGACAGGAGCAGAGAGAGGCCCGATTGTCGTGGAGGTACGGGCGACTGTTCACGGCTCGTGGTGTGAACTTCACATATCATTCTACCGTGTCCGACTCTTTACTCATATTTGCGCTAGTGGACGGCATCGAACGAGCGGTCGAGAACCTACTTTCCAACGCAAATAAATTTACGTCCGACGGAGGAAGCGTATCCTTGAGCGTTTCGGCGGTGAGGGTAACTGACCGTATCACGGTTATGATTGAAGTTGCTGACGATGGGAAAGGTATGACGGTCGATGACGCATCGCACATTTGGGACGACAACTACAAGGGTCAAATAGACTCGATTGGATCAGGACTGGGTCTTCCATCTATTAACGCATTTGCTTCGTCCGAGGGAGGCACAGTATGGGCGAGGCCAAATGTAACGGGGGGGAGTACTGTCGGGTTCTCAATTTCCTGTATGGGAGTCGACGAAGGTACCGTGGAAGAGTCTAATCGAGGAATACGCCGATCTGTGTCGGAGTCCGAGATACATATGGCGTCTTTGGTGAATCAAACAAGGCGGGAAATGTCAATGACCATGTGTGAAGACTATGGAAGCTCTCACCTCATTGAATACTCGAATGATTTCGAACACCATGGGGACCATGAAGACCCCCAGGGCCCATGGGATCCGAAAGAAGTCACATTCTCCAATGACATGAAAGGCCAACCGGACGAACCTAACGAATGTTTGGATCAGTATCCGTACAATGTTCTGCTTGTAGAAGACGATCCTCTCCAAATGCGCATTAACGTCAGGAAATTAAAAAGTAAAGCGGTTAAGGGCACGATCAACATTTATATGGCGACCGAAGGAAACCAGGGGCTTCAAAAACTTCGAAACTTAAAATTTGACGCGCTGGTGACGGACATGAACATGCCTGTTATGGATGGGGTCACGATGATTCGGATCGCCAAGGAAGAGGGTGTTCTTCCTCCGATCACAAAGCTCTTGAGCGCACAAACTTTTCCGACAAAATACTTTGAATCGTTGGGCATCATCGGAAGTATGGTATACGACAAGACGGATACAAACGTGGACGCCTTCAAAGATATGTTGTTTGAATTACAGGCTAAAACGTTGGAACTGTATGAAATATCAATATTGTAAATATTGCAATCTGCCGTAAACATTGTAAATAACATAAAACACACTAGTTACCCTTGGCCTTCCTCTTTTGCACCCGCTGATGAATGTGGTGTACTAGGCCCATAAAGCACACAACCGCACTCGACGAGGCCGTAGTGAGCACGATTGCGATTTCTATGTCCCCCGGTTGTCGCACAATTATGTTGAAAAACAGGGTCTCTAAACAAACGACAGCGTCTACGATGAGGCCGGCTACGTTCACGGCCATGACGAGCGTCCAATGTACCGCGCCGAGTTGAATCCAGTAGCGCACATACAATTGGGTTGTATAGAGAAGCAAGACGAACCGCGAAATCGCGGCGCTCTCTCCTTGCATGAGGATGGCTATGTTGCATATCGGGGCGAAAATCATCGAACATAGAAAGAGACCGATCTTCGTTGTCATGGCGATTCTGTCAGCCTCGCCGCTCGTAGCCACTGTTTTCCATTTCCCCGCCAGCATGCGACCCCGTTGTGGCGCCGCCGCCGCACACCGACAAGCTTGCGCGGCGACCAGCACGGCGACTAAAAACACACCCTCTCCTTTGGCAAAGAAACCCGGATATTTATTCGTCCATCCCGCTGCTCGCGAACCACCGTCTGAGATGCTGTCCGTGCCGAAGAAAAGACTGACGTTACCTACCAAGGTTATGTATTCCATGGCCAATACGATCGAAAGGAGCATCCATACGGTTTGTGCACCCCACTGATCAGGTAACGCGAAATGAGACGCCGTGTCAAGGAGGGGCACTGTCACGAATCCGAGCACGACCCATGGATGCGCATCGAAGGCAGAGTCGGCACGTGTACGCACGTTCACGTCGAATAACCACACCTCGTACACGAGCGCCGTTGCGAACGCGGCACCTATAGCGACAAAACCCGAGCTTACGCCGAGTTCTCCACCGGATCGATATATGCGGTAAATCGCCATTCCGGCAGAAAGAAGGTGTGTGGCTCACCTTCACGAGTCCCTTCTGTCTGGTGAATCTGGTGGGCCTCGGCACGCAGATGCAGCTGCGGCCAAACACCACGCGCGCGGAATTCAAGGTCTCATATGATTGGCAGGGGCTCAGACTCGTCCACTTTTCAGTTAAACATGAGACGGGGGCCAAGATGGAAGCCTGTTACCTTCTCACACACGCTGAAGCGTCTCTCAGTCTCTCCCTCTTTCAGTTATATCTGAGCCGTTATTGTCACTAAAATCCGCTGAATTCACGAAAAGTATCCACTGAAACCACCCAACAAGTTCCTCAAAAAGTGCTCACGTCAGGGCGAAAGCCTGGTGCCTCGTCAGACACGCGAAAGGGTCCCTCTCACGTCAAACCGAAAATGGACGAGTGTCAGCCCCTGATGACGGGCTCACCTCACTCAAAACCGGTCGGTGCAACAACTGCTGGCAGGCGCTGTCGTACGCGGTATGGCGGTGCGAGTCGAACCCGGTCGGTAGCCGTGTTGAGTGCGCCTATTTTTTGCGCTTCAAACAGAGACGCGTCAGCGTGTATTAGGAGGCACCAAGCTTCCGCTTTGGCCCCTGTGCCTGATTTTAGCGCTTGAAACTATATGTAACTCAAATGTGATGAGCCCTTTTCAAATTTTGCTTGAAACTTTCACGTGCGACTTTCGCGCCCCTAAACCGCGCCGTTTGTGCCCGACAACGAGCGGGCAGTGTACGAGTCCCGCGTGCAGTCGGACTCCAATAACTCGGGGATGCGTATCTGGAACGAGGTGAACTTTTCAATTCCTGCGCTGATCCCGAACCCGACAGCGGTGGAATACTGCCCCACGTATTACGTCGAACCGATGGAAGAGAATATGGCAGGGGTTCAATTTACCTGTGTTGCACGGGGGGCAAGGCGGAAGCCTGGTGCCTCCTCATACACGCGGACGCGTCTCTCTCTAACTGTGTTGCCTTCTCAGCAACATCCACCTTGACTCAATTAGTCGTGTTGCTTTACTGGTAGTTCGTAGTGCGCAGGCGCCAAACGTTATTTTAAGACGGCACATAAGTGAATTCTTTGGCGCCTTACTTTCCGGATGCACTCCTGTTCAACCTCGCGGCCGACCCCTCGCTAAACATCACAATCACCAAGGTCCGCGCCACGTCCGAGACGATCGCCGCACCCCCCATCCCTGACCGCGGGGTGAATCTGAAGGGCGTGGCGGCATCGACAGGGGTGCCGATTATGCGCCCCTTCGATTTCATACAGCCAGGGAGGGAAGGCAAGCAAGGAGTTATAGTTGGCGTCGTCCGACTTGGCAGGGTGGTGCCGGTTTGAACCAGTCGAACCCCGTGTTGAAAGCGCCCTCTCTCGGAGCCTGAGACTGACATGTGGACAAAGTTTTTTCAAGTATTGATTTCGATTTCAACATGCGACACTACAACTTGGCACCTTTTTAGAGAAGCAATTTAGGATGTGCTCTTCTATTCACATGTGCGGTGTCAGCGGAAGTGGCGTCGGCGGTGGCGGCGGTGGCGGCGGCGGCGGCGGCGGTAGTCGGGAGGACGGCCCCGGCGGCCGCGGCGGCGGCGGTGGCGGCGGCGGCGGTGGCCACGGTCCCAGCAACCCCGGCGGACCCGGCGGCCCGGGCGGTGGCAGTGCGGAAGGCGGAGACGGAGGCGGGGACGGCGGGGGCCCCGGCGGCGGCAGCAGATTTGTCGAGGGCGCGAAAGACGATCATGCGTACGATGGGAAAAGCCATTCAGGCCACCTCCGCATTTCACTGGTATGGCAATGCAGGTTGACAGAATCAGAACCCCGTGTTAACAGCGCCTACGGTTTGAGCGCTTGAAACTGGAATCTCATAAACTGCTTTCAACGGTTGCTTTGAACTTCAACTTGCGCCGCCACACATTGGTGGACATCTCCGAGACATCGGAATTCTTCGCACCTCCGCAGTTCCTCCACCAGATCGAGTTGGACGGAACTGGAATCACAGGATCGCGATCGAAGAATTGCACGGCAGATGACGTGGCAGGGCAGTACCGGTTGATTCCAGGCTGTCCCCGTATTGACCGACAGTGGTTTCAGAGATGGAAGCGAGAATGTGATGAAGCGCAGGCTTTGAAATTCGCTCTCAATTTCGGCTTGGGACACTAAAACGCGGAGCGCGATGCCCTGGACGCGGACTTGGTGTACGATACTATCCTTGATTGCTTTTCACGAAAATGGAGGCTGGTCGTTACTGGTAGGGACTGATGTGAAGTGCTGGCCACGTCATCAAACGCAATTTGAACCCTTAATCACTGAGTTATATAGCATGCTATGACGTGGCGAGCACTATCCATCAGTCCTTAGTATTCGGCGACTATGCAGATTACGTCAAGAACACTTGGTTACCGCTCAACGCCGTCGTCTTAATCATCGTCTCCATCGCCGACGTGCTGGTGTTTGCCCTCATAGTTTACATCATTGCGCAGAACTACCTCAAGGTACAAATCAGCGAGTCGAACATTTCGAAGCTCGAGGTGGAGTCCCAGAATCTGCGATTATTGATCGACACTGCAGACGCGGTAGGGCATGGCAGATTATGCCTGCAACGTCAATGTCCACAACTTAGTCCCTTGTACCTCGAGCTGAACGGCATCACATGACGTGGCGATCATAATGCGTCAGGCCCTAGGACGCGGAGAGAAAAGCGTTGGAGACGGAGGCGGATCTCATCGTCGCGAAGGCGGCGAACGACGCCAAGTCGCAGTTCCTGGCCAACATGTCGCACGAGATGCGCACGGCAGGGTCTTGCACTCGTCCGGTTTTCAATACGTGGGCACTGTTTGACGTGAGCAAGACGTGAGCAAGACGTGAGCAAGTCGTCAGCAAGACGTGAGCACTATTTGAGGGAAACGATGGGTGATTTTTGTGGATATCAGTGACAAGAGCGGCATAGGATGAGCTGAGAAGTGGACGAGTGTAAGTCCCTGGCGCACGCCGCTGAACGGCATCATCGGCGTCAACCAGCTGATGCTGGAGACGCCGCTCGACAACGAGCAGCAGGAGTTTGCGGACCTCGTTCAGACATCGGCGGATTCGCTGCTGAGCCTCATCAACGACATCCTCGATCTCACGCGCGTCGAGTCAGGGAAGCTCGAGCTCGAGTACTTTGACTTCGACATCCACACGACGGTTGAGGTAAAGCCTGACGGCTGCCACGTCATTATCCACACTTTAGACCGCTATTACTTGACTAAACTGGCATCACATGACCTGGCGAGTATTATCCGGCAGGCCCCAGATGGAGGACGCAGTGGACTCTGTCATCATGCCGGCGCTGAACAAAGACATCGAGGTGATATGCGTAATAGACCCGCGCATGCCACCCAAGGTAGAGGGGTGCTGGTTGACAGTATCACATCCCGTGTTGAAAGCGCCTACCGTTTCAGCACTTGAAACTGGAATCTCACACACTGCTTTCAACGTTTGCTTTCACTTTCAACTTGCGCCGCTACGTGAAGGTGCGGGGAGACGCCGACCGCCTCAAGCAGGTGGTGCTCAATCTGCTCTCCAATGCCATCAAGTTCACGCCGGGGTTCGCAGCGGGCGGCGAAGTGGAGGCAGGGAGTTCCACTTGTCCTCTGCTCAACTCAGTCTGAGCCGCTTTTGTCAGTAAACCCATCAATCACATGCCACAAACATTAGTTACGTTTCGCCGAAAACTGAACGAGTATAATCTTAGACCAGGCGACTGTAAGCCCCGTGGCAGGCGCTTATCTGGGGATCACAGACGTCTACTTAGGGGCTGTGCCTGTGTCGTTTTATCACTTGGCATTCCCCAACACGTCCAACTGAAATTACTGACGTTGAGCTGAACAGGTGGACGAGTGTAAGCCCCTGAGAAGAGGTGCGCACCGAGCTGGTGAGCGAGTCGCAGGGTAAGCATGTCATCCAGATCTCCGTGCGGGACACGGGTATCGGGATCCCGGAGAGTGCGCAGTCCAAGCTTTTCAACCGGTTCAGTCAGGCAAAGGGGTTATTGAGAACAAGCACTCGACAGACGTTGCATCTCCTGATGCACCTCAGCGCGCCTGTGTCAGCATTCACCCTGAAGGTGAAAAGTGCTCTGATCGGTCGACTGCGTGTTCTCAATGACCCTCCCGACAGGTGGACAGCAGCACTACTCGGAACTACGGCGGGACAGGTCTCGGGCTGGCCAACAGCAAGCAACTCGTGGAGCTCATGTGCGGTAGGGCCAGGCATACGATGCTCGCCACGTCATGTGATTCTATTTCACTCACCAAGAAACGAGGGTTTGGAACATAGATGATGACGTGTCAGGCATTGTATGTCAGGCCCTAATGTCCGGGAAGATGGGAGTGACGTCGACGTCCGGTGAAGGGTCCACCTTCTGGTTCAACGTTGTTTTTCAAAGTCGGAGACGCCATATGGGCAGGAGGTGCGCCAGATCCCGACCGACATGTGCCCGATCCTCGTTGTGGCTGCAAACACCTCGACGCGCAATATGCTCACCGGCTGCCTCGATGCTTGGGGAGCGGTAGGGACTCAAGGACAGTGGTCGCCAAACGCATTCTGAACCCTCGTGTCTTGAATAAATGGCACTGTATTACGCGGCAAGAACTATGGATGCACCGGTCCCTATGGAATGGATGTCTTCGCCGCCGTAGACCAGAGGGAGGCAGCGAGTTACCTCGACGGGAACCTGCCGACCACGGTGGCGACGGGGATACTCTCCCTATCACTGTGCAAGTGGCAGGACCTTCTGCCAGGCCCCATTGAACCTCAACTTGTCAGCCTATTCATCCCAATCGCAGTCACTTCAATCGGTCAGTCCGGGCTGGGATGTTCCATTAGGCCCCACCGGGGCGCACGCAAGATCCCAAAATGTCCATTTTGGTCTTGCATGCTTTCGACGACGCAATTTTGACCGATTCTGAACATGACGAAGGGTTTACGGCCGTTGAAAATTACGCTCCTTATTCGATATTGGTGGTCTGTGAACCGTGATGCTTAAGTATTCAACCGGTGGGGCCTAATTCAACCCAACCCTGTCAGTTTCGCCCGGACTACTATTCCGGATTATGATCTCAAAATTGAGGGTCTATATGTTTACTCGTGATTCGTAATCCGGTCGGGAGCATCAGCGAGCCTGTCGGTGGAAGTTTCGAAATGCACAATTATGATTGGCCGACCGGAATTCGATACCAGACCAAGCACTGCATTAAGCTACCATGACAACTAGTGTTAGGCCCTGCTCAGTGGGACCTCACTTGCGTAAGCTCGCTCATGGACTTCCTGGCCGCGTCGCTCATAAAGGTTCGCTTCTGGGTCATTCTGTGTCCTATCAACCTTGTCGGGAGGATACGGGACTCAATCAGCGACATGGCCAAGGGTCTCACCGCCCAGGGCGGCATGGATGATCTGGCGGCTCGAGCGGCGGCCATCGTGATCATGTCCAAGCCCGTGCGGCAGGGTGTGCTGTTTGATTGCCTGGCAGGGGGTTTACTGAGATGAATCTCCTCCCCCTCGACCGACAATGAATCTCCTCCCCCTCATTCGAGCTTATGTATCAGCATTCACCCCAATGTAAGGTAAGTCATGCTCCGATATCGGTGCGAGTTCCTCTGCTCAGTGACCCTACTGCCTGCGGCAGCTGAACGCCGAGGGCGTGTTCCGGACAGCGAGTGAATCTGACGAATCGCTGGACTCCATGCCGCGCCTCAAGCTGAAGCGCCAGCGGCAGCAGGACCGGTCAGCGGCAGATTTGCTGTCTGCGGCTGCGGAGGGGAGGGACTCGAACGTGGAGCGGATGCACTCAATGCGCGTGCTTCTCGTGGTATGGACTGATGCATAGTGCCCTGCCACGTCATTTTCATCAAACGCGTATTCATCCCTCGTCTGTTGAGTCGAGTGGCGTCCCATGACGTGGTGAGCATCATTTGATGGATATAGCTCGCCAAGTCATCACACGCGTGTTGAACCCTCGTCTGTTGAATCAAACGGCATCCTATGACGTGGCGAGCACTATCCACCAGTCACTACCTCATGGACGACAACAGCGTGAGTCAGCAGGCGGTGCGCCGCATCATCAGCAACGCAGGGATGCTCTGCGGCAGGGCTCACACTCGTCCACTTCTCGGCTCAACCTGAACAACTTTTACGCGGAGATTCAGTCAATACAATGACAAACATGATTAAGGTTGAGCTAAAGATTTGATGAGTGTGAGCCCCTGCTGTGCGACGTCGCCGGCAACGGCAAAGAGGCGCTTGCAGCGATCGAGGTGAGGCGGTACGACGGCCGGTGCAGGTTGAATTCCGTATTTGCACGCATGGAATAAGACATCGTTGACGTATTAATCTGACTGAATGCACTGTAATGCTATATCATGTGCACGCATAACTGTGCTGCTCTGTGATCTGTGCTCTTACACGTTACCGCATGCTAAAGTTTTGAGAGTGCTTTGGGTTGATTGCAACATTCCAAACTAACATATGGTAATCTGCTTTCAAACTTTGCATGCGTTTTCAACTTGCGCCGCTGAACAGAGGGCAACGGGAAGGCGGCGCCGACGGCGCCCGCCGCATCCGCGCCCGCCGCTCATGACATCGGCACGGCGGTGCAGGTTGACAGTATCAAAACCCGTGATGAAACCTGAAAGCGCCTATGGTCACAGCGCTTGAAACCATATTCTGATAACCTGCTTCCAACTGTTCCTTTCAATTTCAACCTGCGCCGCTGCACATTGAGCTTATGAACCTCGCGATGCCGGAGCTCGACGGCAGGGACTCAAACCGATCCACATCTCAGTTCTCATCGAGAGCCGGGCCTGTCACCGAAACCCTCTGATACCATCCGTCGTGCCCCACGAAGGGTGCTTACACCGGGGCCATGGCGGAAGCCTGGTGCCACCTCATACACGCTGATGCGTCTCTCTCTGACAAATGGTGCTCACGTTGAGTTAACAAGTTGACGACTGTAAGCCCCTGCTGGCCGGCGAGACGGCGACCCGCTTCCTCCGTGAGAAGGAAGCGGAGCAGGCAGGGACTGACGGATAGTGCTCGCCATGTCATAGCATACCAATTAACTCAAGAAACGAGGGCCTGAAATGTGTTTCATGACATGACGTGGCGTGGCAAGCAATAATCACCAGGCAGAGTGACAAGATATGGAGGATCGATCTCCAGGATGACCATGAATCCTGTCATCCTGTCGGTTAGAGGATGACCTTAAAATCCTGAATATGGCCTTAGAATCCTGAGGATGACCCCCAAAATCCTGTCATCTTGTCATCCTGTCGATCAACCGGACAGTATGACCAGATCATATCTTGTCACTCTGTCACCAGGCCCTGGGAACTGGGTCTGCGCCGCACGCCTATCATCGGCATCACCCCCGCCCCGTGTAATATCAAGTCAGCGTGCATGAGTACCGCCGGGATGGACGGTTGCATGCAAAAGCCAATCCAGGAGGCGGATCTCCTTAGGGTTGTGGACTCATTTATCGAGTTCAGCCCTCGAGCCGACGACGGGACGTCAGTCGATCCGTTCATATGCTTCTGCCCGTGCGCCGCCGACGACACTACCATCAACGGCTTTGGAGTGTCGCCCCGCGACGCCGACGGCCGCACTTCCATCGACGACTCTGTAGCCTCTGCAGCCGTTCGGGAATCGGTGTCATCGACCTACCGACCGACCGATGAGCCACCGGCCGTGTCCATGAGTGCCGTCCGCGACTCCGTGACATCCCGTGGCTCGGTGACATCAACCGGCGAAGATCCAGCGGTGTTCAGATTGCTCACTTCCGACAGCGCTTTTGTCGACGGCTCCGGCGCAGCCGCCCGGGACCATGCGATATCTACGGTGCCAGATGTATCCAGCGGCGTCATTCAGGAATCTGTGACGTCGCCCGGCGATGCTCAGCCCGTGTTCAAAGTGTTGTTGGCGGATGACTCGCGGGCGAACCAAATGGCCATCAGCCGGCTTCTGAGGGCGCAGGGCGTGGACGTGACTGTGGTGGGGCGATGCGGGTGGAATCGTGAAGATTGACCCCCACGTTTGCACACAACGCATCAGCCATCATTCGCCATGGTGTGCCTGACTCAACGCCTGTGTGTTGGTTGCTCTGTAATTCTATCACGTGCTACTCTGTAGATATTGCCTGATTTCAGCGCTTGAAAGTAGAATGTGATGAACTGCTATCTGTATCGAGCTTCGCTTTCAATTTCAACTTGCGTCGCTACTCCGTGGTGGACGATGGGAGCGTGGCCGTGGAGAAGCTTGTCGATGAGCGGGCTGGGTTTGACCTCGCGTTCTTCGACATCAACATGCCCATCATGGTAGGGTGGTGCAGTGTTAATAGTGTTGCAAATGTTGAAGTATTGCAGTATTAATATTGTTGAAAACAGCTCATGGTTTCAATGCTTGAAACTAGAACATCACGTAGGTACTGCTTTCAACGTCTGCGTTCAATTCCAACTTGCGCCACTACATCAAGGGCGGTGTGGAACCGCTACGCCAGGTGAGAGCCGCCTCCATTGACATACCAATCATCGCGCTCACCGCATCCGTCGCGCCGGACGAGCTCCGAGTAGGGCCTGGCATCAGAGTGACAAGATGTCCCATAGCGATGCTGTCATCTTCCATATCGATACTTTCATCTTAAGGTCTTATGTCTCATCGATACTGTCAGGTCATCTTCCATATCGATTCGATGTGTGCATCTTGTCATCTTGTGGACATGATGACCAGAGCACATCTTGTCACGCTGACCATAGCTCCAGGGCTGCCTCGACGTGGGATTCACCGACGTCACTTCCAAGCCGTTGCAGCGCCAGCTGTGCCGTGACATCCTCGTCGAACTCGGCATGGGCTTACTCACACTCGTCCACTTCATGGTTTGACTTGAGGGGTGCTTTTCACTCAAACTCAATCAAAGTACACTATACGAACTTCAATGAGTGCTCACGTCAAGCCGAAAATTTGGCGAGTGTAAGCCCCTACAAATCGGCCACACCCTTCCCCCAGAGATGACCCAGTCGCCGAACCAGTGGTTGCCAAGGCAGGGGGGATTATTGAGAACAAGCACTCGACCGACATTGAGTCGACTGGGGGTATTGATACCGTGAATCCATCGACGGGGGGTTATGGAGAACAAGCACTCGACCGACATTGAATCGCCGAACCGACTTCGCGCGTTTGTATGAGGATTCACCCCTCAGGTTCGACGTTTGTTCTATGACACCAGAGCCCCTGATTTATTACAAGTTTTCGATAGCTCCAATCAGTTGAATCCTTTACCACCTTTCAAAATTACATATTTACCCGCCCTTGTCTCGATGGCTCTTCTACCAGGTGGAAGTCGCAACCCATGCCGGCGGCGGCGCTATTCACCGAGGCCAGCAGGGGCGTGCCAGGTGGCGGGGCGGCCAGTGGGGGTGCGACAAGTGGCGGGGTGGCCAGTGGGAGCGTGACAGGTGGCGGGTCTACCCGTGTGGGCGTGACATGTGGTGGGGCGGCCAATGGAGACATGACAGGTGGCGGGGCGGCCAGTGGGGGCGTGACAGGTGGTGGGGCGGTCAATGAGGACGTGACAGGTGGCGGGGCGGTCAGTGGGGGTGTGACAGGTGGCGGGTGGGCGGTCAGTGGGGGCATGGCAGGTGGTTGGGCGGCTAGTGTGGGCGCGACGGGGCGGCCGATGGGAGGGCCACGGCGGCGCAGTGTAAGCGACGCCGAGTGCCAGCGGCGCAGAGTCAGCGACATCTCGAACATGCAGACGCCGACTGCCGCCGCCGGCGCGGCGCCGGCCCGCCGGCTGTTGCAACCCGAGCACGAGGCCCTGCGCGGGCGCCACATCCTGTACGCGGAGGTAGTGAATAATGAATAGTGTTCGCCACGTCATCAACGATATTTTGAGCCCAAGAGCTCGCCACTTCATCAGATACGATTCAAATCAAGAGATGCGGGTTCAAAATGCGGTTGATGACGTGACGAGCACTTTCCATGTGTCCATATTCGGAGGACTCCATCCCGTCGCAGATGATCGTCAAGCGCATGCTCGACCGCGCGGGCATGCAGTGCACGCTGGTAGGTTCTCGGCTGTCATGACGGTGAAAGCCCGTCCCCGCGCGCTTGCGTGCGGGTCTCTACTCGGGGGGCAAGGCGGAAGCCTGGTTCATCCTCGTACACTCTGACGCGTTACTCGCTCTCTCTGAGTCCAGGCAATCGTAGCCCGCCACGTCATCCAACGCATTGTACACCCTTATTTCCTGCGAAAATTTGCATCCTATGACGTAGCGGCAAGTGCCATTCCAGGCCAGTGATTGCCGCCACGTCATCCAACGAATGTAAACTCTTGTTTCTTGTGGTACATGGCATCCTATGACGTGGCAGCCAAAATATGTTGGGCCATACACGGTGGTCGCTAACGGCCAGGCTGCGGTGGTGGCTGCTCGCAATGCGTCTCCGCCGTTCGACTGCATCCTCATGGACTGCAAAATGCCCGTTCTTGGTGGGGCGGTACATGTTGAGAGTATCAAAATCCTTCTTAAAAGCGCCTATGGTGTCTTCAATCAGCGCTTTGAACTCTCATATCACAAACTGCTTTCAACGCTTGCTATCAATTTCTAGTTGCGACGCTACACCTAGACGGATGGGGAGCCACGCGGGAGATCCGGACGGCCATGGGCCACACGACGCCGATCATCGCTGTCACCGCCAACGCCATGACTGGTCGGGCCTGGCAGATATGACTCGCCACGCCATCCAATGCCACGTTCTTCATATAGCTAGGGATCAGGATGTGTAATGACGACGCGGCGAGCAAAGTCTACCTGCTCGTCACGTCATAGGATGCCATGTGACTCAAGAAGCCACGGCTCACGATGCGTGTCGATGACGTGGTGAGCAGAGTCTGTTAGACTCTCATGACAGGCGACCGTGCGAATTGCCTGGAGGCTGGCATGAACGACTACATCACCAAGCCGGTCAAGCTCACGCTCCTCCTCGACCGCATAAGCAAGTGGATCGTGTAGGGTTCCTGGCGTTACAGGTGGCGGGTTGGCCAGCGGGGGCGTGACAGCTAGCGGGTCGGCCAGTGTGGGTGTGACAGGTGGCGGAGCGGCCAGTTGGGCAGGATACTTGAGGACTAGTTGGCTGCACGCCATGCGCGGGGGAGGCGTTTAGCCACTGCGGTTGTTTGTTTGTAATTTATTGTTTTATCCATTGTTTCATTAATTTCCAAATGATTGCTAATGAATCGATGAAGGGCACTGCCCGGTGTGACCACCGTAGCCCCAAGGTTAACAGGAGGCGGTGCCCGTCCATCCATAATATAAAGCAATGCACCCGTCGGCAGCGAGGTCAGAGCATAGCTTGAGGAACGACATGTTGATCGTTATTGACAATCTTACCTTTGACTATGCTTCAGGATAATAGCTCTACTCGTGGGCGCGACTGCGCGATTTTATGACATTTGAAGACACGCCATCGATAGCGGCACTCCAAGACACCGGACGCGTTCCGACCTCGGTGGCTCGCGCGACGACGCTCCCATGCCGTGGTGAGGGAGGAGCACGCAACTGACAAAATAATATGTGAGCTGTCAGTGTCGATATGGAATATTGCCTTTGGATGACCGTATCCGTATGGGAGATGACTGTATCGATATGGGAGATGAACATGTCGACATGGGATATCTCGCCACTCTGAGGAGCGCTCCAGTGAGTGACAGCAGCGATGGCGACCCCCAGTGGCGCCGCGGCCCGGCCGAACCAGGAGGCGGCACACCGCCGCATGGACGGGGCCGAGGCGCCTGTGGCACCTAAAACATTGTATCACAAAGGAAAGCAAAGCAACAAGAGGCAGAAAGGTCATCATCCACCAACAGATTGACAGACGGTGGCATCGGGAGCTAAGGCTATCACCATGGCTATGGGCATTTAGTCTAGGTTAGTCTTCTTCAGGGACGTCCCAGAAGTTTTGAGAGTTTTATTTTCTCCGTCACCACCCTTTCAACGCAGGCGCTACCTTGGGCGCCACCTTCAGCGTGCCACCCTTTTGCGCCGACTTCGGCCTCGGCTTTTTCTTCTGGCCCGGCGCCCAGGGCCTAACAGATTACATGCTCGCCACGTCATCCAATGCATTGTTAACCCATGCTTCTGGATGAGTCAAGTCAAAATGGCATCCTATGATGCGGCGGTGGGTATTCTGCAAGGCCCCACCACGGGAGGCTTCCGGAACTCCAGGCGAAGGGCTTCCGCCTCAGCATAGGTGATGGCGTGTGCTGGACCGACCGCGGCCGTGGCGACCGCGAACGCCACAGCTAGAGCGGCGGCAGCGTTGGGGCCGTTGCTGAAACGCTGTGCACTTCCGCGCTTGGATGCATTGGATGCGTTCTGCGGCTTCGGCTTGGCTTGGGCGCCGCCGACGCTCTTACCGCCGCCGCCGCCGTCTTTGCCGCAGCCGCTGACGCCCAGGGCGGTCTCGAGGTAGGGCCTGGCAGATGTTGCTCGCCACGGCCTCGACACGGGCTTTCGTTCCTCGTTTATGGAGTTGAGTTGGCATCCATGACATGCGGGGCAATATCTGCCGGGCCTACCACGATGGCACCCGCGACACCCGCTTGTGCGCGCGCTGGACCGGAGGCGA
>Ga0307489_10001407_pt1 | contig 15840 bp, 28 predicted proteins | sample SB12metaG_FD_202247 | JGI IMG/M metagenome (GOLD analysis project Ga0307489, IMG submission 202247) | Sea-ice brine microbial communities from Beaufort Sea near Barrow, Alaska, United States - SB 1.2 | ecosystem: Environmental > Aquatic > Marine > Coastal | place: USA: Alaska | collected... | reverse complement strand
TTCCTGCTCCTCTTCCTCCTCCTCCTCCTCCTCCCCCTCCTCCCCCCACTCCCCTTCCCCATGCTTCTCCTCCATCTGGTCCTCCCTGATACCACTTGCTTTATGCAGCTTCAATCCTCAAGGATACGTAAGTTAAGCTGAAAAAAACACCCGGTGAGGCCCTGCCGTATGGGTCCTCAGCCGCCATCAGATCCAACAGGTCCTCGTTGTACAGCTCGACATAACTCAACTTGAACTCGAAGCGGCGCCCCCCAGACTTGGCCGCACTCCTCGCCGCTGTCTGAAACACCTCGGTGAGTGCGTGGGGAATGACCCCCGGCGCCTCAGCGGGCCCCTGCATGGTGAACGTCTTCCCCGACCCAATCTGAGGGCCTGGCAGATATTACCCGCCACGTCATAGGATGCCGTTCAAACCAACAAAAGACGGTTTACAATGCGCTGCATGACGTGTCGAGCGATTTCTGTCTGGCCATCTTGAGTCAAATGTCATCCTATGACGCGGGGAGCAATAACTGCCAGGCCCTACCCTGTCTGGCCGTACGCAAACACCACGCCGTTGTACCCGGCCAACGCTGAACGGACGATCGGTTGCACGTGGGCGTACACCTCGCGCTGGTTGGACGCGGGGCCGAAGGCGCGCTCGAACTCGTACACGTTAACGGAGTTCGTGGGGCCTTAGCGCAGGGTCTCACAGTACACCGGTCAAATATGAGCAAACAGTCTGGGAACGAGTGACAGGCAACGCAGGAGGATGCAGGTGCGGGAACACCAGTACACTATTGCACAACTATGATAATCAGGGAACGAGTGGGCAGGGAAGAGGATGCCACGAGTGTGTGAGGAAACACTGGCACTCCGAGGCCCTGCCGCCGCTGACGGCCTCCCGCCCGTCGGCCTCCTCCTCCCACAGGCAGGGGCTTACACTCGTTCACTTTTCAGCTCAACTTGAGCGCTTTGTATGGGATAGGGGTGCGCTCAGGGGTTGTGTAGCCCGTGAAGAGGGGGTGTTAGGGGGTGCTTAAGGTGTGCAGGGTAGTTTCTTGTGATAGACACGGCTCAAGTTGAGCTGAGAAGTGGACGAATGTAAGCCCCTGCCCACAGGATGCCTCCCTCCAGGCGCCAACACGCGGGCCCCACATCAGCCTCCGCTTGGCTCATCCCACGCACGCGGACGCACACCGAGATGTTTCCGAACCCACCGCCGCCGCCGCCGCCGCCAGCCTTTGACCTGCACGGCGCGGGTAGAGCAGGGGCAAGAGGATACGTCGGCGAAGGGTCGCGAGCAGCGAAGGCGGGGGGCGATGCTCTCGGGCGACGGTGTCGCGAAAGTGTCTGGGGTCTCGGAGGGACGACCGTTTGACCGAAGCCGGAGCATTGTATTTCGTCAACGCGAGGTATCGGTGAGTGACGCGAGTATTCGGCGGTCTCACCCCTTGGAGTGCATCGGTGCCAGCTGCTTGCCGCCATCGCCCTTCACCCCATGCCCTGTGCCGCCGCCCGCGGGGGCACGCCCCGCGCCGTCTTTGGTCATGGCAGAGTTTTTCCCCTGCCAACCGCGTACCCCCCCAAAGTTCACGACACCTCCCAACCTTTGTGTCCCTTCGTCTCCGGCGCTACGCCCGGTATCGCGGCTGCCGCGTCGCGCAGTGGGTCGAACCCTTTCCCGCTGCCGCCGGTGGGGTGCGTGGAGCGGCGTGCGCGGGTCTTGAATGGAGTGGAGCAGTGTCGTCACGGGAGTGTCACGGGAGCCGCGGAACGAAAAAAATAAAAAACGTGCGTGCCGAGTTCGGGTGTGGGGGGGTATGTTTTATCCGGATCAAGGGGGGGTATATTTTACCGGGTGGCCGGATGTCCGACCACACATTATTGATCATGTGAGCATTCCAAGACAGCTGGCGCGACGGCCACGGCACCGCGGGCATTCCCCCCTCCCGGCGCACGACACAGCAGGCATGCCCAAGACCCCGAACCCCTCCACCGCCCTCGCCGAGCGGCTCAAGGCCTCCTCCACGCGCTGCGCGCTCCAGGCACGCCACCCACCCCGCGCGACTCAAAACATGTCTTCCCCGTTTTTTGTTTCTTTTAGCTCTCTTGCTCTGCTACCACTGAGTGTCCGCCGACGGTCGGAGCAATGCAAACCAGCACAAGGGGCGTCAGCCTTCTCTATGCTCGAACAAACGTGACGGCACGCTGTGCCGAACGTCACCATATGGACAGTCAGTGGCGTCCACACACCACCAAACAGAGAACCCGGTTCCTCAGAATGTCTCGTCAGAGTCCATGTGTTTAGTTTTTCCCTAACAGAACCAACACCACCCCCTCAGCAGAGCGTGCAAGCATCCAAGCTAAGGCGCGTATCCGCTTCTCACGTTATCACTCAGATGGCCGCGTACGGCGCGTGCGTGCAGTCAGCCATGCCGGACATCCAGCAGGGCGCGTGCCAGAAGCAGGCAGGGGCTTACACTTCAGAGCTCAACTTGAGGACCTTCGGGACACATCGCTCACGTTCGAGCTCAACTTGAGCACCTTCGGGACACATCCACGGGTTAGGTTGGGTTGTATTTAATGTATGGGGGACAATGTAAGCTCAAGTTGAGCGGAAATGTGAACGAGTGGAAGCCCCTGGAAGCAGGTCGACGCGCTCAAGCAATGCGTCTTTCATAAGAACTAGATTAGGAGTCAGCGGCGACGTGACAGGTGGCGGGGGGCAGTGGGGGTGTGACAGGTGGCGTGGCGGCCAGTGGGGGCGTAAAAGGTGGCGGGGCGGCGACTTTCACATTGATAGGACAGGCAGAGCTGAAGGCAGGGGCTTACACTCGTCCACTTTTCAGCTGAACCTGAGCTGTTACTGACACAAAATTCACCATACACACTGCCCACTGCCACCGAGCACCTCCTCAACAACCCCTAAACACCCCCTAAATGCAACCCCTATTCCACCGAAAGCGCTGACGTTGAGCTGAAAAGTGAACGAGTGTAAGCCCCTGGCTGAAGAGCAGCAACTTTCACGGACGAAGACAGCCACTTAGTAGACACGAAGTAAGCGTAGGAGACAGCAACGAAGTACGAGTAGGAGACAGCAACGTTGTACGAGTAGAAAACACCAGCGAAGTACAAGTAAAAGACATCAGCGCAGTTCGAGTAGGAGACACCAGCGAAGCCCGCGTAGGAGACACCAAGGAAGTACGAGTAGAAGGCACCAGGGGCAATGGCCGGGCTGGGAGTGTCGGGTCGGCCGCGGCTGCTGACCTGCTACCTGTGCGGCCGCGAGTACGGCAGCAAGAGCCTGGTAGGCCGGTGCAGGTTGACAGTATCAAACCCCGTGTTGAAAGTAGTGCGCGCCCATGGTTTCAGCGCTTGAAGCAATAGTATGATGAACCGCTTTCAAACTTTGCTTTGAAATTCAACCCGCGCCGCTACAGTCTGGGGATCCACCTGCCGCAGTGCCGGAAGATGTTCGAGGCACAGGCAGGGCGAGACACTGTGTGTGCTGTTACACTAAGAGAGGGACGAGGTAGAGGAGGAGGAGGGGAGTGTGTAACTGGTACACTACTTAGTGTGAGAGGGAGGAAGTGAAGCAGGAGGCGAGTGTGTACTGGTACACTATGAGAGAGTGGATGGTGAGGGGGAGGCGGCTGAGTACTGGTACACCATGAGCAAACTGACAGGCTGTGAGGTGAGGTGAGGTGGCAAGGGGTGTGGTACTTGGCCCTGGATAGAGGAGGCCAAGAAGCCCAAGGCGCAGCGGCGCAAGCTGCCGTCGGCGCCGCCCGAGTACATGGCGATGATGGGCAATGCCACGGTCACAGTGCCCGGCGCGCCGTCTCGGGGGGACCCGGGCGGCGGGGGTGAGCCCGGGGGGTTGGGGTTCTCGGGTGGCGGCGGCGGCGGCAGGGGCTTACGCTCGCCCACTTCTCAGCTCAACCTAAGCCGTTTTGGTCACACCTGCCCATGTTCCCCCGTCTAATAGACTGGGGGAAAATCATGCACCCAACGTATCCCACAAAATGGGCTTACATTGAGCCGGAAAATGGACGAGTGTAAGCCCCTGGGCGGCGGCGGCATCGGGTCGCCTTCTTTCACCGCCGACGCGTTGAACGACGTTGCGTACCGCCACTGGGCCGAAAACGTCCTGGAGACGTGCCAGCACTGCCAGCGCAACTTCACCCCGGACGCCATGGCGCATCACTGCAAGGCGTGCACTGCGGACAACCCCATGGTAGGGCGATGCATGTTGACCAGATGAAACCCGTGTTGAAACCGCCTGGAACTTGCTCTTGACACTAGGATATGATGGACCGCTTTAAATACATGCTATCAAATTCAACTTGCGCCGCTACACCATGAAGGCCCGCGGCTCCGCGCTGTCCTCCGGCGCCCTGTCACACCGCCTCACGCCGGGCGCCATATCGGGCACCAATCGGCAAGGCCTTCCCTTGATAAATTTTCCATCTCACTTCGGGGACCAGGTCGAAAGCTTAGTGCCTCCTTATGTACACGCGGAGGCGTCTGTCTCTCTATTTCAGCTCTATGTACGTGCCTAAGAGATATCCATTGGGATAAGTTAAGGAGCATCAGGGACACGCGGCTGGAAGCTGATTTGAACTAAGTACGTAGGTTAGGCCCTGCCGATTGGCCGAAGTTGAGCAGCGTGGGGCTGGAAGGGTTGAGCTTGGACGGCGACAGCGGCGGGGGATCGGTCGGCGACACCACTCACAGGGGCGGGTCGATGGGTCGACCCATGCCGTCGTCGCGCGGCGGCGGCGGCGGCGGCGGCGGCGGGGGCACTCCGGGTTCAGTGGCGGTGGCGGGGAGACAGGCGCCGGCTTCCGGCGGGGGGAGCACCACGCGCGACGCATCGCCGCACGGGCGCAGAGGCAGCGGCGGCAGCGGCGGCGGCGGCGATGGCGGCGGCAGCGGCGGCGGTGGCAGCGGCACTCCGGGGTCGGCGGCGTCACCGGCGAGAGCAGCCCCTACTTTAGGCAGCAGCGGCGGCAGCGGCGGCGTTTCCTCTGGGCGGCTCCGCTCATCCGCCACCGCCGTGTTAGATCAGCTCCAGGGCGTCGCCTTGCACGCCACGGGCCCCTGCCTCGGCGCCGTGCAAATCCTGGAAAGCGGCAGCTGGTACCTGGCGCGCATGACCATCCCCGACTGCGACGCTGACAGGTGGGACCTGCCAGATGTTGCTTGCCACCTCACAGGAAGCCCTGAATCCTGAGAACTCTTGCCCTGAATCCTGAGAGCTCATAGAACTCTGAGAGCTACAAAGACGATGATGCAAAATGCGTTGGATGATGGAGCGAGGGATGTCTACTGGGCCCTATTGACGGGATCGTGGTGCAGTTCACCAATCGCATTGACACGCAGCGCGGGGAGGTGGTAGTGGAGGGAACTGTGGGTGCACCCAACGCCATCTCGCGGAAGGTGCCGATTCACATCCACGACCCGGGCGCGGTGGAGGAGACCACGTTTCACCCCATCGGCGCGGGGTCAAACCCCGCCGGCGGCGGGGGGGTTGGCCGTAGCGGCGGCGGCGGAAATGTGGGCACCAGTGAGCTGCCCGCCCCGGGGCAGTGGTCGCGAACCTTCGCCCTGCCCGGCCCCGTCACCCTGGAGCAGGAGGGCAGGGCTGTCCCTGACTGTCTGCCCATAGTGTACCAATGTGCCCGTACACCGCCCTGCTGGACCCTATCACCCTGGAGGCCGAGGGCAGGAACTTCTCACCGTTCCCTGCATGTTCGCTCATGGTGTAACCGTACGCACTCGCCGCGTCCCCCTCCCAGGCCTTCCAATCGTTCCCCGACTGTTTGCTCATGTGTACCAGCGTGCCCGTACACACTCGCCCCGCTCTCCTCCCAGGCATTCCAATCGTCACCTTGACAGCGCAACGTGCGGATCAGCGAAGGATACGTCAAGTAGGGTCAGGGACTGAACGGCTCAAGTTGAGCTGAAGATTGGAACGAGTGTACGGCCCTGGTGAATGGCGGGCCGCGGACCCACTACCAGATGCTGCACGCGTCGTCCCGGCAGGGCCTCACACTGTTTGCTCATACTGTACCCGTGCACACTCCCAACACAACACAGGGGGGGGGGTATTTATTAAAAAGTGGTATAGGGGTCTGATGATTGACGCTAACTCTCCTCCTCATGATGCACCGGTACACTATGAGCGAGCAGTCACGGGGCGTCGTGTACGGCCGTTCGTCGCGGCTGCTTGAGATGTATTTCTGGAAGGATAAGTCGGGTGGCAAGGTGGTGCGGAGCTCCATGGGTCTGGACAGCGGCTTCGGGTGACAGTGCGTGTGTAGACAGTCAGCTTCGCTGGAGATAGCAGCTTTGCTGAAGAATTAGGAGGAAGATGAAGAGGAGGTTGAGGAGGAGCAGGAAGAGGAGGAGGATGGTGGTGGGTACACTATGAGCACACTATCAGCGGCACTGCGCTGGAGATAGAGGGGGAGGAGGCGTGAGACCGAGAGACGGCGAGTGAGTTTGCCGTGACGTTTATTGTGTCTTGCTAGAGCTGTGTATTCTATCTTTTGCTATTGATCTCACGGGTCTAGAGCTAGTGGATACGCCCAGCTACATGCTCCTCTGCTATCAGTCTACGTAAGATTTCTCCGACCTGGCTGACTTCTTTGCTTTCTTGGCCGCCTTGGCCTCCTGGTTGTAGCGTCAGAAATTGAATTTGAAATCGAACTTTGAAAGCGTTTCATCATGTCATACCTTCAAGCGCTGAAACCGTAGGCGGTTTGAACACGGGATTTGAACCTGACAGCCTGCACCGCCGTACCTTGGCGTCGTCCTCCAGCCTGTGGCGCAGGTCCACCGCCGCCCGCAGCACCTCCACCTGCTCCGGGGTGCCGTTTACCGGTCAGCAGGGCCTTACAGGGAAGTGTCAGGGATGTATTAGGGATATATCAGTGGTTGAATTAAACGTGTATGAAGGGATATTCGGGGTGCGTTAGGGGGTATTTGAGGTGTACAGGATTGCACGAGGAGTGTGTCGGGGGTGTATTGAGAGGATCTCAGGGTGCATTAGGAGGTGTATTAGCTGTGTGTTAAGGGCGTATTAGGGGTGCATCAGGAGAGTATCAGGGATGTATTAGGGGGCCCTCCGGGTGCATGAGGGGGAGCATGTTAGGGGAATATAAGGCCCTACCGGCATCACGTGGGTGGGGTCGAAGGGCACCTCGCACACCGGGCACATCACCGCGACTGTTTCGTTTTGTGTCTGCTTGCCCGGAATCACCCCGGTGGCGGCGACCGCGGCCTCTTTGATGGCCTTGTCGCTCACGACGTGGCCGCAGGGGCGGATGGCGCTGAACCCCACAGCAGGAGCTTACACATGTCCAGTTTTCGGCTCAACTTAAGCGTTTTTTGTGGGACAAGGGGTGTTTGGGAGGTATGTATGGTGGGGTTGGAAGGGGTGTTTAGACCAGTGATCCACGTAACGTTATGGATGGTATGTCACGTGAGACTAGGGTCCGAAAATTTGGGCCGGTGTTATGGCGTAACATAACATGTTACGCGTAACATGTAATGGGGGTGTAATGCGGATCTGTAATGGGGGTGTAGTGCGGATCTGTGATGTTATGTTACGTATGTTACGTGCAAGATGTGCAGTCATATGGGAGTGTTGTGCAGTTATGGCGCTCGTTATGTGGGAGTTACGTGCCGGATGATAGTATCTACACGCTACACCATCCCCAACCCATCAATAGGACCCAAAACAATAAGCACCCCGCCCTCCCAGTGATCCACGTAACACGTAACACAACATAACATAACATAACACGTAACATAACATAAATCGCTTCAATGCAGGGAGAACAAAAGCGTTGAATGTTGCGCGGCAACGAGATCTAACCACGAGTGGTTGTGATTGGTTGCTCATCGATCTGGTAGCGCGTGATTGGTTGTGCACCCCGCCGCTGACGCCGCCGGGTGTTTAGTTGTGTACACCTGACGTAACATAACAGACGTAACATAACATAACAGTCACGTAACAGCCACATAACAGATCCACGTAACAACCACGTAACATACGTAACATAACACCATCTCGCGACCGAATGCGTTACGTGTTACGCGTAACACGCTATGTAATGCGTGTTACGCCATTACACGTAACACTTTCGAAGTGTTGCGTGGATCACTGGTTTAGACGTTTAGGGGATGTTTTGCTCAGGTTGAGCTGAAAGGTGGACGAGTGTCAGCCCCTGCCCCACGGCGGCGAGGGTGCCGCACTTGCTACCGAACACCGGGCACTCGAACCCCACGATGCCCCCGCCGCCGCCGCTACCCCCGCCGCCGACGCCCCCGCCGCTACTGCCCTTGATGTAGTGCCCTGTCAACAATGCTTACCTCGACATAGGACGTTACGTAACTCAGCGAGCGAGAGCTACAATGTGTAAGATGACATCGTGATCACCAGCATTCTGAATACATTGTGTCTATCTGGTCCTACCTGGGCGTCGCCGTCCGCGGCGCGCGGCGTGAGGTGCACCGGAAAGAAATCGCGCCGAGATCTGATGTGTGCGAGACCTGCTGTCGCGACGCGGAGGCGGTTGGCGTACGCCCAGGTGGCCTCGTCGGACGTGTACACGCCGCTCTTCGTCAGCATGTGCTCCAGCATCGTCTCCTGCTCGCAGGGTGGGCATTGCAGGTGCTCGTTGATTGTGACACGATGCGTTGCCCACCAGCCCATCACGAGGTCAGAGGTTGATGGATGGAAAATTTAGGTAATCTTATACTTTTGCCAAACAGAGGTTGTGGCGACGAGGTGTTGGCGACGAGCCCTATGCAAGTGCTTGCGTTGGCCCTGCCTGATTATACAACTGGCCGAGCGCGCAGCTCACGATGGGCGCCTCCAGCGGTTCGCCGCTGAGCGAGCACGTGGTCCATGCCGTCTCGCGCGCCAGCCTGGGATCTAATCTTCGGCGCTTGTGCACGTATGAGTCGCCCACCTGGCCGCCGCAGGGTAGGGCGTGGTACATGTTGCCCGCCACGTCATCGAAACGCGTTGGTTCACCCTTCGGTGCTTGAGTGGAGGGGGAGGAGATTGGGGCGGGGGCGGGGGCGGGGGATGAAGAGGAGGTGGAGGGGAAAGAGGGAGGGGAAGGGCGGGAGGATATAAAATGGCGTCTGAGGTGCCGAGCATTTTCTTGCTGGCCCAACGAGCGGAGGGGGAGGGGGAGGGGCAGGGGGAGGGAGGGGGAGGGAGGGGGAGGCAGGGGAAGTGGGAGGGAGAGGGGAGGAGGAGGAGGAGGAGGAGGTGGTGGAGGGGGAGGAGGGGAAGGAGGGGGATGGGGAGGGGGAGGGGAAAGGGGGAGGAGAAGGGGAGGAGGATAAATGGCGCCTGGGGTGCCGAGCATTTTCTTGCAGGCCCTACCGCGCGTGGAGGTGCTAGCGCCGCCGTCGGCGTTGGCCAGCTCCCACGATGAGCCGCGCAGAATGTCCGTGCGGGTGATCTTGGTGCCGCCGTCCAGCCCCATGACCGCTCCCTGCTGGTCTCGCCCTTCGCGCCGTGCCGTGCTGCGGAAAGTGAAGAGCGTACCTCTTGCGCTCTAGCTTTTGCACGTGCCATTTTGCGTTTTATTTCTGGAGAATTTTGGGTGCCGAACGCGGCGGCGATATCCCAACGTGTCAATCTTGAAGCTGTGGTCCCACAACACACGCGACGCCCCCCCCACCTGTATACCCTCCCCGGCCGCCGCGCCGCCCCTCAGTCGCAGCACACTCGAGTGGCGACACCAGGCTGCCAGGGTTCACCTCTCACGTACCCCAGTCTGCTTGTTAGCACGCGCACAGGTAGACAGGGCCCACCGGCTCACCAGGAAGTTGTTTTTTGAACACAACAGCGAGGCATGCTCGCCGCCGGTCGCCCCCGCGCGGGCCTGATGAACGGCGCGGGCGCCACGCGGGGCTTCGGCATCAACTCCCCGTGCTGCGGCAAGTTCGAGCGCCGCATCCTCTCCCTCTGCCATGTGCTCGTCGGTAGGGGATGGCACTTCCCTCTCTAAACGATTGACGGCCACACGTGGCTAAAACAGCCTGCGTCGTCCAGACTAGGCGGGGGAGATCCTTTAAGAGGAGATGCTCCCACTCTCTTGAGTGTCTATACCCTATTACACACTCGCAGATGCGGCCGGGGAGCGGGCGGGGCGGTGGCCGGCGGGCGGCGGCGAGGGCGGAGTGGAGGTGCCGCGGCCGGGGTTAGGGTGGAGGCCGGGGACCTTCTATTTGCGGTCATCTTCGAGTTGAGCACCTGGTTGGTTTGCGGCGCGCTGGCCCTGCTGGGCGGCACCGTGATCTGCGCGTCCGCGGGCGTGCTGCCCAACTACTGGAACACCTACCTCGGGCACATCGGGCCCGCCGCCGTCATGTTCATCCTCGCGGAGCTCGAGCGCTTCCCAGGTACGGCTCCACTGGTACACAACGAGCAGCCAGTCTTCCTTCGAGGGTCAACTGCCACCTGGCCAGGCATCGGATGAGAGGACGCGGCGAGTGTGTACAGCGGGTACACTATGAGCAGACACCCAGGTTGAGCTGACACGGGAACGAGTGCTCTGGTCAGGGAGGAGGATGCTGCGACTGTGTCAGGGTAGTCCAGGCCAGGGAGGAGGATGCGGCGAGCGTGTACAGGCACATCGGCACAACATGAGCAAAACAGTCAGGTTGAGCCTGATAAGTTTGTGGGGTTGTGCTTTTGACGCTACGCAAAGGCCCGAACACGGTGGTGACGCAGGGGTGGACGGCAGGGGCTTACACTCGTCCACTTTTCAGCTCAGCCTGAGCCGTTTCTGACACAAAATGCACCCTAGACACCCCATAATACTCAAATACCCCCTGACACACCCCCTAAACAGCCCCTAAAAGTACCCCCTATCCCACAGAAAGCGCTTACGTTGAGCTGAGAAGTGGACGAGTGTAAGCCCCTGGTGGACGGCGATCATCGGCGGCTTCAGCTACATCGGGTACGACCTTATCTTCTCAAAGTGCCACCTCGACATGCACTGCGAGTCCCTCCGCGAGCAGCAGCACATCGCGGCAAGGCTGCCTTTTGAACTCAACTTGAGCGAATTTCTCCCTGGAAATCACTGGGGCGCAGTCCCTTTTGCGCTCAACCTAAGCAGGTTCTGTCCCTGAGTTGTTCGCACGTGTTCAGCACACGTTCTCTAGCGTCCTAGCCTTGGAGTAGTCTATCGACGATGGCCGGCTGTAGCAGAGCGTTGCCTCGATATCTCAGCAGTATGATTACCCCAGTCTGTATGTAGACGAGGAGCTACAGCTTCAATCTGCTCCCCATTCTGGAACCATCGGCAGGTTCCCCGGATTGTAAAGCCGCCACGGAGATGAGAGTACGACCCTGCGTCGGGATCAATACGCTTCTGATTGTGATCGGGCTTGACATGGTGGTGCAGCGGAGCCGCTTCAGCGCCAGCCTGATCGGCATGGTAGGGCGGTGCAGATTGACCCTATCAAACCCAAGTTGAAAGCGCCTGGAATTGAGCGCTGGCAACCATAATATGATGAACCGCCTTCAAACTTTGCTTTCAAATCCAACTTGCGCCGCTGCGGCATGGGGTTCGCGCTGTTCGTGGGGCTGCACCCGCAGCCCAACTCGATGGGGTCGCTCATCCATAAGGCGTGCGCGGCGATGCTCATCATCTACGCCGTGGCGCGCCTGTGCAGCCGCTTCGACGTCTGCGCCAAGGTGGGGACCCACCTACTAGTGTACCGGTGCTCGCTAGGTCATTCACTACGCAGTTTTGTGGAAGTACTGGAGCTCGCCACGTGATCCACCACATAGTGTACTGGTGCTCGCCACGTCGTCCACCGCATAGTGTACGGGTGATCGCCACGTCATCCACCATACAGTGTAACGGCGCTCTCCACACCTAACGCACCGCGGCCTGTGCCATGCGACAAGAGGGTTTCAGTGATTTGACCTGCTTTCCTATTTCGTAAGCCGGTGATCACGATTTATTTGGCCCTACGCTATGGCGCTGTACTACGCCTCATACCTTTTCTTCTACGGGCAGAACGGGTTCATGGAGCTGATGGGGGGCAAGGGGGAGGTGGGTGACGAGAGGTACCATCCGGCAGGGGCTTACACTCGTCCACTTTTCAGCTCAACCTCAGCCGCTTTTGTCACTGGCAGAGTGACGCCAACCAGCGTGTCTCACAGAAAGTGCTTAAGTTGAGCTGAAACAGTGCCTGAGTGTAAGCCCCTACCATCCGGTGAAAATGGACGACACCGCGTATGTGCTGTACGTGCTTTGCCTGGTAGGGCGGTGCAGCTTGAACCGACGAAACCCATGTTGAAAGTGTCTGGATCCTAATCGCTTGAAACTACAATGTGAGATGACATTTGAAGATAAGCCCACGGTCGAAACTGTAATTCTCGGACGTTTTAACTCAAGACGTCTTGATTTAACCACGCGCGATATCTTGAGTGAACATGTATTTCGAGCGTGGGCTTGTCTTTAACTGTCATAAACTGCTTTCAAACTTTGCTTTCAATATCAACTTGCGGCACTACAGCCTGGCCACGCTGATGTCGACGGCGACGGAGTTGATCGACTACGCGTGCTCGGAGGGGCTGGGGCGGGCCTTGGGCGGCGTCGGGGCGCGGGCGCCCGGCAGCCCGAGTAAGGCAGGGTGGTCATTGCGAGCAAGCACTTGACTGGTGTTGAATCTCCTCTTCCCTTTCCGCCTCTGTCTGAACATGTCTCCCTGAAGGTACTACGCAGTTCAGGTGGGGGGGGGCAAATGGAGACCTGGATTTGCTTGAATTAATAGACAGTCGCTCATATAATTACAGTGTAGATCAGCCTCCGAGATCCGGGGGACTGAAATGTATGGGCGAGGGTCTATTAACTCAAAGATCGTGACCAAACCGCGCTACGCGCCATCTCCATTTGCCCCCCCCACCAGAACCGCGTAGTAATTTAGCACGTTATGTTCCGATCTCAGTTCGAGTGCTCGTTCTCAATGACCCTCGTGCGAGGCGAGCGGGGAGCACCACCCGGCGGGGGCCCGGGGCGAGGGGGTGGACTATGAGATGGTGCGACTGACGGATGACTTCGATGGGATGGCCATGACGCGGGACGTCAACGGGCGGGACTGACTTCGAAATTGAGGTGTCATCCCCTTATTGTGTGAATATTCTCACTTTTGCTAATATTATCCTTTATCATGTATCATGTAGTTGAGTAGTCTCGATGACGCGATGAAGTCATTTATGCTATACATAGCGTCTCTATCAAGTCTGCATTAAGGCATCAAGTCTCCATCAAGTCTCTATCAAGATGTCAAGTCTCTATCGAGTTTCATCAGGAACCACGTCTCTATCACGATCAAGATTTGTCACGTCGTCGCTACCATACCTGCCCCCACTTCTCCTCACGCACTGCGTGTACCAGCCCCTCCAGGCCCCGCGCAGACACATCACCAGGCGGGACGCGCTGTCACAGCTGGGGACATTTAGAAGCAGCGATTGCAGCTAATGTAGCTCTGAACTGTAAATAATGCTTCACCAATGGTCATCGAGCCCCAAGGCGCTCACATGGTGGGCACTGAACCAGCCCCATCCACCAGAACAGGTCGATCGGAGCTGGAAATACACATTTAGAAGCAGCGATTGGAGCTACTGTAGCTCTGAAATGTAAAGAATTGTTCACCAATGGTCATCCAGCCCCAAGGCGCTCACATGGTGAGTATTAGATCCGACCCTACTCACCAGAGGTGGCCTGGCGTTGTGTGATTCCAAGCATGTATCGATTGGCGTCACTTGTCACTATGTCAGGCTCACACTATCTTCGCAGTTTTCCAGGGTATCTCAAATGGCGGTGAACGGTGCGCAAATTTGCGACCTTGAATAAATAGACGGTCAGATTTGCCATACAATGGTACAATATGGCGATTCGACCGTCCTCTCAAGAATTGGCGACCGCCATTTGAGGTACCCTGGAAAGCTGCGAATTTACTCGCTGCATCGTTCGAGACAGTGGCGTTGTCCAAATATCGCAATTCGCAGCCGCCACGAAGGTGAAAGCGTCATCAGTATGTTAATTTTAGATGTGATATATTACAAGCACTATAGCTATGGCTCTGTCAGTGCTAGCTCTAGCTAATGCTCACTGTGAGGGCGCCTTGGGGCTCGATGAATGTTAGTAAAAAGAAACCAGTCTAACTCTGGTGGTAACCGTAAACCCTAAACTGGCTTGCTGGATTCACTCAGGTAAGTGCGGCTCTACGTTGTATGATGTGTGCGATTTGATTCAGGGAATCTGGGGTTGGTCGAAACTAAGTTTACTATACGTGAGTGTGTGCGGGGTGTGTGTGCGGCCCGGTGCCGCGTGGTCGATGATGGCTGCAGCTGCTGGTCGTCGGTGTGCGCCGGAGGGACTACTCCTTAATTTAGCGGCGCAAGTTGACATTGAAGGCAACCGTCGAAAGCAGTTTGTGATATTCTGGTTTCAAGCGCTGAAACAACAGGCGCGATGAATACGGGTTATGATGCTGTGAGCCTGCACTGTCCTACCTTGAGCGCCTTCTTGGCCGCCGTGGCCGCGCGGCCCCAGCACGGGTTGCACTGTGGCTCGCCCAGCGTCTCCACGCTCCTGCTCTTGCGCCAGGCGGCAGTCTCGAGCGCCCCGCAGTCAGGCTCGCAGCACTTAGCACCGACGTACGGAGGCTGCACATGATATAATACAAATTAACATCAGCTCAACAAGGTTAATTCATCCTATGAGTGAGAACACAAATAATACCGGTGTAGGTAAATGCACGCTCACCTACCTCAGCGCTGCAGCACTTGCTGCACAGCGGCGGGTTGCCCGCCTTGAGCTTGCTCTTGCGCCACCCGCTGCGCGGGTCCTCAGACTTGCACTCCGCGCACTTCGTGCCCTCCGGAGCCTGCGTGATACAAACACACACATTTCAGTAAGCAGGGTGTTAGTGCGACATGTGTACGCGTACCTCCTTGGCGGCGCAGGGCTGGCAGAGCAGCACGTCCTCCTCCAGCTTGCTCTTGCTCCAGCCGTTGACCTGGTCAGCGGTCTTGCCGCACTTGCACGTCGTCCCCTCCGGAGCCTGCGTGATATGCGCAGTGTGACGTCAGATGAAAATGACTCAGTGGTGAGTCATAGTGTAGTGCGACATGCGTACACATACCTCCTTCTTGCTGCAGGGCACGCAGAGCAGCGCGTCCTCCACCAGCTTGCTCTTGCACCACGCGCTGACCTGGTCGGCGGTCTTGCCGCAGTTGTTGCACGTCGTGCCCTCCGGAGCCTGCGTGGGAGGCAAAGAGTGACGTCAAGCATGATTCAAATTCCCTGGTAATGATATATGTCAAGTCAGGGGGTTGCGTACCTGCTTGTTCCAGCACGACTGGCAGACAATCTCACCCTTCGTCAGCTTGCTGTTGAGAAACTGGCAGGTGTCAGCCTCGTCACACCCGCATGTGTCGCACAGCGTCCCGGCGTCAACCTACGAGGCGAGCACATGTCATGGAAACAGGTGAGTCGTAAGCATTATTCTTCGGGTACAAACAATCGATATCCATACCTTGCATCCCCCTCCCTTGGCCCCGCTGCCTCCTTTCTTCAGCGCAGCGCCGCCACCGGAAGCCCCCCTGATAGAAATCCACAGAAGCAGCTCAGTCACACAATAGCAGAGCATTGAAGCTCACCATCAGACAACCAAAAGTACAACTCACTTGCTGGCCATCTGCCGCGGCTGGAACTGCCGCTTGTGCACGCCGCCGGTGGCGCCGCGGGAGGGCGCCGCGCGGCTGGCGACGCGGCGGGTGGCCACGCCGCCGCGGCCGCCGCC
>Ga0307489_10001406_pt1 | contig 15844 bp, 26 predicted proteins | sample SB12metaG_FD_202247 | JGI IMG/M metagenome (GOLD analysis project Ga0307489, IMG submission 202247) | Sea-ice brine microbial communities from Beaufort Sea near Barrow, Alaska, United States - SB 1.2 | ecosystem: Environmental > Aquatic > Marine > Coastal | place: USA: Alaska | collected... | reverse complement strand
GACAGTTGAGCGGACAGTTGAGCGGACAGTTGAGCGGACAGTTGAGCGGACTGACAGAACAACCTGACGAAATAAGGACGCGCGAAGCACCTCTCACCGGCTCACGCTAAATCTTCCCGACACGCGTCCGAATCGACGACATTTCCAGGAAGTGCCCGCCGATTGCGTACGTGTCAGTCGTTCTGAAAGTTCAGCGGACGTAGCGTGTCGGTCATCTGTCGCGAATAAAAACCGTTCGCGCGCCCCCTCCGCGCTCGTGGCGTCCTATCTATCCACGCTTGATGTTTTTTTCTGAACGCATCTCTACCAGCTTGTTCCTCTGCGTCTTTATTCCAGGGGCGAGCGATTGCATCGTCATTAACGGCGTAGCGTTGGGCGTAGCTAAGTCTTGTTACGCACTTTTGATAATCATTAAGGTCAGGTCTCCAGATACATGGGGAAACCGTGTCGACACAATTCACATAAGTGTCCGTGCCCCAAACATCTCCAAAACCAGCAATACACTTGCGATGTTTCAGACACTCGCTTTCATGTACCCAATCTTTGTTTTCAGCTGCAGCTGCGTTAGCCCTCTCTAACGGCACAGTACCGCACCAACCTTCGGTTAAGCGTCCAACATCCGAATTCACAACATCGCAATAATTCGTGTACATCTCCTCAGTTCCGACCAAGTTTTTCATATCTGGGGTTTTCGAATAGGGCTCTATACCACTGCAAATCAACTGAAAGTCAGGGTCCATGTCATCATCTTTACATAAAGGTTTGTAATTATAATATCGTATCAAAGGTTCGAGATAGTATGCCGTCATAGTTCCTTTATCGCGATAATTCCTTGTCTTTATGCTACAACCATTTGGGACAGTCCCCCACCCTTTTCTACCGCAGTACATTTTTTGGGTCTCTACTTCTCTCATGTCCATCCATTGCATATTATCTCGTGGCGAATCATTCGGGAAATATTTGACCATGATGTTGTTTGCGGCTTCTGTGCATTCCCACATTTATGGGGCACGACCGCTCTTACAATCTTTGATGCCAGGTTCCGCCAAGTGCCATGCCCTAGTTTTTAAACCAGTTCCCGCTGAATCATATACGTCGTTTAATGTTTGCTTTAGACCTACCGGTTTATAGCAAACCTTTACAAAATTTGGAGAGCACATGGTCCCGTAACAGCCGCGACCTCCCTCTGGTGGCTGGCGAAAAAAAGCCCCAAAATCTTGATTGATGAGGTTAGTCCTCCCAGTCCAACCATTACGATCTGGTCGGTCTTCCCACAGTATGGAACAACCGAAGGAGAGGCAACCCCATGGGTTTTTGAGTCGCATATTGGGGGTCAACTCAGGGCCAAAATCCCTGTATGAGCATGCATGTTGAGTTTCGTAGTTCGATATCAGAGATACCTCACTTCCTCGACCCCCAAACACAGATCGAGCATGAGTCCAATGAGTCCAATGAGTCCAATGAGTCCAATGAAATTTAGCCTTCCCGCCTCGGAAGTGTATTTACTTCCGATCTTTGAACAACGACATAAAGCAGACGCGTATATGAACTCCATGAAAAATACATACGTGCAGCCGGATGCAACTACATATGGTCCTAAAGGTTATGGTTTTTATCTTTTTGCTTTGACGACGACGGCTGCCGTCGCGCTACCCATGGCAGCGCTACCTTCATAGGGATTCCAATAGGCGGCTGTGTATTGAGGCAACATTGTAAACGTAGATATTCGTTATCTCTTTCAAGCTGTTGGCATCGAAGACGAAGGTTGGCGAGCTCGGTGCGTTTCCGGTGTCTGCTGTTAGCCGCCGAGGCACGATTCAGCGAACGCTGTAGATCGGTTTTCACAACTTTTGGTTGCGTTGATTCCGCCATTCCACTTTCCAGTATCGAGCGCATAAATTCGTCATCGATATACTCACATTCATCCAATATATCCGAAGGAGGTTCGCCAAGAGTGCGAGTGTGGCCAAGTGGAACAAAATGGAGGTCGAGGCGCGAACGCGTCGCACAGCCGACCCCTCTCCGCGCGCTCCCATCGCGCCCGCGTGCTCCTCGCAGATGGCGCGTCCACGCGCCCGCCGTTCGGCGGCGTGCTCCCTGTTAGCGCTCGTCCTCGGTATTTTTGTGCTTCCCGCGACAAGAGGCGATGCGCCGATCGCCGCGGGCGCGCAGGTGACGTGTGAGGTGGGAAGCAAATCTGCCAGGCTCTGGGCCAGGGCCGCGACGGACCGACAGAGAGAGGGATAGAGGGAGAGAGGGAGAGACGCTTCCGCGTGTGAGACGCTTCCGCGTGTATGAGGAGGCACCAGGCTTTCGCCCTGGCCCCCGTGACCGGCAAGGGAAGGCAAGGAGGTGAACATGGTCAATTTTGCGATGCGCGCGGTTGAGGTGGTGAGTGAGGGGAGTGGTGAAGGCGGTGACCACTGGTCAGGCGATGGCAGCGCGTCATTCATAGCTGCTGGGCTCTACCAGCATCCATCCGTCGCCGCGACGCAGACGCGTACCACGCCCACGAAGATAGTGCAAGCGCCGCGGACAGCGCGAGACAACCCTTAATCGTCCCCCTCACTGCTGCCGCGGCACCGCCGGGGCCACCGCCTGGCACCGCAGGGTAGGGCGCCGCCGGGGGCGCTCTGCGTGGAACCACTCACCCCCAAACGTCACCGTGGACGGAGCCGCCGCCATATGAGCAGATATAAAGCGCGTGCGAGCGGGTATGCGCACCCGTACAACGACAATTCTTCTGCGCGCGGTATGCAGAAGAATGTTCGCGAGTTGTGGACGGCACTTTACCGCAAAGGTGGCGTGAACGCACTTGGTCTCCAGAGCCTCGAGCGTCGCGTGTGCCACGGCCGTGATACGCGGGCGGGCGCCCGTACTCAGGACGAGCGCCGTGTGCCTCAACCGCCCCCCCAGCGACAGTGACCGAGCGCAGTGCCGAGACAAAGGCTGCGCTGGTTGGTTTTCTTTCTCACCCAAGGTCGGCCTGTCAGTACTGCCACCTGTCGTTTATCCGCACTCTTTAGTCGCAAAAAAAATCTAACTGTTTCTCAGCATCGGCGGGCACTTCCTGGAAATGTCGTCGATTCGGACGCGTGTCGGGAAGATTTAGCGTGAGCCCTCTCACCGCAACACGTTGAACGCCGCCGCATGACCAGCCGCGGATGGCGGATGGCAGGCTACCTCACGCGGGCGTCGCACGCCACGTAGCACCCGACGTGGCGGCAGACGCTGCGATGAACCCAGGCGCCGCTGTCGCTCTTACTGACGGCCGCCGCGCTCCCCATCCCTCGTTCGCGCGCCAAAGTCGGTTGCGAAGATGCCTCAGCAGGAATCGCGTGGTTGGGAGTTGTGCCTTCAGGATGGCTGCTCAGTTTGCGCTCGTCGTCGCTATCCTCGGTGAGTCGATCCCGTCTGATCGGTAGCGGGCTAGCGGGGCAGGGCTGCGAGGCCGCATGGGGGTGCGACGCACGAACGGGACAAATTGGGACCACACCATCCGCATGGGCACCGCATGTGCGTGGGCTTGTGGGGCAAGAGGTGGGGGCACGTGCGGGTTTTTTTCGACGCGTTCGACATGCCTCCGCCGCGGCGTGCCAGGGAAGACAGGGACGACGGACCGAGCGGGGACCCGGCGCTACTGTCACCGCTCGCGGTTGTGGCGCTGTGTGCGTCATTGGGCGCCGATGGTGGGCGGTATAGCTGACGCGACGGAGCTCAGTGTGGTATATCATCCCGACATATGAGCATGCGTGTCGTTGTGATTGTGGGTGCTGCAGGCCACGTGCGGGCTTTTTCGACGCGTTCGTTGGTCTCTTGCCACCGCGGCATTGCAGGAGGAAGAAGGTAGAATAACCAAACGGCGCTCACGCGCTCCAGCCCTCGATTTTGTCAATCGGTGTGGCCGCCGACGGAGGGCGATATAGCCGACGCGACGGGGTCGGTCGAGTCAGTCGCGCGGGGGATGCCGTGTTAAAAAGAAAGGTTGACATCGTCTTAAGGTCGCAGTTCAACGAATGTGTTGTGGGGTGCGTCGGGCAGGTGTGGTCCGACGGGTTGCGCGCGCTTGACGCCGAGCGCAGCCGGGTCCTTCCGCGTCGTTGTTCCCCCGCCGACGCCACGTCCCCGCGTCTCGCGCTGGTTGTGACCACAGCCCCCAGTTGAGAAACAAATGTATACGAGTACGTCAGCCACTCTGCTGTCGAAACTCATAGAAGCGGGGTGCCAAGCTAAGCTTTAGACGCTGACTTTCCTGTTGCAGTGGGGCCGCTGGCGGCACGAGCGATGTACACCTACGACGCCGATGGTACGCCCAACCCTTACTCCGCGGCAGAACTTGATGCTCCCATCTCTCTTCTCTCTTTGCGCAAATTCGTTTACTACTGGTACCAGTACTGGCCTGCGCATGCGTGCGACACACGGCAACCATGTTTCCCGCGCTTGCGTGCGGCACTGGCAACCATGTTGTATACGTGCACCAATCACCACCCTCACTTCTCACTCACCCCTCACTTACCGAACACCCCTTCACCCCTTCACTCCTCAACCCCCATCCTAACCACTCGCGCACCCCCCCCCTGGCCCCTCCCCCGCCACCCACCCCCACCACCCATGCCCGTCCCCACTCGCCCCCACAAACCACCACCACATCCACCCCCCCCGACCCCGCCCCCTCACCCTCGTCGCCCCTCATCCCCCTCACCCCTCGCAACCCCCTCACCCCCCTCACCCCCCTCATCCCCCGCACCCCCCTCACGCCCTTCACCCACTTCTGACACCTCTCCACCCACCTTCCCTCACAGCGCCACTGAGCGCCGCAGACCACGAGGCCCTCATCCAGTTCCGACAGGCCATCGATATGCACCCAGCCACGGGCGGGCTCAACCCCCTGCTCACCACGTGGCTGGATTCCATGCCGCCATGCGGTAAGGGCCTGCCCAACATTGCTCGCCACGTCATAGGGTACTTTTCAACACAAGAAACGAGGATGCATACAACAGGTCGATGATGTGGCGGGCAATAGGCCGATTTCGGTATATCGCCTGGGTGAAATGCCCATACAGAGTTGCGGGCAATGCGTTTGCGCTCGCGCGGGAAAGCGGGCGTCAGGTGGCAAGCTCATACAGAGTTGCGGGCAAAGCTCCAGCGCTCGGCGCGGGAAGCGAATATACCGAAACCGGCCTATTGTCCTGACCGATATTGCTCGCCAAGTCATAGCATACGATATTACTTAACCCAGTACACGAGGATTTTAAGTTTTGTGGATGATCTGGCCAGCAACATCTGGGAGGCACTACCGTGCGGCAATTCTTCGAGCGCCGGGTGGGACGGAGTGCAGTGCAACTGCGAGGACCTCTTTCTCCCGGCCTTGCCACCGTTTCTGTGCTCTGATTCGGATGACCACGGGTCGGTCAACCGAGTGTATGGTAGGGCCTGGTTCCGCCACCTGTCACGTCCCCACTGGCCGACCTGCCACCTGTCACGCCCTCACTTGCCGCCCCGCCACCTGTCACGTCCTCCCTGGCTGCCCCACCACCTGTCTCGTCCCCACCGGCCGCCCCGCCACCTGTCATGGCCCCACTGGCCGCCCCGCCACCTGTCACGGCCCCAATGGCCGCACAGCCACCTATCAGGCCCCCTATGGCCGCCCCGCCACCTGTCACGTCCCCACTGGCCGCCCAGCCACCTGTCACGCCCATCATGGCCACCCCGCCACCTGTCACGAACGGGGCCATGTTGATAGGCCGAAGCCTCCTTATACACGCCATTCCGTCTGTCTCTATCTCTCAAAGGGCGTCATAATGTTTGCCAGGCCCTGGTGCTCGGCGTAGACTTTGGGCCGCGGAAGCCGAGTTACCTGAAACTCTCCGGCAGGGGCTACACTCGTCCGATTTCCAGATCAACCTGAGGCCTTTTAGGCACCTGCCCTCCCTATAATTGGCACCTGATCCCGCTGTAATGGGCCTCTAACCCCACTTTAATGTGCACCTGACCCCCCTTTCATGGGCACCTGAACCCTCTGTAATGGGCACCTGACTCCTCTATCATGGGCATCTGGACCCCCTGGAATGGGCCACCTCACCCCCTGCGGCAGACTGAAACCGCCTAGCCTGTCCCACAAAAGATGCTGAAGGTTGATTCGAAATGCGGACGAGTGTAAGCCCCTGCTCTCCGGGTTGTTGTCTCCATTCTTGGGCAACCTGTCGGAGAGTCGCCTGTTCCTGTTTGTGTCCAACTCCCTCCGCGGCATGGTGCCTCGTGAACTCTCGAAGCTGAAGAAACTGCAGCGGTTCTTGCTGGCAGGGACTGATGGATGGTGCTCGCCACGCCATGGGCCCGGCATATTGTGCTTGCCACGTCATGTGATGACCTTTAAGTCACGAAAACGAGGGTTCGAAATGCGTGGTGCCGATGACGTATCGGGCAATACTAGCTTTCCCCACGTCAAAGGGTGCAGTTCAACTCAATAATCGATGGTGAAAAGCGCGCGTGATGACGTGGCGAGGTATATCCATGGGTCCCTGCTTCTTGAATGACAACCTGCTGACGGGGACGCTGCCGCCAGAGTTTGGCCAGATGACGGGTCTGATGGAACTTGGATTTTCTAAGAACGATCTGGCCGGAAGCATACCGGACGAGTGGTGCGGGTGGGGGCAGGCATATATCGCTCGCCACATTTTATTTTGTATTCATCAACCAACATCCATCGAGCCCAACCTCCTCTGTCGTTTCAAGCGGATAGACCCTCACGTCTGTCAGAGTTAAAGGCCATGTTAAGGGGCACTATTCTGTGGCTTTGTTCAAAAGATATCATTCTGCTGAAAATAGGTGTTGTGGATGACGTGGCGGGCGATATATGTCTGGCCCGATTTGTGGGCTGGTTGCGCCAGCAAACAGCGCGTCGATCCTGAGCGTGATTCAAGCGGGGAACAACGCTAGGCTGTGCGGTCGCTTGCCTGACTGCCTGGCACGGAGGTCATTGAGAACAAGCACTTGACCGATGTTGAACCTCCTCCTCCTGCTTCGCATGTCTATATGAGCACCAAAGGTTCTCGATAAACAGCATTCGACCGAAGTTGAACCTCCCTCTTTTCCTCCGTGCGTCACCATGAGCATTCGTACTCGGCATAGCCTTTGCTCTGATGTCGGTTCGAGGGCTTGTTCTCAGTGACCCTCCTGCCATAGTTTTAGCACGTGATAAGTTTATGGTGAGCCGACATGTTTCTTGAGTTATTAGACCCTGCTTGTTCTCAGTGACCCTCCTGCCAGGCGCGAAACACAACGTTATTCCCGCAGAGCAACACACTCGGCACCTGGCTGATTCACCCGGTAGGGTGGTGCATGCAGACCTCGGGTGACCACGCTTGGCTTCAGCGTTTGAGGCTAAACATGATCTGAAACGCACTTGAACTTTCCTTTAATGTCCGCTGTAAGTGTAAAAGGGGCCATGCGGCCCGATGCAAGTTAGTAAAAGATGACACTTTAGTTTCAACTTGCTCCTCTACACCTCGGATGAGCCCGACTCCATCAATAGCGGGCTGTGCGATGCAACGCCGCCGCGATGCCAGGCACCCGCGTGCTATGTCTCCGCCCCCGAGGTCAGGCCTAGCACATCTTGATCGCACATCCTGTGACGTCAATCAGACCAGTAAAACGAGGGCACAACATGCGTGGCTATAACGTGGCAGGAAATATTTGGCTAGTCACTACTCTGAGGTTGTCGGGAGACTTGACGGCTTCAACGTGACATTCACGGATTTCGAGGACGACCATGGCATCTCGAGATACAGTTGGGAGCTGCGCACGTACCCTGGCAGGGGGGTGATTGATAGTAAGCATTCTACAGACACTGATCCTCCCCCTCCACCTTCCCCCTCCCCCTGCTCCTCCTCCTTATCCTCCTCTGCGCGTTTTGTATGAGCATTCGACGTAGCCGGTAATTCATGCGGGCAACATTGTATCTCCTCCTCCCCCTCCTCCTCCTCCCCCTCCGCCTCCTCCTCCTCCCCAACATGCTCCTCCTCCTCCTCTGCCACCTACTCCTCCTCCTCCTCTTCCGCCTTTCATCCTTCGTGTGTCTGTATAAGCATTCACCCTTAAAGTAAGCCCTGCGGGCAAGGGGAGGTTGGCACGTCCGATCTCGGTTCAAGTGCCGGTTCTCAATGACCCTGCTGCCCGGCAACGAGACAGCTGTGTTCCGCCATGATGCCCAACACCTCAAGCCCCACCCAGCGTCGGGGTAGGGACTGATGGACAGTGCTCGCCACGTCATAAGCACATTGTCAACCCTCGATTCTTGAATTAAGTGGCATCCTATGACGTGGCGAGCACTCTGCATCAGTCCCTGCAACGGGGGTGCACGTGCTGAATGTGCTGGCCAAGGGACTGGCGCTCACCAACGGGCAGAGGCAGGGTGGTTATTACGAGCAAGCACTCGAACGACGTTGAATCGCGTCGAAGAACAGGGTCCGTGCATACATATGTTCATTCACGCTGACGGCAAGTCATGCTCCGATGACAGTAGACTTCCACTGCGTGTTATCCATGACCCTCCAGCCCGTTAACACCGAAGGAAAGTCATGCGCCGATGTCCGCAGACACACTGCTGACTCGCAATGACCCTCCTGCCCATTCAAATTGTATAAAGTCATGCTCTGACATCGGTAGACTGTTTTTTCACAATGACCCTCCGAAGAGGTACGTCGTGGTCGTCTACGCCACCAACCTGGCCGGACCGCCGCTCGAGGCGAGCCAGGTAGTGCATGGCAGATAATGCTCGACACGTCATCCAATGCGATTCAAGTCAAGAAGCGTGGGTTCACAGATCGAGATGCTTCCGCTCTAAAATGAGGCATCAGGCTTTCGCTCTAGCCCTGTGTGAGTGAGACACTTTCTCGTGTAAAAGAATACGCTAGGCTTCCGCCCTGGCCCGCGGACGAAGCGAGGGTTCAAGATGCATTTGGTGACGAGGCGGACAATATATGCCAGTCCCTCTAGCCAGGCGTCGGCACCAGTGCTGGTCGACAACATCACTCCAAAAGCGAACGGGATCAGCGTGGTGGCACTCGACGCTCACGCCGCCGCTGCGCCAGGCATGGGGGTAATTGAGCGTAAGCACTCGACCGACGTTGGATCGCTCTCTCGTCCTCTTCCTTCTCCTCTTCCTTCTCGTCCTCCTCCTCCTCCTCCTCCTCCTCCTCCTCTTCCTCCTCCTCCTCCTCCTTCTCCTCCTCCTCCTCCTCCTCCGCGGGGTATTCATAACAAGCACCTCGGTCAACGTTGAATCTCCTTCTCCTCCTCGACGCGGCTGCCTGAGCGTTCACCCTGAAGGTAAGTCATGCTCTGACATCGGTCGTAGTGCTTCTTCTCAATGACCCTCCTGCCGGAGCTGGCCGCCTCGCTGTGCAACGCGGCGTTGTACGAGACGCAGACGAAGGCGCCCGGCTCACTCGGGGCCCACCCAGCACCGGGGACGCGAGCGATTCGCATCTGCTGGGTATGGACTGATGGATAGTGCCCTGCACGTTATGCTCCTCTTGAATGTAAGAATGCGCCGAGCCAACTTCATTGGCTCGGCGCGGGGTTATATCCGCCAAACTGGCTCGGCGCGTCTGGCTTCGCTAGCTGCCGAAATGTCAACCGTAAACCACCGTTTCTTGAGTCATTTCCGGGTGCCTGATGCACCCAGGTTGGCCAGACAGGCTCCGCCAATATGGCTCCGGGAGGGGATTCGCACATGCTTAAGCAAGATGACGTATGACGCCATTACATACAAGAAGGTGCAAAATGGCGTAATATGACGTGGCGAGCACTATCCAGCAGTCCATACTGCTGGGAGCCGTTTGAGGAATTGGAGTCATCCATCGCCGAGTATGAGTACCGCATCGAGTTCCGCACCGTCGGGACACAAACGGTCGCGGGCGCATTTCGGTCAGCGGGGCTCAACACCAGCGTCACTATTTACGACTGGGATGTTGGGGGCAGGGAGATTATTGAGAACAAGCACCCCCTCCCTTACCCTTCCCGCCCCTCCTTTTCCCGCTTTCCACCCTGCTGGGACCTCCACTCATCTACTTTTCAGCTCAACACAATCATTCTTAGTGGCATTGGGTGTATTGCATGGTTTCAGTAAATATATACGGCTTAAGGTTGATCCGAAAAGTTGGCGAGTGTGCAACCCTGCTAGGAGGGCACGAAGAGCAGCGGTATTTTGCTACCGTCCGCGCGACAAACACCGGCGGGCAGGGGCTTACAATCATCCACTTTTCAGCTTGACGTGAGCACTTTCCGTGGGTTACGCTGGGCGATACCAGTGGCAAACTCTCTCCAAAAACGACTCAGGGTGAGCCGAGAAATGGACGAGCGTAAGCCCCCGAAACGACTCAGGGTAAGCTGAGAACAGGACGAGTGTAAGCCCATGAAACGACTCAGGGTGAGCCGAGAAGAGGACAAGTGCAAGCCCCTGAAACGACTCAGGGTGAGCCGAGAAGAGGACGATTGTAAGCCCCTGAAACGACTCAGGGTAAGCTGATAAGTGGATGAGTGTAAGCCCCTGCTCTCAAAAACGACTCAGGGTAAGCCGAGAAGTGGACGAATGTAGGCCCCTGCCTCCAGGCTGGCGTCCGTGGGCGTCAGTTTCGACGTCCCCATGAAACGGCAGGGGCTTGCATCCGTCCACTTCTCAGCTCAACCTGAGCCGTTTTCGCCTCTGAATCGACCAAATCTACCACTTAGAAAGTGCTCACGTCGAGCCGAAAAGCGGACGAGTGTCAGCCCCTGCGTTACACTCGCCCACTTCTCTGCTCAACCTGAGCCGTTGTGGCTATTGAATCGACCGAATATACCATTCAAAGGATGCTCACGTCAAGCCGAACATTGGACAAGCGTAAGCCCCCATGAAACGGTCACACGACGTCGAGCACAGCGACTGGCACGAGGCATTCTTCATTTCCATTATTTGCGGCGTATTCCTCGTCGCTGTGTGTCTGATTCGATACGCGATGAAGGTGGTGGCTCACGCGCACAACAAAGCGCAGGCGCGTCGCGCATTCTACCGAGTAGGGCCTTACCCCCTTCCTTACCCCCCTTCCACCCCACCTTCCCCCCCCCTTCCCTCGCCTACTTTTCCCCCTTCCTCCCCCTCCTTTTCCCCCTTCCCCCCATCCTTACCCCCCCCCTCCTTCCCCCCCTCCCCACCCCACCTTTCCCGCCTTTTACTGCATTTCAAACACGGGTCGATGACGTGGCGAGCAATATTTACCAGGCCACATCAGGAGGAGCGCGCCGCCGCAATCCGCCGCGCCATCTGGGGCCGCGCCAATCCGGGATGGGGTAATGCTGTGGCAGGGGGGTCATCAAGCACAAGCATCCTTCTCCTCGTCCTCCTCGTCCTCCTCCTGCTCCTCCTCCTCCTCGTCGTCCTCATCCTCCTCCTCTTTTTCCTCCTCCGCTCCTCCTCTGCGTGAATGTATGAGCATTGGTCCTGAAGGTAAGTCATGGTCCAACATAGGTTGAGGTATTGTTCTCATTGACCCTCCTGCGTGTTGGGCAGTCCCGACGCTCTGAAGACGGAGTTCCGGACGTTGCCCGAGGTAACATTCGTGTTCACGGATTTCGAGGGGAGCACGGCGATGTCGCTCGCCGACGCCGACGCGTTCCGCCAACTTCAGGCATGGACTCCCATTCCCAACCGTCCTCTTCTCAGCTTACCCTGAGTCGATTTTGGGGAGTATTTGTCAATGCTATCGCCCAGCGTATCCTACGATTTGTGCTCACGTCAAGCTGAAAAGTCTCAGCTTACCCTGGGTCGATTTTGGGGAGTATTTTTCAATGGTATCGCCCAGCGTATCCTACGATTTGTGCTCACATCAAGTTGAAAAGTGGAGGAGTGTTATCCCCTGCGTGCAGGACACGCACGACCGCATCATCCGCACCGGCATCGAGGAGTTTGGCGGGCAGGGGCTTACACACGTTCCCATCTCAGCTCGACTTGAGCTCTTCTGTCCATCACACAACCCAGCTTAACTCATAAATGTGTCCTGGAGTTGCTCAAGTTGAGCTCTAACGTGAACGAGTGTAATCCCCTATTAGCGGGTATGAAATCAACACGCAGGGAGACGCGTTTGAAACCGTCTTTGGCTGCGCGGCAGGGGCTTACACTCGTCCATTTTTTGGCTCATCCTGAGCTGTGTTTGACACAATACACATCCTACACACCCCCTTATACCCCCTGGCATCCAATATACACCCCCTATACACCCCCATGCTCCCCCTATACACCCCCTTTACACCCCCAATGCACCCCCTATACACCCCCTATACAGCCCCTAAACAACCCATGCACGCACCCCCTATCATGCAAAAAGCGCTTACGGGTTGCTGAAAGGTGAACGAGTGGCAGCCCCTGCTTTGCGGTGGATGCAGCGCAGTTCTGTATGTGGGTGCAGCGCGAAATGCTGGCCATGCGGCAGGGGCTTACACTCGTCCACTTTTCAGCTCAACCGGAGCCCTGTCTTGTCATTGATGCCACCCACAGACACAGAATATCCCACAAAATGTGCTTCAATTGAGCCGAAAAGTGGACGAGTGTAAGCCCCTGCCATGTGGTGGTCGCCTGAGGTGCTGCGGCTGCCGCTGTGCGGGCGCACGCTGGGTAGGGCGGCGCAGGTTGACCCTATCAGACCCACTGTGAAAGCGCCTGGACCTAATCTCCTGACAATGAAATCTGATGAACTCTTTCAATTTTGGCTTTCAAACTCATCTTGCGTCGCTACAGCTGGGGGCGAACGGTGTGCGCCTGTTCAACGGGCCACGAGTGCGCATGGGGTTGGGCCCTGAACCCTATCCACCAAATCATCAGCCCTAAATCCTAATCCCCAAACCATAACCCCATCCTAGAGCCCAAACCCTAGACCCTAAACCCTAGACCCCAAATTCTGCTGGACCGTAGCATGGGGGTGCACCACGCTGCGGCCGGAACGTTCGTGCGGAAGCTGCACGACATCAGCAAGGTAAGGCGGTGACCCTATCAAACCCACGCTGAAAGCGCCTGGAGCACAGCGCTCGAAGCTACAATATGATGAACCGCTTTCAAACTTTGCTTTCAATTTCGACTTGCGCCTCTACGGCAAGCACCTGGTGTTCGACGGCATATCGTTCCACTTCGCGCGGCTCCTGTGCGACGCGGCCAGCGGCGGCCAGGTCATCGTCTCGCACGAGTGCGCCATCGCGCTCGAGGGCAACTTGTTGAAGTGCGTCGTGGAGCCGGTGGTTGTGCAGTTCATGGGGGAGTTCGTGCCGCCCGCGGGCAGGGGCTTACACTCCTTCACTTTTCGGCTCAACGTAAGCGCTTTGTATTGGATAGGGTGATTATTTAGGGGTTGTGTACGGGGTTTTAGGGGGTGTTGGGGGGTATCAGGGGGTATTAGGGGGTGTCTAGGGTGCATTTTGTGTCAGATACGGCTTAGTTTGAGCTGAACAGTGGACGAGTGTAAGACCCTGCCTCCGGGCCGTTCCACTTTCTCGCCGCACTTCTCCCCATCTGTATATCAGCTGCATCCAGTAGGGTCCAGGAGCTTCCACTCGTCCACTTCTAAGCTCAACCTGAGCCGTTGTCGTCACGTTAAGTTCACAACATGTCGCACCGAAAGTGCGCACGTCAAGCCAAAAAGTGGGCCAGTGTAAGCCCCTTTCACTCGTCCACTCTTCAGCTCAACCTGAGCAATAATTGTCACTGAAACCCTGCATCCACCTGAGACATCGCACAAGAAGTATTTACGTCAAGCTGAACAGTGGACGATTGTAAGTCCTTTGCATCCGGCGCCCGGGTCACTGATGCAGCGGCGGACGTTTCAGCCCACGCTGAGCCCTCTCGGGGTCCAGACTCTCCATCCGTGCGCGCCCACCTTCAACGTCGTGCGCCCAGAGTCGGTAGAGACTGATTGATAGTGCTTGCCACGTCATCCAATGCATTTTTAACCCTCGCCTCTTGAGTTAGATGGCATCCTATGACGTGGCGAGCATTATCCATCAGTCCCTGCCGCCTCAGTCGCCACCACCTCAATCCCTACCACGTTTTGAACCCTCGTTTCTTGAGTTATATCGTATCCTTTGACGTGGCTAACGTTTTCCGTCAGCCCCTGTCAGCGAACGCGTTTTGAACCCTTGTTTCTTGAGTCGTATGGCATCGTATGATGTGGCGAGCACTATCCATCAGTCCCTAGGAGTCGGTGCAAGCGCGAGCTCCTGGCGGCAATCCAGGGGCTAGGGCGCTGGTTGCGCTTTCGTTACGGCACCGCAATGTTCGCCAGGAGGACCCGAACCTGGAAGGGTTTCATCTAGTAGGGCGGTGCAGCTCAACCCTAAACCCTAAAACCTAAACCCTCAACTTTAAACCTAAACCCTTAACCATAAACCCTAAACCTAGGACCATCCTTCCCTTCCCTGCCATTCCCGGCCATTCACTTCCCTTCTGCTCCCCAGGTTCAACATGCGTGGGTTGACAGGGCTTGATTGAGCGATTGAAGCAAATATGTGATGAATCGCTTTCGAACCTTGCATCCAATTTCAGTTAGCCCCCTACATCTTGGAGGTCAGGGACGTGATTATCACATACGCGCAGATGTTCGGGGGCAGGGGCTTGCACTCGTCCACTTCTCACGTCAACCTTAGCCATCTTTGTGACCATGTCCACCCGACGTATCCCACAAAAAGTCCAAAAAGTGCTCACGGTAACGTTAAGCTGGAAAGGCTTACACTCGTCCACTTCTCAATTCAACCAGAACCATCTCTGTGACTACAACCACCCAACGTATGCCACAAAAAGTGCTCATGTCGAACTCAGTGTCGGAAGGAGATGTCCTGTTTATCTCCTCGAGATCGAGGGTCTATTGACTGAAGGATCGCGACCCGGTCGGACTATCGGCGAGTCGGTCGGTGGGATTCTCGAAATGGACAGTTCTGATTGGTTGAACGGCATTCGATACCAAACCTTCGATACCAGACCCGACACTGAGTTTAAGGTGGAAAGTGGACGAGTGTAAGCCCCTGTTCTGGAGGGTTCGTGGACGACTCAAAGGGGGGGGAAATAGACGGCGGCTGGCCCGCGGCGCGGGGGTCGGAAGACCGCGACAACCATGTAGGGCGGTGCAAGTTGACCCTACAGGTTACGGTCATAGGGTCAAACTCGTACGGATATAGAGTCAATTCCGTACGGATACCAGGTCAGATGGAGGCGGGTGCTGATTGACCCGATGAAACCCATGTTGAAAGCGCCTGAACTAAGCGCTTGAAATTAAATATGATAAATATGATAAACTGCTTTCAATTAGGGCGCGTGCAGGTTGACCCGATGAAACCCATGTGGCATGTGCTTGGACTAAGAGCTTGAAACTAGGAATGATGCACTGCTTCCAATCTTGCTTTCAATTTCTAAACATGATGCACTGCTTTCGATTTTGCTTTCAAATTCAACTTGCGCCGCTGCAACCAGGGGGGAAAGAGCGGCAAGAAGAGTTTGAGATGGTCAGCGGGCAGCATAGTGGTAGGCCGATGCAGGTTGACCCTATCAAACCCAAGTTGAAACCGCCTGGAACTACGCGCTTGAAACTGAAATGTGATGAACTGCTTTCAAGTTTTGCTTTGAAATTCACCGTGCGCCGCTACATAGTGGGGGTGTGGAGTTCAGTGACTGGTAGCTCGGTGGAAGCTCCAGTGCAGGATGCACGCGATAGCACCGGATGGGGGGGGTCTCAGCACGAGGGGGGGGGGCATCAGGGGGGGGGGTACCACCCAGTGGGGTCTCAGCATGGGGGTGAGGCACAGGCACATCACCCGGGGGGGTCTC